>Ga0265297_10001440_pt1 | contig 55661 bp, 85 predicted proteins | sample Munlanlwell13791_FD_192502 | JGI IMG/M metagenome (GOLD analysis project Ga0265297, IMG submission 192502) | Leachate microbial communities from a municipal landfill in Southern Ontario, Canada - Leachate well 137-91 | ecosystem: Engineered > Solid waste > Landfill > Unclassified | place...
TTGAATCGGAAGCAAATTGATCTCAATTCGGCAAGGCTTGGGTATCCGGCGAGGCTAAGGTATTCGGCAAGGCTTGGGTATCCGGCGAGGCTAAGGTATTCGGCAAGGCTGAGGTATCCGGCGAGGCTAAGGTATTCGGCAAGGCTAAGGTATCCGGCGAGGCTGAGGTATTCGGCGAGGCTGAGGTATCCGGCAAGGCTGAGGTATTCGGCAAGGCTGAGGTATCCGGCAAGGCTAAGGTATTCGGCAAGGCTGTATTACGTTCCCATAATCACAATAAATTAAAAACATATATCACAATTGGCCCCGTTGGAAGCAACAGGTTTATAACATTTGAAAAACCGGGCAAAATTGTCAACGCTGGATGCTTTTCTGATACACTCGAAAACTTTGAAAAAGCGGTAAAAGAAAAATATGGTAATGAAAGCGACTATTATCCGGTAATTGAATTTTTTAAATCATTATAGCCATGAGCTTACTGATATTTTCGGAGAAGATAATGCTGATTAACCACTTCTAAGAACTAACGATTAACAACTAAAACAAAGTGAGATGAAACGGTTTGAATATAAAGTTTTAACGGGAGACTATCCCCACATGAAGGATGAAATCAAAACAAGTTTATTAAATGATTTAGGAGAAGAGGGATGGGAACTTGTAGTAGAAAAAGAGCGCTTCCCATTATTCATGGCGTACTCATACTGGATTCTTAAACGTGAAATATCTGAATAGCCATGACCTGCTGCTGTTCCGTATTCCCGAAGATTGCCAAGAGGTTTGAATGGTGGACGAATATGCGTACCGAAGACAGGGTTATACCTCATTTCACTACTGAAATCGGATACCATGCAATTCATTTCTGCCCCTCCTGCGGTGCAGACATACGGGGGATAGTGATAAGTAAAGATGAATTTGATAAATTAAAGTGAGATGGATAAGTCAAACATAAATATTCTTGTTGGATTTGAGGAAAGCCAAGCAATCACAATAGAGCTTCGTAAACTTGGCTTTAACGCCTTCTCCTGTGATATTGAGGATTGTTCCGGGGGGCATCCTGAGCGGCACTTGAAAATGGATATATTCGATGCAATTCACTTACAGAAATGGGGGATGATTATCCTTCATCCGCCTTGCACCTATACTGCCGTGTGTGGTAATCGCTGGTATCACGATAGCCCTTTACGCAAAGAGGGTATTGAGCTATGCCGAAAATCTTGGGAAGAAGCCTGCAAGGTATGTAACCATGTAGCATTAGAGCAACCTAAAACAATCATGCAGCGATATATAGGCAAAAGAAGTCAAACCATACACCCTTGGCAATTTGGTCACGGAGAAACAAAGGAAACGTGGCTATGGATGAAAAATCTGCCTAACCTGATACCTACAAATATTGTCGATGGCCGTGAAAATAGAATCTGGAAAATGCCTCCCACGAAAGACCCGAAGCAAAGGCAAGTTGAAAGGTCTAAAACCTATCCTGGAATTGCAAAAGCAATAGCTGAACAATGGGGTAATTATTTAGAGATGAATTTGATAAACTGAAATAACCATAACCATGAAAAAATATATTAAATATCTAAATTACTTAATACGCCACAAGTGGTATGTTATGATTGAATGTTTTAAACGTGGATTAATATGGCGCGGTATTACTCATGATTTAAGTAAGTTTCGCCCCGATGAGTTTATCCCATACGCAAGGTATTTTTATGGTAATTATCCAGAATGGACTAAAATGCCCTCAGGTATAAAAAACCAATACTTTGGATTAACAAAAGAGGAAGTCGAGGTAAATTTTGATTACGCGTGGCTACTTCATCAAAAAAGGAATCCGCATCATTGGCAATATTGGATACTTAAAGAAGATAGTGGCAGTGTAAAAGTATTTAAAATTCCTTATATATATAAACTTGAAATGCTTTGCGATTGGATTGGAGCTGGTAAAGCATTAGGCAAAAAATCACCAAGTAACGATAAGTATTATGAGTTGCGTAATTGGTGGAATGCAAATAATCATAATATGCAATTACATTCTGATACAAGAAGATATTTTAAGCAATTATTAAATCCAAATGAATTACTCACCCAAGAAAACGAATAACCATGCCAACTTTTGATAACATAGAAGTAACAACCGAAGTATCAATAGATTTTGAGGTCTATTGCGGAACTTGCGGGGCTGGATTATGCAATGTTAGCGACACCAGGAAAAGTAGAAATAGGGGTTATCTTCAGGTTACAGTTGACGTATGTCCTGATTGCATGAAAGCCAAAGACGATGAAATAGCTGAATTAAAAGCGGAAATAGATAGATTAACTTATGAACTTGAAAATAAATAACCATGCCACTAAACAAGAAAATGAAACCGATACTGTTTTCTACTCCTATGGTTCAGGCTATATTGGATGGAAGGAAAACACAAACTAGAAGGATTATAAAAGGAACCGCAAAAGAATGGATTGAAACAGCCACTAATCCTGACTGGATGAAAACGGCTTATGAATTAAGTAGGATCAGAAATGGCGACATTCTTTGGGTGCGGGAAACTTTTGCAGAACAACACCCAGCAATGACACCAGGTGATGATATACCCGATTGGGTTAATTATATCTATAAAGCCGACAACCCGGAACCAGATTGGCGAAATGGGAAATGGAAACCATCAATCTTTATGCCCCGTGAAGCTGCAAGGATATTTCTTGAGGTAACTAATGTGAGGGCTGAAAGGTTGCATGATCTAGATGACAACGATGCAATTAATGAGGGAATAGGCGCGGTGAAAAGTGGATATGAATACCACGACATATACCAAGACTACCTTAATGATAAAAACAGCTTAAATCCGATTCCCAGTTATAAATCCTTATGGGAAAAGATTAACGGTAAAGGCTCATGGGATTTAAACCCGTGGGTATGGGTGTATAAATTTAAAGTATTGTAACCATGCCAACCCGCATACAAAGAAAAAGAACTTACGGCTTTCGGCTGCCCCCAAATACAGTTTGCGTTAACCGTGGAACGAAATGGGGGAATCCGTTCAAGGTGGCTGATTACGGACGTGAAGAAGCAATACAGATGTTCAGGGATTGCTTACTGAACGCAAGTATGTGTTACATCTATCTTGACATAAAGAAGGCATGGATTCAATACAATCGTTTCCTTTGGATGGCAAATAACATGGACATCATCCGAAATGCTGATTACGTTGCTTGCTTTTGTCCGTTGTACGCCGCCTGTCACGGAGACGTTTTAATCGAAATGGCTGAATACCCGCATACACACGAACATTAACCAAATAAAAACTGAGAGATGAGTATATATGTGTATATAACAGAACAAGACAGGGTGAGTATGCGAAAAGTAACCGACCCTGAATTACAGGAGCTATTTAACGAAGCTCATAGTTATGATGAATCATTAATGATAAGCGAGTGTCATTACCCTGTAAAAAGAAGATTTATAGGATATAAAACAGAATTGCGCTATCAAATTTACCATGAAAGTGGTAAACCGAATGAACCAGCTTATCAAGCAAAACAAATGATTTGCGCTTCAGGTGATTTAAAAGTCGTCAAGGCGTATCTATATGGCATTATTAATGGCTATTTACATTCAAAACAAAATAACCCATGAACCCAACACAACAACTTTACGAGGCTGCGAAGAAAATCCAAACATGGATTATTACTCATCCAAAAAAAGCAACAATTGTTCGGTATGTGATAGACGAGTTTAACAATGCCATAACCGCCTACGAGCAATCCACAGAGCACCCGGCGGCTTATGAATTTCACAACCTGACAACTGGCCATTGCTACGTTGATTATGTTCCCAGAATTGATATGGATGAAAAAGACGGATATACTAAAACACCACTATACAAATGAAAGTATTTATTCAGAAAATAAAAGGACGTGATCGGGTACGGATTAAACACGGCGATCAGATATTCACTATTGATGATTATAATGGATATAAAGGTGATGAAATTGAATGGCTAAAGAATTGCGTTGAAAGGTTCTTTACCGTATATGATGCGTCTGTTAAGAAATCCGCAGATCAATCCGAAACGTCTTCCCGGCAGCAGGAAAACGAAACCAAAACAGAAATATGGCATAAATGGGATTCAAAACCTGATCTGTCATATAATGATGCCGCTTATGGTGCTATGTTAGAATACGCCCACCAACAAACAGCCGACAAAGACCGGGAGATTGAGGAATTGAAAGCTGAAGTAACAGCCTTAAAACTTGTGATTGACGAATTGACAGACGGTGATTGTTTAAAACAGTCGAAGGCTAAACTGTCAGGTGAGATAGTCAAACTGAAAGCGGAAGCGGAAAGGTTGAGAAAAGATGACGGGTGGGTAAGCATCGACAACGAAAAACCACTCCCAGATAAAGCATGTCAATGTTATTGCCCCGATGAACCAATTGACGTAATTCAAATTGCATTTTGGGACGATAAATTTGGCTTCGTGGATAATAACGATTGTCCCGTGAACGCAACGAAATGGAAGTATATTAAAATATATTAACCCATAAACATAATGACCGAAGAACAAAAAGCAAAACTAAGCGATCTTATCTGGGAGGCTATCGAACGAAACACAATAGGCTCAAAGAAAGGAAAGATATACAATGGAGTAATTGTCGGCAACCTGGTCGATAAGCTACTGTGCGTTATCAGGGATAACTATACTCCCAATCTCCCAGAATCAGTATTCGCCATAATGCGTAGAGACGAAACAGCAGAAAGAGATTTTATTGCCCGTGTTATGTATGATGGTGGGGAGGCATATAAAGTACTCTGGAAAGAGTTCGGAGGAGATGACAATGGATATTATTTACTTGAACTTAAAATGTCATGAAAACACGTATAAACGAATTGACAAAACTGGTCAAAGGAAAATCAATACTTCATGTTGGTTTTGCCTGTTCTCCATCATTCAAAGAGAGAATAAGAAAGGGGATATGGCTACATGAATACCTGATCAACTCAGCTTCGTTATGCTGTGGGTATGATATTGATTCTTTTGCCGTGGAAGTATTATCGAATGAATATGGCTACAAAAACATATATTCGACAATAGGAGAGCTATACTCCCAACATAACCAATTCGACTATCTATTACTACCTGAAGTAATAGAACACGTTGATAATCCAGTATCGTTTATTCGTAACTTTATAGATGTATATCCTACGTCAAAAATAATCATAACCGTCCTTAACGCCTTCAGGTTACGAAATTTCATTAATGCGTTTGTGGGAGTCGAGGCTATTAACAGCGATCACCGGTACTGGTTCACACCTGTTACAATCAATAAAATAATGAACCAATGCGGGATTTGTGATGGTAAAATAATGATGGTTGAATCATATCCCCGGAATATTTTTATCAGGATGTTTCTTTATTTATTCCCAATGTTTCACGACACAATCATCTGGTATGTTTGACATTATAAAGAATATTTTGCGTTCTTGCCGTGGGCCTAAAGGAGAGAAATTAACCGATGAAGTTATTAACGCCTACAAAGAACAAGATGAACTCGATAAAGAATCAGTATTTGACCAATGCGCCAAAGATGAAAATATCTGATTTGATAAGCTATATATTACTCAGATTGGAAAGGGGTAGCGGATATTGGAAGTATATAAATTTCATTGTGACAGCTATACTTATTGCTTTATTTACTTCTGAAATAAACTTTTGGTATAAGGTTGTTTCCGCAATAGGTTCTTTCGTTGTTATATATCTGCTTGGTGAATTAGATATACGATTTGGAGTATTCCGCAAATATCAAAAACTTACCGGAGATCAGCACCCGACATTTGTAGATATGCATAAAAAACTCGATAAGATAATTAAATCCATTGAATCCCATGAAAACGATACAATTTAAAAACAAAGAAGAAGAAAAGTTCTGGCGGGAAGTATATTTAGCTGCTTTATCTGCTAGACTCGGTATGAATTTGGCTGAATCTCAGGCTGATTTTGCATTGGCATCATTACGAGAAAGACAAGAAGAATTATTAATCAACTAAAAAAATTACCTATATTATGATTATACTTATTATTATCAAACAATGGATATTAGCAATATGGTACACGGCAAAAGCTAATGTAACATGGAAAACGTTAGGTGCTTTATTATTTCTGTTCTCAATCCAAGTTTTTGTAAATGCATATGAAGCAGAAGCAAATAAAACTATCACATATAGTTTTGGAATGCTATGCAATATAATGGGTTGTAGATTAGTATTAGTACGGGATAAAAAAGATTAGCCGGAACACACGCGCATCCCGGCTAATCAAAACACACCAATCAAAACATAACACACACTTAACAACCCTCACCATTCATTTCTACAATGTTTTACTAATGCCAATCATAAATACACCCGTATTTACATTCTTCGTATCATTTAATCCTATCTTCCAACGAGGCCCATATCCAACGTGTATCCAATTAAGTACGGTGATAACCGGTGTAATCCCTATTACAAAATATTTATCACCTGCGTCTGGATATTCCGTTACACCTGCTTGTGCAAACACATCTACACCTATTAAATAACTATTGTCCCATTGAAAAGGATTCCATTTAAACCCATATCCTACACCCGTCACTAATCCAACTGTATATTCTTTAGTTGCAGTTTCACGTTGAAAAAGATTAACAGCAATAGATGGTCCAAAATATTTTGTACTATCAATATACTCAGTAGGCACTCGTGGAGCAATGCGAATATTCCAAGGATACCATCGTGCTTTATGTTGTTGTGCAAACGTTGTTGTAAAAACAATGCTACACAACGCTGCACAAAATAACAATCGTTTCATCACATTACACTTCTTCTGCATTTTCCTCCTCCCATTTCTTTGCTTTAATCAAATCTTCAATACCTTCTTTCATCCATAATGAACCTGTTACTAGTTTTTCTGCACCACTTTTTACATATGGATTTGCAGGACTGTAAAGAAGTTCTAATCCAGCACACAATTCAGGAGATTCTTTTGCTTCAAGATCTGCAACTTCTTTTCCTAACATGTTAATGGATTGGATGAATTTGAAGATTTTTCCTACATTACCTACAGCTAAACTAACAACTTCAGCCCATGTAGTTTTTTCACCACCTGCAGATGCAGGATCACGTGTTTCTTTGTACTCTTTCGATACATCTACAATTGTCTGCAAACCTGCAACAATCGTTCCTGTTCCATAATTACCTGTACTCATAATGTTAAAATTTATTTGGTTAATAATTGAAAAAAAAAATTCTTATTTACGCGCTGTCACACTTGCACCCGCTAATCCACCTCCTATATACATAATCTTATCTGCTACTTTTTCTAATGCAATATAAGGAGGATAAGGAAGCAATGCAGCAATAATTAACATAATAACTCCTAACGCAACTAAAATTAAACCAAACACAATTACTCGTTTAAAATGTGTAGGTTTTGGAGCTCGTACACGTTCATACACTTCATGCACAGGAGCTTTCATTTTCTGATATGCATTATTTAATCGTGCTGTCATTTCCATAAATTTTTAAACCAGTTAATAATTCTTATAATTATATTCATATGTTGTTCTACAGGTTTTTCTACAATGACATCTTCATCTAATGGTATTCGTCCAATATATGCACCTTCAAGATCAGGTGTTTGTGGATATTGTGTATTAGGCAGATTTGTACGTAATATAGCATAAATGAGTTCATTTATATATCCTGTTTTTGCTGCTCGTAACCAATAATACGACATTGCTCCTTGATGTTGTTTATTAATATAAGCATCATAAGAATATTCCATATCACCACATCCGGCATAATGATACCATGGAATAGGTTCAATTGAACGAGTTCGTTTTTTCTTTCCTATACATCGTGCATCTGTTTCAATAAAACGAGGAACACAATACATATTTGAAATAAGGCGGGTAGCGGAACGAGAGAAACAACTATCGAACAAAACACCCACTTCTGCATTCTCGTAATTAAAACGTGCTAGAATTTTACGTATTGCATCATCTACCCATATTTTATCTAAGTATAATGCTTCATCATACATGTCTTCATCACCGCTGTTATCTATCACCTGTGTTCCATGACTGCTGTTTGTCCAAAACACTTTACACATATGTTTTTCGCTAAATAAATAAAAATCTCGTAAAACATCTTCACATTCTTTCACCGTTGCTTGTTCATCTAATAATGTGATTGTACGATAACCAGCACGGCGAAAACGTTCAGCAAGATTTAAAGCATCATTTACACATCCTTTTAATGGTGCAGATGGGTACGTGTTACGTCCTACATGTAATGATAATTTTTCCATTTTAATATTCTATATATTTTACTTTTCCATTCACACGAATAGATTTCAATACTTGCATACGATTATTATCTATATTATAACTCACATGCACCCAAGATGGGTTTTCATTTTGATCTGGAAATTCTAAAATCAATTGATCAAATATAAGGTTATTTAAAATATAATCAAAAATTTCACGATTAGTTGGTCCTGTTATAATTCGATCATTATCTAAATCCATTGCTGCCCCATTATTTGCCATATGTTGACTATTTTTTGAAGCTTTTGTACTCAATGCATGATTTAATTGAGGAGAACGAAAAAATGAACTAATATATATCGAACGATTCCCAAGCGCAGCACGAAGTGGTTCAAAAACACATTCTGCTAAAATCTGCATATTCCGTAATTGCGTTTCACTTGGTGTATTATCAATCCCTTTCCGCAAGGCAGTGTCTGAAAACACCGCTTCTTTGTATGTTATATGTTCTGATATCTGTTCCATTATTTTATAAATTTAATCAACACCTCTAATACTACAATTACTCCTCCTACAACACTAATAGCTGTAGCAACAGTTGTTTTCATTTTTAAAATATCAGTATTAGTTTTTTGTATTTTCGCTTCTATGATATTTAATTGTTTTTGTTGTTTTGCAAATTGATTAACCAATCCATTATCTGGATGGTATTCAGAAGGAAGAAGCACATCTTTTATTTTACTAAAATCTTCTAATAACGCCCTTGTTAATATTTCAGAATTTTCAATTCTGTCTTTCATCATACACATGACTTCCTGTTTGTTTTGCTGTGCCTCCATTGTATTAAGTTTTAAAATATTAAGAATTATACTGTCTATTCCACGATGAATTTTCTTCTTTCATTATACCCCTGTTCTTATTTCCTTCTTTTATCCATCTTTTCCAATTGAATATTTAACGTGTCAACCTTCATATTAAGTTTTGTAACTGCTGTTGGTAATCCATCGTGGCCATTATCAGTTAATAGTTTGTCAATTTTCCTGACCACAACTGAAAGTTCAGCTATTTCAATTTCCTTGTTACATTTATGCTCTGCCATCGTGAAAGTGTTTTATGGTATATATTCGTATGCCCCTATATCTGGTATTGTTAAGTTATTTTTCATACTCATGCGCTCCTATGTCTGTTATTACATTTTGTGGTACTGGTGTTCCGTCAATGTCATAAAGCCTGTAAGGTATTGTCGACCCTGCATCAATAGCGTTTGATCCGGTGTTTAGATTAAAATCGTTATTATCAGCATCAACGAATGAAGGATCAGTATAGAGGTTGTTTCCGCTCGATGCTGCCGTAATGGTGTTCAGGTTTGTTGTGTTCATCCAAAAAATGTTATTGAACAGTTTTGCTATTGAGCCTGAACTCCGATAAATAGCGTTCACGTTATTGTAGAATGTGTTGTTTTCAACTACACCGTTTAATCCGCCCTGTATTGCATAGTCAAAACCTTCAAAAACATTTCCGCTAATGGTGTCTGAACCACCTTCAACCATTGCAACGGTCGTGTAATCACATTCTACGCCGTGAAACACGTTATTGAGAAATACAGATTCGCCATATGTCCCGCTTGAATTAATACATTGCGAACTCTGTCCGCTAATACCGTTATTTAACGGAGCGTAGAAAGTACAGAACTCGGTTATATCTTTTATATGATCTGTTGTATTATTATGAAACATAATGCCCGCCTTATTACCATACGGTCGACGATCAATCGTCGTATGATGCACCCATTGTTCTTTCCATCCATTACCGTAGTCGTATCGCTCTATACCATCGCCTGTGGCCCATGAATTTGCCGTGCCTTTATAGCTCGTATTTGGGCTAATTGCATAGGACATGTTAATATTGCTAAGTGTAGTCCATGACACTTCGCAGTAATCCCTTACAACGGGAAACATGCCTTCGGTAAACATAGAATCAATCACACACTTAACAACCCTCAATACATAATGATTACCGGATAATACGCCTATACCAAAACAACCGGCACGCATTTCGGTATTAAATATATCGGTATTATAACCGTATCCTGTTAGGTTTATGTTTGCATACGACATCCTGGTTTCCGTGCTGATAGCGTTCTGTAATGTTGATTTATTCCTTATTACAAGGTCCCGAACCGTGCATGAATCGGCCTGAATCACAACCACATGGTTTACAGCGGTATTTACAATGATTGGTTTTTCACCAGTTCCATACGAACCAAGCAATATATTTCTTTCGTCAATTGTGATAGGGCTGGAAATATTTAGCTGCGTTCCGCATTTGATAAGATATGCAGTTTCAATAGCCTGTGTAACATCACTCCACGAATCATAAGGGGTTGCCAGTGATCCATTTCCACCACTACCGTATGTCGGGTCAATATAAACCTTTGTATCATAGTCGGTAGTATCTTTTATTTTGCGAAGCGGAGCATATTGGAAATTGTTTACAGCGCAATCCGTATCACTCCACCTAGTTGCGCCGGACGGGCATACGCCGTCATAATCACCTGATCGAATGTCTGCATTTATACCAATCGTATCTGATAATGCAATTATTGCCGGAGATTTTGCAACCCAATAAACAAATCCGGTTGGGTCTGGTTTGTCTTTTTTCTCTACTCCACCTTTAAAGAACCGGGCATGTTTCCCCGTCACCGGTAAATAAGGCGTTGTTCCACCTCCTGCGCCAATATAACTAAGGTTAGGCAAGCTGTCAATCTGCGCCTCGGACGGAATAAAGCCTTTGTAAATACGAAGTTCGTCAATATCCCCGTAAATGTCACCATTAATGTAGTTATCACATCCGATATTTAACCTGGCTGTATTTTCATATGATGCACCTAACGATGAATCAGCAAACGACCAACGATTACCGTTATTCCAAATCCTGCAATAAATGTTCGAACCAGTATTATAAACTAATACAGCAAAATGATTCCAGTTTGTATGGGTGAATGTATTTGCGTTATTCGTAGAATTACTACCGCAGTAAACGTCAAAAAGACCATCGGCTAAAACCCTTATCATAAAATTATCACCTACATTCGTACTGTCACTACCTCCAATTATAGTTTTATTTGATGTAATAGTATTCATACTCTTAAACCAAAAAGAATAAAGCACCGTATCGCCAAGTGACAATGTTGGTGTTTTCACATAGTCATTATTGCCGTCCAACATCAAATTATGGCTGCCAATAGGTGCACCAAAACTAGCAAACGAAGCATCTCCATACGCCGTTAAATCATTCCCCGTCAACATTGAATCAATAAGCGTATTGTCAAACGAGTAATGCAGAAATGGTTCTTTTACTTGCCCCCAACCCGTGACGGCAATCAAAGCGAGTAATATAGTTAGTATTGTTTTCATGTTACCTCCTGAATCCTACGATTAAACCCATTAAAGCCACGAACACTAATAAGCCGATTAGAAACTTAACGTCAAGGCCCAAGTTCGCATCCTGTTTCGTTGCTTGTTCTAGTTTCTGTAACCTCGCCTCGTGATCAGCCACGTACCGAGTCATAAACTCATGATTGATCTGAAATGCCGTTGCCACCTCAGTAGGGGACAATCCTTTTATGCCGTACTGACAAGCTGGTTCACCTGTTTTGTCATCAATATACCATACTTTCAACTCCAAATGTCCTTCCACTTCCTTTGTATCATTCAGGTACGCCATCGGGTTATCCAAAGCGTGTACCAACCCGTACCAAGCATTTTCAACATAACCGGTATCCATTGCACCGTTGCTGGTACCGCCCCACCATACATCAGACAGGTCTACGCCGACGCCCATCGGGTAAATGGAATCAGCTACAATTACATAGTTTGCCTCGAGCGTGTCGCCGTCGAATGAACCACCTGCACCAGTACCGACTGCTTGACCAATCCAGTAATCTAATCCCGCTCCAGTATTTACAACATGAATAGAGTCACCGGTAAACGTTGCTGATCCATCTTCTGTTAATAGCACTATATTTCCGCTTGCATCCCACTGCAAACCAACTACATTTTCGTCAAGTATTGTTTTTACACCTGCACCTGAATACGGATTCAATCGTATTCTTTGCGCTGCTGAATAAGCATCATTTTGAATAGCAAGCGATCCGCTTGAAGGATACAAATTCAAATTATCCGTTGATCCGGTATTTGAAAATAATATTTTACTTACTTCATCTAGTCTTAAATTAACATTATTATTAAAATAAACATCATTATTTATTGACCCGAACGTGGAAGAACCTGTGACATTTAAATTACCGGTTATTTTCACTTTATCGGTTGTTTCTGTAGACCCCCCAAAATGAAAATTATATGTCGAAGGTATGGTGTATAAAGTAGAATTATTTCTAAATAAATATCTTCCAACTGTTAAGTCTGAAAGTTTTTTCCATCCATTTGTATTATCACCAAGATATAAGTCATCGCCAATCGAAAATATTTTACCGCTTGAACCGGAGTTCTGATTAAAGTTAATAATAAAAGCATTAACATTACCTCCAGTTGTACCATCACCGGTCACAGTTAAATCACCGTTATAAAAATAACCACTACCACCAACATTCAATTTTTCCTGGGCGGCCGAGACTCCTATCGTCAACGTATCATCCGTATTGGTCAAATCAATATAATGCCCTGATTTTGTAAACGCTCCGCCTCCTGCAGCTAATGCACGAATAACTGCAAGTGAATCTGCAAGAATACTTCGTATCACATTTGCCGTATCATGCACCGAAACTAAAAATACAGGCACTGTCATTTGTCGACTAGATGTTCCTTTATCAATTACATAAAGAATATCAGTTTCTTCCAGTGTATTATCCACCGGCATATCTGTCACTTTTGTCTGTGCTTTTACAACAGTGCACAAACACATAAATACACTTAAAATAAATACCGTTTTTTTCATACTTTCATTTTTATATAATCACACCTTCATCACTTTCCGTATATACTATATAATCACCACTCTCTGTCAACAGCCAATCTATTACTTCACTTATCTGCAACAATACAACTTCCGCTATTGCTGAATGAGTATCATAATAAATAGAATCAATCATATATAATTTATTCTTGTAATACAATGTATTTTCAAATCCAAATTCCCCAATCAACGAACCATCTAATTTCCAACGAAGATTAGAATAATACGTCATAATATCTTGCGCCAACCATTCTTCTAATACAATACGTTGCCCAAGATCAGCATAAGAATATTCATAACATGGTTGATAACGTGTACCATCATCATAATAATTCATTCCTGGAAACAACAAATGAGGATTATTATAAGGTGTTATATTTGTTGAATATCCTCCTGTTCTTGGAACACCATCATCATAAATATACCCATGTGATTTTTTACGTGGTTCAGAATATATTGAAAGAGAAATAGATTTTTCATTTTTGACTTTCAATAAATCATTTTGTATTACTACTTTTCTATTCTCCTTTGTTGTTTCATCATAAGTTAATGATAATTCATCCATATTAACATAAACATAACCAGGTGAAGGTACACCTAAAATAGTTAAAGTATCATGCGGAGGAACAAGTACAAGATACATTTGACCTATTAATGTTGTGCTTCCTTGTTTCACAACATCTACAGAATCAGAAAATGAATCAGGTTGTCCCATTGTTTCATTTTCTACTTCATATAAATTACATGCTTTCAATGCATTTGTAACTCCACTTAAATCTGCTGCTGAATACCATGTCTTTTCATGCAAATCCATTCCACCTACTTCAACAGCATCTGCATTATAATAATATCTATACCCATCTGCTTCATTATCCACATACAATCTAACTTTCCACGTACCTTTTACTCGTCCTGCAGTTGAAAATGTAAATACCGTTTCCCCTTCTACAAATCCTGTAAATGCAACCCTTCCTAAACTATACACAATACCTTCATTATAATGCTCCGTTCCTGTATCCGCTATACGTAACAAAAAATCATCTGTTATTGTATATTGTAAATCACCATTAACTGTGAAAACGGTTGGATGATGTAAAAGATTATTTGTGATACTGAAATCCGCTTCAATTTCTAATTTAGATAACGGACGTTCAATCTCTTTATGCAAGCTTAATTCAACTTGTGCCAAAAGGGGTGAATCATGTCCTGATGTTATATTTTTTTGTCTTGTTTCATTAGCGGTCGTTAGATACACCCAAGAAGATGTATATTTACGATATGTAATAGAATCATCTCGCAATTGTTTTACATGATCAATGTACCAATTCCCATCTTTTTGATACATCCTTGCACCCATCCATCGTAATTCATTTTCAAGAATTGTATAAAGGTCTTTGTACGTATCAACCCCGTCTTCCCAACCTGTAAAATACAAATCGGTATGTCGTATTATTTGTGTTAATGGCGATTGAGTCGTGACCATACGATACTCCCTTAATGCTAATGATTCAAATATATTATTTTCTAAACCAATTTCATCAGTTATTTGTTTAAAAATTTTATATAAAACGTAATAATCCGGTCCAACAATATCCGTTGTTGCCACTGAAAAATCAACTGTTTTTAATAACGTCAATCCATCTACCGCTTCAAATGTAATTGTATGAGGCGGAAGATTGTATTGTGTACGATACGTCCCAGACAACCCCCATCCTTGCCAATACAATACATCATTTTTATATATGCATACTTTTGTTGCTTTGTCATACTCAACAATATCTACATACTCATCTGTTTCATCTTCTATAATACTAAATGTTGCATAACTTGCTTTAACGGGTGAATGGGTGAATTCTCCGACTCTTTCAACAGAAATAACTATAGGTTGTGAACCTGCACCTTGCATATATGTGACACCTCCAGAATAATCCTCTCTTTGGAAATGTGCATCCCATTTATTTGCAAAATGATCATAATGACCTAAGATATATTTCGTTTCCCATGCCATTAAACAACCCTTTCCCTATGCTTTTGTTCTTCTTCAACTAATAATAAAATGGAACGTCCATCTAAACGTCCTTTTACATATACCGTTTGTGGTGCAGCGGTTGCTTTTTCTTTTAATGGGTTTTTTACCACCTCACCGCTTGACAACATCGCTGGATAACTGTCGTGAGGGTACCCGGGGGGAACAACGCCTCCTTCAGCCATCTTTGCTGCTTTATTTTTAAACCCTGACCACATTGCCGTCAAAGCAACCAATCCTAATGCGGATGTTGCTAAACCAGCCATTCCTTTTCTTCCTACTTCCTTTGATACTAAACCTGCACCAGCAGCTACTATTTGTGCAATTGCTGCTTGCATTTGTTTCACTATCAAATCCTGCAAAATCTTAATAACAACATCACCAAAAGCAATCCATGCATTTTTTTGACCACCCAACGCTTCTCCCATTGCAATAGAAAGATCACGAGATACAGACATTAATTGATTCTGGTATTGTTGTTGTTCCTCTAATGCACGAATGGATTCAGTTAGTTTTTTTACTTCTTCCTCATTCCTACTTGTCGCCATCCATGCACGTTCTAATTCACTACGATATTCAGATAAAGCGGCACCTACGGCATCGAATGTTGCAGGGAATTCACCTGCCATGTATTTAATAAACTCCAATCGTTTTGCAAAATCTGAAGTTTTTAAACTTGCTTGATCTACTTCTTGTTGATATAATTGCATATAACGAACAAGAGAATCAAACATTGGACCGGATTTAATTCCTGCATCCATCATTGCTTCAAACGCCTTTGTAACGGTTTGTAGTTTATCTTGTGCAAGTTCTTCTGTAGTATATCCTAATATTCGTGCTTTTGCACGAACCATTTCCATTTCAGTACCAAGATCCTTTAATATTTTTTCAGCATCTGTCAATGCTACTTTATCCAACATTCCTTTAACTAATCGCATATCACCTGCAGCCGCTTTACCATATGCAGAAAGTGCAGAAAGTGCTTGAGTGAAAACATCTGCTTTTTTACCTGCAAGATCAAACGAAGGCCCCATGACGCTTGCAAGCAATTCTAAAGCAGCAATATCAGCATACATTTCATCTAACACATCTTGCCACTCTTTTCCTATCTTAAAATTTTCAATCGTCTTGTCTGTTTCTGTTTGTATTTTTTTAACTGTCGTGACAAATGATAATAAAGTATTCATCTGTTTACGCAATCCTTCTGACAATTGTTCTGCATTTTCAATATTCATTAACGTGGAAGCGGTACCTTCAGCACCTTGGTATTTGTCCATCCATGCACGAGCACGTTCAAGATATTGTTCTTGTTTTTGCCATGCACCATATACCGCTTTGTATTGTTTTTCAATATCTTTTTTAAGTTGGGAAAGTTCATCAGGGGACAGCGTTGCAACAGATTTCATACGCTCTGATAACTTACCTAATTCAGGCACACCCCAATTCAATTTTGCAGTCATGGGTGAAGTGTACATTGTTTTATCAAATGCCTCTTTTGCTGCTTTTCCTTCTTTCAAAAATTGTATTAATTTTTCTAATCCTTTACCTACAAGTAAAGCAGCAATAGCCGCTGAAAAAACTGTAATAGCTTGTGCCACACGTACAAATTGTAATATTTTTACAACTTTTCCTAATTTTCCTATTAATGAAATCAATCCAGGTAATAAAAATTTAACAATATAACTCAATGCAACAGATACAGGCCCTAATGCAGCTGCTAATAATGCTGTCGTTACTACTGTTCGCTGCATTGCAGGTTCTAATTGTTTGAACCAATCTCCTAAATGTTTTACAACCTCAGCAAATGTTTGCATAAGTGGGAGAATGCTTTCCTTCAAACTAAACCCTATTTTAATCCACGTTGCTTGCATTTCAGCAGCAGCGGCATTATGTTCATATTTTAATGTTTTTGTAAATGCTTGAAATGCCGTCTGCATATCACCTGTTGATTGTGATACTTGACGAAATACTTCAATATTTTTTTCATAATTTTTACCCATCAACGATAAAAATCCTAACATTCCACGAATATCTGGAAATATTTCACCTACTGATTCCACACCAAAGCGTTGCGTAAGATCATATATACGTTTCAAACCAGCCATTAAATCTTTTTCCAATATCGACCTTAATTCTTGTGCCGATGTTCCCATTTTTTTCATCGCTGCAACTGCACCAGAATCAGGTTTAATCAACGCATTAAATATCCCACGAAGATATGTAGCGGAATGTGCAGCATTGATATTTTGCAAACTCATTGCAGCCATCGACGCTGCCACTTCATCTAATCCTACACCTAATTTTGAAGCTAACGCCATAACCGTGCCAATTTCTTGATTGAACCCTTCAGCTTCAATTTTACCAACACGCACAGCAGCCGTAAAAATATCTAATGCACGTGCTGCTTGAAGGTTTTCACCACGATAAGCATTCATAGCACCTGTGACAGCATCTGCAACATTTTTAACGCTTCCCAATCCTGCACTAGATGCCATTGCAGATTGTGTTAATACCTCCATTGCTTTTGCGGCTTCAATACCTGATGATGTTATAAAATACAAAGCATCCCCAAGATCTTTTGGCATTTGTCCTAATTTTGGACCTAATGCCAATATTTCATCGCTCCATTTATTAACTTGTGTTTGTGATTCCCCGACTAATCCTACAATCTTTTGCATATTAGCTTCAAAATCTTCTGTTGTTTTAAAGCTAGCACGCCCAAATGCAGCAATAGGAGCAGTTAAATACATTGTGGAGCGAATACCAAATGTGTAAAGCTTTCCGCCTAACTTTTCATAATAATTGATAGCTTTTTCACTCGCACTCTTTGCTTTTTTGCTCGCACGCTCTATTTTTTCGCCAAATTGTTCAACTGCAACTTCTGCATTTTTCAATTTACGAATATTCACTCCTAATGATATGATTAACTGTCCTATATTCATTTTTTCTGCATTTTCTTTCTAGGCCTTGTTTTTTGATTCACTGATGAAGCAATGCTTAAAAACACCTGCTTCATATCTTCAACACTTTGTTTCTTCATTCCTTTTTCTTCCCCTGTCCAATCTGGCATGAAATCTTCGGGTGTTGTCATTTCCACACCTTTTTTAGAATGAACAGCTCTAGCTATATTAGTAATCAAAGAACACATCATCGCCATCCTGAAATCATCCCGCCAACTACCTATTGGATCAATCCTATCGTATGCTTCCCATTCATCAATCTGCTCTGCTGTTAAATACTCCAACAGGTAATCGGGATGCGGAATGTTTAATTCTCGGCAGAGTCGGAATTTGAATTGTCTTCCAGGACGGCACCTGAGTTTTTTACTAATTCTTCCTTATCCTCTTCCGTAATATTATTTAATTTCTGTGCTGCATTAACAATACGTTCTAATCGTGCAGCACTCATTTGCTGACTCAATACACTGTAATCACCAGGTAACAATAACAATTTACCTTCTTCATTGCATACGGTGCAAACAGCAAGTTTAGCACGAAAATCATCAAGAGATTGCTCAAATGCCATTCTTCCTTTTTCATCTTTTGTTTTCCGTACTAGCATCTGTTCAAACGTGTCTCGTTCCCTGCCTGTCATTTGACGTACATAAACAAATTCATCACTACTTAATTCAACACGTTCTACTTTAAGTGTTTCTTTTGTTAATAATTTTTTTCGATCTAAAAGCATGGTTAACCTTTTTTAAATTGTTTATAAATAAAAATTAAAATCCCTGATTAGGATCTATTCAATTAATCAGTCAATCCTGAAGAAGCTCCAGAATTCACTTCAACTTGTCCTGTTAACTGAATCGTAACATCTACTGTAATTTTATCATCCGCAGGAATTGTCATAGGCATTTCTGTGACTAATCCTTCAAATTCTATAGTAGTGGATTCAAGATTAGGTAACACAATTTCGTAATTTTGAGCAGTGTCGCTTTCAAAATCTGCTTTCATTAAATCATACGTATCTCGTGTAAAATTCATTGAAAGAACGACAGTACCTGCATTACGAAATCCAGTAATAAACTCACGATACCCTCCTGTACTATCAAGAGACGTTACATCAATCGTGTCCCTCGACATAGAAGGTCCAGTGATAGAATTAATCTCAGCGATGTTCTGCCAAACTGATTCATCATACCAACGCCGAAATATCGTTCCAACACCCGCAACAGCATTACTTGCCATACATTTACCTCCTTTTCTTAATTATTAGCGTCGCTGTATATAAAAATTAATTACAAATCTTGGCCTGCCTTTATCATCCCAGTCCAGCAACGCTATATCACCGGAACAATAAATAACAGTGTACAAAGTATCATTCCATGTTTCTTGTGCCCGGCCATGTAATGCACTTTGTATTTTTTGAGCCAACGCATATCCGTCCACGTATTTCCTACTACGTACACGTATTTGTATGGTTGGATAATAATATCCTTGATCATTCAATGTAAGCATCGGAGGAAACCCAGGGGTATCAAATATTGTAACACAATCATCTGGTGTGCTTTCCTCTTTCCCAACAAATAAATTTCTTACGGCACCTGATGATCCTGAACTTAAACTAAGATCCAATTCAGCTTCAAGCATATCCCGTATATCTATCGAAGGTGCGTTCATCGTATTTTTATATTATCTCGTACTGATTTTAATATTGTAGCAGTATTTTGAGAAATAGCTAATTGAAACCATTTTGCCATTGTTCCAGGTGTCTTAAATTGTGCATCCACCATCTCATGTACTGCTGCTGCATAATTTGCTGAATATCCCATGATTAATATTTTTTCTGTTTTTGCTTTTGCGCTCACAGTTGCTTTTGCTTCAGCAATCAAATTTGTATGTGCTGCTTCTAATTCAGCAGCATCCCCTCGATCATTACTAAAACGAGGTGGTTCGGTATGAGTGCCTAATGTTGTGACAATAAAAAAACTAGAACGAAGATTACCTAAATCTATAGGTGTAGTAGGTTCAGCAATACGTTTAATATCAATTGCTGCATTCAACAATCCTTTTATGGAACGTCCTTCAATCTTTTTAATCTCTTTATTAAGATTGTTCATCACCTCACGTAATCCTTTTACTGACGTTATCATAAATATACTTTTCTTAAAAATTCACTACTACTTCCTAATGCAGGTATTTTATCAAACTTCTTAATCACATACGCTTGTTCAATTTCTGAAGGTAATGGATCACTTTCTAAATCAATCAACGCTCCCAAATATAAACACCCATCTACATCTAAATCTTGTGTTACATACACTTCCGCACGACTAACACATTGTTCACCATTATTCAATAAAATCATCTCATTACTATTCTCCCACCTGCATGTGATCTCAATAGGAGAATCATACACGTACCCACCTGTCCCATCGCTTACGGGGTTTCCCCAATAAACTGCTGTTTGCACACACATTCTGCTTATGACTGCTTCAATTCCCATTAGTCATCAAAATTTTTAATAGCACGTATAGTAGCTGCAGTTTTTCCCAATCTGCTTATTTGTCCTGTAAAATCCAATTGTTTTACCATCTGCCCATATGGTGTTGCATCTAAGCCTTTATCCCATTTTCCTGTATATTTCACAGATGCATCACCTAGTTTTTCTTCACTCGTCATCCTGTACACAGTGCTTGCAATCATATGCGCCACATACCATTTTTCAATCTCAGTCATCAACGCTTCCGACACTTCGGTATCATCGGCATATACTTCAGTAATGACTGTATCCGCAGATGTTATAAAAGCATTAACAACAGCATCAGGTGCTTGTGTTGCCGTTAAATTCATCAACGTGCGTACTTCATCAGCAGTTACAAGTGCCATTATTCACCCTCCTTTTCTTTTTGTCGTGTATTCCACAACATTGGATCAATAAAATTAAATACTTCACTTTTCCATTTCAATCCCGCCCAATCTAATATATCATACAATTGAGTATAATCACCATACACCATCCTTTGCGGCCACATCACTTGGCAATTCAAACCTGCAGTGATCATCTGTACAAATCTTTTTTCATACTCATGCACCCACCACAACCATCCTTCTCGTGCATCTTTTGCACCTACTTTTGTTTGATTTTCTGGATTCGTAAATGCTGTCATATATCCTGTTTTTAAACAAGATTGTATCACATCACCTGTCCTCCTACGTACAATTACCCATTTTGCATTAGGATACGCTTCATGCCACAAAGGCCAAAGAAGCGTTGCCAAAGAACTTTTATACAACCAAACACCTTTTTCATATCCTTCTTTTTCCAAAATCGCATCTACTCGTGTTTTCCAATTAATTGGAATTTGAAGATCATCTAATTCTGGAAGTGGATATTGTCCTTCCGTATCTGCACCAACCATTTTTAATAATGGTTTCTCTATTGTTTCAAATATACGATAATTTTCATACCGTCCTGGTCGAAAATGCGATTCTCCTGAAAATGCACCACATAACTGCATTACTCCTGCAATCATATTTGCCCCGCTTCTCGGACAACCTGTTATTATTATAGGTGCTTTTTCAATCATACCCAATATTTTTTAATCCATTTATCTGTTATTTGATGTGGACGAGGTACACCATGACAAGACACAATTGAAGCATTACGTGGAACAATGTGTGTTCTATATATTTTTGCTTTTTTATAACTCACAACACTTCCTGGAGCCCAATCATCCCAAAGATCCCATTGACGATCTTTTACACATTTCCATAACCAAAACCGCTCTCTTCCTTTTGCAAAATCTTCAGCAGCTTTAGGGTTTTTTACGAAAGGTGTCCAGAATACATCTTCTGCTTCTTTTCCTGCTTTAAAACTCATAATATCGCCATCTGGGATGCGATCCTCACCAAAATTGGAACGACTACAAAACAATCCATCATATTGCATTAATCTATCCAAACTTCCTGTAATCACAATATCAATATCCAAACAAAGAACCTGATGTCCAAATAATCCTGCAGCTTCACTAAACATATACACCCGTGGAAGAACACCTGATGTAGTTGGAGCTTTAAATGAACGTACCTCAATACGATCATCTAAATCCAATTTTTCATTAGTAAAGCAAACAAAAGTAAAAGGCATGGTTGCAAAACGTTGCACACCATAAAACAAATTATTCACATAACGTGATGGAAGCGAATGATCAATCTGTCCTGCACGTGCCATATGATGTGCTAGATGATTCACATGTCCTGTAGGTTGCTTATATCCTGTTTCTTGCCACCTATCACCTTGCCAATAAAAACAAACTACATACATACATCCTCCTTTTTTCTTGCTAAATCATCTAACCATGGAGCAAATGACGGATTACGAAAATCATAATGTGGACCTTGTCCCGTGACAATTATTGCTGATTCAGGTAATTTTTGTGTACGTAACGATTCCGTTTTAATCATCCAATTTCGTGGAAATGTAGGTTGATCAGGAATCCACACCCCATACATATCTTGCTCACCCCTATATACATTCATATACTCATCTGCATTTTCACGGAATTTATAATACACCCATGATAATGCGCCTGAAACAAACAACATTGTTGCTGCTTGATACCTATATACCCATCCCTTTTTATTAACAGGTTTACACCATTTTTCTCGTGGTTCACCAGAATCAAACATCACAAGATCATTACAAGGAAAATCCAAAATAGGTTGCAAGCTTTTGACCACATGTGTATCCGTGTCTAAATACAATGTAAGACCTGAAGGTAAATCTGGACGGAATAATTCTACCTTCGCCCACCATCCCGGCCACCCATTATTAAATGGAATTTTAATAGCATCAATTTTAGCATCAGGTTGATTAGTGAGGCAATAAAAATCATAAGGACGATCAATATACTTATCTACCGTTGCATGTAAACGATCAATATCCGATTCTTTAAAATCTCGTTTACGATAATTCCCAACCCAGAACAAACATATTATATTAACTTTCTCCTTCATATCAATACATCCTCTTTTTTTGCTTGCCAACAATGATCCACTGATTCTTTAATATGCGTAGGTATTAATTCAGCTAATGCTTTTTGCACCCCTTCAAAATGTGTATCATGCCCTGATACCATTCCACCTGCTTTTACTTTCGGAACCCATGCCCGAATATCTTTTACAACTGATTCATAATTATGATCAGCGTCAATGAAGATAAAATCAAGCGAATTATCTTCTACATTTTGTGCCATATTCCAGGACAACCCTTCTAAAACTTTAATCTTGGGTAAAAGATGATGTAAGCGAATAAAAAATGTACGTTTCGTATCCATACCATGCCATCCTGAATTTGGCATCGGTGACCAATTATCAGCAACAACCAAATGTTTTAATGTTGGACAATTTTTGAATATATATAAAGTAGTATCACCTGAAGCTGCACCTATTTCAGCACCAATTGCATATTTCCGATCATTGATTACACCTGCTAACCAATGCATACGTTTTGGTCGTTGTGATTTTAATTTTTTCATAATAATAAAGCTTCTTCTAAAGTTACTTTTGGAAATTCTTGAATCCTACTATCTGGGTTCACATTATATATCTGTACACCTAAATCTTCTGCATCTCGTTTAATTGCTTTAAAACCTACTAAATGTCGTGCAAACGGAGGTGTGTGTTTTTTCAATTTTTTACTTTGTTCTGCTAATGTTCGATACAAACTATGCCAATGTTGTTTTCCTTGTTCATCCAAACGCATATCAAACCCAAGAAGAAATATACGTTTAGCCCCAAAATGTACAGCAAGATTAATAGCTGCTGATCCACTATTTTCATTCCAACTTATTTTTGCACGATTCAACGTCAAACCAAAAGGACGTGTATTATCTCGTGGAATGTATTTAAACCAATTACAAGGTTGTACTTTAGGTGATAACGATACTTTTAATCCAGGAAACTGTGATAATACTTCCCCGTATTTCAAAAAGAAACCACCATCCCCAAAAAATGCAACATCTACCCATTCCCCAAATAAAAATGCAACATTTACACCTATCACATGCTTATCGTGAATCAATTCCATGTAAGGAGAAAAGACGCTCGGTTTAGAAGATCCTTCAAGCACACTTCTAACCACCACATCGGGTATCTTGAACTGCTTAGAAAGCGAAGGACCACCTCCTAATATCCAAGCATCTCCTCCTTTCCATATCTGTGGAACCTTCCAAATCATCTTTCCATTTCTTTAATCATCTTATTTCCTTCATCCTCTGTTACAGGGTGTGTTACTTCAGAAATAATTTTACCATTTTCATTCACAATATCAAATAAACCTTCTTCAGTCACACTAGGACGTAACATATACTTTGGACGAATAACTACAACAGGTTTTTTACTAAATGGTAAAACCGGAACTTTTTTTGCCAGTTTTGCTTGTTCAACATCATCCAAGCATACGACAACATCCCGAAATGCCTTTGGAATCTCTTCCTGGTACGCCCTAAACTTTTGTCCTGGTTTAATAATTGTGCGTTTACCACCTAATAGGACATGTAATGATCCACCTCCTACTTTTTGCCACATTGGACGAGGATCTTCTTGTGATACCGCAGTTTTTGTTCTTGCCATTGTTTACATTGATTATGTTAATAATAAAATTTAAAAATACCTGATTAGTATTTTTATATAAAAAATATTAAGCGAGATGCACAATACCGGAACGACCATCCTGATCAGAACGAATCTGAGGAACTTGAATAGTCATTACTTTGTACTTCGTGATCATCCCACCTTCAGTATTCCATTCAACATTCTGCAAAGGCATGCCACGAACTAAACGCACAACATTAGAAGTCATTTGAACAAGAAGAACATTATTTGCAGGCAATTTATCAACTACCTTAATGTCCGTGATGCCATTAACTTTCATTATGCGCTCCCTCAAAGTTGTTCCAGGGGTAGTTGTATCATAATCATTATCCATAATCGTTTCATATGCCGTAGGTATATACAAACGATAAGGACCAAAATGATGATCATTAATTGCCACCTGTTTCATGTACAAAACAGTATCCAAAACATCCTTAGCGGAAGTTGCAGAAAGATCACTCCATTCAGCACCTGGGACATCCGTAAATGCTACAAGATTCCTGTCAGGATGATTTACATAACTGTAAATGGTATTACGATTACGAGAATCTTTTGCACCAAAAGAATACGTAGTATCAGTAAAAAGCATATCTTCAAGCTTTTCCTGAACTTTACGAGCAGCAAATTGTGCATCCGATACATCTAATGGATTGCCGAGATTCCTGCTTGCAGCAAGTGCACGTGCATTAATTTCGTAATCAACATGAATAATTGGAATAGGCAGATAATTGTAATTGAAATCAGGACGATCACCTAAACTACGTGTAACACCATCCATCGTTAATGATGCTTCCATAGCGTCGGATACATCATGCCATTCAAGAACAGTAGTACCCATTGCATTTCCAAGATTGTATACTAAACCTGAATCAATCAGATCTTGTACACCTCCTAAACGAATCCGCTGTACTTCAATCAACGCTTCATCCAATTGTTTCCATTCATCCCTACGCAACGTAGCATTGGTATTGATAGGAACAACTTTATAACTGTCGATTTTATCAACAGGACCTCCTGCATAAATAGTCACATATGAACGTCCTGTCTTTTCATCAAAAAACGGACGAAGCGCACCAGGATCAAGGCGTCCATTCTGCATCATATAATGTGCAATATTCCCTGAAACCTTGCCATTACTAATCAAATCAATATTCACTTTCATAGTTTATTCCTCCTTTCTTAATTATAAAATCCTTACTTTGATACGTTTATTGGTAACGAGGAAATCAACCCCACTGGAATCAGCGGACGAATCCACATTTTCAAGTGCGTAACCTACGATCTGATTAGTCAGATTTTTAGCAGTCTCTACACCAGGATCAGAAGATTCCCAATCAGGAACATGTTTTTGCAAATATCCTGCACCATTAGATTCCAATGGATCCCCGATGTGAACATCTTGCCCATCTGCAAGAATTGCATAAACAATCTCACCACGAGTAGCAATCCAACATTGTACCTGATCACCTTCAGCATACGCTGTATCAATGTCATTACCTTGCAATTCATCCTCAAGGGCAAACATAGGTAATACATTCCCACCTGCCGTAGCATGTACTTGAACAGTTCCTGAAGAATTCAACTCAATCAAGCAACCTGGATAAATCGTTGCAGCAGCTGCTTTATACTCCTCAATTATATCAGAGTACTTTTTTAATTTAATTGTGTGAAAAGCCATATTATTTTCCTCCTTTCTTTATTTAAATTCAACACCAGTAGGAGCCATCGGTTGAATTACTTCTGCACCATTCGTGCGTACACCTGCAGCAGCAGCTGAATAATCCGTGACTTCAACATCCTTCACCATCCCAGCGATCTTTTCCAACATATCTACACCCATCGCTTGTAATTCCTCATTCGACCAAGTATCCTTAGCATTACCTTGGATCTTTGCAATGAGTTCAACCCTGCGAGCATTCAATTGCTTTTTGCCATAAGCTAAAGCAGCTTGATCTTCAGCGGAAAGTGCTTGCACTTCCTGTTTTTCTTCAGGTGCAACTTCTTCCGGAAATAATTTATCCAGAACAGCTTCTTCCTGAGTAAGTAACCACTCCCTGTCGGCGCTAGTAAACTTGGTTTGTTTATGATTGATCAACGCAACCACCTTTTCCATGCACTGGCCACAAGGTTTCTTTTCTTCAGCCATACTTTTGTCCTCCTTTTTTGAATTATTATTAAACTTTGTTCTATGTGTTCGTACAACATTGTACTCCACTTTTTTTACAACTTCAACAGGATCGCCTGAAAAATCAAGAATACCATCTTCATTAATCTGATAGTCCTGTTTGTACAATTTCGATGAATTAGAATTCTTACTCCTTGCTTCATACACCACATGATCTTCAAACACCTCATGCAAAAAATGGTAATAAGAATCATTATCAAGACCATCTATCTTTCTTGCTGCAGACTCAACTAATTCTCGATAACCCATATCTGCATTACTTTGAATTACTTGTTCCACACACTCCTGTTTCATTGTTTTAAAATCACTTTCTTCTTTTTTCAATTTGTTACCTCCTTTCTGATTTGTTCGTATACCACAACCATCATTCCAAGAACAGGCACCTGTCCCCCCGGGCAAAAGGGCTAAATGATCTGGTCTATGATTCCTTGCAATGGCTGTATATTGTTCATTGTTCCATGTTCCTTGTTGTTCCTCTTCTTCCGTAAATACACCTACACTAACATCTAATGGATCGCCTAGTTGTATGAGTTCAAGAGTTGCTGGTGATTTTTCTGATAATTTTTCAACATCAATCCAAACCTCAGCTTTCAATTTATCATTTTCCATATATGCATTAAACACCCGTCCTACTTTCTCTTCTTCTAACACACTGGGTGAATTTGCTGAAACATTCATGCCTTCCCTTTCAGGATGGTTGATCACAACAGGAATACCATTCCATGCTTCTGGAAAACGTCCTAGTTCATCTGCTGGATGCAATAATGCTCCATGACTCCCGTGATGCACCCCTTCAACCATCATTACAACAGGAACAACAATATGCTTACGTCCTTCATGTTGCTCCTCACGTATTTCGTAATTTTCATTTTTATTAATACTAAATACACCATATCGTCCATTATTGTTGTTTACTGTTGCATTTGCTTGTCGAATAGCAGAAGCGTCACAATACGCTTCTTTTTTACCTTCTTCCAAACATTTTATACGAACGGAATTGGCAATACTTACCCAACGCCGTTTTTGTGCATCAGTTAATCCTTTTTTGTGTTTATCCACATCAGCAATAGTCCAAGGCATTTTTCGTTCCTCCTATATTTTTTTAATATACTTAAAAAATACACAACTGCATTCTTCAGGCCATTCCATTAACTGTTCAAAATAATCCTTATGTGCTTCCATCCATTTCACAGGTGCTAATAATTGTTCACGTTCTTTTCCTGCACGTTTTTTCCAAAAATTATAATCTAACAAACCAAATATTGTAACACCTGGAATAAAATGAGGAATAACAACATTTATAGCATTTGTAAATGTTGGTTCTTGTTTAGGTGCATCAAATAAACAAATCTCAATTGGAACACCTGGAAATCTTTGAATCGTTGCACTAATATTTCCTACGTAACATGCCACGTTATCATAAATAGCTCTGGTGTTTGAAAGAAATATAGGTACAAGGTCCTGATTATTTCGTATCTGTAATCCCTGCGACTTAGCTGACGCTACCTGTTGCAGATTTGCTTCCCATTTATCAAAACAATAAAATGGACGATTATATTTTGCTTGCACCAATCCTTCCAACAATGGAACAGCCGTACCGCCTAACCATGAACCTAATTCCATTGCTACGCCTTTTCTTTGCCATTCACTGCCTATCTTTCGTAAATAATCATGTACTACAGTTGGTGTCATAGCAGGTATAGTTTTATATTTCCCGTGTTCGTTCATCACTTATTTATTTTGATTGTTTCTTGTTCACCTCTATGCGGTAGCGCAATACATCTACACCCAGGATGTACTGGAATCATCCCTTCTATTTCATCCAATGTAAATATTCGTCCTTGCAAACTTGCACAACGTTCACATACTCGATCATCTCCTGCCGTCAACCATTCAGCTTGTACTGTCACCCCTGCTAATCTCCAATTTCTATATTCTTGAATCGTAGCCATATGATGTGCTCGAATTATTTCAGTACGAGCAATAAGTTCAGCACGACGCTTTGCTGGAATAAACCTTCCTAATGTGTCTGTTATACCTAATTCACCAATCCCTGATCCATTTATAGTTGATACCAGTTTTTTAGCAATTAAACGAGGACCATCACCATCGGCTAATCCTTGTGCAAGAATTCTGCTTAACTGCGTACCCATAACATCCGTAACACCTTTCAATTCATTATATGCTCGAATATATATCAATCCTAAACGATCCAAATGCACTGGTGTAGACATACTAATTGCCACACCTCCTGTTTGTTCAATAGTCGGAACATCAAATCCAGCGTTTCGTAATTCCATTCTAGCACGCATAACGCCTCGTTTGTAACTATCAAACAAATACTTATTCATCCAACTTGCATCAACACTTGCTCCTATTTGTTCCATTTGCCTAACATCCAAAATACCACGATCCACTTGCTCTTGCACCCATTTCATAAATGCAGTAACTTTATCTTTCGCTAATGTAAATGCAAATGCTTGATAAGGTGGAACAATCATTTGCAAGGTGTGTAATTGCATACCAAAACAATCCTGATCTAACACCGTTTTTTTAATCACTGCAATTAATTCATTAAAACGCTGATTCATCCCCGCAGCAAATACATTACGAAGCACAGTAGTGTGTGTAGGATCAAATCTACGTGTTGTAGATAATGTCATAGGTGCTATATGTAATCCTTCAACATTCATTCTTTCGCAACAGGTGATGTATTCAACATTTCTTCTTCTTCAGATGTTATTATAGGCTCCTGATTCATATGCTCTTCTAAACTCCTTTGAACATCTTGTCGTTCCTCAGGTGTTAATCCAAGAAAATATTTAAAGAATACCTCAGGAGTAATCAAACGTTCAATCACAGGATTATTTGCATAATTACGCAAAGCTTCAGAACGGAACCTTCCTATATCTACCCTGTCTTTTTCACTCAATGCAAACAAATCTTGCCATTTAACAACATACTCCGTTACTTTTGGTAATACCTTTAATTCAATCAAACGATCAATCAAAGGGCGTAAAATATGTGGTTCAGCATGTTCATCCCTTCGTGCATTTACCCAAGCAACCCATTCACCTTCATCTTGTGTGCTTGATAACTCACCTCGTTCACTTCCTACCAGTATACGTTTTGGAATACCTGTTACGGCAGATACCATTTGTAAAATAACATCCACGTGTCCTTTTGGATCAGCGATCTGTTGCTCTAATGCTTCTAATTGCACACCTTCATTAACAAGAATACGGCGAAGATTATTTTCATATTCATCTACTTGTTCTTTTAACGCTTCAACTGCTTCATTTGTCATTTGATAATCTGGATCTACCTTTCCAAAATACCCAGGACGAGCACCTCGCCAAAACATTTCAGAATCACCTCCTACTACTTTTTCCAAATCCATTAAACGATTAAAAACAGACTCAAGTACAGGTATACCAAATATATCAGATTCTAATGTATCGGTCACAATATGTATAATACGAGTATAATGTACTCGTATTGTTGTACTAGTAGTTTCATCAGCATTTTTTATCTGCAAAGAATAAATCAATGGCATTCCATAACGTGGATTACGAGTGTCCGTTTCATACGTTTCAATCTTTGCATTATCTTGTGAAAATGGACGAATGTATTTTAGATTTAAAGCAGCAGTAGTTGTAACAGGTTGCTCAAATTTTTCTTTATTTGATACATCGCTCAATCCAAGCAATAAAACAGCATACTCACCAATACTTGCTAATCTGTCTACACGTGCTAATTTTGATTTTAAACCTAACTTACGATCTAGCTCCTTCCATTTTTTTGTCAAAACGTCCGTCTTCTTATCCGTTATTTCAATTAAATCTAACGCACCTTGCCATGTTGCCTTTACCGGACGATCAATGATTGCTTTTGCCATATCTTGGCGATAATACCTGGCAAGAAAATCTTTATATGACAATGTTTCAGGATACCCAAGTGCTTTAAATAAATCCCTATCACCACCATAAGATTGTGTTCCCATCCTGCGAGCGAGGCTTGTTCGTTGCATCAAAATACTCATTGTAAGTAATTTATTTTGCAACACTTGTACTTCTGATGGCTTTGTTCTTTTCATATCAATACTAAAATTAAACAAAATTTTAATAAATAAACAATATCTATTCTATTTTATAGATATTTTTATTTCATAGCGTTCCAATACTCCTGAAGTGTACAACCAATCCATTTTGCCCTCTTGCGCTCTACAATACGCATTTTAACCCAAGAGATAGAGTGAACGGCCCCTATGCCTGCTAATACAAATACAAACAACGCAGTAGCCGCAAATGTAGCAATGTAATACCCGTGCTCGCTGTTGTCGTAGTTCTCTTTCTTTTTGTTTCCCAAGGCTGTCATAACGAATCCCACAACAAATAAGAATATCTCTACTCTTACCGCTTGTTTTTTGGGGAACTTAGTAAGATACCAGTTCGTCATCCCCGGAGTGGGGAATAGCTTTTCAGCTTGTTCGATTTGATCTTTTGTTGGTGTCATAGCTTTCCTTTCATTATGTAGTACGCACAAACCACGCAAATAATTTGAAATAATCCGATCATCCACCATTGTCCGAAACTGGCCACGGCAACAATACGATCAATAATAGATACCGTGCCGATATAATCCAGGGGTAAATGTGCCGCCAAATTATGCACGTAGTTAAACAGGACGACACGAAACAGGACATAGAGTAGAATGTACTTGCCAAGCAATTTTAATAGCTTCAGCTTGCTTTTAATCCCTATGCAAATAGCTTCCCAAGCAAACATAAATACAATCAGAAACCAGCTTGCAATTAGCAATACTTGTATCTGTTTGCTTATTACCTTGTCGCCGTGCAAATACAAGCCTTCAGATATGGCTTCGAATAGGATGGGTAATATTAGTAGGAGGCGGGTCATGGGTTTACTGTTATTGTTGCCGTGAATCCGGCTGCCGTAAATTTAGCCTCTATACTTGATTTTGCTGCTAATCCGGTAGCTGAAGGAGGTGCGTTACCAGTACCACTTAAAACAAATTTACAATCCTGAATAGGCGTGTTAATGGTAAAATAATTGTCTATATACACCAATATTGAGTCAATCTCACTCTGAGACAACGCAGCTTTATATGCAGACATACCTATTGTGCTATCAAAATTTTTATACGCCCCCCTTGGTATTCCAGTTAATTTATTATTATCCGCATAAAACCTTGTCGTCCCTTCTGCAAAACTCTCATTAGATAAATCACCTGTCATATAATAGGTTGCAGACCCAGCTATGGCTATATAGGTAAGTAAGCTTGGTATTTTTAAAGTGCCAATATTACCAGTAAATCTACTCCCTTGTATTTGCAAAGAAGTTATTTTTTCTGGCAACGTCCAATTGCCCGGATTACCAGTAAATAAACACCCAGATAAGTTTAACGCAGTTAATGAGTCTGGAATATGCCAGTTAGTTAATTCTCCATACGATTTTAATTGTGATGCGATAGATAATGATTTAATTGCACCATTATTGCTTAATATTTGCACATAATACGGGTTATTTTCTGAGCTATATGATTTTGTTATATTTACGTTGTTACCCGTGTAATCATTATTAGTTCCATCTCCCCAGTTTATATTCACCGTGTATCCATCATTAATACTAAGCTGATTTATAACCACGTCTGTTAATGTGGTTTGATCAGTTTTAAACACCAATGGTGTATTAATAGAGATAGGTTCTGTAAATTCACTATACCATGTACCATATTTTGCTCTTATTTTAAAGCTAATTTCCGCACCCTGCCATGTATAGACACTATCTATCTCAGCACCTATCGCAGTAGTTGATGATAATTCATACGTCCCAGCATTTTTGCTTTCCCATATTTCAAAACTTGATTGTCCTAATGTTTTATCAACCCATGTTAATTCTGCAAAATCATTTACCCACGTAACAGCAAAACTGTCAGGTTTTAAATCTTTATATAATTGTTTGTTCAAATAAGCTGATACTCCTCTCGCTATTTGGTTATACCCATATACAGACGGGTGAACCCCATTTGAGTGAATGCCGTCAACTTTTGGGTATCCATCATCCCTATTAAGGAATATAGCCTCATAGCTACAATCAACTCTTTGATCATATTCACCGTTAGCAAAAGTATCAATAATAGCCTTCCAATATTTATGTATATTATTAATATACACATCATGTATTCCTATGCTTTCATCATAATTTGCGTTCCATCCGTTTCCCGTATTTTCTGAAATTGTAGGTATTCCTAATATCAATCTTATCGTATCATTAATAATTAAAAATGAATCAATTAATGTTTTTGCATTATTTATAACTATTGCAATATCACTGTCCGTTAACCCATCGTCGGTAACATAACAATCTTTGAAAGTGTCATTAATTCCGAGCCTAACATATACGTAGTCCGGCGTATCAATTGAGTAGTCAGCAAAATAGGCAGGTAAATTTATTCTATCTGTTTTAAAGAACTTGCCATGAGTTCCGGTATTAAATCCATACCAAGAGGAACCCGCGTAACCTTCCGTTTTCTCTGTTATTCCAATTGTGCCTAAAAATACAAACGCAGTATCTCCCAATAATGTGTCTGAATTTAATTCAATGGTTCCTCCACCCATCGTAGAGTCGCCAACTAAAATTATTTTCTTTTTCGTTTGAGGTGCCTTAGCGTAGACTGTTATTATTATAGTGTCCGTATGATATAAATATGAATAATTGTAGAATTTACAAATCAATATATGGTCTCCTGTATCACTTATAGATGGCCTTATACACATATTGTTTCCGACATCTATGCCTATATCGCAAATATAATCTACTGATAAATTATTTATAATTGGCACATTTATCAAGGCATCACCATATACAGTCACAGAATCATCAACTATTAACGCAACACCGTTTTCAGGTAATGTGAAATAAGGCAATAACATCCATGGTAATATCTGATCATAATACACCTTCCCCCCGGACAAATCAAACGTCCTTATATCAGAAGGAGGAATATTCATACCAGAATAAAAGCCAAATTGCCCAAAAACAGACAATCCAAATAATACAAATAATATACTTAAACCTGTTTTCTTCATTGCCTTTTCTTTGATGGGATCATCACTCCTATTCTTGCTTCATCATTCACAATAATTCTTATATTACGAACAATACGCATCCCATCCCCAAATGAAAAACTTTCATTAGGTGCTACTTTAATCCCATTTGCCGTAAACCCATCCAATACTTTAGCAAATCCTTCCACTATTGTGGAATCTGTTGCATTCTCAGGCACGCTAACAAATACAGCATATACATTATCTTCTTCATCAATATTTACGGTATCATTCGTAATGGTATAAAACGAATAATTAGCTAATCCTGTTTGTGCCATTACCACTACGCTGCACATACACATAAACACAATAAAAATAATCTTTTTCATACTCATTTCAATTTAAATTGTTTATACCATTCTACAAATCTTTTTACTCCTTCTTCTAAAGTTATTTTTGGAACGAATCCCATTTCTGTTAATGCCGTTGTGTCCATCATAAAAGGTGCTTCTGCACGTACATCTTTCATCATTACCGGGCACATATCCCCTACTTCATCTTGAATTAATTTAATCAAATACGTTAATTTGTGTGAAAACCCAGCATTTACATTCAATACACGAAAACCTTCATTTTGCTTTGTTTCCGCTAACAACATCGCCTCAATGACATCTTGCACATGAATAAAATACTTCCAAACATTTCCTTCATATAAATTAATAGGCGTTTTATGCATTACTGATTCCGTAAACTTCCAAACCGCCATATCCGGACGACCCATTTCCCCATACACCGTCCCGAGACGAAACACCGTTACAGGAATCCCATATGAGGCGGAATAAGAACGAGCTATCTGCACATTTACATCTTTTGACAACGTATATGCATTATGCTTCACGCCAGCGTCTATGGTGGAAAGAAGAACGATTTGACGTAAAGGATAATCTCGTGCTGCTTTCAACAACTGTACCCAGTCCCTTACATCCTGTAAAAGGACCTCTTCGGGATGTTCCTCAGCATATCGAATGCTTGCATGTGCTGCCAAATGCACCACCACATCCGGTTGTTGATATTCCCATAACGTTGTTATTTCATCTATGACGTTCGCTTGCACAATCTTTAACCTTCTATCATCCGCTTGTCGCAACATCGCCAAACGTTGTAATTTTATCTCCTTCCCATAATACTCTTCCGACAAATTATCCACAACAATTACTTCGTCTCCTCGATGAAGTAGATTTAATGCGAGATTTGCACCAATAAAACCAGCACCTCCTGTGATAAGATACTTCATGTGATCCTCCTTACTTCTTTTCTTTTTACTAATTGATTCCATCCAGCTGCCGAAGCATCCACTTGATCTTTGTATTTTCCAAATGGAAAATAACGATGCTCCTCAATAAATAATACATTCCACGCTGCATTTAACAAAGAAATCATTCCATTATTTACTTGCACAGCATATGCATCTGCACGATACACTTTATCTCCTGTAGGACGATCAGCGTAACAAGCAAAACCTGCAAGATTACGAATAGTTGCTTCGGCTGATTCTTTTCCACCTGATCCCGGTTCTTGTTCCACGTACACATATACACGAACACCATCTGCATACGCTGTTTCTTTTATAATCCTTTCACGATGCTCTGCACCCCATTGCCCTCTCTTCACATCCAATATAAACCAACGCCCATCTCGTAATTGTGCAATCTTCACACCTACCGTATATGCACCTGCATCTGCCGTTCCCGCCTTATCCCAATATCGTACACAACGTACAATTTGATTAGGTTTAGGTGGGTACGATTCGATCTGAAAATGCTCTACTTTAAACATTCCTCCACCCGGAGGTGTTGGATCTTGTCCTATCTGTCCTGCATACCCATAAACACCAAGATCTGCTTCAAGATCTTTCAATACTGCCCAACTCAACCGTCTCGGATCTAATAAATCATCTCGATAATTACTTGCTAATTCAGGTGGATTGACACGTTCCGCATACGCACGTATTTCACCAGGAAGGCATATATGTCTGATGTTTGCTTTCTTTTTATTCAAAAGATGCCCTGTTGGGTCATCTTGATGCAATCGCTGCATAATACCAATTGTAACTGAACACTCTTTGTCCGTTTTACGTGTTGGCAACGTTTCATCAATCCAACGATTCGCTGTAGCTATTTCTTTTTCACTTGTCGTTTTATTTGGATTCAACGGGTCGTCCCAAATTAATATGTCCCCATGAAATCCTGTCAACGTTCCACCTACCGATGTGCTATACCTATTACCTCCATTTACCAAACTCACTTTCCCTGCTGTCACCTGTTTCCGCACAATCTTAAAATTCCCTTTCGTATCTTTATCTTCTCGAATATCAATATCAGGATACAACTCCCTGAAACGCTCCGATCTCACCAAATCCCTGCAATACTCTGCTGACTCCAACGCCAACGCTAACGAATACGATGCCGTGATGAAACGCATCCAATACCATTTCGTCCAACACCACGCAGGGAACATAATAGAACAGGTGATAGTTTTCGTAGTACCGGGTGGAACGTTGATCAAAAGATCATACAGGCGCATTTGTCGATTCCCGACACGTTCGGCAAGCTTTTCAAGCTCTTGACAAAGATACTCAATATGCCAATTTGGTTTAAATGATTGTGTAGACACCTCGTCCCAAAAATATTCAATGAAATGAAACAACGAACGATTATTCAATTCACGAGACACAGCAAGTGGATTGGAAAGCACCTCTTGCATATCCGGTGCATTGATTAATTCGTTATGCTGCCTTCTCATCTTCTTGTTCTTTTTTATCTACGCTCGCATCTTCCTCAACCACCTGTGCTTCTTCTGTCAATAACTGCCTTTTCGCCTCTAATCTTTTCCTTCTTGCTTTTTCCAAACCTTCTAACGCTTTTAATTCATCATCAGTCATGTGTGCAAGATCAATCGTGGGTAATTCTCGTTTCACTGTCGTATCTATGTGTCTTGCATCGACCCAATTCGTCTTATCTTTATTCATCAACCAAAACTTCTGTGCATTAAACGTAGGCAGCACGTGTTTTTTGACAGGTACCTCAATCACCTGCCCTCTCCACACCACTACTTGCGTTTCTTCCACCGTGTACCCAACTGCTGTTTTATATAACGCTTTCTGTACCTCTAATGTCGCTTCCACACGCCCTCTCAACAAAGCATCCAAGAAATCTGGGTGTTCCCTTTTCCAGTTTGCCATTGTCGTATCCGCCACTCCCATGATCACTGCAATCTGCGTATCCTCCAATCCAACCCTTGCCAACTCATACGCTTGACGACAACGATCAAGGTTGTAAAGGGTGGGACGGAGTGCCCAGCTGCTCTTCTTCCTACTTACTACCGTTTTATTATATCTGCGTGGCATATCCCGTTTTAAACTTTGATATATACTATTCAAATTTAAAAAATCTTCTTCACTCCAAAACATAAATTACCCTAAAAACATTTTGAAAAAATTTTTACCCTACCTCATCTCACCTATTTTTTCAAAAATTATATTTTGTCATTTTTCGTATCGTTACATATGGTGAAATCATGTTTTTTAAAAAATCTGCACACCTCACACCTCACACTGTACACGCATGAGGTCCCACGTTTTTATACAAAAATTTCATCGCACACAAACGCACACAAATTAAGGCATCTCACCCACCTGCCTGCCTCACCCGCACCTCACCAATAAAATCAATATAGGGATCACAAAAAATACATATCTCATCTTACCCACTAAAATCTCACCCCTCTTTAATCTAAAAAATGAAACAAAAGATTGGATCAATAAATAATGAATAACGAACACAGAGATGAATGAGATAACACAGATGAGATATGTATGTAACATACGTATAAACAATAAAGGCCTCCCGAAGGTGGCCTTCAAACTCCTTTGACACTAATACCCTTTCGGAATGGTCAATGAGCATATAGCACAAATGTATGTATTTTAGGTAAGATGAAGATAACAGCAAAGTAGTAATAAGATAATAGCTAATTAGTGAATAGATAACAGATAGTGTAGATAATAGCGAGATGAATGAATAGATAATAGCATAGAAGGTAGTAGGAAAACATCTAACCCTGTGAAAAATTTTGACAAAAATATCGAGTGCCTTCACCCGCCTCCCCCACACCCCAATCATTCGATGACGTACCCCCCGGGCCCTTGCACACCGGTTACATAATCCCAACATCATGCACCCCTTGCTAAATCACCATTACACGAATTAAACCTCACGTCTCCCGCGCTGTCACGAGCCTCCAACCCCAATTTTTTCCCCCACACCTGCCTCCTCATTCAAAATACGACGCTCCTGCCCTGCTCCCTCAACTGCACCCCACCTTAACATATTCTCCCTTATTGTCATTTGATGTTTTATACATACATATATGTTGTTATATGAGATGATATATGCATATGAATGTTTATATGGTCATATGAGGTGATGTTGTGAATTATGTTTTTTGTCGATTCAATTCAATGTTTTTTATTGTGATGTTTGTGTTTTTGTTGTGATCAGTTTTGAGGTCGTTTTTCCAGGTAAAAAATAATTGATTTTTTATTGAAAATTGTGTGCGAAAAATTTGCATTTTGTGTGCGAATGTTATATATTTACATTGTATTTGAATGATACGTTTGACAATTGTAATTTTGTGATGCGTTTATGCGGAATGACGAGGTTCTTTGATATGTTGAATGTATTACACGAATGTGTTGTGTATTGCACGGTGTAGCAATTGTTTGATTGTGTGTATTGTCGTGAGACCAGGAGACATACAATGATGATGATGCAGCGAGGTGTGAGTGAGGCACGATACGTTACGTGTATATTACGAAACGATTGGAATTTTTTGTAATGACGTATTGATTCGTCAAAAGACTAACTGACGAGTTTTTAATAAACGAAACACGTTTGCATATTTTTTACGTGTGCAAACGTGTATTAGTCATGTATTAACCAATCAAAATTTACGCCATGAAAACAACAAAAAATTCAAACAATGCAGCCGCCACTGCTGATGCCGTCGTAACACGTATTAATCCTGATGCAGGATTTTCACCCGCCGAACTCACGAAAAAATACGAGGAGGAAGGTGACGACGTGAAACGTCGTAAAATGCAATCAGCCGATGTTCGTGCCCTTTCACCCCTCGAACGTGCCAACCTTTACGCCGAACGTGCAATGCAAAAAGCAAAGGAGTTGGAAGCACGAGCACAAATGATGATTGAAAAAGCAAAGGAGCGGGAGAGGAAGGAGAAGGAACGCCAGGAGGCACGTGCGAATCGTGCACAACACGTTGGTCCGTATTCTTCCACTTTGCAAATCATGTGCCGCGAACCTCGTACCATCACCCCCGATGTATTGTTTGAACAATTAACCGCCCTTGGCATTGACGTTGAAAAATCGAAATCCTCGATTCGTTCAACTTTTGCCGTCGTTAAACAAATTTTCAATGAATTGGAAAAAAACAATTTGTTGAAATAAACAATCGAACAAACGACCGGACGTTGCTTCATATGCAGCGCCCGGTTTTTGTTTATATGAACGTGTGACATTAATCACAATTATATCGTAGGAAACTACCATGTAGCTTTGCGTCACACGGTATGTATTATTTCATTCAATTACATGTATTATTTTTAAACCATAAAAACTTATCAAACATGAACTCGAAAAAATTTAATCCTGAGGTATTAACCAAGTTCATCCTCAGTGAAAAAGCTCCTAACAGTGTAATACTGGAACAAGCAAAAAAGGTTGCTGAGTTTGTTCGTCATAAGTCACTTGCGTATTGGACCTTTTATACGTTTGTAACGCACAAGTTCAAAAAACCTTACACTGAAACAGAAATTATTTCCTTACTGAAAAAAGAAACCGGTTTGGAAGTAATTTTTTGCAATGGTTTAAAGGGAACTACCTCAGAAGTAACTCTCGGTTATGAAGCGTACGAAGGTTTAATTTCACTGATGCCCGAAGATGACCATGAAAGTTTTTACAATCCTCCGACAGATTTCATTGATGACCTGGAGAAGTACAAAAAAGAGGTGCTAATACTATGGAAAGCGCTTAGGAAGTTATGACAGAAAACACCCGGATTACCGGGTGTTTTTAAACCATAAAAACTTACGACAATGAAAAGTAACTTTAGAAAATACGTAGAAACTCAATTAGGATTCCCTAAACATCTTGTTTGGTTTTCAGATAAAAGATGTAAAGGCACGAGGCGTATTAAAATCTCCAGGATTGAATTGAGCTTTATTGATAAAACGTTGATAAGCTCTATACCAGGTGTTTTAAAAGTTGATTGTACGGATCCTTTATTAAAAAAATACCCACATTATTATTGGGGTACTACGATTTGGATAAAAGGACGTATGAGGGATTTAATGTAATAATACATACTTTTACCTTTTTACAGACTAACTGATGAGGCGTTATTCGCCGAAACACATACTGCAATATTATTGTTTTATATTTGCAGTGTGTGTATTAGTCAACGTATTAATAAACTTAACTCCTTGCATATTATGAAAACACAAAACTTCAAATTATTACGAATTGCTTTACAGGCAGGATTGTCAAAAAAGCAAATTAGGGAAAAAGACTTCAGCAAGGCAGACTTCAGCAAGGCAGACTTCAGCAAGGCAGACTTCAGCAAGGCAGACTTCAGCAAGGCAAACTTCCGCTTGGCAGACTTCCGCTTGGCAGACTTCAGCAAGGCAGACTTAAACTACAAAATAGACGGAACCACTTAAGGTGCGTTTATTGCTTATAAAAAAGCACAAGGCACAATATTAAACCCATAAAACAATGATACAATTAACTAAACGCAGCATTTGGGGAATGCCTGTCACGTTACATATTGTGAATATAAAAACAGCAGGTGTTACCTTTTTTGAACTCACTTATCCTATCATTTCTATTCCTTTGCATTATCTGCGAACAGAAACAAAGAATGATAAAGTAGGCAGAGTTGTAGATATTTGTCAAAACTGATGTATTATTTTAAGACAGCCTGTAAATGTGGACCCTCGAAATAATAAGAGGTTGCAAAGTTCGACTCTTTGCCGGGCTGCTATTATTAACATTTAATAACTTTACTATTAATAACCTTTAATACTTATTATTATGGAAAAAGTTTATTACATAGGGACGATAAAGAAAGGCAATAAAGTAATATTGCAGGCTCGCACAAATGTAGATGATTTGAGTTGTGAGATACATGACTACTTTGGCGCACGATTAACCACAAAAAAGGACTTAAAAAACAGAAAGGGTTTATTTTTATCCTTCCTGCAAACCGATCCTAAGTATTCTCAAAAGTATGCCAACTGCAAAAGCATAAGAATTGATTAGCTTAACCATTGCCCGCTAACCTCTCTATCTGGTTAGCGGGTTTTGGCGGTAGATAACATTTAATAATCTAATATTTACGACAATGAAACTAACTAATAATTTTAACAAGTTTGACAATATTGTTAATAACTATATTAACGGGAATATTGCCGACTATAAAAAACAATTGAACCACTTATCTAAGGTAGATTTGATCCGGTTTACTTCATTCCTTAAATTTCAAGGATATAATTTACACGTAAATGTTAACGGATATTCTGAATTGATTTTAATTGAAAACTAATAAAAGCCATTCACATGAGAACAAAACAACACAACGGACTAAATTACGTATTTTACGGTTGTCTTATCGTTGCCTACAAAGGCCACAAAGCACGCAAAACAATCAAATTTCACACCCGGAAAGTATGTACAGCTTACTTTGATTCTCTTTAACCCTCTTACCTTGCCTCGCTTCCTTTTTGGTGGCGGGGTTTTGAGGGCAGAAAACATACCTATTTATTAATTTAATACACAAAACAATGAAAAGAATTTCCTTAACGAACGGGTCAGGCGCATGGTTTGACGCTGACAAAGCTGATTTTTACAAAGAAAATCAGTATCACAATGGTAGTAACTGGATCAGTAAAATTACCGGCTCACAATTTGAGCATGAAGGAGTTTACGTGACAAAATCCGGCAAGTTTATCCTTAACCACTGGTCAAACTGGCAGGGATCAGGTGAAACATACCTGGAAATCAGCAAAGAAAGTGCCGCTAAATGGTTTGCCTCACAAGATTTTCAGGATACCGAAATTCCTGATATTTTCCATTCCGAAGTTGCAAAGCTTGAAATTGTGTAACATGCTTTATGAGCCTTGCCCTTGTCAGTAAATTGGCAGGGGTTTTGGCATTGAAAGCAGATCGCAATTAACTTAAATATCTATATTATGAAAACTATTGAATTACTCGTTAAATTCGTGAATCAGAAACCTGGTTTAGAATTTTGTAACTATGGCGATTATAAACTGTATCGCCAGGAGATGAACGAAATAACAAGAGATAAGCACGATTTTAACGAATTGCTTACTCTTGCTTATCGGAGGATTGAAAAACTGGATCAAGCAGTCCACAATAAGCTATTAAATTCCGGCGATAGGTTATCCCTTGTTGATGGTCAACTACAATACATAACAGGGCAATATTTCCCGACTGAATATAGGCCAGCTGCTTGTCGCTGCCTTGCGTCTCTAATCTGGGAAGATTATAGAAATGAAAAAGACAGCCAAGGCAATCCTGTATATAAAGACGGTTACGAATTGAGAAAAGCAATTGCCCGGAATGTTTCAAGAAGAGTAAAAAACAACTATTTTAATTAATCCCGCTCATTTACCCGCTTGCCCGGCCCGTTTAACGGTGTCCGGGTATTCTGGGTATAAACAAGTAAATTTATACCGCTATGAAAAAATAATGTTTTTACTTCTTATTGTGGGAGGGTGCGCAACTCAAAAAATACACACTCCGCAAATAAACAAAGCTCCACATGGCTGGACAGTATATCAATGGCAGAAAGTAATTGACTGTTCATTTAAGGATGGAAAAAGGAACTGACAGCGATTGTGACAGTTGCTATTTGGAGTACGCAAAAAGATACTATATTAATATTGATACGGCAATACTAAACTATTACTAATATTTAAGGATATGACACGGACACAATTTAATAAAAAGTTAAACCTTTGTTTAAAAGAGGTTAAACCATCAATGAATAAGATGGCGGACAAAATGTTCAATAGTGGCGCAATTGATGCTAATTCTTATGAAGATAATTATCTTCTTGTAAAAGAATTTTTGTGCGCTGCATTTGCCGAATTAAGCCGACAATATAGGCCATTTAACAAAGAATCACAGAAGGCATCTGACAACATTTCATTCTTTATTTAATTAACTTTGATTGTCAAACCTAATACTATACGACCATGTTACCAGAATTATTACATTATGCTATTATTGCGTTTCCCATTGTTATTACTATTTTGATTGTGGGAAAAGCCATTAAAGAAAAACGCAACAATCTGAAACTTTGCAGACCCCGCAAAACAACCTGGAAAGCACAGGATTTTAGTTCTGCCCTTGTTGATTCATTCTAAATTTATTGCTTTATCCTTGCCCGCTGCGCTTCGGTTCAGCGGGTTTTGGTGGTAGGAAATGTACCTATTTAATAACTTAATACCATTAACATGAAAACAAAAGACCTATTGTCAGTATTAAAGAAAATGAAAAAGATTAAGGCAAGCGCATTGCCTATTCTTGACAACGTTTTAAATGATAACGGAACTTTAACGTTTACCAATTTAGAGGTGACATATACCGCTAACGTTGGTTTTGCGGGCAAGTTCCTAACGGATTTCAAACAATTGGAAAAAATCGCCTCACGCATCCCAAAAGACTCTGAAATTGAAATGATCAGCAACAATGAACGTGTTACCCTGCAAATATTAATTGGCAGGGGTTTTGGCAGTGAAAAAGGTGGCGTGTTTACATTAGCCACAGAAAACACCAAAGACTATCCAGTTAAACCCGACACCAAAGAAAGTATTGGGAAGCTGGCTCCGGAAGACATTGGGCTGATTAAAAAGGCGGTTAAATTCGTCGATGACAATGAGGGAAGAAGGCCGGCTATGGGCTGTGTATATTGTGGCGAAAAACATATCGTGGCCTCAAACGCTCACAAACTTTGCTATTTTAAATACAGCAAAGGATTAACAAAACCTGTGCTTATTCCTGATTTTTGCGTGGCCCTGCTGGACGATTCAGAGTACACGGTTCAAACCGGCGAAATGAGGGCGTGTCTGCAAAACGACAAAGAGTCTATTAACTTTCGGTTTCCTGACGCAAATTATCCTAAATACGAGCAGGTTATCCCGACAAATAACACAAACGTTTACGAGGTAAACACAAAGAAACTGATTGAGGTTATTAAACTTGCTGAAATATCGGCAAACCAAAATGCTAAATTAATCAAGTTTAACTTTGTAGGCCACAACTTAACCGTTTCATCTCAGGATTTGGATTTTGCAACGTCATTCAGCCAATCAATACCATGCGCTCCGCAAAAGAACGCAGAGAGTATAAAAATTGGCTTTAATTCAGATTTTATACTGGAGATATTATCTTATTGTGGCGAATCTACCACAATTAAAATGAGCGATCCGTCACGAGCTGCGTTATTCAATAATGATTTACTGCTCATGCCAATGATGATACAAGACTAATTACCTTGCCCCGGACTGTCAACTGATAGCCGAGGTTTTTGGGTGAAAGAATTTTTATTTTTAACTTAACACATACAAGACAATGGAAAGGATAGAAAAATTACTTAACCAATTGCTTAATCTTACAAATGAGCAAAAAAGAAACTTACAAAACAACTTATCTAAAACGGATAAAGCTATTGTTACCTGTACCATAGAACATGCTTATGTTTCCCTTATGCCTGAAAATCTATTAATCACTAAACTATAATTATGGTACAGCTTTAGCTTACGATAAGGCAGCTAAAAAATACTATGGTGAATTTGCAAATACTAATTTCTAAACATTAAAACCTATACAAAGTGTGTAAATTTTATTCAGCTATTGTCATGCGAAATGGAGATATTTTGCATAACGAAAACCTAACAAGCCATGAAGACCTCATTCGCTTGTTTAATATCAATGACTCCCAATCCTGTTGTGATAAATTTGTGCGGGTGGAATTTACCCCTGATAACATGGAGGACTTTCCAAACGTTGACAAATACAAGCTCAATGTCGATGAATCAGCAACGCCTGACTGGTTTGAAAAACATCGTGAATATGTTACAGGTAGATTAAAAGAAATTGTTAGCAAACGAATTATTACCTCAGATCAAAAAATACTGACTGGTGGTTTATACGTGGTGAAGGATTGTATCATTGATAAAATGATCTGTGCTACTATTGTTTATTTGCAGGCACAGGTTAACGAAATGAGTGAAAACTCACAGGTTAACATAATGTGGGGAAACTCACAGATTGGCACAATGAGTGAAAACTCACAGGTTAACGCAATGCGGGGAAACTCACAGATTGGCACAATGAGGGAAAACTCACACGTTAACGTAATGCGGGGAAACTCACAGATTGGCACAATGAGTGGAAACTCACAGGTTAACATAATGTGGGAAAACTCACAGATTGGCACAATGAGTGGAAACTCACACGTTAACGCAGTGAGTGAAAACTCACAGGTTAACGTAATGAGTGGAAACTCACAGATTGGCATAATGAGTGGAAACTCACAGGTTAACGAAATGCGGGGAGACTCACAGGTTAAAAATTATAATTCCACAAAAAGACTCCCAAAGAAATAACCAAACAGAAAGGAGCACCTATGTAAATTAATCTTTTTTGAGTTATAAAAAGTAATAGCCGGAGTGCTTGTTTCAGATTGTCAGGTTTTTATTCCGGCTATTTTTGTTAAACTAAATCTTACACAATGAAACGTATTTTATTTATATCCCTTTTCAGCCTTTTTTATTGTTCTGTGGGAGTATCTGAGACGATGCCAACAGGATATATCACTTACGAGCAATATATCGTTAGAATGAATGAAAAAGCGTTAGAACGTCTTTTGTTGGCGATCCGAATAACAGAAAGCGGGTTAAATGATTTTGCTGTTGGCGCAGCCTTAGACGTTGGCCCCTTACAAATAACCCCGATAAGATTAGCGGACTACAATCAAAAGACGGGGAAGAACTATTCCCATTCAGATTGTTTTAAGTGGCAGGTAAGTCGGGAAATATTTTTGTATTACGCTAATCAAATTGGTATTTCCCAAGACAATTGGGAGCAGATAAGCCGCAGATGGAACAGAGCCTACGAATGGCAAGATGAAAAAGGTGCAGAGTACTGGAGGAAAGTTACTAAACACTTAAACACAACGACATGAATTGGTATAAAACATTGGACATTCACTCTCGAATTAATGCAAAAGCTTGTTTCGAGTTGTTAACCGGGGTAAAGTTTGAAGACCTGGCTTGTTTATTTACCTTGTATGAACGCATGGATATCATGGAAGAAAAGCTTAGATTAGAAGGTTTTGATATATAACAAACACTTAAATACAATAGCATGACACTAAACGCACTAAGAACTAAAGTTAAAAACTTCAATCGCTATTGAGCGAATTTAGTCAACTGGACGCTTTAAACCAAGAAAAGGGATTAGAAATATCCCAAGGGTATTATGACGGCGCAAAAAAGAGGAGAGACACCATCAAAGCTAAACTCGAAGAAAAGTTAGCCAACGTGTGAATATTGGAACTAGCCGGTATCGTACACCGGCACACGTTCAAACACTAATACTTAAAGCTATGGAAGCAATATTTTTTCTACTGGTTCTGTTTACAGCCTGGAAAATATTATGTTTTGTGGGCTTTGAACTTACGTGCTATGACAATTACGACATTAATCTTTAAAACTTTATTATTATGGAAACAATTATTCTTGGTACTTTATGTTATCTTTTACTTGGAAGCATTGTTGCTACAAAACAATACAATGCTTTTAAAAAAAGTGATAAATGGAGTGATAGTGAAACAATAATATTTTTAACTATCATTGCTTTTCTGTCATCTCCATTATGGATTACAATTGTTTTTATTCGATTTGGATTTTTTGAAGAATGGATTAGGTAGTCGTAATTTATTAAAACAATAATAACCATGCAATTTTTAATAAAAATAAGTTTATCTTGGATCATTTGTGCAATATTTGCATATATTGTATTTACATTAGTGAAACTATTCAAAAAAGATGAGATAATAGATGAATGGATTCCTTTTTTGAGATGCTTAAAATACGGATGGTTTGCTGCACTTGCCGCCTTCATTTTATTATTCGTAATGTTGTTTGTTAATGATGTTGAAGATGATGCAGTTGAAAATATTGATATAACAGAAGAGGAGAAATAAACGATGTTATTAAGCACAGCACATCCGAGTAAAAAATACAAATGGAATCGTAATTTTGATAATGTAATGATTGAAGCGCATTTCATGGAAAAACAGGTTCGATTTGTTGAAGTACGAGACGGTAATAGTCGTCCGATAAAAGAGGAACTTGCTCGTTGTCTTTTTCCTATATCTGTTCCAATCATAGATCGTCCATTTTTGGTTAAAGAGAATAAAGAGTTTTGGATGATCTTGAACAGACATCGAAGCAGATTTAAATTGCAATGGGAAACATTCTTAAAAAACAAAACTAAATTGAAAAGAACAAAATTCACTCAAAAGTAAAAGAAATGGAGGTTTATAAAAAAACAGTGCGAGCGGCGACTGTTGCTCGAGAAAAAAATGGCAATGAAGTGATCAAAATAACATTCCCATTTAATGAGGAAGATGTAAGAAACGTCAGGGAGATGTACGGACGTAAATATAATCCAGAATATAAATTTTGGACAGTTCCAAAAACAATCCAAAACATCGAAACATTAATTCATGCAAATTTTATAATTGATCCTACACTGCAATCTTTTTTTGTTGATGAACAAGTAAAAATACAAAATGTACCAGATATTACAGTGCAGGGTTTACGAGGGGAATTATTCCCATATCAAAGAAAAGGTGTAGGATTTATTGAAATAAAAGAAGGTCGTGCATTGCTTGCAGATGAAATGGGATTAGGAAAGACCGTACAAGCATTAGCTTGGTTGCAATTGCACGTTAAAAAACGTCCTGCAGTAATTGTCTGTCCTGCTTCATTAAAATTAAACTGGGCACGAGAAGCGCAGAAATGGATGACAGACCCAAATGTTGAAATACTTTCAGGAAAAGACCCATGGATCCCTGTGGGGGATGTTCTTATAATCAACTATGATATTGTTTCTGCATGGATTGCAGTTTTGCAAGAAATGGAAATCAAAGTGCTTATATTGGATGAATGTCATTTGATTAAAAATAGTGCAGCAAAACGCACGAAAGCAATAAAACAATTAGCAAAAGGTATTCCGCATCGTATCGCATTATCCGGTACACCAATTGTGAATAAACCTGTTGAAGCGTTCAATGCTATTAAAATTGTTAATCCTTCAGTAGCTGGTAATTTTTGGGATTACGCTCAACGATACTGTGGAGCACATCGAAATGGATTTGGATGGGATTTTAATGGTGCAACAAATACACAGGAATTGCATATGAAGTTAACAAATTCTATTATGTTGCGAAGATTGAAAAAAGATGTTTTAACGGAATTGCCTGATAAAACATACTCTTTCATACCTATTGAGATTGATAATAGGAAGGAGTACACGACAGCAGAAGATAATTTTATTGCATTTGTTCGAGCAACAAAAGGAAAAGAAGCTGCTGAAAAGGCAAATAATGCAGCGGCATTAGCAGAGATTGAAGGATTGAAACAATTAGCAGTAAAAGGTAAATTGAATCAAGCGGTGCAATGGATTGAAGAGTTTTTAGAAAGTGAAGATAAATTAGTTGTGTTTACGACACACACCTTTACAATCGACACTCTTATGCAAAAATTTAAAGATATTGCCGTTCGAGTTGATGGTAGCACGTCTTTAAAAACAAGGCAAGAAGCTGTAGATTCATTTCAAACTAATCCACGCTGTAAGTTATTTGTAGGTAATATAAAAGCTGCAGGTGTCGGGCTTACATTAACTGCAGCAAGTAATGTTGTGTTTTTAGAACTCCCATGGACACCTGGTGATCTGCAACAAGCGGAAGATCGTTGTCATAGAATAGGGCAGAAAGATAACGTTACGATATATTACCTTCTTGCTGAGCGTTCCATCGAAGAACGGATAGCACATTTATTGGATGAAAAGAAAAAGATATTAAGTAGTGTGCTGGATGGACGCACACCTGAAACAACTTCATTATTAACCGAATTAATTAAAGCGTATGGGAGTGATTAGTAAATATCCGATTAAAAAGTATGACTTCATTTTCTATGATACAGAAGGAAATGAAATACTCATGCTTACACGAGAAGCAAAGACGTTGCGAATTGCACGTGCTTATGCTTTGAAAAAGAAAGAGGAATTAAACCTCAGTGATTCACATATTGATGAAATAGAAATCCGACCTCATAGAAACAAAGAGGAGTTATGGGAAAGGATCTTGGATGATAACGTCAAAAAAATGAATCGCAAAAGATATGACAGAAGAAAAATGAATATTAAACTAAACAATGAATAACCACTTAAAACCTTAAACATTATGGACGCATTACATGCAATTATTTTAGGAGTAATCATAGCTGTACCTATTATAGGCAGTATAGCTTGGTTTCGTGAAAAACGTAAAAATCTGCAAATGATCAATCACAAAACACATCCTGTAAAACCAAAGAAAACTCATGTGCGTACACCAAAATTTGTAGCACAGGATTTTTCAAATGCTATAGAGGAGGATATTGATTGGTTGCATTACGAACAAGACGAAACAAGAAATGGACATTGTTCAATTATTCCAAGATTATAATGTAGATTATGCAACAGAAGGGCATAAGCATTGTCGTCCAGGATGGGTGAATACAGAATGTCCATTTTGTACAGGTAATCCTGGTTTACATCTTGGTTATAATCTTGCGAGTAATGGGTTTACTTGTTGGCGTTGTGGTTGGCATCCTGTACGGGAAACCATAGCAGCATTACTACATGTTACGCAGCAAGAAGCAGGTAAATTGATTCAACAGTATGGAGGGAAGAGTGTGGTTAAGCACGAAGCTATCGTAAGAATTGGCATGAAACCTCACATCCTCCCTTCCAATACCACTCCTTTATCTGCATCACATAAACGGTATCTTGAGAAACGTGAATTTGATCCTGATGAATTACAAAAAATATGGGGATTGATAGGAACAGGACCCCTTTCTAAACTTGATAACATCGACTACAAACATCGAATAATCATTCCATACATATGGAACAATCAACGTGTGTCTTTTGATAGTCGAGATATTACAGGTAAAGCACAAAATAAGTATATGGCTTGTCCTGAGGAGCGGGAAATAATTTCTCATAAAGATATTCTGTATGGTCGACAAGAGGCGTGGAAAGGTGTAGGAATAGGTGTTGAGGGCCCTACGGATGTATGGCGTCTTGGTGTACACGCTGTTGCAACATCAGGAATTAAGTTTAAATCTACACAAGTACGAATGATTGCACGAATGTTTAAGCGATTTTTTGTATTATTTGATGGACCTTCAAATACATCTCAAGAAACGGAAGCTCGTAAGAAAGCAGATGAATTAGTTGCAGAATTAAGGTTTCGAGGTGTGGATGCAGTGCGTATAGATATCAAAGGTGACCCAGGAAGTATGAAACAAAGTGAAGCAGATTATTTAATTAAACAATTAGTGAAGTAAACAATTAAAAAACAAAAAAAACATGAAAACATTACAAGTATCAGATGAAACGTATGAAAGAATCAAAGAACAATTAAAATCCGAAGAAAAAGTAAATTTTGATTCTTATAATGATTTTATCGGAAAATCATTCTTTTTTCGCACTGTGACTTATCACATAATTGGTAAGGTTATAAAAATTGTTGGAACAATGTTACAATTAGAACAAGCCAGTTGGGTTGCTGATTCAGGTAGGTTTATGAACGCAATCAAAGAAGGAACTTTAAATGAAGTGGAGCCAGTTGGTGATTGGTTCGTAAATATTGGCGCTATTGTAGATTTTGGTATTTGGGACCATGAATTACCTAAAAAACAAAAATAATGAATATCATTAACTTAGTAAATAATACCCAATCATGGACAGGGTCATGGTCATGGTCATGGTCAGGGTCAAGGTCATGGTCATGGTCATGGTCATGGTCAAGGTCATGGTCAAGGTCAAGGTCATGGTCAAGGTCATGGTCAGGGTCAAGGTCATGGTCAAGGTCAAGGTCATGGTCAAGGTCAAGGTCATGGTTAAGGTCAAGGTCAAGGTCATGGTTAAGGTCAAGGTCAAGGTCAGGGTCATATTAAAAAATAAACTTATGAATAAAAAACATATCAGAAAAAAAATGATAAGGAATGCCTTATCCGTGAACAAATGTCTTACACAAGAATATCTTGAACAACTCACTGATCAAGAAATACTTTGTTTCTGCCATCCTTTGGAACGTGACGGATTTAAGGACGTTTTAAATGACAAAAAATAACCCATATTGTATTGTAAATATGTGTGTTATAAAAATGTTTAAAAAATATTTTGTTTTTTGAATTTTTTCGACATACATTTACACGATGTAAAACATCGCTGCAACCTCACCAAATGCAGATACAATATGGGTTGAGAAACCTTAATCTGGAAGTGGATAAGCAAGGTGAGGTGCTTTGAATCTTCCAGATTTCATTTTATCATCTATGAGACGTACTAAATTGCCAAATGATAGTAGTGAAGATGTTTTTGAAAACATTGCTATCCAATCTTTCCGTTCCACAAATTTTCTTTCAATCAACAAAACCTTAATCCAAAAACTTGGATTGGTTGAAGCTTGCGTTTTATCTAATTACATAGATAAATATGTGTTTTTTAAAGATGCGAAAGAAATTGAACATGGTTGGTTTTACGTAACACAGGATAAGGTGTCGGAAGAATTAAACATTGGACTCACCACAATTCGTGCTGCAAAAACTGATTTAAAAAAGAAAAAAATCTTGTTGAGTTCTTGGAAAGGTCTACCTGCAAAAGAATGGTTGAAAATAAATTTCACCAAATTACTACAAGTAGCGAAGGTGTTCCCGTCGAAACCATTGATTTCAGGATATGTCTACAGCTGTGCGGAATCCGCACAGCAAGCCCTACGAGATCCGCACAGCAAGCCCTACGAGATCCGCACAGCTTATAATAATATAAATATTATTACTAATAAAAACAAAATTAATAAAAACAAATTTTTGGAAAATTCAAGACAGATTCCTCCCACTTTAGAAATGATAAAAGAATACTGCCAAAAAAGAAAAAATGGAATCGACCCATCTGCATTCTTTGATCATTATGAAGCACGTGGATGGAAACCTAAAGGTTACACCACTCAGATGAAAGATTGGCAAGCAGCGGTGCGGCAATGGGAACGCAACGACAGGAATAACACTTTCGGAACAAAAAAAGAAGTAATCCAAGATGAAGATCTTCCAGACAGAATTAAAAAATTGCATAATCGGTGATTGTGTGTTTCAAATTGTATATTAAAATCAAAAATTTGCGTATTTACTCGAACGCACACGAATTAAAAATCAAAAAATGATTCATCGTATCATTCGGGGTGTAAAATGCGAGATTTTTGAGAAAAACGATGTTAAAAAGAATTTATCAATAAAATCAATATGAGCAACGGTAAAAACAAAGATATGAAAAGAACTAAATTTCCTGATTTAACTAAACGTTGTATTGTTCCACAACACAAACAAATTAGTGAGTATGATCCTATCGTTCCAACACGATTAACAACGCAGTATTTAGTACAAGATTATTTATTTAAAATTCATACCAGATTGAATTAACGATGTTGGAACGTAGAATTATAATTGGATTAATCACATCCACGGATTACATCAGACAAGTCAGAGAACGTTTAAATCCTCGATTGTTTGAAAGTAATATGGCACGGAGATTAGCAGCGTGGTGTTTAGAATATTTTGATAAGTATAAGAAATGCCCGATGAAAGATATTGAAGGTATTTTTTATCAAAAAGTAAAAGAAAGCAAGAACTTTCCACGAGATGTTGCAGAAGATATTGAAGAAGTATTATTGTCGTTGAATGAAGAATATGAAGAAAGCACAATTAATGTAGAATATCTTTGTGATCAAACTAATGAATTTCTTACAAAAAGGAATCTTGAAACATTTATCGAAAAAATAAAAGGAGCATTAGATACAGGAAACACACTTGATGCTGAGAATGCAGCATCACAATATAAAACGTTGGTTAAAGATACGAATACATGGTTGGATTTGAGCGACCCATCTGTATTTGAAAAAATAGAAACAGCGTTTACAACCGCACAACAAACCTTGGTACAATTTCCAGGTGCATTAGGTGAGTTTTGGAATGATCAATTAATTAGGGGAGCGTTTGTTGCATTGCTTGCACCTGAAAAACGAGGAAAAACTATGATGCTTTTAGAAATTGCAATGAAAGCATGCGGACAGAAGAAGAATGTAGCATTTTTCCAAGCAGGTGATATGACGGATAGTCAACAAATACGCCGTATTGCCATATATCTAACTAAACGTTCCGACAATCCAAAATATGCAGGAAAATTATGGGAGCCTGTTAAAGATTGTATAAAAAATCAACTTGACACATGCGATTTTAAAGAACGTGAATGTGATCATGGTGTATTTACGGATAAGACAGAAAAAGAATTACGAGCAACTGTTCCTTTAAAAGAATTGATTGAAGCGTATAAAAACAATCCAGATTATCGCCCTTGTACGATTTGTGAAGCGTATAAAATGAATCAATGGGGGTGCCCATGGATTAAAGAAGTAAATACAGGTGCACCATTGACCGTGAAAGAAGCAAAAGCAGCATTTGAGGAATTTTTTATAGCAAAACGAAAATTTAAACTATCAACTCATCCTGCAGGAACACTGACTATACAACAAACAGAAGCTATATTAGATATATGGGAAAAGCAAGAAGGATTTGTTCCAGATGTTATATTGTTTGATTATGCAGATATTATGGATGATCCTGCAGTGCATGAGTTTCGACAGAAACAAAATGCAATATGGATGGGGATGCGTAAATTGTCACAAAGTAAACATTGTTTAGTTGTGACAGCTACACAAGCAGATGCAGATAGTTATTCTAAAACATTATTAAAAATGGGTAATTTTAGTGAAGATAAACGAAAATTAGCACATATTACAGCAATGTATGGATTGAATGTTGATCCTGAAGGCAGAGAAAAAGAAGTAGGAGTGATGCGATTGAATGAGATAGTGATTAGGGAAGGTGAATTTACATCAACACACCAAGTGCATTTATTGCAGAATTTAAAACGAGGACGTCCATTTTTAACAAGTTATTGGTGATGAAAAAAGAGGAAGAAGTTGAAAAAGAACAGGAGTTGTATGAGTGTCCTGATTGTCACAGAAAATACACAAATAAATTAGATGCTATTGTTTGTGACTGTAAAGATAAAAATGATGAAGAAGATGAATGTTTAACAATTAAAACCAATAAAGATGTATAGAATTAGTAAACAATTTATGTTTTCCGCTTCTCATTCACTTTGTGGATTGAAGGAAGGGCATCCTTGTGCTCGTGTTCATGGGCATAATTATGTTGTGACGATTGAATTAACAAGTGATTATTTAGATGAAACAGGAATGGTGTTAGATTATCGTGAATTGCAACCTGTAAAAGAATTCATTGATAAGGGACTTGATCATCAGCATTTGAATGATGTAATGCCAAAAGGTATGAATCCTACTGCTGAAAATATTGCAAAATATATTTATGACAGATGTTATAAGATTTTGTATGAACAAAATTTATTTGACAAAATGTGGATGCAAGGTGTTGTATTATCTGCCGTGAGTGTAAAAGAAACTGATAAAACGGAAGCAAGATATGAGACGAAACAATAATGGAATAACAGTAGGACAGACGATGATTGCTGCTAATCCTACTGAAAAAAGAATAGTGGAAGGTGATAATGTGTTGCATGTGGCGGAATTTTTTTGTGACACGATTCAAGGCGAGAATTTTGTTGGGTCACCTTCCACTTTTTTACGCCTTCAAGGATGTACATTAAATTGTGACTGGTGTGATACTAAAGAAGTATGGCGTTTTGGGAATCCGTACACTTACGCTGAATTAATTTCTATCATGGAACAACATGATGTTATTAATAAAATGCGACAAGGGCAACATTTAGTAATAACAGGTGGTAGCCCGTTACGGCAACAAAAAGGTATAGTTGGGTTTTTAAAGTTGTTCATACAGACGTTTCATTTCCAGCCATACCTTGAAATAGAAAATGAATGTACCATTATGCCTAATGCTTACATGAATGGTCATGTAGATTGTTGGAATAATTCACCTAAGTTAAGCATGAGTGGGAATAAGAAAGA
>Ga0265297_10001441_pt1 | contig 55655 bp, 61 predicted proteins | sample Munlanlwell13791_FD_192502 | JGI IMG/M metagenome (GOLD analysis project Ga0265297, IMG submission 192502) | Leachate microbial communities from a municipal landfill in Southern Ontario, Canada - Leachate well 137-91 | ecosystem: Engineered > Solid waste > Landfill > Unclassified | place...
TTGGTTGTCCTGATGCCGCGAGCGCTTTTATAATCATGCCAGGCACCGGAATTTTTAGAGCGTAAGTGAGGTATGGGCATAATAGCTATTCCTGTTCTAATTCCAGGGAATCGGGTAATTCTTCGGCGCGCTTAATCTTTTTTTCGGCTTCGGAAAATTTTTGAGTTTTTCCGTCTTTTATTCCCTTAATTATCTCGGTTTCTTTTGGCGAGAGCGGCTCGCCGAAATTTTCCTGATTAGCCCAAACCCCATCCAAGGAGGAAGAATGTGGTTTAGGATTGAAAACATTCATTTTTTCCGGGTTCATAGGTTTTATTTTAACGACTTATTATTTAAATTATAGCCGATTATTATTGGTTTGTCGACAAACGGAGGGTGGTGAAAATGTTGGGCTTGCTTATTTTTCTGTTTTATGTTATTATGTTTCTATACTATTAAACTAATTTTTATTTTATGAACAATCCTTTTGAACAAAAAATGAACACCTCTGAAGAATCCGAAAGTAGAGCGGAAACCGATGTTTTGGAGGCGGCGCCGGAAATCAAGACTATTTCGAAAGAAGAAATAAAAGAAATAAGAACCGGGGACGCGTCAGCGACGGAGGTTGGCTTAAAAGAAGCTCGGGAAGCCATTAAAGGAGAATCTTTAACCAAGACGGAAGTCAAAGAACAAACTGAAGCGGAGGCTGAAAAACAGAAATTTTTATCTATCGCCAAAGAAGTGTTGGCGAAAATGAAAGAGAGAGCGGCGATTAAGAAAAAGGGGGCGTTTTTTGGAGCATTAAAACCGAGCCCGAGAGAGATTGCTAGCGTAGATGAAGCGATTGATTTTGTCGAAGGAGAAATTAACGCCGGGAAATTGCCAAATTTAGCGTCAGCGATAAATCGCGCCGGCCTCTCCGTTGATGTTCCGGAAGAATATCCGAAAAAAATTAACAGCAAAAATCTCCAGATGGGCGGTAACGGTGGCGGTATTAATTGGTAATTTTAAAAAGTAGCCCCAATCGGTTATTATTAATTATAAAATTTTTAAGACTCCGCTTTAAGGCGGAGTCTTTTGTCGGTTTTTGTAAAGGCCAAAATTTACTGATATAATAACTTTGTCTTTATTGGAATATTTTATGAATACTATTGTCAGCTTAAACAACCAGATTATCAAAGATTTGGTGCGCTTGAAGAAGGCGGGAGAAAGAAAAGACCGGGGTTTGATAATTATCGACGGCGCGCGAGAAATTAAAACCGCGGTTGAGGCCGGAGTGGAAATAGTCGCACTATTCTATTGTCCGGAATTAGTTAAAAATCCCTCGGCTCCGGCCGGCAATTTTTTTAATTTAAGCGAAGAAAAAATTATCAAGGTTTCGGAAGCGGTCTTCGATAAAATTTGTTACAAAGAAAATCCGGATGGCTTTTTAGCGACGGCTCAACCGCAACAAACGTTCTTGGCGGATATTAAATTGAAAAATAATCCGTTGATTGTTATTTTAGAAGCCGTGGAGAAGCCGGGAAATTTGGGAGCGATTCTGCGCACCGCTTACGCGGCGGACGCGACCGCGGTTATTATTAACGATAGTCAGACGGATATTTATAATCCGAATGTTATTCGCGCCAGTGAAGGGTGTGTTTTTGCGAAAACTATAGTTAAAGCCGAAACGACGGAAACAATCAGCTGGCTGAAAGAAAATAAAATAAAAAGTTTCGGAGCGGCGACCGGCGGCTTAAAAAGTTATACGAAAGCCGATTTGAGAGGTGCGGCGGCGATTGTTTTCGGCTCAGAATCTGAAGGATTGAGCGAACAATGGCTTAGGGCGGCTGAGGAATTAATTAAGATTCCCATGAAAAAAGGGATAGATTCTTTAAATGTTTCAGTTTCGGCGGCGGTTATTTTATATGAAGCGTTAAGGCAGAGAGAACGATAGATAGAAAAAGGAAATTGAAAACGGGTTATCTGGGATTGTTTGACAAGAGGATTCTAGTTTATTAATATAAAACAACAATCAGGGGAGCCGTTCCGATTATTTTTGAGAGATTATTTTGCGCCCGTAGTTCAATGGATAGAACACCAGCCTTCTAAGCTGGTTATGAGGGTTCGATTCCCCCCGGGCGTACGTTTCAAAAGAAACAGCATGGTGCCTATGGTTTAATGGTAGAACGGCGGGTTGTGGTCCCGCTAGCCTGGGTTCGATTCCCAGTAGGCACCCCAAGTGGAAAAGACGAGTTTAAAAGCTCGTTTTTTCTTTTATATAAGGCAAGAAATGGAGTTTGCCAGGCAAATTTTATCCCATTGGGGTGTAATTGTAGGTTTGTCATCATTTTTTTAATAAGATTAGACTTATTTTCGTGGTTTGCCAATTCGTAGGCTTGAATTGGATTTCCGATTAATTGAGCTAGTTCCTCGAACTTATCAAAGGAGCTTATTTTAGTATCTTTGAACTCATTAATTTCTGATTCAAGAGTCTTTTTCTCTAGGATATATTGCTCTCGCTTTTGATTATAAGTTTCCTTGGTTATAGTGTTGTCTAAAAGCAGATCAGTAAGCTGATTTAATCTTGAAGCAACATTATCAATTTGTAATTTTAAACCGTTCTCTTTCTCGGCTAGTTCTAAGGTAAAAGATTGTCTAAGTTCTTGAGCAACTTTTAGCATTTGCTTAATTTCTTGAGAAGTAAATTGGATATTTTTTATTTGTTCCTTGATCCAATCTTCAACTTTATTTTCACCAACCGCTTTTCTCATTTCACATTTTGGATCACGACACCAATAATATTGATATTTATGTTTTGATGTCACCGATCTAATCGGCTTGCCACAAATGGCACAAGTAAACAGATGGGAAAATATATATTTGTTGCGTCTAGTGTGTGGAGTATATCGTCTCCGTAAACAGACTTGAACCTGATTAAATAATTTTACTGAAACTAAAGGTTGGTGGATGCCGGCAAATGTTTTACCGTTCATTTTGATAATGCCAATATAGTAAGTATCATTTAGTATCCGACTGATCTTTGTATACTCTAATCTCTTGCCACTACGAGCTCTAAGACCTCGCTTAAACATTTCATCAGCTAACTCTTCTAGAGTATATTTATCGGTTGCGTAAAGTTCAAAACATCTTTTAACCAGCGGGGCTGTGTGGGGATCTGGTATACGAAGGCCATTTTCTCCGCCCTCCTTTTTGATATAGCCTGGAACAATATGTCCGAATACAGTATAACCAAGCTCGGCTTTGCGATACATTCCTTTTTTAGTTTCCTGTGACAGATTGGCTATAAAATCTTCGGCAATTACCGCTTTAATGGTGTTAGTTAACGAATTGCCCCTAGTGCTTAAATCAGATTTATCACGGCTGAAACAAATGTGTAACCCCTTGTTGGATAGCTCTTTAATTTTTGACCAATCACTAATTGATCTAGCCGACCTATCAACATCATGGAAGATAATGCCGTTGATATCTTTGCGCCGATTGATTTCTTTAAGCATTAAAGTAAATTGCTTTCGGCCTTTTTTAGCCGCACTTTGCACTTCTTCAAATTCTTTGACAATCTCCCAGCCGTTCTCCTTGGCATAATTAGTGTTTGCTTCTTTTTGTGCTCCTAAAGATACGCCGTTTTCAGCTTGATCTTGTGAGCTAACTCGGTAATAGCTAAAATACTTGTTCATATAGTTGTGTTTATTAGATTTTTATTAGGGATTTCGTCAGCTAAATTTACTAGGGCTTATCCATCCCTATTAAAGACTGCGGAATCGTTTGGGCTTGTGCTGGATATCTTTGTCCTTTGTAAGTTATTAAGCCCTTTTTATAGATAGGATTATTAGCCATCTTTTTGATCGTAGAAGCTCGCCATATAGCATTGCCTCGTTTAGTCAGTTTGTTCATAGCCGTCAATTGCCCAGCTATTTTTTTATATGATTTTCTTTGTTGCCTGAGGGTAAAAATAAGGTTAATCACTTCAGCCTCTTCTTTATTAATAATCAGGTTGCCATCCAGATTATCGTAGCCATAAATTCTTCCGCCGTGCCAACCACCATTTTTAGCTTTTCTCTCACGTCCGCCCTCTAGCCTCAAAGCAATCATAGCTTTCTCAAATTCTGAGAATACGCCAAGCATTTGTCTGAACGCTTTACGGAATGGATCATTGCCGTCTAGGTCTGGCTCAAGAGCTGATATTAGTTGCTTATCATTCTTATTAAACTCCTTAATTAAACCCTCTTGGATATAAAGGTCTCTTGCTAGACGATCCAGCTTATAAATCAGTATGCATTCAGCTTCCGTGGTTGATAGGGAATCAAGCAGTTGTTTTAATCCTGGTCTGTCAGCTAATCCACCGCTTACGCCGTCGTCCGAGAATTCGCTGATTATGACATAATCGTTTTTGTCAGCGAACTCTCGGACTTTCATCTTTTGCACCTCAATTGTGCCCTCTTCCTTCTGTATGTCGGTTGATACCCTGTAATAAGTGATAACTTGTTTTGGCATAAGATTATAAACGATTAAAGATGATTTAATGGTTATAATATTAAGACGCAAACAGTTTTTTCTAAATAGTACCGATTAATATTCTGTAAGGTTGCAGAAATAAGCACTACTTGTATCGTGGAAGATGTTAACTTGTTAACATATTAATGTTTATGGGTAAGTAATATCATTGGCTATACCATGCCTTTACGGATAGATAATATCGTCAGTTATGCCATACCTTTCGCATAGATTATTCAAAGCAGACTTGGTTACCTGATCTTTAAAAATGAAAATGCCTTTATTATCTCTGAATTTTTTTAGGTGAAGCACCTTGCCTACTATCTCTCCGATTTTTCTTTCACTTAAGTCTGATTTATAGTCAAATATGGCGGTTAACCCATCTTCGGTTATTTGTGATCCTCTTCCGAAAGATTTAAAGTGTTTTTCGGCAATCTTCTTCATATGAATTTTGTCGCCCTCTTGATCCATTAGCCTCATAATTACAATTAACACATCAGCTTCTGTAGTATCAGATTGATCGGCGATTAAATCTCTATCCATGAGCATTGCTTCTTCTATAACATTTTGAGCCACCTCTTTACCTACAAGTAGAGCAACATTCCAAAGGGGCTGAGTAATCTGCAAAATTCTGAGATTGTTAATTTTTTCTGAAGCGAGTTCCTTGATGTTTAAGCTCCCATAGTGCTTAAATCTAAACGCTAATAATTTTCCCCTCAAAATTCGGGCTTCTTTCCAAAATTCTTCCCCTAAGCTTATGGGTACTTTTATGTTTTTATTCGGGTATAGTCTTTGTGCAAAACATCTGCTTTCAAAGGCCGCATCTCCGAATGATTCTCGAGAAGCTAAAATTTTTGGGCCAAAGACTTGAAAAAAGTCGGTGGTAAATTCTCCGTTAGAATTTGCTTTTTCTCGCATTCTTGCGACTGGAGCATCTTTTGTGTTGCCATTATTAAATATCTTTGCAACCTCACTAGAATATTCAGAATTTTTAAAGTTGGCTTCATCAAGAATAAATGTTCCTTTATATTTATCTATAGTGCGAAATATTGCTGATACAGATGCCGACCCCAACATCATTGAGTTATATGTGCAAGCGCTTAAAGTTTTAAGGAATCTTGATTTGCCAGTGCCGAGAGTGCCAATTACTCTAAGGTAAGGAAGATCATTAAAGCGTTCGTATATCCATGTTAGCATGATGTATAAAGCAACAATCTCTCGGAATCCTTTGGTAGTACTGAAGTATTTACGGAAGAAAGATTTAACCTCGGTAAACAATTCGCCCTCCGTTCCGTATGGTATTGGTTTAGGCGGGAGAGTAATAAATTTACTTTTTATCACATCTAAGGATTCGTTTAGTGGTTCAATAATTTTCCCATCAGGTAAAACGAGTTGATTTTTAAACTCAACCTTGCCGTCCTGATAGATGGCAAATTTAGTTTTACCATTCTTTTTAATGATAGTTTCAGCAATTATTCCGAAGTCCTCGGAAACGTAAGCGATTTCATAATTATCTTTTTTTGGCATATTTGTAAAATTAGTTATTCGTAATTTAAGGTTGTGGCGTAGACTCATGAATCGTCCGGACCATCCCTAGTAGCATTAATTTGATCAAAGATATCTAAAATAGCCCGAATGTAATCTTCGAGAGAGTTGATATCAATATTATTCTCTTGTATTCCTTTTTGCATAAACAAAAAGGCCTTGGTAAAACATAATGTTACTAAGACCTATTTGCTCTGCTATTTATTCTGAGGATCAAAAAAGCCCTCGGGAAATCACAATAACAAAGCCTAATTAGGGCTTTGCAACTTTATGATTTACCGAAGGCCTTCTTTTAATTTTATTTAAAATTCAGGTTGCGGCTACTATGAGCGACTTCCTGACTCCTTCCGATAAAATGTAATGTACTTTATCTCTATTCTAATTATAACTCAGGATGAAGAAGTGTCAATATTAAAAATAGCCCCGCATTTTCTACATTTTTTAGAGTCATCATTGTCATCTTTATTATTCCCAAGTTCACCTGTGCATAACATACAGGAAAAGATCGGATGAAGCTTTTCGTCTAGGTTCTTCCACGGATAACCTTTTTCGTTTTCAGTCGTTAAGTTAAAAGAAGCCCCTCTGTTATCTTTATCTTGTCGATCGCCCTCGTCTACCATAGAGGCATAAAAAGAGGTGTTGCACTTATTACAGCAATATTCTCTTGGCTCTTCAGCTTGAGAAAATATATCATCCTTTATTTCGTGCTGGCAGTTAGGGCAATATACCTTAATAGTCATAATTTTGTATACTCCGTTAGAACGGAGTAGATGATTTAGCTTATATTTATAGTTTAAACCCAATAAAACGACTGGTCAATTAAAGAAGAGGGCAGATATACCCCCTCTTTCCGATTTACACGAAGTGTAAAACCGTTCATAGGAGTCTAGGAGATTTTTATAAACTGTCGAATATAAATAAAAACATCCCTCTCGACCTAAGGAGTGTCTTATCAAATAATTCTGAATTATCTTGCCCTGTATTGCCCTGCATTTCTGCATTTTTGTCCAACAAGATAATAAGAATAATTTATCGTCTGTGTTGTATCTGACTAATTCTGTTTTCTTCTAGATAACTAAGGATATCTTTCTCGGAGAATCGAAGAACGCCGTTTATTTTATAAAAGGGAATCTTTCGGCCCTCAACGATTCTGTACACAGTGGATTGAGAAATATTAAATATTTTGCCAAGATCCTTAATTGATAAAAGCTTTAACTTATTTAAAGAATTTTCGCTCATTTTTTCGTAAATTATCGATTAGATTCATTTTGAGAATTGGACAAAGATGACAATTCCAATAAGAATTAGTAAAGCGAAGAAGGCCCTCTTGTAAGTGTCTCTTTCGTTCTTCATTTTGAAGAGAGGATCGTTTTCTTCAGCCTGTTTGATTAATTGTTCTTCTGAAAACATAAAATTATTTTATTATATTTATAATTTCAATGTCAGGAACGCATTTATCGTCAGCTCCGCAGTCAATGCCGTTTATCTTTCCTTGTATTGTGTATATTTCGTTGTAGAAACGACTATCGTTATCAAAGGGCACTTTATAATAATTCAAAATATAATTAACCCATTTACCGTCCCAGTTTGGATTTATTACTCGGTCATTCGCCCTCATGAGATCATCAGCAAAAGCCCAAAACCAATCGCAAGGTTGATCAATATTAACATTTTGATGTTCATTATCAATAACGCAGAATTTAATGCCCGTAATCTGAGAATAATGAGCGCTTATTTTTCCTTGCCATTCGATAGGTTGTCCCTCGTACTCGCTTTTATAATAACCACCATCTTCTGTCCCCTCAATTTTAGAATCCATGACATGATTGTAAGTCAAAGGATAGTTAGCCAACCTAGAATTGGTGATTGGCTCGTAAGTTAAGACTGGCTCACTCTTTATTTCCTTATTAGAGAGCAACCAAACAATCAAGCCTAATATAACTATTATTAATATGATGCCGATTTTATAAAAATTCTTATTTGTTGTCATATAGGTTTACTTTTTTAAATTTTAAAATATCGGAGGCAAGATTATCAGGTTCAAATTCTTTGTCACCATCTTTATAAATAAAAGTTAGAAGTAAACCACTTTCACTATCCCCGAATTCTTTCATGACGAATGTTTCTTGATTATCAGTCCATTCCTTTAAGTCGGTTGTTTTAATATATAAGACATCTACTAATTCATTATTTAGAGCAATTTTAAAAGCATCACTTAAAAAGTTAACAGCTATTAAAGTTTTCTTATTAGGCAAGCTAGACATAAGAGCGGTTTATAAATGGATTATAATACGCAAAATTTTAAATCTAAATGATTAGGCCATATATGCTCCTATTTTCAAGAAAGACAGCTAAGCAATAGGGTAAGACACAAAACGGAGCAAACGGCTTAATTTGAGCTGTTTTTAGCAGAAATTTGAGCTGATTAATGGCTTTTTGGAACAAAAAAGGTCTCCCGACTCAGTTAACATACCCTTTCGGATATGTGCCTTGAAAGCTAAAAACTGGTCAGAAGACCATTTATGCTTTCAAGGACTTATAGCCATGCCCTAGAATTAGGGTTTAGGCTTTTGACTTTATTTAATTGTTTTCCTCTGCAATATTATCATTATTTTTTATCTTTAGAAATAGGCATATCGATTTCTACTAGATTCTCTCCGTTAGTTGTTATTTTTATATTTTCGATTGAACTAGTATCTATAAATCCCCTAGAGGAAGTATCAAAAATACTTTGTTTGAATGCTTGAGGCACTTTAATTCCAATGTGTTTGTAGCAAGTGTAAATGTGGTCAGGGGTGATATTAGATATTTTTTTATTCTTTTCTAAAAAATAGACAAAAACCACATTTGTATGAAGAGCGGATTGAGGCTTCTTTTTATTGTAGAAATGTTTTAATGTTTCTTCCTCTACATCACTAGAAAGATTTAAATTTTCTAATTTCGTGTATGATTCCTTGCGCTTACCTTTTGTTACACTACCCCTCTTTCTTTTAGAGATTTTTGGATTCTCTGGGTTAGGTCCAGCGGTTGGTATTTTTGTATCGTTGAGCTTTGACTTATAGTCAGAATATACCTGTTTGACAAAAGCATCGTCGCCCTCAACTTCTATTAACCCATCCTTTAAATTGATTTTAAGTTTTAGCATAAAAGCTTATTTATTATTGATAATAAGTAATTCTGCTTTTGCAATCCCACTCGGCAGAATGGTGCAAGCGCCTTGATGATAATCTAATAAGTCTTTTGAATCCATCTTTTGCAGAAGAGTTTTAAAGGTTGAAAGATTTGAATAACCAGAATTTTTAAATAAAGAGTCCTCGCTAATACTATTAGGGAATTCTTCCATGAGAAGAAGCAGAACTTTCTCCTCGTATCCTTTTAATTTTAAAACTCTTTTTCTGTCGCCGATGGCATACACAAGCGGAATCTTTCTTTTAACAATTTGTTGTATAACTTTTTCAGCATCTTCAATGCTACATACAAAGAATATTCTAAATAATTCAGCTAAAATCCAATCACATCCTGCCACAAGAAATGTGGCATCAGCTAAATTTGGATCCACGTCTCCTCCAATGTGCCCAACGCCACGATGATTACGGATGTTATATAGAGCGGCCAATGTTCTTGGAATATGGAGACGAAAGCTGTTGTTAATATTCGTTGGTAAATTCTCAAACCCCCTTGTTTGACCAATAAAGTTTGAGATAGGTTTAGACAGAGGTGTATATGAATGATTAGTATTAGATATAAATTCGATTACTCTAATACTAATCTCACAAAATTTTCCAGCGTCTAGCTCACCCGGCTCATGCTTGTTTAGTAAAAAATTTTCTTTTAATTTTAAATACTCTTTTAAAAGAGAATCAACTAACTCTGGCGGGAGAGACTGTCCTAATTGATCTTTTACATTGTTAATCATGGGGGTTGATTAGATTATTTAAGATCATTCTGGACATAGGTTTCTCCTAAGGCCGTTAAGACCCATGCTTTTCTGGAATCCTTTTTTTCTTTGTGTTCCATAACATGACCATTGCCTATGTTCATGTTTATTTTATCGTTTATATTTTGGGGCGCCTGCATCTTTGCGGTTCTAAAGCCGTCTTCGATATCTTTTGAGTTAAATGAATCCGCTCCTTTAAACTTCTCAAGAAAATAACCAATCAAAAGTGTACGCTTAACATCGTTATTAGCCTTTTTCGTTAAGATGAACTCTTTTAAGGATAGCTCTTTTGCTTGCTCTGATATATTAGGTGAAATAGTGTTGTTTGAAATTTTCTTCTCCAAATCTTCTACTCTTTTTTGAAGAGATATGATTTGTTGTTCTAAAGTCTCTTGATTCATATAGTTATTGTTTTATTTTTTTAAAATTATTTACAACCTGGGGAATTTTATAATTGGGCAAGTAGTATCGACCTTTCTCGGATTTGATTTCTTTTAAATCCAACAAACTCTTTAGCGATGTTTTAACACTTCCTTCGGGAATTATTTCCATTTTAATTATTTCAAGAGGACTTATTTTATCATCAATATCTGGCAAAATTAATGAGCGTGCCTTGATAGCAGCAAGTAGAATAAGGATCTTTGAGTTGTTTTTAAGTTCTAAGAATTGGCTAGTAAAGGTAATCTCTTTTGTCTCTTTGTGAATAGCAGTATAGGGAAGCAATAACTCTGCTAGCTCTTGCCTATTTATAGCCTGTGATTCGCTTACAAATAGTTGGTTCAGCGGATCATTTTTTGTGTCATTCATAATTTTAGTATAATTTTTATTATCATAATCTATTTTAAATGATATAAAGATAAAAGTCAAGCTTTATTAGGGGTATATTACAGAATAATGAGGATATTATTATTTGATTGATAATCTCTAATAGATATTAGAGCTAATATTAAACAAAATTTAACATAATTTTAGGATATATCATAATATAATAACAACCCTTCTTGTCTATAAAGAAGTAATATTGACAGAGTAAGCCTGTTTAGTTATACTTATATCAACCTTAGGGTTTCCTAAGCGAATAATGTTTTTTGATTTAAGGGCGGCATTTTTTGTCGCCCTTGTATATTTAATATGCTAAACTCAAAAAAAGTTTGTATTTTTGTGGATGGAGAAAATCTCAGACATTCAATTTGTGATTTATTCCCAAATTTCAATAAATTTGAATATTTGCCAAGGGCAAATTGGGGTCAATTTTTTGATTGGATATCAGAAAGCGTGACAGGATCGGGGTGTGATAGGATTAGAACTTATTGGTATGTAGTTCAGAATATTGATTTTTATCCATTTCAAATTAATTCAGCAAAAAATGATGGTAAATACGAGTTTTTATATAAGATTTTATCAAGAAACAAATCGTGTAAAGACTCTATTGACAAGCGAGCAACAGGTGATGAGAAAAATGAAACAATAGATAAGTTGGTTGAGGTGTTAATTAAAAGGAAAGATGCCATGCAAAAAAGGTTTAATGGTTGGGTTGAAATACAAAATACGATAGCTAGAGAGAGTAATTCAGTTGAGTTTAGAAGGGCGGGTGCAATTCGTTTTGATTTGTTTGATGAACAACTTGGATCAGAAAAAGCGGTAGATGTAAAATTAGCCACAGATTTAATAAAATTAAAAGATATCTATGATATTGCAATAATTTTATCGGGTGATCAAGACTACTCTCCAGCTGTAGATCTGGCAAAAGATTTAGGTAAAAGGATTGTGAATGTGTCTTTTTTAACTTCAAACGGCAAGTTGTTGCCAGGAGGGGCAAAAAGGTTAAATCAGTCAACAGATTGGAGTTTTGAAGTGCCATATATTGACTCAAAAAAATACTTTAACCTGTAAAATCAAGAATTTATAAAATATTCCAGCAAAATAGTTTTCCAACTTGTTCGATTAACCACCCCCTAGAATAATTAAACCGTCATTAAAGGCGGTTTTTTTATTTTTGTGATAAAATATAAATATGCTAAAAGATTATCACAAATCAATCGTCGCTTATTTCAGCATGGAAATCGCCGTAGAAAATGAAATAAAAACTTACGCCGGCGGTCTGGGGGTCTTGGCAGGAGATATTTTAAAATCAGCCGCCCGACTTGGTTTCCCGATGGTGGGAATAACCCTGCTTAATAATAAGGGCTACTTTGAACAAAAAATTACTTCGGTCGGCGAACAGGCGGAACAGCCAGATTCCGCTTATAATTTTTCCCGGTTCAAAAAATTAGACCAGCAAGTCACGGTGACCATCGGTTCGGAAAAGGTTACGGTCGGAGTTTGGCAATACCTGGTTAAAGGAGCGATTGGTTTTGTCGTTCCGATTTATTTTTTAGATACGGATATCACTAGCAATAGTACCGCCAATCGCCAACTATCCGGCCAGCTATATGGTGGTGATCGGGAATATCGTTTGAAACAGGAGATAATTTTAGGTCGCGCTGGCGTCAAGATGTTGCGCGCCCTGGGTTACGACGAGATTAAAAGATTTCATCTTAATGAAGCGCACGGCAGTCTGGCGGCCGTAGAATTATTTTTAAATTCAGAAAAGAAAACTGATTCGGAAAAGATAAAAGAAGTTCGCGGTCAGTGTGTTTTTACCACGCATACGCCTGTTTCTCGCGGTCAGGATGTTTTTTCCCTGGCCTATTTGAAACAATTTCAGCCGGACTTTCCGGATTGTTTGAAATCGCTGGTTGAAAAAGGCGAAATTAATTTTACTTTTTTGGGGCTTTACCTTAGCGCTTTCGCCAACGCGGTTTCGCGTCAACATCGTCTGACGGCGCAAAAAATGTTCCCGAAGTATAAAATTCGGGCGATTACCAATGGCGTCGATTCTTTATTCTGGACGGCTCCGGAATTTAAGAAATTATATGATAAATATCTTCCCGGTTGGCGATTGGACAACGGACGGTTGCATCTGGCTAGAAAAATACCTTTGGCCGAATTAAGAATGGCGCACCAAAAAAACAAGAAGAAAATGGTTGAATACATAAATCATAAAAAATCAGCCGACTTTAAAAAAGATATTTTTACCATTTGTTTCGCCCGTCGTTTCGCTCCCTACAAAAGACCGGAATTTTTACTTTCCGATTTAAACAGGTTATTGGCGCTTCGACGAGTCGGTGAGATACAAATAGTTTACGCCGGCAAAGCGCATCCTCAGGACATGGAGGGCCGGGAACTGATCAAGGAAATATGGATGAGCCGGAATAAATTAGCCGGGAAAATAAAAATGGTTTTTTTGGAAAATTATGATTTAGAACAGGCGCGGCTTCTGACCGCCGGCGCCGATGTCTGGCTTAATACGCCTTTGCCGCCCAATGAAGCTTCGGGCACCAGCGGCATGAAAGCGGCGCATAATGGCGTTCCGCAACTTAGTACTTTAGACGGTTGGTGGCCGGAAGGATATAAAAAGAATAAGACGGGCTGGGCGATAAAAGAAACGGGCGACGTCGGTCGACGGGCAAGGAGTAATCTTTATGATTTATTGGAAAAAGAAATTTTGCCGCTTTATTATCAATCGCCGGAAAAATGGGAAAAACTAAGACGTTCGGTTATCAGTCTTAACGCTTCGGTTTTTAACGCGGAAAGAATGTTGCGGCAATACATCAAAGAGGCTTACTGATAAACGGATAACTAATTAAAGAGGACAAAGTAGAGAATATAAAAAAGAGGTCGACATTATTTTGCCGCCCTCTTTGTTTTTATGGTCTGGGGATAGTAAATCTAAAAATACTGCCCCGGCCTTCCTCGCTTTTTACCGACATTTTGCCGCCCTGAGCTTCCACTAAATCCTTGCAAATCGATAATCCGAATCCGGTACCCTTTTCATGGAGAGTCCCGGGGGTCGTGAAAAATTCATCCGAAAATATTTTTGATAAATTTTCGGGAGAAATTTCGACGCCGTTGTCGGTTACGCTCACTTCTACCCAGTGCTCTTCCGCCACGGAAGAAAAGATTATCTGTCCTTTAACATGGGTAAATTTTAAAGCATTGGTCAAAAGATTCTGCAGAATCGATCTTAACATCGTAGTGTCTACTAAAACTATTATTTCCGCCGGAATGATGTTTATGATATTCATCGGCTTGGCGTTGGTTTGCGCCAGAATAATAACTTCGTTTACGATTTCTCTCAGGCTTACCTCCTGAGGAGAATAAGGGAGCTGTTTGATTCTGGTTTGTATCCAGAAGAACAAATCTTCGACAACCGCGAATAATCTTTTGGCGCCTTCGTCGACATGGCTTAAATAGGTCTTTACAACTATTTCGTTCCATTCGCTCTTTGGCTTTTTTAGCTTTTTGTTCAGGAGTTCTATGAAGCCCAGCATCCCCCCAAAGGGAGTTCTCAGATCATGCGTGAGCATGATTAATAATTTTTCGGTCAGGCGGCTTCTATCAGAGAGCTTATCAAACGCCTCTTGGTTTATTCGGAGTTTTTCACAAAGATTTCTATTAAGTTTTTCAAGTTCACTGATTCTCTCTCGCGCTTTTAACAGCTTTTCCTGGTTTTTGGTTATCTCGGAATAGCTTGTTATAAAAGAGTAATAATCTTTTATCTTTAGTAAAAAAGCTGATCCTGAATTTCTTAGTTCTTTCATGTCTTTCCTTTTTTATTTTATTGTTAAGTTGCTAAAATATTGGTAGTTAATTTACCATATTTAAAATATTTTGTCCAGTGGCGTCCACTGATAACCGCCGCCGCCGTAATTTTATGGTTTTTGTTTCTTTAGCGGATAAAAAGTAGTATAATAATAAATATTAATTAATTATAATTTTATGACTAAAAAAAGCGCCAAGAGCGCCAAGAGTTCTAAAGAAACCAAGCAAGATTGTACTCAAGAGCAGTTTAAAGTCTATGGACACGAGCTTTTGAAAAAAGTTAAGGAATTGATAAAAGAAGGGAATATCCGTCGGATTATCATCAAAGACGAAAGGGGAAAAATTTTGATGGAAATTCCGGTTACCTTTGCGGTCGTCGGTGCGTTTTTCGCTCCGGTTTTAGCGGCCGTCGGCGCCTTGGCGGCTTTGGTCAGCAAATGTACGCTGGAGGTCGAAAGAAAGTAGGTTTATTTAATCAATTCCAAGACTTCTTCACTTTTTTCTTCCATTGTTTTTTGATCGGCTGCTTCTAAATTCAGGCGGATTTTCGGTTCAGTGTTAGAACCGCGGACATTAAACCAAAAATTAGGATATTCGACTGTAATTCCGTCCAGGCGGTTGATTTTTCCGGTCGAGTATTTTTCCGTTATCTGTTTGAAAACAGTTTCTTTATCGACGACTGTTCGATTTATTTCTCCGGAAGAGAAATATTTTTTGTAGGAACGGATATAATTGGCAATGCCATCAGTGGCGCCGGAAAATTCAGTTAGTAATTTAATGATTATTATCTCCGGATATTCGAAACAGCCGGCTTCGCCGCGCAGATAGAAATGACCGGAAGATTCGCCAGCAAAATAAATATCCTCTTTCAGCATTTGCTCTTTAATGAGCGAATGTCCGACGCGGGTGACTACAGGGATACCGCCACTGGCGACAATCAAGTCAACGGTAATTTTTCCCGGACGAACGTCGTAGCCGATTTTGGCGCCGGGCTTGTCATTCAGGAACTGTTTGGCCAAGAGACCGCGGGTAATCGCCGGTATAATGGTTTCTCCCGCGTTATCGACAAAAAATATTCGGTCGCCATCGCCATCGGTAGCGATACCAAGATCAGCTCTTTGTTTTATTATTTCTTGCTTCAATTGTTCCAGATTTTCTTCTTTCAGGGGATCGGCTTCATGCGCCGGGAAGGAGCCGTCGAGTTCGGAATTGATAAAGACCGTTTCGCCGGGGATTTTTTTGAATAAAGGCTCTAAATAGGTCGCGCCCATGCCGTTAGCCGAGTCGATGACGATTTTCATTTTTTTTATTTTAGCCAAATCAACATAAGACAGAGCGTAATCAATGGCCGCCGCTAAAGCCCGGTTATTTTTTATTATCTTTCCCGGTTCTGTTGCTGGAAGAAAGCGATTGACTAAGATTTTTTCTTTCAGCCAATCGATTCCGGTTTCGCCACTTACCGGCACGCCTTTGGCGCGTACTAATTTAAAGCCGTTCCATTCTTTGGGATTATGCGAGGCAGAAACAATAATCCCGCCGTCATAATTATATTTTCCGACCGCGAAATAGAAGGTCGGCGTCGCCACCAGTCCCAAATCGATTACATCGACTCCGGAGTCCTTCAAACCGCTAATTAAACCATCTTTCAGCTTCGGCGAAGAAAGGCGCATATCCCGGCCGACGGCAATTTGCATTTTTTTGCCCGGAGAATAGTCCGGGTCGTTTTTTCTTAATTCGACAAAAGCCCGGCCTAGCCGGTAGGCCAGTTCGTCATCGAAGTCTTGGCCGTAGATTCCACGGATGTCGTAAGCTTTAAAGATTTCGGAATTGATGGGAAACATAAGTCCAAATACCGCCTAAGCCCAGCCAAACGGCGATTAAGCCGAAAATCCAGCCGACAAAAGGGATAGAGAATATTAACCAGGAGACGACTACGCCTAGAATCAAAGGCCATAATAAGCTAGCGGTTTTTTTCTTGGTTATTTTATTTATTAAGATTTTTCCGATTAGGATGGCTATTAATATCTTAGCGATATAGCCGGCGACTAGCCACCAGGCCATAATAATCAAAGCCAGAGGGATGCCGATTAAAGTAAAAATTAAAAGCAAGGCGGCCGGTGGCAAGACGAACATAATTATTATTCCCGGCAGAAACATTTTTAAGGGTTTTTCTTCGATATTGTTTAATATTTTCGGGGTGATATTCTTGCCGATGAAAATCAAGAGCAAGCCGACAGCGATGGCCGCCAAAATCGCGTATAATCTTCCCCAGAGCCAAAGTAACAGCCAGTTCACATTTTTGGTTTGAGGAATTTTTTGTTCGACCTGGCCACTGATAACATTAGGGGAAATTTTAGCGGCATTTTGGGAAGTATAAACGACATTACCGGCAATCAGCGCTTCGGGAGTAATCGTTAATTCTTGATTGGCGCCGCCCTTGTTTAGTTTCAGATTCACGTCTTTACCTATTTGGCCAGCGATGAGTGCCCGACCAGCGTGGCCACTCAAGTTGCCATCGATAACACCGCGTGCTTCTACTTGGACACCGGCCAAATAAACATCCCAGCCGATGCGGGAGTCGGAACCGAAAACAATGTTGGCTCCGAAGGCGTTGACGTTCCGGGCGACAACACCGTTAATAGTCAAAGAATTTCCGGCCACGCGGATATTGCCGCCGACTTCGCCATTGACGGTGATATCCTGACCGGCGGCGATAATATCGCCTTCGACCCGTCCATTGACGTTGATTGTCTGAGCGGCGACAATCAGATCGCCGGCAATCGTTCCGTCAATAGTAACGGTTTGGCCGGCGACATAAAGATTGCCGGCGATAATTTCTTCCTTAGCGACGTAGACTGAATTTCCGGTTTTAGCATCGGCGGCTCGGAGCGCGGCTGATGGCAGTAAAAACAAGGCTAAAAAGATAAAAACCCCGAAAATTTTGTTTTTCATAAAGATATTGTTAAATAAGAAAAAATGTTATATTGTTAAGTGAATTAAATTATGTTTTTATTATAACTTAAATGGCAGTCGGGAGCAATAAAACCAAAACGGAAGCGGTTCGGGAATTATTAAGGATTTTTACCGGACGGACGGATAATCGCGACGAGCTGGAAGCGGTCAAGCGCCGATTATGCAAAAAATACGGCCTGGCGGCGATAGCTAACTCCGATATTTTAAAAGAATATCGCATTTTAACATCGACTGGCCGTTTTCCTGCCCTTAAATCATTGGAAAGTGTTTTGCGAAAACGGGCAATTCGGACTTTATCTGGGATTGCTCCCGTCGCGGTGTTGACCAAACCCTATCCTTGCCCCGGAACTTGCGCTTATTGTCCGCGAGAAAAAAATGTGCCGACTAGTTATCTGTCTAACGAGCCGGCGGTCATGCGGGCGATTCGTTGCGGCTATGATCCTTATAAGCAGGTGGCTTTACGACTCAAGTCTTTAGAGAACAACGGACATGAACCGACTAAAATTGAATTGATTGTCATCGGTGGCACTTGGAGTTATTTACCGGTAAAATATAAATATTGGTATATCTCGAATTGTTTTAAGGCGGCTAATGATTATCCAAAGACGAAAAAAGCGATCAAAAAAAATTTGAGTTTGGCGGAACTGAAGAAAACGCTTAAGAAGGAACAGCAAAAAAATGAGAAGACGCAGTATAAAATTATCGGTTTAACTCTGGAAACGCGGCCGGATTATATCAATGAACAGGAATTGCGAGAAATGCGCGAACTGGGTGGCACGCGCGTAGAAATCGGCATTCAGGCGGCCGACGATAAGATTTTAAAGCTTAATAAGCGCGGCCACGGAGTTAAGGAAATAGTCGCCGCGACGAAATTGCTTAAAGAATATGGTTTTAAGGTAACCTATCATCTGATGCCAGCTTTGCCGGGAGCGACGCCGGCGAAAGACTTAGCGCTTTTTAAGAAATTATTCACGGACGAGAGATTCCAGCCGGATCAGATTAAATTCTATCCCACGGTCGTGACCAAAGGAAGTTTGTTGTCCCGGTGGTATAAACAGGGAAAATATAAACCTTATACCGATAAAGTTTTACAGGAATTAATCGTTAAATGTAAATCCGCGGTGCCGTCTTATGTTCGGATTATCCGTTTGATTCGCGATATTCCCGGAGAGTCGATTATCGCCGGCAATAAAATTACGAATTTACGGCAAATCATGAAAGATCGTGGCGTAAAATGTAATTGTATCCGCTGTCGCGAGGTGAAAGACGGAAAAATCGGAGAATATCGGGTTAATGTTTTAAAATATCAAGCATCGGCCGGAACGGAATATTTTATTAGTGCCGACAGTCGCGACGGAAAGACGCTGTATGGTTTTTGCCGGCTGAGAATTGATAGAAATAGTCCGATAGCGCCGGCAATCATCAGAGAACTGCATGTTTATGGCGAATTAGTCTCAATGGGCGATAATCAGAAGACAGGCGGCCGTAAAAAAATTCAACACGGCGGATTGGGAAAATTGTTATTGGCCAAAGCGGAAACCTTGGCGCGCCGGGAAAAGACCGGTGAAATGGCCGTCATTTCGGGCGTGGGGGCGAGAGGTTATTATAAAAAGCGGGGGTACAAATTAAAGGAAAGCTATCTCGTTAAAAGGATTTTTTAGGGAATATTTGGTTTTTGACAAAACAGTTTCTCTAAACTAAGATAAAAGATGTTGGGATAAGTATAAATATATGAAATACGATCATTTGCGACAACAAGATTCGTCCGTTTGGGAAATAATTGAAAAAGAGGAAAAACGGCAGAACCAGGAGTTGGAGTTAATTGCTTCGGAGAATTATGCTTCGCCGGCCGTTTTGGAAGCGATGGCCACGGTTTTGGCGAACAAATACAGCGAAGGTTATCCCGGCAAACGTTATTATGGCGGAAACGCCGTGATTGATGAGATAGAAAATTTGGCGATTGATCGCGCTAAGGTTCTGTTTAAAGCCGAACACGTCAACGTCCAACCCTTATCCGGTTCGCCAGCCAATGCCGCGGTTTATATGGCCTTTCTGAATCCGGGCGATAAAGTTTTAGGATTAAGACTTGATCACGGCGGTCATTTGTCGCACGGTCATAGCGTTAATTTTTCCGGACGTTTATATAATTTCGTCCAATACGGAGTCAGTCCGATAACCGGCCGGATAGATATGAACGAGGTGCGGGAGATTGCTTTGCGGGAAAAACCGAAAATGATTGTCGCCGGTTTCAGCGCTTATTCGCGGGAGATTGATTGGCAGAAATTTAAAGACATCGCGGACGAAGTCGGCGCTTATACTTTCGCTGATATCGCCCATATCGCCGGTTTGATTGCGGGCCAACAACTAAAGAATCCGGTGCCGATTTTCGATGTTGTTTCGACAACGACCCATAAAACTTTACGCGGACCGCGTGGCGCGATAATCATGTGTAAAGAAAAATTCGCGAAACAAGTCAACAGCGCGGTTTTCCCCGGAATGCAGGGCGGCCCGCATGATCATATCACCGCGGCAAAAGCGGTCGCTTTCGGTGAAGCGTTAAAACCGGAATTTACGGAGTATTCGCGACAGACGATTAAAAACGCGCAGGCGCTGGCGACGGAATTCATTAAGCGCGGTTATGAAATTATTTCCGGCGGAACTGATAATCATTTAATGGTGGTTAATTTAAGCAAGCAAGGACTGGTTGGCAAAGAGGCGGAGAAAATTTTGGAAAAAATCGGCATTTCCGTTTCCCGTTCCACCATCCCCAATGACCCCAATCCACCGATGAATCCTTCCGGCGTTCGGATTGGCACACCGGCGGTAACGACCAGAGGTTTGAAAGAAAAAGAAATGGAGCTAATCGCGGAATTGATTGATGAAGCTTTGCGTGATAAAGACGATGAGAATAAGCTTAATGCTTTGAAGGAAAAGGTTAAGAATTTATGCGATAAATTTCCGATTCCGACTAGATAAATAAATATGGTGAAAAAAATAGACGGGCGGGCAATCGCGGAACGCGTTAAGACGCAAATCGCCCAAGAAATATATAAGCTTGATGGGCCAAGACCGAACTTGGCCATTGTTTTAGTCGGTGAGCGGGAAGATTCCAAACTCTATGTTTCGCTGAAAGAAATAGAGGGGAAAAAAGTTGGTGTGGACACGCATTTGTATAAGCTGGCGACGGATGTTTCGGAAAAAGAACTTTTAGAAGTCATCGCATTCTTAAATAAAGATGAGACAATCGACGGTATTTTAGTTCAACTCCCCTTGCCGGACGGATTTAACGCGGACAAGATTATCGCGGCGATTGATCCCAAAAAAGACGTGGACGGTTTTCATCCTGATCATCCGGATTATCTCCTGTCGCCAGTCTTGGCGGCGGTTAACGCTTGTTTGGCTGAAATTAAATTCGTGACCGAAGATAAGACGGCTTGTATTTTGTATAATTCGGAAATTTTCGGACTGAGCGTCAAGGAAATTTTAGAAGCCAGGGGAATGAAAGTTAATCTGAAGACCGCTTCCGCCACCGCCGATTTGTTGGTTACCGCTCTAGGCGAACCGCGGAAGATAAAAAAAGAAATGATTAAAGACGGCGCGGTAGTTATTGATATCGGAATTACCAAAGAATCCGACCGGGTGTCCGGAGACGCTGATTTTGAAGATCTGAAAGAAAAGGCTAGCTTTATAACGCCGGTGCCGGGAGGGATTGGGCCGATGACCATTGCCTTTCTGTTTAAAAACGTCTGGGAGATTTTTAAAAGAAAAATAAAATAAAAAAGCCGTAAGATAAACTTACGGCCTCTCCTTAAACGTTTGGAAACGTTTAAGTCGCTTGGGTAATAAATTAATAACACTACAAAGAACGTATTTTTAGCCTGGACGGCTTTAATTTTCGGGACATAACCGGGCTCCTTTCTTCTTTATCATGAAAATTCCCACAATAAAGAAAAACAACCCCATCGTTATGAATATCCCGATGCTTATCGGATTATCGGAATTTGTCGCCGGTTGAGAAGAAGAAATCTCTTGAAGACAGAAAAATATTCCCAACGCGGTTTGTACTATTCCTAAGATTAAAAAAAGAACGGATATTTTTTTCATTATTATACAATATTGGTTTGATATTATTATATAATTATTTCTATTTTTTGTCAATGATATAAATTAATTAAATATTAGCCTAATTTAATGATAGAAAAGAAAAAGCAACAGCTCAAAGAGTTATTAAAGATTCATTTCGGTTATGAATCTTTTTTGCCTGGTCAAGAGCGGGCAATCGATAATATTTTAACCGGTCGGGATGTTGTCGTGGTTTTGCCGACCGGCGGCGGCAAATCCTTGATTTATCAATTGCCCTCCTTGATTTTAGAGGGAATCACAATCGTCATTTCGCCTTTGATTTCCTTAATGAAAGATCAGGTCGATTCTCTGAGCCGTGTCGGCATCCCGGCGACATTTATTAATTCTTCCATTCCGCCGGTGGAAACGGAAAAGCGTTTGGCAAAAATAAAAAGTGGCGGCTATAAAATCGTTTATATCGCCCCGGAGCGTTTTTATAATCAACCTTTTTTGGCGGAATTAAAACGAATTAAAGTTTCTTTGTTCGCCATTGACGAAGCGCATTGTATCAGCCAGTGGGGGCATGATTTTCGGCCGAGCTATATGAAATTAAAAGACGCGATTAAATTCGTCGGTTCGCCGACGGTCGTGGCGCTGACGGCAACAGCAACTCCGGAAGTGCGCGACGATATTGTCAAACAACTGGATTTAAAAAATTCGGAACTGGTGATAACCGGTTTCGCCCGTCCTAATCTGCAGTTCGCGGTCGTGCCGACTAGCGGCAGTCAGAAAGTCGAAAACATCGTCGATTTTTTAACGACTAATCCGGAAATGGGTTCCGGAATAATTTATACGGGAACCCGGGCGAAAGCGGACGAGATTCTGGAAGCTTTGACGGATAATAACATCAAAGCGGTCGTTTATCATGCCGGCATGGACAGCAACAGCCGCGCCTGGGTTCAGGAACAATTCATGCGGGGCGACGCTCAGGTAGTGGTGGCGACTAATGCTTTCGGTCTGGGCATTAATAAAAAAGATATTCGTTTTGTGATTCATCACGATTTGCCGGGTACCATTGAGGCTTATTATCAGGAAGCGGGACGCGCCGGACGTGACGGCCAACCCAGTTTTTGTATTTTATTTTATCATTCTCAGGACCGTTATCTGCGGGAATTTTTTATCAAAGGAGATAACCCCGATCCGAAAATAATCATCGAAGTCTATGATTTTCTGGTGCGTCGCGCCGGAGGGGAAATCGACCCGACAGCTTCGATTTTGATTACTTACGCCGAAATCGCTCAGAATTTATCCGATTCGGTCCCGGAGATGGCAATCGGTACGGCTTTAAAAATTTTAGAAAAAGAAGGTTATATTACTCGTCCGAATGATAAAACCTCCAATTCATATTTAAAGGCGAAACAGGACTGGGCGCAAATATCGGCGTCTTTGGGTAAGCGGGCGAAAAGCCAGAAGGAAATCGTCGACAGCTTGGGGATAAAGTATCAGCGCGAACTCGCGGTCGGCTGGGAATTCAATCCGGAAGAAGTCGCGCTTGTTTTGAAAGTTAAGAAAGACTCTCTTTTGCGGACGGTTAAGAAATTAGCAGAAAATGATTTGGTAGAATATCGGCCGCCGTTTAGGGGCACAGAAATAAAAATTTTGAAGATTACGGAAGCGGCCGATTTAAGTTTGGACTTTAAATCTTTAAAAGCGAAAGCGACGCGGGCCTATGAGAAACTAAATGAAATGGAAAATTACGTTTATTCCATCGGCTGTCGTCAGGAATATATTTTGAAATATTTTGGCGATTCGTTGACCGATTCTTGCGGACGGTGCGACAACTGCTCAAGATTGGAAAAAGTTAAAAAACGGGGCGGCGAAGATTATCGGCATAAGGAATATTTAAGTTAATAAATTCGCCGGCTAAGATTAGACTCTAAAAATATGAAAGCGGCCGTCGCCGACAAATTAAGAGATTTAGTGAAACGCAGTTATAACGCCATTGCCGCTGATTTTGACGCGACTAGAAAAAAAGAAATTTGGCCGGAAATCAGAAGTGAAGCGGCGGAAATCAAAGACGGCGATCGGGTTCTTGATGCCGGTTGCGGCAACGGCCGTTTGCTGGAAGCTTTGAAAGATAAAAATTTGGACTATTTGGGGATTGATGGCAGTGAAAAATTAATAGAGCGGGCGCGGCTTAATTATCCCAAAAATCGTTTTTTAGTCGGCGACCTCCTGGATTTAAAAGAAGTTGCCGATACGAATTTTGATTATATTTTTTGCTTGGCGGTTTTACAGCACATTCCCGGCGGAGCCTTGAGGCTTAAGGCCCTCGAAGAAATGAAAAATAAATTGCGTCCCGGCGGAAAAATAATAATCAGTGTCTGGAATTTATGGAATGTCGGCGGGAAAGGAAAAAAATACCGAAAGCAGTTATTTAAAAATTTGTTTTTGAAAATTTGCGGGCGGAATCCACTGGATAATGGTGATTTGATTTTTCCCTGGAAGAATTCGCAGGGCGAAGCGGTGAGCGAACGTTATTACCATGCTTTTACCGGGCGGGAATTGAAGCGTCTGGCGACGAAAGCCGGCCTGGTTGTCAGTTGTCTGGAAAAAGACCAATTCAATTATTGGCTAACCTTAATTAAATAGGGGGTAGTATTTTATATTGAGAATTTCGTGTTATAATAAATTTACTGACTTTATTAATAACTTCTAATTAACCATAAATTTATGTCTAATGTTCTGGAGTTGACTGGAGACAATTTCTCCGCCGAAGTTTTGCGCGGCCCCTTGCCGGTCTTGGTGGATTTTTGGGCGCCGTGGTGTATGCCTTGTAAGATGATGGAGCCGACTTTGGAAGAGTTGGCTAAAGATCTGGCTGGAAAAATAAAAATCGCCAAACTCAATACGGAAGAGGCTGGCAACCAGGATTTGGCGGTGGAGTATCAGATTCAGAGTATTCCGAATTTAAAACTATTTAAGAACGGTAAAGTCATTGCGGAATTTATTGGTCTGAGGAATAAAGAATCTTTACGCGATGACCTGGAAGCCTTTTTGAAATAAAAAATCCGGGAATAAAAAAAGACGGGCAATTGCCCGTCTTTTTAAATAAGTAATTTATTCTTTATTGGCAACCAGCCGCCGCTGAGGCATTGGTCGCCGTGCCGGAACCGAATCCGGCAGACGGAGAAGCACTGGACAGGACGGTTTCGCATTCTTTCGGCGGGTTATTGAAAGCGCTACAAATAGTCTTCAAGAGCGAGGCGGGATCGCGGTCGCTGGAAATATCCTGGCCGTTGATAACCAAGGTCGGAGAACCGCCGACATTATATTTATCGTTAGCGGTTTTATCAACATTGAAGCCTGGGTAACTGCCCTGGTAGCCAACGTTATTTTTGGCGTTTTCCGTGACTTTATATTGTTTGTCGGTGGAGGAAACGCAGGCATTCAGCTTATTAGTATTGATTTTCGCGGACTTGATACAAGCGCTGGCATCGCTATTTTCTAGAAAGCAACTCAAATAAGCGTTTAATTTATCTGGCTGTTCTTTTTGAATGCAATACTGGTTTAAGTTTTCCGCCAATTCTTTATCGCCATGCATGGCGTAACTGCAGAATTTTAATTCAAATTCAATCTTGTTTCCCAAAGCCGTCAAGACCGGTAAAATTCCTTTTTCGATCTGAGTGCCGTAAGGACAGTAACTCATAACGAACAATTCGACAACCGGTTTATCATTTTTGACGGTCACTTGTCCGGCCTGACCGCCGGTCGTGGCGGACGCTTCGGGCGCGGTCTCTTTCGCGCTGTTTATTTTATCGATATCCAGAGCCTGCGGGAAGAATAGCTTGCCGTCACGAGTTAAATAAGAATCGACCACATCACTGACGATATCCACTTTTAATTTATATAAGCCATATTCTTCGGTTACTTCTTTGATTGTCGCTTTACTGCCACTTTGCATCAGAAAGTCATTGATAAATTTCTCCGTGATTTCTTTCGCCTGGTTTTCGTCGATATTTTTTGACGGCTTATGGAAAGAAAAAAAGCCGATTAGCACCAGAGCGATTACCAATAAAATGGGGAGAGTAATACGCGTGAATTTTTCACGGGTAAACATACTTCGGATAATTTTTTTCATAGGATTTTATGATTTTACTTATTATTAATTATGGTTCTATTATAGTAAAAACCGGACGAACCGTCAAAGTACTCCTTAGGGGCTTTTTAATGAAGCGGTAAAGCGGCTTTTAATTTTTCCGGCAGGGCGATTTCAAAAGCTTTAACTTTTCCAGATAAATCGCGGAAGGATAGCCGGTCGGCCATCAAAAAGACCCGTCCCAAATTTAGTTTTTTGTTTTTGATTTTGGTTTTGCCGGTGTAATAAAGAGGGTCGCCGACGAGGGGATAGCCGTAAGCGAAAAAATGAACTCGGATCTGATGCGTCCGGCCGGTTTTTATTCTGACGCGCAGGAGGGTGTAATTAACTAATTTTTTTAAAACCGTAAATTCGGTCAGGGCCTCGCGAGCCTTAAACCAACCAGCAATGTTCCCCTGGTCGCGTCCTTTGGGATGACGCCGTTCGAGCAGTTTTTCGGCATTAGCCGGCAAAGCCGCCATTCGGTGTCCGTCTTTTGCCCGTTTAATCGGAAAAGTTATTTCTCCTTCGTCTTTATCCAGACGGCCGTGAACCAGGGCAATATATTCTTTGTTAACTTCGCGATTCTTGAATTGGTTCTTAAGATTCTCAAAACTTTTTTTATTTTTAGCGATAACCATCAGTCCGCTGACATCTTTATCCAGGCGATGAACCAGTCCGGGTCGGGCGGGGTCGTCGCCGACGGTTTTAATTTTCGGGTAATAAGCCACCAGCCAATCGGCTAAAGTCGGTTCGGTCAGATTGCCGCCACCGTGTGCGGCCAAACCAGCCGGTTTATCGACTATCAAGTAATCCGGAGTTTCTTCGATTATTTTGGGCGTCAAAATCGGAACAGTCGTTGAAGACTTCGCTAAAGCCGTTGAAGCAGTCTTATTTTTTTTTGTCATATTTAAAGATTAGGTCCGTCTAAATTAGAACCGATGCCGTAAGCTTGCCCGCCGCTCTTTTTTTGGCGTTTGAAAATAATTTCCAGATCATTCTTTTTGATGCCGCCAAAAAGATAGAGGAAAGAAAAGTAGACCAAACTGGCAAGAACGATAGTTACGGATAAGCCGCCGATAGTATTCTGATAGTGTCCGGGAAAAAAGTAAAGGAAGCCGCCCATAAGTAGGCCGCTGGCCAGAGATTTTAAGCTTATTTTCAAGTCGAGCCGAAAGTGACTGTATTTAAAGACACAGTAGGCGGAGAAAATGGCGATTAAGACTTCGCTGTAAATCGTGACGCTAGCGGCGCCGAAATAAGAAAAGCGAGGAATCAGAACCAGGTAAGCGATTAAAGAACTGAGACTAGTAAATACGTAAAAGACAATCATTTTCTTTTGTTTATCAAGCGCGATAACGGCGTGTGAGAACATTGTCCCCAGAAAAATAGCGGCGACGGCAAAAATTAAAACCTGTAAGATTCCGCCACTGGCCGCAAAATCCCGGCCGGCGACGAAAGACATTATCGGCCGACCTAAAAATTGAGCCCCGATGACCAGCGGAATGGCAATTAGCGCCATAAAATCAAAAGATCTTTGTAAAACCTTTTTGAAGTAAGGGTGATTATTTTCCGCCCAAGCGGCCGTCAGGATAGGAAGGATTAAGCCGGCAAACATAAAAGGAATGGTCGTTAAAACATCGATAATTTTATAAGTCGCGCCGTAGAGACCGACTTCATTCGCCCCGCGAAATAGAGACAAGAGGAGAGTATCGGCGCGTAAGTAGATTAAATTCAAAACAATCGTGATAGCCAGCGGCCAGGATTTGGATATTATTTTTTTCCAAATCGGCCAGTCGAATCGCGGGCTGATCACGGCGAATTTCAAGGCCAAAAGGTAATGGAGGAGAAAACTGCCAGCCGCCGAAGCGACTGTGGCCAAAAGAACGCCGTTTAAACCGAGCTGGAAATATTTGGTTATTAAGAGACCGATAATCAGAATTACCCGGCTGGCTATTTCTGCCAGGGCGTTCCGGTTCATGCTTAATCTTTTTTGAAACAAACCGATAAGAATTTGGTTCAAGGCCGGAAATAAAAAAGCGGCCAGGGCAAGCGTCACCCCAGTCTTCACCGTCGCTCCGTAAGGAAAAAAAGAAATCAAAAGCGGCGCGAGCGCCAGAAAAAGCAGAATAGATATCAGACGTAAGCCGAACAGGTTATTGAGGATTTTGTTTTCTTCGGCACCGTTACTTCCATCGCGGCCGCTAATCATCTGGACGGTTACCAGCGTCAGACCAAAATCGGCGATTACGGCGAAAAACGTCAAAAAAGTGATAATTGTCGTGTATTCGCCGAAACCGGCCAGACCCAGATAACGAGTGATAAAGGCCAAAGCCAAAAGCCCTAAAATCGTAGAAACGATTTTAGCGGCAATTTGCACTAAAGTATTATGAGCCACTCTCTTGGCTAAACTCATTTTCTTGTATTTTAGAGGTAATTTTTATATAATATTATCAAGCCTATCTAATGATACGCTTTCAACCTAAAACAATTATATCACACTTATGCCATTCTCTAAAAAACAGATTTTTTCCGTTATTTTTCTAAGCATATTCAGTTTGATAGCGGTTGTCTCGACGCTTCCGGCTCAGGCCGATCAAAGTTTATTAGACAGCCAGGCCGGTTTGAACGTTATTGGCAAGAAAGCTTACGGCAATGCGACTCCGGCTGATGTTAGGACAACGGCCGGAAAAGTAATAAATGTTATTTTAGGTTTCCTCGGCGTTATTTTTTTAGGACTGACGGTTTTTGCCGGCTTTAAATATATGACTTCCGCCGGCAATGAAGAGAAGGCGAAAGAAGCAATCTCTCTTTTGCGTAACGCGATTATCGGGCTGGTAATCGTTTTGATGGCTTGGGGAATTACCCGGTTTTCCGTCTGGGTTCTGAGTCGGACAGCTAACAATGCGGTCGATTATCAGTATTATAGCCCTTATTAATATTAGATTCGATGATTAAACATCCGGCTTTGACAAAAAATGAAGATATGTTATCATATTACATAAGAAAGCTAGTTGTTAATCACAATTAGCTTTTTCTCTTAAATAATAATACCCGTCCAAGACGGGCGCAAAAATATGTCCGAAATCAGTGTGGCTATTAAGCAGTTATGTGAAGAAAAAAATCTTGATTATAAGTCGGTTATCGCCGCCGTCGAGTTGGCTCTGGCCGCCGCTTATCGCAAAGATTATGGCGAACGCAACCAGAATGTCCGCGTAAAATTCGATCCGGCCACCGGAAAATCGGAAATTTTCGATGTGAAAACCGTTGTTGAAAATTTACCGGAACAGGAAGAAGCGGAAATGCTCCAAAATTTATATAATCCGAATATTAAAGAATTAGCTAAGGAAGAATTTCGCGCCGAACGGGGCGAACGAAGCGACCGTCGGGAAACCGCGGTCGAAAAAGAGAATGTTGAAGAAGAGAAGAAAAAATTCAATCCCAAGACCGATATTCAAATCAAAGAAGCCAAGATTTTAAAACATGACGCGGAAATCGGAGAAGAAATTATTACCGAACTGCCGATTCCGGACAGTTATGGCCGCATGGCCGCGCAGACCGCGAAGCAAGTTATTATTCAGAAACTGAGAGAAATGGAACGCGATATGATTTTCGGCGAATTCAAAGGCAAAGAAAAGGAAGTCGTTTCCGGTATCGTTCAGCGCCGCGAAGGTCGTTTTGTCTTCGTGGATTTAGGCAAAGCGATCGGCTTGTTACCCGCCGAGGAACAAATTTATAATGAACGTTATAATCCGAACGATCGGCTTAAGGTTTTTATCAAAGAAGTGCGCGAAGGACACAAGGGACCGGAAATTATTTTGTCCCGCCGCGCTGAAGAAATTTTGCGTAAAGTTTTTTATCTGGAAATTCCGGAAGTCGCCAACGGCTTGGTGGAAATCAAGGCCGTGGCGCGCGAAGCTGGTTCGCGTTCTAAAGTCGCGATTTATACCGAAGCGGAAAATGTCGACCCGGTCGGCTCCTGTGTCGGCCAGCGCGGCAGTCGCGTTCAGACGATTATCAGCGAACTGGGCGGAGAAAAAATAGATATCATTGAATATAATGAAGATGCGGCGAAATTTATCGCTAACGCTCTTGCGCCGGCTAAAGTTTTATCAATCGATCTCGATGAAGCGGAACATAAAGCAATCGTCAAAGTTTCTCCGGATAAGTTATCATTAGCTATCGGCAAGGCTGGCCAGAACGTCCGCTTGGCGGCGCGTTTAACCGGCTGGAAAATAGACATTATCGAAGCCTCGGAAGAGGGGGAAAAGAAAGTTTTGGGAGTCGACGAGGAGACGATAATCTTAGATGAAGAAAATAAAGTTATCGCCGAAGCGTCTGCGGAAGAAAAAAACGAAGAAACCGCCGAAACTAAAACGGAAACAGTAACCGAAGGCGGTAAGAAGAAATCCAGCAAGAAAGAAAAAGCCACTAAGGATGAAACGGCCGGAGAAACTAAAATTAAAAAAACTAAAAAAATTAAAAGTTAAAACCTATGCTAACAACTTTATTCATTTTTGGGAGCGCGCTGGTCGCCATCGTTTACGGAATAATCGTTATTGTTTCCATTCTGCGTCTGGCGGACGGAAACGCTAAGATGAAAGAGATCGCCGCGGCCATTCAAGCCGGCGCTAAAGCATTTTTGAATCGTCAATATAAATCCGTGGCTCTCGTGGCCGCCGCTCTATTTTTAATTATCGGCTTTATTCCGGTTTTAGGCTGGCTGACCGCTTTGGCTTTTTTAAGCGGCGCGGTTTTTTCGGCTTTAACCGGTTATATTGGGATGTATGTCAGCGTCCGGGCTAATGTCCGCACGACAGAAGCGGCGCGCGGCGGTCTGGCCAAAGCGCTTAATGTCGCGGTCAAAGGCGGCAGTGTAACCGGGATGTTAGTTGTCGGTTTAGCTTTGTTAGGTACGGCCGGTTTTTATTTTTTAACTCATGATTTGCACGCGCTTATTGGTTTTGCTTTCGGCGGTTCTTTGATTTCTATTTTTGCGCGGTTAGGCGGGGGAATCTATACCAAAGCCGCGGATGTCGGGGCCGATTTAGTCGGTAAAGTCGAAGCCAGTATTCCGGAAGACGACCCACGCAATCCGGCGGTGATTGCCGATAATGTCGGCGATAATGTCGGCGACTGCGCCGGCATGGCCGCCGATTTGTTTGAAACTTATGCCGTTACTTCCATCGCGGCCATGGTTCTGGGCAGTTTAACTTTTTCCGGCAATACTAATATTATTTTATATCCGTTGATTTTAGGCGCGGTTTCCATTATCGCTTCCATTATCGGTATTTTCTTCATCCGTCTGGGAAAGAAACAGAATATCATGCGCGCGCTCTATAAGGGATTGATTGTCGCCGGCGTTTTAGCGGCCGTCGCTTTTTATCCGATTACTAATTACTTTATTGACGGCGCTCTGGCCGGCAAAATTTATCTGGCCAGTTTAATCGGTCTGGCGGTTACCGGCTTGCTCGTCGTTATTACCGAATATTATACTTCCACAGCCTTTAGCCCGGTGAAAAGCATTGCCGAGGCTTCCAAAACCGGACACGGAACGAATGTTATCGCCGGTTTGGCGGTTTCCATGAAGTCTACGGCTTTGCCGATTATTGTTATTTGTTTGGCTATTTTAGGCGCTTATTCTTTAGCCGGTTTATACGGCATCGCAGTCGCGGCCATGGCCATGTTATCAATGGCTGGTATCATTGTTACTATCGACGCTTACGGTCCGATTACCGATAACGCCGGCGGCATCGCGGAGATGGCCGAACTCGGCGAAGATGTCCGCAATGTCACCGATCCCTTGGACGCGGTCGGTAACACGACGAAAGCGGTCACTAAAGGTTATGCGATCGGTTCGGCGGCTTTGGCGGCTTTGGTTTTATTCGCGGATTTTACTTATAAGATAAAAGAAGGCGGCGGTAGCGCGCAATTTTTAATTGATAATCCTTATGTCCTAATCGGTTTGTTCATCGGCGGCTTGCTTCCGTATTTATTCGGAGCCATGGCCATGAAAGCGGTCGGCCGCGCGGCCGGTTCGGTCGTTGAAGACGTGCGCGCGCAGTTTAAAGAAAAAACCGGAATCATGAGCGGCACGGAAAAACCGGATTACGGACGAACAGTCGATATTGTTACCAAAGCGGCGATTAAAGAGATGGTTATTCCGGCTTTAATTCCGGTCGTCGCGCCGATTATAGTTGGTTTCGGGTTTAATTTATTCGGTCCCGGTCGAGGTTTGGAAGCGTTAGGCGGATTGCTCGTCGGTTCGATCGTCACCGGAATTTTCGTCGCGGTTTCCATGACTTCCGGCGGCGGCGCTTGGGATAACGCCAAGAAATATATCGAAGCCGGCCATTTCGGCGGCAAAGGCTCGGATGCCCATAAAGCGGCGGTAACTGGCGATACCGTCGGCGATCCTTATAAAGATACGGCCGGTCCGGCGATTAATCCGATGATTAAGGTTTTGAATATCGTGGCTTTACTCATCGTTGGCTTATTGTTATAGAAATTAATTTAATTTTCGGGCGGACGGATTAAAATTCGTTTGTCTTAATTATAAGATTTATGCAAATCGTTAAGAAAGATTTGGAAAAATCACAAATAGAATTAACCGTCGAGTTATCATTGGAGGACTTTGCGCCTTATATTGTTAAAGGAGCGGAAAAAATTTCTCAAGAAGTGAAAATCGAAGGTTTTCGTCCGGGCAAAGCGCCGTTGGATATCCTAAAACAAAAAATCGGCGAGATGACCATCTTAGAAGAGGCGGCGCATATCGCCATCCATAAAACGATTGACGAGGCGATTGAAAAAAATACCATGGGTCGCCAGGCAATCGGCCAGCCGCAGGTCAATGTCACGAAATTGGCACCCGATAATCCTTTTGAATATAAAGTAATCGTTGCTCTTCTGCCGACCATCGCTTTGGGAAAATATAAGGAGCTTAAATTGAAGGCGGAAACAGCGTCCGTGAGCGATCAGGAAGTTGATAAGGCTTTAGTCGATTTGCGCGAAATGCGCGCCGTTGAAGCGCCAGCTGACCGTCCGGTCGGGAAAGGAGATAAAGTGACAGTGGATATCAAGATGTTTTTGGATAATGTTCCTTTGGAAGACGGCCAGCATAAAGATTTGGCGATTCTGATGGGGAAGGATTATTTTGTTCCCGGTTTTGACGAAAAACTCATTGGCTCAAAGAAAGATGATATTCGAAAATTCGAATTACTTTATCCGGCCGACCATCATCAGAAAAATCTGGCGGGCAAGATGGTAGAATTCGAAGTAAAAATTAAGGAAGTTTATAGTCGGACTTTGCCGGAACTTAACGATGAGTTCGCCGTTTTTTTCCGTTTGAAAGATTTGGAAGAATTAAAGAAGAATATCCGGGAGAGCTTATTACACGAGAAGAATCATAAGGCGGAGATGAAAAACGAATCGGAAATGATCAGCAAGATCGTCAACGATACTCGTTTCGGCGATTTGCCGGAAACATTAATCCAAAATGAAATGAAGAATATGCTGGCGGAACTGGAGCAAAGCGTTACGCGTCAGGGCGGTAAATTCGAAGATTATCTTCAGCACCTGAAAAAAGATCGCGCCGGCTTGATGCTGGAATTTTCTCCGAACGCCGTGAAACGGGTTAAGTCCGCGCTGGTTATCCGTGAACTGGCGATAGTAGAAAAAATCGCGCCGACCGAACAGGAAGTAACCGCTAAGATCGCGGCTTTGAAGAAAGAACATGCTAACAATAAGGAGGTCTTGAAGATGCTGGAAGAAGCGGATTACCGCCATTACCTAGCCAATGTCCTCACTAATGAAAAAGTTATCGCGAAATTAAAAGAATGGAATTATGCCCCCACTGGCTCAGAACAGAAAAGCTAATTTTGATTACGAACTCCTCGACAAATATGAAGCGGGGTTGGTTTTATTCGGCCATGAAGTCAAAGCGGTACGCGCCGGCCAGGTCAGCCTGAAAGGCAGTTTTATTTCTATTCGCACCAAAAATGGCAAAACCGAATTATATCTGGTCGGTTGCCAGATTTCCCCTTATAAGAACGCGGGTCCTTTGCCGGACTATAATCAAACCAGAGAGCGACGGTTACTTTTAAAACGGGAGGAAATAAGGCAATTATTAGGGAAGAAACAAACCGAGGGCTTGACACTAATCCCGCTCAAAATATATACTAATCATAGTTTTCTGAAATTGGAGTTCGCGGTTGCCCGGGGGAAGAAGAAGTATGACAAGAGAGAAAGCATAAAGAAGAGAGAGGTTGAAAGGACTTTGCGGTCTTTAAAAAGAATTTGAGTTTATAAACAGGGGATGCCAGGCTTCGACAGCCGAACTTTGGCTGAATATTCAAGGCGTGCTTAGCCGCCACGTTAAACCGACTAAAAAACACAAATGCCAAAACGGCAAGAGCGTTCACTTGGGCTTGCCCGAGTTACGCTCCAGTTATGGCCTAATAAATAAGCCATAACCATCGTTTTACCGCCAGTCTTCATAACGGTCGAACGGTGTCATTAGCATGAAGATAGATGTTCTCCGCGTTTTCCGGATAATATCGAAACAATAGGAAACTCGCTCCAATCGCTTTTGTCCGGTTTTTGATGGTTGGAGTCAAAAAAAATAAATCGGGCTAATCTTGTAAATATATTCAGGCGAATCGGTTGGACATGGGTTCAACTCCCATCATCTCCACGGAATTATTCGTAAAAGAGCCGCGGTGGCGGAACTGGTAGACGCGCTGGACTTAAAATCCAGTTGTGGCGACACAGTGCGGGTTCGATTCCCGCCCGCGGCACCAGTCATTATAATTTGCGGGTATCGTATAGTGGTTATTATGCGACCTTGCCAAGGTCGAGAGACGGGTTCGATTCCCGTTACCCGCTCCATATAGGGGGATTTATAAATTCATAAGTCCCAGTGTTTACAAGAGCCTTCTCATTTTGGGAGGGCTTTTGTAATTTCTGCAGAGCCTTGAATAAGGGCGTTGGGGTAGCTTTGATAATCTGTTTGCCTTCGACTACAAACTTCTCCCAGAAGAAGCCTAGATACCGCCTCTTAACCTCAAATTTGCCGTTCTTATAGTTCTGGCAGATGTTTCGGCTATATTCTACCACCTTCGCAAATTCTTCAGGGTCGACCTTTTTCTTGTTCCTTAACTTAGCTATTTCCAGTTCAATCTTGTTAATTTCAGTTTCATATTCGGATGCCTTCTTCTTATAGACTTCCGAGCTGATAGTGCCTTGAATTAATAAATCTTCTATCCGACTAGCTTGTTGTTTGACCGCTCCTTGCCTTTCTTGTAATACCAGTACCTCTTGCCCGACATTCTCCTGGTAGTCGTTGAAGGCGTTTTTTAACTCTGTTATTAACTTGTCATAGAATGAATCGGAAAAGTTGACCTCTTTAAAGCATTCCTCGACTTGTTTTTCTAAATCGGCAAGGGAGATATTTGAACTAGAATGACATTTTGCGCCTCTAGTGCAATGGTAATAGGAATATCTTTTTCCGCCAGTATTTGTGTCGTGGTGTTCGGCGGTAAATCTTCGTCCGCATTTACAGAAGATAAAACCAGCTAAAAGGAAATTATGCTTTCTTTCGGCGTTCTTCTTAAGAGTTCGAGAATTCCTTATATCTTGAACCAGGAGCCAAGTATCCTTAGAAATTAAGGGCTCGTGGTTGCCTTTATGAATTTTTCCGACCCATTTAAACTCACCATAATAGAAGGGGTTTTCTAAAGCATCACTTAGACGGCTAATTTGGAGCTTCTTGCCGTTTTTTGTCCGATAGCCCTCGTCGTAGAGAATGTCATTTATCTGTTCGACGCTATAGCCCCCAGAGGCATACAAATCAAAAGCCTTTTTAATCAGTGGCGCTCTAATCGGGTCTAGGGTTAATATTAATTCCTCATCTTTTTTAGTATTCTCATAGCCACAGGGAGCCTTACCAGGAAGCCAGCCCGATATAGCCTTCTGTTCCATTCCTTTTTTAACCTTGCGGCTAGTAATGTCAGACTGGAACTGATTTACTGACGCCGTTATAGTATCTATAAGTTTTCCTTCAGCCGTATCGTCAAAGCCAGGTTGGGAAACGGATAGCAGTTTAGTGCCATTCCTTCTGAGAAGAGCCTTAATTGCTAGGTGGTCTTCGGTATTTCTCGCTATTCTATCGGTATCTTGGACTAAAACGGTTGTAATATCTTTATTCTCTTCAATATAGCTAAGCATTTCCCTTAGAGCCGGTCTGCCTTTGATATTTGTACCAGACTTACCAGCATCTTGAAAAATTTCAACAATAGTCAGCCCTTCTTTGGAGGCCGATTCAGTACAAATTCTTTTTTGAGCGTCGAGGGAGTAATGGTTTTCCTTGGCTTGCTCCTCGGTGCTTACTCTTGTGTAGATTACCGCTTTTTCCATTCTTTTTTACTTATTGTTGTAAAATTATAGGTTATTCTCGGGACGAAAAATACCGTTAATTATTCGATGTGTTTCATCTTACGGTGGGGGAGTCAGAATCAGAATCAAGAAACAGGGGTGGGGGATATATTATATATACCCGGTGGTTGTCGATACCCGTCTTTTCGGTTAGTTTCCAATTTCAGAGCAATTTTTTTTGTCTTTACTGGTAGGTTCTAGGCTATAATACAAATGTCTGTTAGATTTTTCTCGCTTCACCCCAATTTTTTTGTCCTTAGTTAGAGTTTTTAGCGTTGACCTGAGCCTTGTTTCGCCCATCTCTCTATTAAACAACTCTAATAATTCAGGGATATCTAACGGTCCTTCGAATTTATTAATAGCTTCTAAAATTTTTTGGATACATTCTTCTTCCTTGTTCGGTTTGTCATAAATATCGTCGGTAAGAATAAATCTAACTATTCCGTCTTTGCCCGCTACCATTTTAAAGGCTAGGTTTTCTAATGGTTCAGCGTCTCTCATTTTATGGTTTATTAGCGTTAGGATTTTTGTTTTATTATCTTTTCTTTCTATTGAAAAATGGCTATTAACAAAAGCTGCAATTTCAGAAGAACCCCTCATATTGTGCCTGCTCATTTTTTCGCTTTTTCTATGATGATGAGTAAAAATTATTGACACCCCGAGCTTTAAGAGCGGCTTAATTGATTCGAATATTATTTTCATTTGGCTTGAATTGTCTTCGTCCTTGCTATGTACCCGAGTCAGAGAGTCGAATATTATTAACTTGACCCCTTTTTGACTGCAGAGATCGGCAAGCTCTGTGATATATTCTGCCTTATCCACCTTTACGCCCCCGAATATTGAAAATAGAATGTTATCCCCTCGAATATTTAGTTCTTTTATTCTTTTTTGAAGTAAGTATTCGGAATTTTCCTCGTCTATTATTAAAACGCTCCCTCGGCTAGTTGTAAATTTTTCAAGGAAATTCTTTCCGGTAGACACGCAGTCGGCCAAATGAAGTGCTAGCCAAGTTTTAAAGTCTCCCGGATTGGCCGATAATACCATAACCCCGCCCTCGACAAGGAAATTTGTAATAAGCCATTCGTTTTGATGTAGTTCGGTATTGGCTAAGTCGTGAGCAGAAACCAGTTTAATTAATTGACCATCCTGCTCTTCTTTATTTTGAGCAGGAATAAACTCCACAGCGTCTTTCAGGAAGGCGCCAGTATTATATTTTTCTGGGTTTTTTGTCATGAGTTTAGAGAAGTAATCAGTTATGTCGCCCCTATCCCCAACCTCTGCTGGAAGGTTGATAGTAAATATTTTTGCTGATTTTAAACTACTTGATAGTCTCTCGGCAAGTTTTTGACTCTCTTTTCCGCCAGTTTCATCATTGTCAAAGCAGATAGTAATTTGTTTGGTATTTCTAAGCTCGTCGATCCAGCTGTCTTTAAATGTTGTGGCGCCGGCGGTTGAAGAAACGGCTTTAATTCCTTGGCCGTCTAATACAATACAGTCAAGTTCTCCTTCGCAGATAAAAATGTTATCGCCGTCTTTAAGCGTTTCGGAGTTGAATAAGGCTGATCCGCCTGGGAGCACTAAGTATTTAGCTTGTCTTTTTGGAGCTCCAGGCTCCTTCCTTAATTTAATAAAGGTTATTTCTCCCTCTGAATTTTTAACCGGAATAGAAATCCAGTTAAATCCGTTGATGTTTTTCGCGTAGCCTAGCTGGAATTTGTCGATTGATTGGTCGCTTATTCCACGGTTGTTTAGATATTTTTTAATGTCCGCTGGCATTTGGGCATTAAAATGATGCGCGTACTCTTCGATGTCTAGAGTCATCATCTCGTTTTCGTTCATATATTTATTATTAAAATAAGTTTCTTAAGTCGTCGCCAAGATGTTTTGCTAGGCTTATTAGATTTCCTTTCGCTTGGCATTTGAAACAATAGTATCGGCCGTCCTTCTTTATATTGAAAGCTGGCGCTTTGTCATCGTGTTCGTGATTTCGGAAGGGGCATTTAGTTAGATAACCGTTAGAGGTGGTTTTAATTTTCGAAAATCTAATTTTTAGGTATTTCTCCGTTACTTCTTGGTTAGTCAAATTTTTTAAATATTGATTTTGCATAGTTTCTGCTAGTTTCTTAGTTTCTTGGCCTATATAATAATTATTTAAACTAAGAAACTACTGGTTAAATTGGTTATTTAGCTTGTCGTCATCGCGAGGTTCGTTATTTTTGGATATTAAATATGTTTCCCAGATTAAATTCGCGAGCCATCTTATAGTCTGTCCGTTATTGGTGTTTTGATTTTTATTTTCATCGTTTTTCATGATTAAATTATAAGTCAGATTTTCAAGGTATTTACTTGTGGGAAAATAAAAAAAATGGCTAAAGTTAACCATTTTTTAAATCAAAAATATTATATTTTGGGCTATCTAATTATCTAGATTCATACAGCTTATATTTATTCTTTAAGTGTCTAATCTGAAAAGGGAAGGTTGATCTCCGCGGATAAGATTCCTCCACCTCGTCGTATTCGAGGCTTATTCCGAGTATTTTTCTTAGTCGTGCGATTTTCTGCTTCCGACTTGTTTTAGGACTAACCCTATCAATATCCTCGATGGTTAGAACTTTCTTTTCTAATAGTATTTTAAGCAGTAGAAAATTAGCGCTATTAGTTTTAAGACGCTTAGTCCGGTCTTTTATTATTGTTCCATCCGTATCTTTCACGGTCAGGACACCGTTTTGAGTGTTGAGGTTGGCATATTTCGTTTTTATTAAATAATCTTTTTCCATCTCGCGTAGTTTTTTTAAAAAGCTAGCGACAGTAGCAGGGGCGAAGAATACTCCGAATCGCATAGATTCAGTAGTCGGAGAATACATTATGTTATCCCTGCTAAAATAGTCAAAAAGAATGGGCTCGCCTCTCCGGGATAGGTCTGCTGGCCAAATTATTTTAGAGTCGTGTAAGAAATTTAAATAGTCTTCCATTCCCTTCATCCCGCCATGAAACTTGATGTTAAATTTGCCCTTAAAATCCTTTCGGTCAATTATTACCTCGGCTGCTTTAAGGTTTTCGTATTTTTCGGCCAGTTGCTTCCGTTTACTTTTTGTTTTGTTGGTTATAGTCCTTAGGACACACTGTAAAATATACCTGTGAGTTGGATTATTTAGCGATATTTCGGCCATATTATGATTTATAATGGTTATAAGAAGACTTTTAACTAAAATTTTTAGTTTACCTTAAATAAAAACGGTAGCCTTTTGCCATCCCTCGTTTTTATAAGGGTTTCAGTATTAGAGAGCGAATTTTAATAGGTAGATGCTCGTTCACCTACACCCGCCAGAAGAATATTGTCTGCATTTATAATTTACCCCCCTTTAGCAGTTTTATCAAACAAAAAATGCTCGGTAAGAGCATCTTTTAGATTAATTCAAGTCCATATATACTAGGCGTTTTCGTTTTGTCTTTTTAGTTTAAGCGAAGCGATTATCGCTAAAAATACTAATATATCCATCGTCCAGAGAGCTTTTAGCCCAATATCATATTTTAACTTGTTATTTTCTAGCTTTAATTGGTAGAAACTGTAATTTTCGTTAATCCATTCGGCGTCATTTTCTGAGCCAGCATTTGTCGACAAAGCAAAGTAAGTATTATTTCGGTAGTCTTCTCGGATTGAATAAAAAATGATAGCGTTGCCGACTATTATTAACGCGAAGAAGATATTTAACCAAGGCATTTTTCTTTTCATAGAGTTTGATAATTATTTTTTAGATAGATTTTTATTTTCTTTTAGAAATCGACTCTGAGCCCATTTTACGATAATTACAATAAGTCCAAGACAAATTAAAATATTCCCGCCTATGCCCAAAATAACTCCCGCGTAAGCAAGGTTAGCTTGCGATATCTGGCTCGTCAAAGCAAAACGGCTTTGTATTAGAATGGGTTGGATTAAATAGGTGAGCACAACTCCAACAATAATAATTAACCACCCCCTTATTTTAAGTTTTTTCTCCATAGTTTGAATTAAGCTGATAGATTATACCGAAATTAAATTTAAACCTTAGCTTGCCCCCTTCTTACAGGGAATTTAAGGGGATATCGGTCTGGTTGTCGTTATTATTTATTAGTTTTTGATAAATTCTATAATCTAGTTCGGAGAAGCAGACAAAAATTATCTTCTCAAAGTTGTCGGCGTATTGCTTCGCGACTTTAATGGCAATTTTAGCGGCCTCGTCTTTTGGAAATTTATAGCAGCCAGTGCTGATACAAGGGAGGGCGATAGTCTTTATTTTATTTTCTTTAGCAAGTTTAAAACAATTATGATAACAGTTAGTTAATATCTCATCTTCTTCGCCGTTCTCTTGCCCATACACCGGTCCGACTGTATGAATAATATGCTTAGCTGGTAGATTATAGCCTTCGGTTATTTTAGCTTCGCCCTTTTTACAGCCATTAAGAGTTCGACATTCTTTTAACAGGTTAGAACCAGCCGCATTATGGATAGCGCCGTCGCAACCCCCACCGCCCAGTAATGTTTCGTTAGCTGGATTAACGATTGCGTCGACGGCTATTTTAGTAATATCCGATTGTACGACGAATAAGTTCATTATATTAAGGTAAATCTTTATTTTTAACGAATTCATAAAAAGCTTTCCACTTATTTCTCTTGTCAATATAATTTTCTAATGTTTTTAAGTCGTATTTTGCGAGCGAGCCTAAATCGCCGTTATGTTTACAAAATTTTTTCATTGTTATTTTAAAAAAGAACTCTGCGATAATATTTCTAAAAATAACCACGAAGCTCATTAATAACAAGAGTAAAGCCGCGTAAATAATTATTGATAAATAACCCGAAATTAAATTTAAAAATGGAGATAACATATTTTAATACAAAAAAGGTCTCCCGACACGATTTCTACTCCCTTTCGAGAATAGGCCTAGATAGCAAAAAATCGGTCAGAAGACCATTTCTACTATCTAGGACTTTAAACCATGCCTTAAATAAAATTTAAGGTTTAGGTTTCTGAAATTTATTTAATTGTACTTATTATATTAGCATTTTTTTATAAATAAATAAAGACACAATTACCCGATGTGTTTATTGGCTAATATTAAATAATTATAAAATGATTAATAAATAAAATATGTCAAGATTAATTTTAGTGTCTTGACAAGCCGGTTCTAATAGTATATAGTGATACTATAACAATAAAATATATGGAATTTAAATTTATTAAGTTTGACGGAAGAAATGCCAGATTGGAAAACAGAATAACTATAACAAAATCAAATAGTATTGGTTTTCCACAGAAATTTTACGAAGATAATGGCATAAAAGCCTTTAAATACGCCGTTCTGTTCTGGGATGATGAAAATAAGGCGATTGGAATTCATTTCACGAATGAAGATGGTGAGAAAAGCAAGTTTTCTATTATGCATAGCAAAATAGGTTATGGGGGCAGTGTTGTCGCCAGAAGTTTTTTTAAGACTTATAACATTGATCTGGATGCGCATCACGGTCGTTTTGATTGGGAAAAAACTAATTTCAATGGACAGGAGATTTTTGTTATTAAGTTAGATAAAAATAAATTTGTTTAGTCTATGAAGCTGAATCGCATAGAAATTAAAAATTTTAGGTCAATACGGAATGTAAGCGTTAATTTAAAGCCTACTTGCCGTATTCTTGCTGGCATTAATGAATCTGGAAAATCAAATATTCTTGGAGCGTTAGCTCTTCTAAAAGACGGGCGGAATCCAGAAAAGAAAAGTGATTTAAGAGAAGCGCTGCCAGACGAAGACCCAATCACCGAATCTTATGTAAGGTTTGTTTTTAAGTTTGAGAAAAAAGAGTCAGACCAATTATGTACAGATGTTTTTTCTAAAATTTTATCAAACTCAAAAAATCCAGAAATAATTATTGTCGGCAACAAGACGCAAACGCTAAAAGACTTTTGTTTGGCTCGCGATGAAGGTTCCTATTTTGTTGATATAATTAACGAAAAGAAAAGTTTTAGGAGTTGGACTGTTAAGGCGCAACTAGTCCGTGGTTGGAAAAAAGTTGCCAGTGCTTGTCCTGCTGAATTTGCTGTTAATTTAAAGGGACAAGAATATTTATTAGCACAGTATAAGCTTATTAGAGTTGCTGATTTTCCGGATATTCCAAGCGAGTACTTAGAAGATGCTAAGATTGAAGACCTTACGGCTCTTTCTAGTAATTTGGTGATTGAGCTTACAAAAGAAAATATACCCGGGACTTTATTTTGGGAATATGATGAAAAAAATCTTTTACCAAGTTCTGTCGATATTGATGCCTTTTCAAGCAATCCAGATACATGTACTCCGCTTAAAAATATGTTTGCTCTGGCCGGCATTATTAATATTGGCCAAGCCATAACAGATGCTAAAGGAAGGGGTAATAATCAATTTCAAAATTTTTTGGATGGCATAGCAAAGAAAACCACAAATCACTTTAGAAATGTTTGGAAGGAGTATAAAAACATTGATTTTTCGCTAAGGCTTAATGCCAACCTAATTGAACCGGGAGTAAAAGAAAAGAATACTCTGGATTTTTCTAGAAGAAGTGATGGTTTTAAGAGGTTTGTTACATTTTTATTAATGATATCTGTCAATGTAAAAACAGATAATCTTTCAGATACCTTATTGCTTATAGATGAGCCTGAAATAAGTTTGCACCCATCTGGAGCGAGGTATTTAAGAGATGAATTAATCAAAATTTCAAAAACTAATTATGTTGTATACAGTACACACTCAATCTTTATGATAGATTCGGGTGATATAAGCAGACATTATATTGTCAAGAAAAAAGATGAAATAACCAGTCTTGAAGTCGCAAAAGATTCAAATATTGCAGATGAGGAAGTTATTTATAATGCCCTCGGGTATTCGGTTTTCTCTGTTTTGAAGGAAAAAAATATTATATTTGAAGGTTGGAAGGATAAGAGGCTATTTATAGTGGCGCTTGAAAATGCAGATATTGAATTAAAAACAAAATTCAAAAATTATGGCATATGTCATGCTAAAGGTGTTGGGACGATTAAGACAATCACGCCAATGATTGAACTTGCCAATAGAAAATGTGTAATTATTAGTGATAGTGATAAACCAGCGAAAGAGCAACAGAAAGAGTATAAAAAGGAAAAAGGATTTGGTGAATGGAGAACCTATCAAGACATCGATAATACTATAACGGCGATAACTGGAGAAGATTTTATAAAAAACGACTTTATTTCAAAACAGGTTAAATCTATCTTGGTGAAGTTCTCTATGCCAGCCTTCGACCAGAATATTTTATTGGATAAGAACAAGCTTTCTCTATTATCAGCGTGGCTCACTAGCAACGGAATGACAGCGGACCAAGTAAAGGGAACATTAGCGGAAGTGAAGAATTTAATTTTTGAGAATTTGAAATTTCAGAATATTGAAGACTCGTATCTAAAAATAATTAGAGGTATATCATTATAATATGTATTCAGATTTGGAACAAATAGGAAAAATTAAAAAAATACTTCAAGATAAAATGGCTGAATTTGGACCACCATTAGATAAAATTATTGAAGTAGGGGGGAAAATTATAAAAGCTTGTGGCGAAATTGAGAAATCATGGAGCAACTCTTTCGCTGGTTATCATGGATTGTTATATTATAAAGATTTTCAAGAACCGACCATCTATCAAAGATTTAGCCCAGAATGGGGATGTATTAGAGGTGTTCCTAATGGCTGGAATAAAAAAACAGCCGATGAAGTTAGAAAAAAGATCGAAGAATTAATTGGAGACAATTTTTCTTTGATTAGCTTTGAAAATAAAAAGAAAGACTTGGCAGAAGAATTTAAAAAAATAAAAACAGAGATTTTGGTTGTATTATCATCTTTTGAATTAAATGATGATATGACTCAGGAAAAAAAGCTTTTATTACAAATAGAGAATTGTGAGCTGACAAAAACCTTGAGTCATTTTATGAACAAATTAATCCCTGGTACTATAATGACCAGAGATAGCAGGGCATTAACCGAGGGAATCTGTATCCCCACCCACACCTACTACATTGGCGTGTCCCAATTAGTTAAAGATATAAGTGAAAACATTAAGAACCTTTTAAATATTACGGATAGACTTGTAAGACAGCTAGAGATAAAATTTTTGAAACAAGAAATCAAAAAATCAGAAAAAAGTTATTGGAATTATATTAACCCCTTTTGGCTACTGTATAAAATTAGCACTAAATTTGTTCCTTTATTAAAAAATATTTGGAAATATAAAGTAGCTAGTTTTTTAGTGGCGGTTGTTGGGTTGTTGGCGATTGATTATACGTTATTAGGAAAGAATACGCTAAAACTAATAATATTTATTAAATTTACATTTTTTAATATTTTAGAAAAAGCTTTTTGACAACTATATGGAATATTTTCTTTCGATTGTCGGGTTTATACCAGGAGTTGTTAAAACTTTAATTAGATATTTTAAGTTTAATCTTCCATCTGGGAAGATTTTTGGAACCATGATTGATAATAATAAGGATTTGAAGATTTTCGTTAAAGATTTGTTTGTACCGAACAACACTTTTGATTCTCCGAAAATTTTTTCCAAAGAGGGAGAATATACACAAGCTAATCCAAATATTTCTAGCGTGTGGCCAGATGTCGAGGCAATTGGTGTGGCAAAACTATTTAATTTATTAGGTCGTTTGGGGAAAAAAGATAAATTGACAGTAGTCGAAATGAGCAAGGGCCTAGATATTTGGAACAGTGATATTATAGTTTTAGGAGCACAGGCAATAAAGTCATTAGAATTCTATAAGGTAATGGGGAATGTCGGCTATTCAATGGACAGCCGAGAAATATATGACAAGGAAACTAATCGGATTATAAGACGAGAGAGCGAATATGGTTATGGTTTGATAATAAAAGCTAAAAATACAACCCTGCCAGAGGGAAGAATAGGAAACGCCATTTTGCTCGGAGGGTTTGGTGTTTTAGGGACGCAAGCGGCCATCCATTACTTCTGTAATAATATAGCGAGGCTGGGTAAAGAATTCGGCAAGAATAATTTTAGTTTAATTGTTAGGGCAAGAATATCGTCTGGAGAACAGTCAGCTGAAAGGCTGGACAAGTTTACTAAAATTTATAATTAATCTTTTATGAAAGAACTTTTACAAACGACAAAAAGTCAAATCGAGCAATTAATAAAAAATTTACTATTGTCTATAAATGGGGTGGTTAAGAAATTTGAAGACGGATATGAAATGAAGATTCGTACTAAACATGGTGACGATTCGTGGAGGGAATGGACAGAAACTATCTATTGTGTGGTCGTAGAATCTAATCTCGGAGAAATATCTTTAAGATTTTCTCTGGGTAAGCTTAGTTGGGTGGATAGTATTGGGGAGGCCATTCATAATTCTTTGTATTCTAATGAAAAATTATTTTCCGTTAAAGAAGATATTTTGGAGAAACTCTATTCCCGAGACTTCATGGAGTTGCAGAATAAATATAAGAAAAAAGATGATGATTTAGATTTTTAAATTTATAACCAAACTGCAAAAGGAGCTCCAATAAAAAAGAACAAGCATTGCTTGTTCTTTTTTATTAAACTAAATTATTGTCAGCAGATTATTGAATAGAAAATTTTATATTATTAGTTTCTTCAAGCGTCGCGATTGTCGTGTTGACAGACGGGTTATTTGTTTTTTTTAATATTAATCTTTCTCTAAACATATAATGGAGTTGAGTCAAAAATTCATCTCCCCAGGATGGAGAAAAGGTATTGACTCCGTCAAAATCAACATAAACTAGTTCGTTTTCGTTTACGCTTTTTAAAGTTGGAGTAAAACCGATGAAGGCTTCTTTTCCATTTTGCCTAGCTGTTAATGTGGTGCCAAATTTTTTTAATTCTATGGTCATATTTTTAAAATTTAAAAAGTAATAAGAGCTAAACAGCCCCTGAAAGGCCTTTTAGATTTTTTAATATCTAGATTTCCAGCCCCCTTTTCTAAAAATAATTCAGCTTCACCGGTTTGAAAGAATAATTTTATTGAAATTTTATTTGAGTCTTGAGTTACCGCCCTTTTGACATATTTTAACCCATTGCCTCGACTTTCCGGCGCTCTTCCGGAAATTTTTTCTGTAAAGGCTAAAGATAATGCCTCCTCATCCGTTTTCAAATTAGGTCGAACTCTTTTTAGGGTTGTTAATATACCCCGTCCTCGGTCAGCTAGAATAATTTGTTTTTTTTCTAAGTTGTAAGCAAAAAATATTCCTCTTATGTCCGGCCAAGAACCGATATTATGGTCAAAAGAATTATTGCCGATTTCTCCGACGGATGATGTGATTAATGAAAACTCATCTTCCAGTCCGGGGATTATTTTTATCCTGTTTTCTAATTTTCCCAGCCTGGCTTGAAAAACAGAACTGTCTATACAATAAAAATTATTTTCTGGCTCATGTGGTTCTTGACTTGTTGCCCAATTTCTTGCTTCTTCTAATAAATCTATGCCGAATAAGGCTAAATCAGTTTCTTCATAATAGCGATGTCCTTTTTCTCCTCCCAGTCTGTATGATTTTAATATTCCAGTTTTATCCCACCTCCTTAAAGTATCGATTGATACATTTAATTTTTTCGCGGCTTCTCCGATTGAAACAAATTTTTTCATAATTGCCACAAAATTATTATAATGCTCCGTATTTAACTAGGTATTCAAATACGTAAATATACATATATATCTATGTAAACCTAGGCATTAGATAATCAAATCTATGTAAATCATATAGCATTGTCATTATTCTGTCAAGAGCTATTTTATCATCTTATCTCCCGCTTCTCCCGCTCACCTTATAAATTAGGGAATAATTGACTTAATTATATCGTGGCCTTATAATAATTTATTACGAACTTTAAAAAAATGAGAAAATGAAAAATATTCTGATCACCGGTTTCCGTCCCTTTGGTAAGTATAAAGCCAATCCGACCGAACAATTTCTCAAGAACCACAGTGTTCTGGGAGACTTATATCTTCATTCTTTGATTTTTCCGGCGAGTACTTTTGCCAACGATGCCGAAGATTTTGGTTTCGAGGTTGTTAAAACAGCCAGATCACTTAAAGCTGTCGCCATTATTTCTTTGGGAATGGCGTCTGACGTTAAGGGATTAAAGATTGAAACCCGGGCGATTAATTGGTCGGCCGGAAAATATTGTCTGGATTTTGAACAAGAACGAAAATTAAATCCCCTTTATCCGGGCTGGGATACTAAGGAAGTAAATTTGGAACACTGGAACATCGACTTTATGTTTAAGAATCTCACGGATTTGAACATAAAATTCGAAAAAGAAATATCCAACAAGGCTGGAACTTTCTGTGGCAACGCCTTAATGTATAGGATATTGACCGCCTTGGGTTATGCTTCGGATATTCCTTATATCTTCCTTCATATTCCTTGCAGTGCCGAGGCGATTGCCGGCCTGGATGATTTTGCCAAGGATAAGGACCTTATTACCGCCGAAACACTACAAGAAATTTTGTTGGTAGTTTCAGAATCGATAAGGATAAAAAAGTAAGGTAGTCCTTACAAACGCCGGTGTTAATATCACGGGCGTTTTTATTTGGTGGTTGCTAAAACACGGAATCGGCCTTATAATTGATTAAAGAGCTTAAAGGCGTAATTCCTGAAGGCTAATTAATCAGTTAAACACAAAAATATGGGGTTCTTATTTGGCCTAAAAAATGCCGAAAATGCTAAAAAAGAAGAACTTAAGCGGCAAGATCAAAAGAAGGCTCTCAGGCATATCGAAGATATGACTAATAAAGGCAGTAGTTCGAATAGAGCGAATACCAAGGATTTGATATCGGATAAGCCCTATCGGTCTTTCATTGAAAGTAGCTTGGAGGAATCGGAACGGCTGGCCAGCAACGCCGAAATAAATACGATTAAAAAAGAGATTAGAGGCGGCATTGAAAAGCCTAAGACTCAGGAAGAAAAAGACAGTCTCTGGGATGATGAAGAGTAAGCCGTTTAAGTTAATATTGGAGTTGACAAAAATATAAAAATACTTTATATTTAAACAATATGTTGGAAATATTTAAACCAAAAAAAGAAATCGCTAAAAAAATTCTTGGCCAGGACTTAAATGAAGACAAAAAAAACAAGCCTGGAGAACCGGCCAAAACGGTATTGAGGGAAGAACCGAAGGCGACGGCGGCGAAATGGAGTGAATTGGAACAGGAAGACGATGAGGACGTCGAAACTGTCGGTAGTTTTCAAAGTAAAGAGAAAGTCGGCTAAGCGGCTATTTAGGCCAAATTTTATTTTATAATTTAATATCACCTCTAATAAAACCTGCGGATTTTTAAGATTATTTTAAAAAAATAATCAGAGGTGGCCGCGGGGCTTGATCGAAACGATCGGGTTAGGGAACTTTTTTTGTTGGTAAAACGGCAAGAAAGGGTTTACCTTATGGAAGATAAAAAAATAGAACCGCAAAGCGAGTTTGCGGAATTATTGGAAAAAGACAATATTAGAATCCCGCAAGTCGGCGATATCGTCAAAGGCACGGTGGTAGCGGCGTCTAAGGCGGAAGTGAAATTGGATGTGGATGGCGTTTTAATGGGTATTATTCGCGGTCCGGAACTATATAACGAGGTGGAAGAATTTTCTAATCTTAAACCGGGCGACGAAATCGAAGCCGCGGTGATTGACGCGGAAAATGAAAACGGCGAGTTGGAATTGTCCTTCCGTTTAGTCGGTCAGGAAAAAGCTTGGAATAAATTACGCCAGGCGCTGAAAGACAAAACTACCGTAAAAGTTAAGATCATGGATGCTAATAAAGGCGGATTGTTAAGCCGCTACTGCCAGATTGACGGATTTTTACCGGTTTCTCAATTGGCGCCGGAAAACTATCCGCGCATTTCGGGTGGCGATAAAAGCAAGATTTTGGAAAAATTAAAATCTTTTGTCGGTCAGGAATTCGAAGTCACGGTTATCACCCTCAGTGAGGAAGACAATAAGATAATTTTCAGCGAAAAGGATGTCTGGAACAAAAAACAGAAACCGGCTCTGGATAAATATAAGATTGGTATGGTGGTTGACGGCCGGATTACGGCTATCACTAATTTCGGCGTTTTTGTTTCTTTCGGCGAAAATATCGAAGGCTTGATTCATATTTCCGAACTCGCCTGGCAGAGAATCGATTCGCCGAGCGAAATGTATAAAGTCGGCGACGGGATCAAAGCCGAGATAATTTCCATCGACGGCGCCAAAGTATTCTTAAGCGCCAAGAAATTATTGAAAGACCCCTGGTTGGAAGCGAGCGCCAAATACCGGGTCGGCCAGATTGTCCCGGGGACGATTTTGAAAGTTAATCCGTTCGGCTTATTCGTTAAATTAGACGAAGAGATTCACGGCTTGGCTCATATCAGCCAGTTGAATTTAGGCGGCAAGGATAAAATTACGGAATTATTTAATCCGGATGAAATTAAGAATTTCGAAGTGGTTAATATTTCTCCGAGCGAACATCGCCTGGGTCTGAAATTAGCGGAGGAAGGCGCTAAAGCGACTAAAGTTAAGGATGATAAAAAAGATGCGGAAAGCGAAAAGGCGGCTAAACCGAGCAAAGTTAAAAAAGCGGATAAAAAAGAAGAAGAAACAGAGAAAACAGAAAAGACAGAGAAAGCTCACCCCAGTGCGGCGGCTAAAGACAAAAAAGCCAAAACCGTCAAAAAAACAAAGTAATCAAAATATAAAGATACTAAACAAAAATGTCCTAATTTTAGGGCATTTTTGTTATTTATGAGCTTTTGGGCGTTTTTTAGGGAGCCAGAAAGATTGACATTTTTATTTTTAAATGTTAAATTTCTATGATAATTTTTAGTTTTTTAACAATAAAAATACTCAAAGAAAATGAAGAAATATAATTTAATGGCCGGAGCCGTCTTGGCTCTCGCGACGCTGAGCACTCAGGTTCAGGCCGGGGAAATAAAAACTGATTCACTTGTTGCTCAACAAGATTCAGCCACGATTTTAGCAGATTCAATCGCTGTCCGAGGAGATTCGGTGGCGGTTTTAGAAGATCTGATAGGCTATCGGGATGCGACTAAAGAGCGAAGGCATAAACCGATTTTCGTTCCCGATACTACCAATGCTTTCGTTAGGCTTAGTGACATAGAAGAGCCGTCGACTAAAATAAATGATACGGTTAGTATTGTTTTCCGGCCGGCTTATCAGGATTTTTGTTTTTTTCATATCCCGTCGGGCGCTTATTTAGGATTCTTATCGTTTAAGAACAGAGAAATATACTTCGGCGGTTTGTACGGAAGAGATGATTGGTGGCGGGTGGCTGATGATCAGACAGCGGAGTTGGCTGGTGAAATTGAAATTATCGTCAAAGATGGCGCCGCTAAATTCACTCCGGAAAGAGCGGAAAGATTTTTTGCCGAAATAGCCAACGGGGCAGAACTCCGACCCTAGAGCCGAGCCTTAATCAATAAGAGGATGAGTAAATTATCCTCTTTTTTATTATTCCAATCGATTTTTTAACATTGCCAAAACGGGATTTTTTCTTTATAATATAAATAAATAAAGCTGTTAAATTTAACCTTAAAGCCATGAAAAAATTAATCAGGAATTTTTTACTTTTTTTTGTTATTTTTCTCGTCCTGGCGGCAATTTTTAACGCCTTTTCAAAGCCGGCGGCCAAACCCAGCGTCGCCGGAATCGAACTACTAATCAATCAGATCAACTCTGGCCAGGTGGCGGAAGCGGTCGTCAGCGGCGACAAGATAAATATTACTCTCAAAGACGGAAATAAAGAGTCGGTGCAAAAAGAGCCGAATGAATCTTTATCCGCTTTGTTGAGTAATTTTAAAGTCGATCCGGTAAAAATGGCCGACATTAAAATTTCCGTTAAGGATAAGACGGGTTGGGATTATTGGTTGGCTAACATCATTCCGTTTGTCGTGCCGTTTTTGCTCGTCGGCGTTTTTCTTTTTTTTATTATGCGCGGTTTGCAGGGGGCCAATTCCCGGGCGATGAGTTTTGGGCAATCGACCGCCAAAGATTTCGCGCCGGATGAAAAAAATCGGACGACTTTTAAAGATGTAGCCGGAGCGAAAGAGGCGAAAGAGGAATTAAAAGAAATCGTAGAATTTTTGCGTTTCCCGAAAAAATTTCATGAGTTGGGCGCGAAAATTCCGCGCGGGGTTTTATTATTGGGCGCTCCCGGTACGGGGAAGACTTTGCTGGCTCGCTCGGTGGCCGGAGAAGCCCAGGTACCCTTTTTCCATATGTCCGGTTCGGAATTCGTGGAAATGTTCGTCGGCGTCGGCGCTTCCCGCGTCCGTTCTTTGTTTCAGAAAGCGAAAAAGAGCGCGCCCTGTATCGTTTTTATCGATGAAATCGACGCTGTCGGCCGCCGGCGTGGCGCCGGTCTGGGCGGCAGTCATGATGAACGGGAACAGACTTTAAACCAAATTTTAGTGGAGATGGACGGGTTTGAACCGACCCAAAATATAATCGTTATCGCCGCGACCAATCGTCCGGATGTTTTGGATCCGGCCTTGCTCCGACCTGGTCGTTTTGATCGGCGCGTCGTGATTGATCTGCCGGATTTAAAAGATCGTGAAGAAATATTGAAAGTCCACGCGCGGCGAAAACCGCTGGCTAAAAAAGTCGATTTGAAAAAGATTGCGGAACGGACCGCGGGGTTTTCCGGCGCGGATTTGGCGAATATTTTAAATGAAGCGGCGATACTGGCGGCGCGCGGCAATAAAAAAGAAATTACCAATGAAGATTTATTCGAGGCGATTGAAAAAGTGATGATCGGCCCGGAAAGGAAAAGCCGAGTGATTACCGATAAAGAAAAAAAGATTACCGCTTACCATGAAGCCGGCCACGCGCTAGTCGCGCATTTTTTGCCGGACGCCGATCCGGTTCATAAAGTTTCCATTATCGCCCGCGGTTCGGCCGGCGGCTATACTTTGAAAGTGCCGTCGGAAGATCGCCACATGCACTCTAAATCCGAATTTATTTCGGAAATTGCCGTGTTATTGGCCGGCCACTTGGTGGAAAAAACCGTTTTCGGTGAAGTGACGACCGGCGCGACTTCGGATTTGCGCCGCGCGACGGCGCTCGCGCGCAGTTTGGTGACGGATTACGGCATGAGTGATCATCTGGGTCCGCGGACCTATGGCGAAAAAGAAGAAATGATTTTTTTGGGGAGAGAAATTCATGAACAGCGCGATTATAGTGAAAAGATCGCTGAAAAAATCGACGAAGAGATTTCCGGTTTTATCCGTCAGGGAGAAGACAAGGCGGCGTCCATTATCAGCGAACAAAAAAATCAATTAGAGAAAATAGTGGCGGTTTTATTGGAGAAAGAAACCTTGGAGAAAGAGGGATTTGAGGCGATTGTCGGCCCGAAACCTTTGGCCGCGGACCCCGGCAGAGCTTAATTGACTAATAATCATATTAAGCTATACTAAAAACAGTTATTAATTATTTACTATTATGGCTAATCCTAAAAAAAGAAAAACTCATAGTGGAACTCGTAAGAGCCGTTCGCATCTGGCTTTAAAGAAGGTCACTTTGAATAAGTGTCCGAAATGCGCTCAGGCCGTGCGACCGCACACCGCTTGCCCGGCTTGCGGTTATTATAAAGGCAAGGAAATCCGCAAGGTGAAAATAAAAACCGCTAAAAAGAAATAAGTATGTCCAATCGACATTTGGCGCGCACTATCGCTTTGCAAACTCTGTTCGCCTGGGATTTTAATGGCCAAAAAAACGGCGATATCGAGCGTTTAATCGCCGATAATTTCGCCAATTTCGCCCCTAATTTCGATGACGGTGGTTTTGTTAAAGATTTGGTTGAGGGTGTCAGAGATAAAATCAAAGAAATAGATAAATGCATCATTAAGTACGCGACCGAATGGCCGCTGGATCAGATAACAACCGTCGATCGCAATATTTTACGATTGGGAATATACGAATTGTTATACACCGCCATCCCACCGCGCGTAGCGATTAACGAAGCGATTGAGGTCGCTAAAAGTTTCGGCGGCGACGCTTCCGGTAAATTCGTTAATGGTGTTCTGGGAACTTTATATAACGACGAACCGGCGGTTCAAGCTCGAGACAATAAAGAAGAAGTGGAAGCGGCTCAGAAAGAAGAAAAATAGGCGTCTTTATTGCATTTCGCCTTGATGGTAATTTTATGACCAGTAATGATTTAGCAAAACTGCAGAAAAGACTGGATGTGAAGTTTAAAAACGAAGGACTTTTGAAACAAGCCCTGGTTCACCGTTCTTATTTGAATGAACATCCGGATTTTAATATCGGCCATAACGAACGCCTGGAGTTTTTGGGCGACACGGTTCTGGAAATCGTCGTGACGGAATTTTTATATTTGAAGTTTATCAATACGGCGGAAGGTGACCTGACTAATTGGCGAGCGTCTTTGGTCAACGCCAAAATGCTCTATAAGATAGCCGCGGAATTGAATATCGAAGAATGTTTATATTTATCAAAGGGCGAATCCCGCGATAAGAATAAAAAATCACGGCAATTTATTTTAGCCAACGCCGTCGAAGCGATTATCGGCGCGATTTATTTGGACCAGGGGATGGAAGCGGCGAAGAAATTCATCTTAAAAAATGTCATGACGAAATTAGACGATATTCTGAAGAACCAAACTTATCTTGACCCGAAATCGCGTTTCCAGGAAAAGGCGCAGGAAGAGAGGGGGATAACGCCGCATTATCAGATTCTTGACGAAGTCGGTCCGGACCACGCTAAAGTTTTTACGGTCGGCGTTTATTTGGACGAGGAATTGATTGCCACCGGTCAGGGATCTTCCAAGCAGGAGGCGCAGGTGGATGCGGCCATCGCCGGAATCAAAAAAATGAAGTGGTAATTTTATGGATATAAATAATCTGCTTAAATTGGCGGCCGAAAAAAAAGCGTCAGACATTCATTTATTGTTTGATCAGCCACCGATTTTAAGAATTGACGGCGAATTATTCAATATTAATAGTTTGGTGAAAGGCGGCGATTTCGCGAAGTTAACCGCCGTCGATTTTGACTCTTTTTTAGATACGATGCTCAATCGGGAACAGAAAGCCCGATTTTTTGATAAGCGCGATTTGGATTTAGGATACCAGGTTGAAAATTATCGTTATCGCGTTAATTTTTCTTACGAGAAAAACAGCATTAAGATTGTCGCGCGCGTCATCGACGGCCGGAAAATAACCTTGGGAGAAATCGGCCTGCCGCCGGTCGCGAAAGAATTTTTAGACTTGCCGCAGGGTTTTATTTTGATTACCGGTCCGACCGGTTGCGGTAAATCCACGACGCTAGCCGCCATGGTAAACTATATCAATGATACGCGCGGCGTTAATATCATAACTTTGGAGGATCCGATAGAATATGTTTTCACTTCCAATAAAAGTCTCATTTCCCAACGGCAACTGGGTACCGATATGCTTACTTTTGCTTCCGGTTTGAAACACGTCTTGCGTCAGGATCCGAACGTGATTATGCTGGGCGAAATGCGCGATTTGGAAACTATTTCTACGGCCGTGACCTTGGCGGAAACCGGACATCTGGTTCTGGCTACTTTACATACTTACAGCGCCGCACAGACTATCGATCGAATTATTGATATTTTTCCGCCTTTCCAACAAAATCAAATTAAGTCGCAATTATCCGCGGTTCTGACCGCAGTCATTTCTCAAAGACTATTGCCGAAAAAAGACGGCGGCCGGGTGGCGGCTCGGGAAATATTGATCAATAACGAGGCGGTGGCCAATCTGATCCGGGAAGGGAAGATTGCTCAGATTAAGAGTACGATTGAGACTAACGCGGCTATCGGCATGATTACTTTGGATCGGGATATCAGGCAGTTGTACCAGGCCGGGGAAATCAGCCGGGAAGTAGCGGAAAGAAATATGGAAGATATGGGAATATTGGAGAACTAAAATTTATATAAATAAAACATAAAAAATTTCTTATTAAAATGGCCAAATATTGGTCATTTTTTACACATTTTATCCCCCTTGACATTATTTTCAAACCAGCTATAATTGTTATCAGTTTTAACAAGGCTGAAAAAGCTAAAAATAATATGCAAAAAGTGTTCAGAAACCATATTAAAAAGCGATTCTAAATAATTGGCTATTTTGCGATTACTTAGAACCGCCCAAAGCGGTTTTTTTGCGCCCTGCGAACCTTAACAATTAACGTTAGAGTAAAGACATCAAAAATATAAAGTAAGAATCGACATTTCGATCCCTTAGTCTCAATTTTTCGTCCGAGACGAAGGGGCTGTAATCGGAATGCCGAAAACACGCTTTTGTAGCTTTAAAAATAAAAGCGTGGGAAAATCTCAATAAGAGTATATGGTGGATGCCTTGACATAAGAAGACGATGAAGGACGTAGCAGCCTGCGATAAGCCGCGGTGAGGTGGC
>Ga0265297_10001442_pt1 | contig 55635 bp, 48 predicted proteins | sample Munlanlwell13791_FD_192502 | JGI IMG/M metagenome (GOLD analysis project Ga0265297, IMG submission 192502) | Leachate microbial communities from a municipal landfill in Southern Ontario, Canada - Leachate well 137-91 | ecosystem: Engineered > Solid waste > Landfill > Unclassified | place...
TGCAATTTTTGGAATATCGGCTATTTTCTTTTTTGTACGCGTATAAAATTGAGGATATAAATAATCCGTAATTAGTTTGAAACCTGCGATCCAGCGATTTTGCTGGTTTTCTGACAATAGGTTAAATTTACTTCTAAACATATTTATCCGTTCGGAAACATCTTCTCCTGGTTCAAGAAGTTCGCAAAGATGTAAAAATCTTTTTAAAATCTTTTTAGTATTATTAGATCTAATCTTATCAGTTTTATAATTTACGACAGTATCTATAAAAAGCTGTAACTCTTTCGAACCCGGCAAAAATATTTTGTTTTTTATATAAAAAGTGTCATATTTATTATGAACATTTAAAGAAATATTGTTATTGGCTAAATTTTGAAGATCATTCAAAAAACTCCCTTTTCTTGTCTTATTAGAAGAGAATCGAGCCTTAAAGTCTTCCAGTTCACTCTCAAATTCTATATCTTTTTCTCCAGTAACGTGAACGACATGTTTAATGTATTTCGCAAAACGAATTATAGTTCTGATCGGGTATATCGCTCCGTTAATTAAGTCTATTCTGTCTGTAGTCCTGGCTAAAGTCATTGATATCTTGTCCCCGTTTACTATTTTTGTATCATATGGTCGTATTTTTACAGTTATTCCGCTTTTAGTTTTTTTCCTTAAAGTTTCGAAATTAGTATGGGCTGCTATGGCAAATTGAGTTAACTTTAGAATATTTGGAGGAATTATATTTTTTGCCAGTTTTCCAAAAATCCAGGCACTAACTTCCGCATGAAGCGTAAATCTTTCATTTTCTTCATCTCTTTCTATAATGCTATTTCCAATGTCATGAAAAATTCCTGCTAATATTCCTACAATAATTTCCATATCATCATAGGATATAGTTTTCGGGTCGTGAAGAATTACCGTAAGATTTACTAAATCGCGAGCGCAATGTCCTTTGCTATGGGCGGTAGGAAGTGCGTTAATAAAAGGTAAGGCTTTTTGAAATAACTGCGCAATTGCATTATCAGGAAGAGCTTCAATTTCCATTTTTGCTTTAGCTTTTATTTTTCTATAGTCTTCAATTTGTTCAACTTCAGATCTTAAATTTTCTATATATTGGTAGATGACATAATCTAATGCGTTATCCTTAAGTTGTTTTCTCATTGTCGTAACAATAGATTTAAGCATAAATAAACGTAGAATATTTTATATCGGTATAATTTTTATTTATTCTAACAAAATTATCTGCCCGCATAGTTTCGTCAAAAACCTTCTTCAAATGTTTTACTGAATTTTTCCAGCTATATTTTTTTGTATGCTGATAATTATATCTTTTAATTTTTTGTCTAAATTTATTATCTGTGGCCATTTTTATAATGGCGTCTTTTATAGAATCGATACCATATGGATCAATAAAGCAATTTCCGTTTCCATAAATTTCGCGCATAATCTGAGTGTCTGAAAGTACTGTCGGTACTAAACAAGCCATAGCTTCATTTGCAGCCAAATACCACATCTCAAATAATGAAAGTCCCAAAAAAACATCTCCAACAGCAAGAGCGTGAATTGTAGGTCGTATACCGTGAAATTTTATTCGGGACTTAATATGTTCGGGTTGACTTTCAACATGTTTGCAAATTTCATCATAATATGTTTTACTTTTTGCACAGTAACCGATACCACCAAATAAAGAAAGAGAGATGTTCAAGTTTGAATTTTCTTCTAGAGCTTTACAAAAAGCAATAATAGCTCTTTTTTGATTTTTAAGCTGATCAAACCTGGCAAGTATAAAAAAATTAATTGTATCAGAAAGATTTTTAAGATAATGATTTCTAAGCCTTTTTCTGTATTGCTGTCTTACTTTATAATTTACTCGTTTGGTATCAACTCCCAGAGGAATGATGGTAATTTTTTTATCAATTACTTTCGGATCAACAACGTCGGAGTAATTTCTTTTGATAAGTTCTTTTTCTGCATTTGTATAAACTATAATTTTATCGGCAGTTAGTAAGATCTCTTGTTCGATTGAATCTCTTGTAGGACACAATTTTCTGACATTAATTATATTTCTGCCCCACATAATGTCCCCATAAATTACTTTTATATCAGACTTAATATCTCCCCTTCTTTTAAGTGCAAGGACAATAGATGCGGCAAGTCCATGATTTACTTTAATTAAGTCATAGCCCTCAAGTTTTTTTGAGATTTCATTTAAAAGGTCTGACTCCTGCAATAATTGTTCTACGCTGTAATTAAGAGGGATACGAGATTCAATAAATGAATAAAAGTGATTTTTCGGTAATATTGCTGCTGGCGGTTTGGGAACAAGCAATGTCGCATCTACTCCAGATAACCGTAGTTCTCGTGTTTGCATCTCAGGAGTAACACAGACACCTCCAGTTTTACCGCCAACAAGTTTATTTCTACATGCGGCACTGAATTTTATGGCCGGATCTAAACCAAGAAATGTAATTATTCGATATGACAAGTGTAATTCTTTAATTTTTTTCATAGGGTTAGAAATCTCATGCTATAGGATGATATTTTATACTATAGGGTAGTATTATATATGAGATTTAGAGTGAAGTCAAGCTCCAGCCGTGCTATTTTGCTTATTTACTTGTTTTATGATAAAATACTAAAATATGAAGCAAAATGAATCTGCGTATAAACTGTATTCATCACCATTAAAGTCAAAAACTTCAACTAAATATACAGCTGCGTTTACACAACTTATTGAGGCTATAAAAAAAGATAAGATTGCTTGTTATTTTATTCAACCCCATCAAGACGATATTGCTCTTTCTTCAGGCGGGCTAATAAAAGACTTAACCTCTTCTGGAGTTGCGGTAAAGTCAATAACGGTCTTATCGCATATTGTGGTTGGCCGTGAACACTTTCCTTTTGTAAAAAAGCTAATAGCACAAACTGGCCAAATAGATGCAGATTTATATAATCAACTGCGGGATAATGAAGATAAAGAAGCACTAAGGATGCTTGGAGTATCTGGTCGGATAAATTTTGGGTATCTTGATCTTCCATGGAGGACAAAATCAGCAATGGACAGCAAGGGTAATATTATTTTATCTCCGTTATATCCAGATGTTTTTGGTTTAAGAGCGGTTGAAGATGAAAAAGAACTTAAGCCGAAAATCATCCAGGATTTGAAAGAACAAGTAAAAAACGATCCTAAAGCTGTTGTTTTTGCACCTGTTGGTACAGGTGGGCATTTGGACCACCTTCTTGTAAGAGATTCTTGCTTGGAGGCGTTTCAAAATAATCCTAATATCGTCATTATTCTTTATAGCGATGTTCCTTATTCTTTACATTTTTCCACAGATAAAGAATTTCTTAAGAGTCACAATTTAGGCAATGTGGAATTTAATGGATTTCAGCAAGACAGGATAAAAGCACTATATAAATATCCGTCTCAAATTTATCATTTGATTGATCAAATACGAGAGTGGGAAGGGATACAACAGGCCGAACTTCCTGCAGAAGACTATTATTTTGACGAAGCAATTATCTCTGAATTTCTTAAAATAAAAAGCTGACTTACTTTGTTGTAGACATTAAATCAATTAAATCATCAATACGATCCATGTTGGTTTCAAGTACTTTTTTTGCAAAGGATTCCAATACAGATGTTTGACTATCCCCAACTCCAACTTGCGTAAATTGTCCCTTAGAGTTGCCCAAAATTTCCATGGCTGCGTATTGGCAAAAAGCGCTCTCGTCAAGGCTTTCTACCTCTCTAAACGCTTGTACACAGTTGCGTATATATTCAATCGCATCGGATCGGTCCATATGTCCAGTTAATCCATAGATTATTATATGGGATAAAAACATTGGTAAAGTTATCTGCCTATCTCCCCAACAAGACGAGTCAAAATCAATAAACGCAGTTTTTCCATCACCTTTCACCAATGTATTATTAGGCGTGCTATCCCACCAAACCCATCCTTGATTTTGTATAAATCTTTGTATTATGCGTATTTCATAAAAAGAATTTGGTCCATATGTAGCAACGATCCCTCTTGTTGTTAAGAGTATATCTTCCATGGCTGTACGTGTCGGTAATTCCGGTCCCCATGATCGTGATTCTCTTACTAAATGACCAAAGGCTAAACCAGCTTTTCTTGCAGATTCTGCAGGTAAACTATGATTTTCTCTTACATATTTTGGTGTATGAACATATCCATCCTCACGGAGATCTTCCATAACCATGGTTGCGATTTCTGGATCATAGGCTATAACATTAGGAACTCTTATTTCTGCTACTTCTTGAAGTAAACTTATTACTTTTATTCCTGTTTCAATGGCTTTCCTGCTGAGTATAAGATTAGACCCAGGATTTTCTAGATCTTCCGTATGTTTAATTATTACAGGTCTACCATTAAAAAATCCTTCAAAAACTTGTGATGCATAGCCTCCGCTGATTGGGTCTCCTACTTCGGTTCCTTGAGGGATTATTTGACTTACGCGGATTAATGCTTGTAGATGTGAAGTATGTGGGTGAAGGTGTCTTGCTTCATGTAATTTTTGTTTTTCTACTATATCTCTTTCAGCCATGCCTAAAATTTTACCATATAACCTATAGTTTGTAAACTATAAGTTATCTTCAATTTCGTTTAGACTCATTATATTTTGACTCCCAGTTTCCTTAATTTATATCTCAGGTTTTGAGGATTTACGAATAAGATGGTGTACATTCCTAAATTTTGTGCTGTTTTTATATGTACCATACAGTCATCAATAAAAACAGCTTCTTCAGGAGAGATTTTTAATTTTTTAAGAGTTAATTTATATATTTGAGGATCTGGCTTTATTAAACCTACTTCATCTGACAGTATTACTAAATCAAAAACATCATAGAATCCGCAACGTTTATTAAAAGAAGTGTGCGGACGAAATGAGTTAGACAAAGCTGTTAGTTGATAACCTTGTGATTTTAAACGGCGCAGGATATCAAGAACTTCATTATTAATTTTGACTTGTTTGGCGTATTCTCGTAAATATAGAGACTCTTTTGGAAGCTGTTTTTTTGTATTGACTTTTGCAATAAATCTTTTCCAAAACTCTCTTTCTGAGATGCTTCCTGTACCTAAAAAAGAAATTAATTCATCGTAGACGACTTTGGTTTGAGCATCTGTTATGTCAAATGTGTTTTTAATATCCTTAAGAAGCAATAAATTATCCCAAATAGTTAAAACTCCCCCAATGTCTGAAATGATTGCCTTAATCATTATGGATTTTATTATACGAATAATCATAATTTATATCAATCTAATAAGATTTCAAAGGTGTGACATGCTATAATTATTAGTAGAAGTATTATTATAATCATATCTGATATATGACAGAAAGGAAAAATTATGACGTTTCTTTAAGTGGAATAAGACCATTTGAGGATGCAGTTGGAAGTTTACCACCTCAACAGCGAACACTTATTCAAAAAAGAGAAGAAATAGCTAAAGATAAAAAATATAAAGAACACGCAATTTTTGTTGATTATCTTGATGGCCGTATTAAGGTTTTGCCGCACAAACAGGATTCTGAGAATTATTGGGTAACTGTTTTTGATTATGATGAACAGCGATTAGAATAATATCGATGAGATTGAAAAAAAACTTAAAAAATTACCAACTTGTTCTCAATGCGGAATATGCTGCAAATTATTCTTAATCAATTTGACTCAAAAGGAATGGATATCTCGTGAATATAAAACTGAATTAAAAGAATTTTGTTCGGCGGATGATTTTGATACCGTACAGAAATACGGCGGAAATGTATTAAGTCAAAAAAAAGATGGAAGTTGCATATATCTTAAAAACAATTTATGTTCAATTCATAAAAGAAGGCCGCAGTCATGTAGAGAGTTTTTTTGTTTATCAACAGAGAAAAAATTTAAACACATGCGCAGTTTAATAGACAAAAATATTTACTTCTCAAATATTAAGATCTCCCCTTCCTTATAAAGCAGCTTAAATTTTTTATTACTTTCAGTCAGTGAGGCAAATCTTTTGTCTTCCTCAAAATTTTTATCAACATAATAATATTTTGCAGAAATGTTATTTACACCAATTTTTTGAAAATTCTTTTGAGTATAAAGTCTTTTGGAAAAATTTATCCCAGTATTCGCTAATTGTTGAGTATCATTTAAATATGCTGGTTTTGCAGTTAAAGCTGGTATATAAAGATTGGCAATCATGCGTGGAGTAAACACATCTCCTGGAGGAAGTTTTTTTAAAAAATTTAAAGCGTCAAGTTCTAAATCAGAAATATAATTATAGTCATTTATATTTTTTTTATAAAAAGACAAAAGATTAACATTTCCCAATACGGTAAGAGAAAGAATTAAAATTATTATTAAATTTTCAAATAAATTCTTTTTCGCCCCAAAAAATTTTACTAGAGCTAGTCCAGCTAAAATATTCGTTAAAAAAATACCATAAAATAAAAACTGCATAGTATTAAACCAATCGCCTTTTTGTACAAACAAAAGATTAAAAATAAACGTAGATAAATAAGTAAAAAGTAAAGAAAATTCTTCATTAGTAAACTTTCTTTTTATGAACTGATAAGCGATGTATGGGAAAATAACAATACGCGTTCCGAGGTTATAGATCATAAATAGTAAAATAGAATATGATTCGATCATTACTAATTTCTTGGAAAGATTTCCGACACTATAAAGATAGTAACGAGCGTCTGTTAGGTTTTGCGAATAAAACAAGTGTTGATTTTCAATCATTTGACGACTAAAAGCTAATGGATCAAGGACGAAAATAGATCCACTTTTTAAAGAATCAAAAGGATTATAAAAAATTAATACTGCCACTAAAAAACCGGCTAAAATTAAGAGAATTTTTTTTGCATAAATAAAATCAGTTTTCTTGTTTTTCAAAAAATAAAAAAAATAATAGAAGAAAAAGAGAGTGGTAATAGTCATACCAGCGTACAGTTTAAAGCCCGTAGCCAGAAATGTGGCTATAAATAATATAAGACAACTAGTAAACTTTAATTTGCTTTTTTCTAAATAAGGTAAAATCCATAAAACAGTTAAAATAGAAAAAGCAAACTGCAAATTATAAAGGATAGTTCCGGATTGCAACACGTCAACATTTGGAAATTCCCATAATGGGCTTTTTGCCAGCGATTTCCAGAAATACATAGAAAATACGAATCCTAAAGAACAACCAAAATAGCAAAAAAATAAAATAGCATCGGTTTGTAATTTTGTTTTTTCAGTTTGCTGACAATACCTAATTATTAACAAAGGATATAGAATAACAAAGATAATTGGTAAAAGCTTGAAAAAAGAAAACCACGGACTGATTCCAATTTTCATTAATAAAAACATGATTAAATTTAGTAAATAGTTATATCCGATGAGTTTGCTCCCTGATTGTGAAGGATTTGTAAAGGGTAGTTGATTAAATCCTATTTCCGTCAAGGCTATATGCCAGAGACTATCGTGTTTATACATTCCGTTAATGGCTATCCCGCAAGTATTTTTGTCAAAGCAGAAATGTCCACCATTAGGCAAGATGATTGCCAAAACGACAATTGAACCAATTAGAATTATGAGAGTTCTAAGAATCGTGAATTTTACGCGCATTAAATATAAATATTAGCACAGTAGTTTGTTGTAGACAAGATTATCATTATTTTTTAAGCCAACTGAGAGATTTATCCGTAACTTGGAGAGATCGGGGAATAACAATATCAAAAGGACTATGTAATAATCGTCCATCTACCGACCCAGTTAATCTCAAATTTTCTTCATCTGCAGATAATATCAACGATGGTGAAACTCGAGAATGGCTGGCTGGTAATAAAAGATCATGATGTAACTCGCGCGGAATAATTAGTCTTGTAGCTGATCTCCATCCATTAATGAAATCAAGAGAGCCTATGTTTTCTGAAAAACGCGGATCATCGCAGGGAGTTGCATCATACCTAGATCCAAATGAATTCTCACCGACTCGGGGATAAAAAGTGACCTCATGCAAATTCATTGGTCCACCAAACTCATCTTTTTCATATTCAATTATAAATCCTCTATCTTCTCCGGGCCAATCTTGATGAATTACTTCTATCCTGATAAAACCCGAAGGAAAAGATTCAATTTGAGGGTCTTCTGCAGCAGTTCTTACTAAGATTTTTGCCTCTCCATGACAATCATAAAAGATCCACTGTGGAACTTGATGAGTAAAACTATCAAGAACTAAATTCAACCCAGCTAGACTTGCGCCTTTTATTTCACTTAGGCGCTCTTCGTTTAATCCGACTATGCTTCTAAAAATATCATTAAGTTTTCCTGGGTATGCTTCACGTGGTTTAGTTTCTACAGACATTTTAAATATTGTATAAAACTTTTATTGTACTGCTCTAGTTGCTTGGAGTTCCTGAGAAAGGGAAAATTGTGTACCTTTTTTCTTGGATAAAGTCACAAAAAGAGAACCTCTTTTTTTTCGTTTGGAAACTAAGGCCTGAAGCCATGTTCTTGATTCCCCAACCTTAGCTCGTAAAGCTCGTAAAATTGTTAGAACAACTTCAAGAAATCTTAAATGATAGATGCCCGGTTTTTCTGGCAACTGTTCAACTGACAATTTTTCAATATTTTTAACGTCGTTTAAAAGCGAGTTTTCGGCTTTTTTAAGCAAGGAAATTTCCTTTCTGACCTGTTCGGTTAATTCCTTAATCTCCTTTTTAATTACTTCTCTTTCATAATACTGATTGTAGTTAAACAATGAAAATTCCTGACGTTGAGTTCTAGGGGAAGGATTAATTTTTTCTTGTGGTAATGAAGTTTCCTGATACCCTCCAAAAATTTGATCTAAAAAACCAGCACCCGGATCTTTCAATGTCTTTCCCTGAGTTGGAAAGTTATTTTTTCCGGCTTCAATATTATTTTTTCTTATTAAATTGGTCTTTTTTTGATTGGACACAGTCTTCTGGTTCATGCCCAAATTATACTATAGGGCTAACAGGAAATCAATCGTCTTTTGTTTGCGTAAAACAGATGCATAAAAGTAACTGTTTTGCTCGGCTAATTTTCTTTCTTTATCATCTTTGATATTGACAAAAAGTTTGTCAAGATCAGCTTTTTCAACCTTGATTTGTTCCTTATCTGCAATTTCAGACAATACAAATTCAAGCTTATAAGTGTCCTCTATTTCTCTTTTATAAGTTTCTTTTAACTGATCAAGGGTGAGGTTTTTTGATTTTAAATATGAATCAACGGTTAGACCGAGTTTCTGAATATCGTCAACTAATTTTGTTAATCTACGATTAATTTCTTCATCAATAATTACATCCGCAATTTCGACTTTTGTTTGTTTCAATAAAACCGAGAGGATTTCATTTAGATTTTTTTGCTGGTTTTGATTTTTATCAACCGGTTTTTGATCTTTTCCCGGAACCCAAATATCTTCTTTTTTAGACTTGTTCTTATATTCTTTAATTGCCTCTTGGTAATTGTTTAATTCAATTTTGGGCTTACCTGCCACTGTTATTTTTATCTGCCAATCTTCGTTTTCTTTAGCTTTAATCATTTCAATTTTAGGATCGATAATCGGCATCAATGACTCTTTTTTGACAATTTCCTCGTAGATTTTCGGTAGAATAGTCCTGATCATTTGCTGATAGACTTTGTCTTTGGCAATATGTTTTTGGGCTACATCTTGAGGTGCTTTGCCAGTTCTAAACCCGGCAATTGTAGTGTTGGCTCTTACCGCTTCGAAGGCTTTTTTGTATTCTTCTTCAATTGTTTCTTTTTTTATATCAACTAAAATTTCGGCTACGTTTTTTGGTAGATCGGTTTTTTTGTATTGATACATGGTTATAATTCTACCTTATCACCGCTAAAAAACAAGTTAATTTTTTCCTCTTCTTTAGCAAACTGATTCATAAAATAATTAACTTTTCCTGACCAAGTATTTCCTTCACAATAAATAGCACCAATTTGGTCTACAGTAGTTGCACCTTTATTAATATAATTTTTGCGTAAGCCTTCGCCTACGGTGTCAATACCATCAGTCCAATCTCTAAATTGTATTAAGCCTCTGCCCCATCCAAAAGCGTTGAATGACCCAGGATAAATAAATTTACCAAAGGTAGATTCAACACCAGCGATTGAAGGTAAAAGATAACAATCAAGATTATACTTATTACAAGTTTCAATAAAAGAGTCAACCTGATCAACCATAGGAGAATCATTCTTTTCAAGAACACGTCTTATGGTCAGTTTTTTTAATAAATAATCAACATCATTTTCAGTATTTAAACTATAAGATAAACGTGCTGATTGGCCAGCAATGTTGACAGCGAAGATGTCTTTAGGTAAGATAAAAATTGAAAAGAGAAAAAAGGCGATCACGATAATTCTTTTTCCCATAAAAAAATCCTAGAGCTATTCACAAGTTGGAACAACCCTAGGATCTAGGAAGCATTATAACAAATAACTATAGGGGTGTCAAGTATGGCTTATTTAAACTCATAACCATGAAAAACAAACAAATTTCCTTCTTTAGTTTTAGTTTTGGTTGCCGGGTAAACCAGGCTGAAACTGAGGCTATTAATTTGAGGCTAATTGAGGCTGGTTTAGTTTTCTGTGAAGCCAACCCTAATATATACATTATTAATACCTGTGCAGTTACTGGTAAAGCTGAACGTGAGGCCAGGCAGTACATATATCAAATCAAGCGTAAATTTCCAAATACCTATCTAATTGTGACCGGCTGCTCCACCACTTTTTGGATGAAAAATAACATGTTCAAAAACTTGCCTGTTTCGTTATTTATTGACAATAAGAATAAGGAAAATATCGTCAAGTTGGTAATGCAAAACTATAGTTTGTTACATTCGGCCACGTACAACCGAAGCGGTTGGATTTCGGCTAAAAATAAATTTACAGTTTCTAATCGTAGTTTTGTTAAAATTCAAGATGGGTGTCAGAGATTCTGCAGTTACTGCATTGTTCCCTATCTACGTGGTTTACCTAAAAGCAAGAAAATAAAAAAAATCGTTGATGAAATCAATGGATTAAATCTCGAAACAAAAGAAGTTATTTTAACAGCCATAAATACGGAAGCCTATGGATTGGATACCGGAGAAAAATTTACTGATTTGATTTCTGAGGTTGTTGAGAAAACCGAAATACCTCGAATAAGTTTTGGTTCAATTAATCCATGGAGTGTTGATAGTAATCTATATAAAGTCTTTAATAAATATAAGAAAACTAATCGCTTGCTCAATTTTTTTCATATTCCACTTCAGTCTGGATCTGATAAAGTTCTAAAATTAATGAAACGCGGATATACATCTGGCGAATTTGAAGATAAATTAAAAATTCTAAAAAAAATTAATCCACTATCTCTTATTGCCACCGATGTTATTGTTGGTTTCTTGGGAGAAGGAAATCAGGAATTTGAAGAAACCTATAAATTTCTTGAGCATTCCCCCATTTCTAAATTCCATGTTTTTAAATATTCAATCAGAAAGGGAACAGCCGCTGATTATTTGTCGCGGACTATCAAAGAACCATCAATAGAGATTAAAAAACAGAGAGTGAACGAATTACTTAAACTAAGCAATGAGAAATATGATCAGTTTATTAAAAAATTAATTGGTATTAAATCGACAGCCTTGTTATTAAACAAGACAAAAGACGAATATTCAGAGGCCTTGCTAGAAAATCAAGTACCGGTATGGATAAAGACATCTAAAAACTTAAATGGACAAATTAAAAACGTTCAAGTCGAATCAAAGAAAAACGGAAGTTTATTTGGTAAAATTATTTAAGTTGCGTATTGGTCGCGTAGCTCAGTTGGCTAGAGCGTTACATTGACATTGTAAAGGTCACAGGTTCAAGTCCTGTCGCGACCACCACAGTATGGATAATAAAAATTTAGAGATAATGCGGCACTCGTGTGAACACGTCCTTCATCAGGCCATGGAAGATCTTTTTCCTGGATTAAAGCGAGCTATGGGTCCAGCCACAGAAGAAGGATTTTATTTCGATTTTGATTTTGACGGAAAAATTTCAGAAGCAGATTTTCCAAAAATAGAAAAAAGAATGTACGAAATCATCAAAGCAAATTTGCCGCTTACTCGTCAGGAAATTTCAATTGCCGACGCAAGAAAATTATTTAAAGGCAATTCATATAAACAAGATTGGATTGATCAAATAGAAAAAAAGGGTGAAAAAGCCACGGTTTATTGGACTGGTGAACCAAATAAACCGGGATCAGATGTTGATTTGTGTCGTGGACCTCATCTTGAATCAACCGGCAAAATCGGACAGTTCAAACTTTTGTCGATTGCAGGAGCATATTGGCATGGAGATGAAAAAAACAAAATGTTAACCCGTATTTATGGAACCTGTTTTCCAACAAAAGAAGAACTTGATAAATATTTATGGCAAATTGAAGAAGCCAAAAAAAGAGACCACAGAAAACTTGGGGCACAACTTGGCCTTTGGGTTTTTTCTGAGCTGGTTGGAGCGGGTTTACCTTTGTATACTCAAAAAGGTGCATTGATCAGAAGATTATTGAATGAGTTTGTTGAAAATATTCAATCAAAGCAAGGTATAACTCAAGTTTGGACACCTCAAATTGCAAAAGCTGAATTATTCAAAATTTCAGGTCACTATGAAAAATACAAAGAAAATCTTTTTCAAGTAAAATCGAATTACTCTGAGGAAGAGTTTTTTTTAAAACCAATGAACTGCCCACAACATACTCAGATTTTTTCTTCGGCACCGCGTACATATAAGGATCTGCCCATAAGAATGGCAGACTTTGCAATGTTATATAGGGATGAAAAACCCGGCGAACTTATGGGTTTAATTAGAACTAGATCTTTTTCACAGGATGATTGTCATATTTTTTGCCGTGAAGATCAAGTGGTAGATGAAATGAATAAAGCTTTAGATATGACTAAACAAATAATGGATTGTTTCGGATTTACTTACAAATATCGTTTATCTTTAAGTGATCCAGAACATCCGGAGAAATACTTAGGAGATAAGGAAACATGGAAAAAAGCGGAAAAATTATCGGAAAATATTTTAAAAGACAGGAAAGTAAATTATTTTGTTGGTCTGGGTGAAGCTGCTTTTTATGCACCTAAACTTGATCTGATTGTGACAGATTCCCTGAACCGAGATTGGCAATTATCAACGCTGCAAATTGATTTCTTTTTGCCCGAAAGATTTAAGTTGGAATATGTAGATGCAGATGGAAGCAAAAAAAGACCAGTCATGCTTCATCGGGCAATTATGGGATCAGTTGAAAGATTAATGGCAATTTTGATTGAACATTATGCCGGAGCTTTTCCAACTTGGCTTTCCCCTATTCAAATTACAGTTTTACCCATTTCGGAAAAACAAAATAAAGAAGCTCTAGTTATTTACAGAATCCTAACGGATAATGGATTTAGAGTAGAAATAGATGATGATAATAAAACGGTCGGATACAAGATTAGACAAACAACCTTGAAAAAAGTTCCGTATATGGTTATAATAGGAGATAAGGAAATTCAAAAGTCGAATTTCAAAGATGTAGATGGTAAGGAGATTTTTGTTTCAGTGAGAACAAGGGAGGGAAAGGATCTGGGAGTTATTAGCCTTTATGAGTTAATGCAAAATTTAAAAGAAAAAATTGAGAAATTTCAGTAGACCAAGACCTCAAAGAAAGTTTTATTTTACGAATTTTCGCATACAAGCTGAGACATTAAGAGTAATTGACGATAAGGGCAAGCAAATAAATGTGCTTCCTAAAAATGAAGCATTAAGATTAGCCGAAGAAAAACAGTTGGATCTTGTATTGATTGCGCCAAAAGCGCAGCCACCAGTAGCTAAGATAATAGATTTTAAAAAATTTTTATATCAGGAAGAAAAAAAGGAAAAAGAAGCAAGAAAAGGAGTCAAAAAAAGCATAGTCAAGGATTTAAAACTATCGCTTTTTATAGGACCAGCAGATTTAGAAAGAGTTATTAAAAAAGGAAAAGAATTTTTAGATGCAGGGAGCCAATTAAGGCTTAATTTGACACTTAAAGGAAGAGAGCTGGGAAAAAAACCAATGGCTTTTGACTTGATAAAAAAATTTTTACTTAGTCTTGGGGAAATCAATGTTTCTAAGGAACCTAGACTTGAAGGCAGGGTTATCAGGGTAGTAGTTTCCAGAAAAAAATAGATATGAAAAATAAACAAAAAACCAGAAAATCAGCAGCCAAGAGGTTTAAAGTTACCAAAACCGGTAAATTACTTCATAGATCGCAATTTATCAGGCACTTGAAGTCTAAAAAAAACAAAAAAAGGCAAAGAGCATTGAATAAACCAAAACAAGTACATGGAAAATATGAACACAAGATAAAACAAATGTTAGGAATCAAGTAATTTAAAATTAATACAAAAATATGGTTAGAGTTAAGGGTGGAATGACAACTAGGAGAAAACATAAAAAAGTTTTGGAATTGGCCAAAGGTTACTGGATGACCAGACATAAACAAGTAAAAAAAGCCAAGGAAGCTCTTTTGCATGCTGGTGAATATGCTTTTAAAGGCCGAAAATTAAGAAAACGAGATTTTCGAACTCTTTGGATAGTTCGTATGAACGCCGCTTTAAGAGGTTTAGGTGTTAATTACAGCAAATTTATTCAATTAGCAAAGTCCAAAAAAGTTGAATTAGATCGAAAAATACTTGCTCAACTGGCAGTTGAAAATCCAAATATCTTCAAGAAAATCGTCGACTTCGTAAAAAAATAATTTCTCCTTCTGCTATAATCTTGTTATGGAAATAAGTGAGGTGGAAATTAAAATCAACAACGATTTATCCAATGCAAAATCACTACAAGATCTGGAAAAGGTCAGTGTTTCTTATTTAGGAAGAAATGGAATTATTAATTCTCTACTTCAAAAGATTAAAGACATTCCCTCTGATCAGAAACAGATGTTTGGTCAAAATGTAAATAAACTTAAAACATCAGTTAAAGAATTAATTGAAAAAAAGAAAAAAGAATTATTAACAAAAGATGAACAGGGTAAGTTTTTGGATATTACTTTACCGGGTAAAAAATATCCGCATGGTAGTCTTCACCCAGTAACGATTGCTATTGAAGAAATTACCCGTATATTTGAAAAAATAGGATTTGTCAGAGTCTCTTATCCTGAAGTCGAATGGGAATATTTTTCTTTTGAAGCGCTAAATATGCCTAAAGGTCATCCGGCCCGAGATGATTTCGAAACATTTTTTATTGAACACGGAGAAGATGCTAATCTAGGAAAAATGGTTTTAACACCCCATACGTCATCTGGCCAAATAAGAGAAATGAAAAGATCAAAACCGCCAATCCGTATGATTAATATTGCCAAAACTTACCGGCCCAATTGGGACATTTCCCATACACCGATGTTTCATCAGTTTGAGGGTCTTTGTATTGATAAAAATATAAACATAACCCACCTTAAAGGAACGATCAGTTTTTTTTTGAAAAAATTTTTTGGTGAAAAACGTGAAGCTCGGTTAAGACCATTTCACTTTAGTTTTACTGAGCCTTCATTCGAAGTTGATGTTAGTTGTGGAGTTTGTTTGGGCAAGGGCGAAATTAATGGGGAAAAATGTCGTCTTTGCAAATCAGGCTGGTTGGAATTAGGAGGCGCGGGAATGGTTCATCCCAATGTTTTGAAAGCCGGTGGAATTGATCCTAAAATTTATTCAGGCTGGGCTTTTGGTTTTGGAGTTGAGCGGCCAATGATGATGAAGCAAGGATTTAATCTAGACGATATTAGGATAATGTATAGTGGTGACATACGATTTTTAGAACAGTTTTAGTAAATTTAGAATTAAGAATTTAGAGTTCATAATTAAATTCAGAATCTAGAATAATTCTGAATTCTAAAATTAATTCTGAATTCTGAATTTTAAATTATAAATTCTATTTATGAACATTTCAGTTTCCTACAATTGGTTGCTTGAATATTTGGATACCAACGCCAGTCCTTATGATTTAGCCAAATATCTTTCTCTCAGTGGTCCATCTGTTGAAAAAGTAACTAAGAAAAATAATGATTATGTTTTGGATATAGAAATAACTTCAAATCGTATTGATATGATTTCTATCATCGGTATAGCCCGTGAGGCGGCAGCCATATTACCAAGGTACGGATTTAAAGCAACTTTAAAAGAATTTGAATTCCCAAAACCAAAACTAGGTGAAAAAAAAGTATCGTTAAGTGTTGTTGATAAAGAAAAATTATGTAATCGATTATTGGCCGTTGTTATGGACAATATAAAAATAGAAGACTCTCCTATTTATATTAAGGAAAGATTGGAAGCGGCTGGAATAAGATCTTTAAATAGTTTAGTTGATATCACCAACTACGTCATGCTTGAAGTTGGTCATCCGACTCATGTTTTTGATTATGACAGGGTAAAAACGGGCTCTTTAATTATTGGATTGGCTAAAAATGGAGAAAAATTAGTAACTTTAGACAATAAAGAATATAAACTAACCGACAAAGACATTGTGATTGATGATGGGACTGGTAGGATAATTGATTTACCGGGAATAATGGGTATGGCAAACAGCGTTGTCACTAAAGAAACCAAAAGAATAATCTTTTTTATTGAGTCAAATGACCCGGTAGCCATTAGAAGAACCTCAATGAATTTAGGAATTAGAACAATGGCGGCGACCATTAATGAAAAGCATCCTGATCCGGAAACTGCATCCCAAGCTTTTGACCGGGGAATTGAACTTTTTGAAAAGTTATGCTCAGGTAAGGTTTCTAGTGAGATCATTGATATGTATCCAAAAAAAGATAAACCCGTAACTATTTCAACTGATATTGATTTTATAAATACTCATACAGGAATTAATTTTAAAGAAGATGAGATCGTTAATATTCTAAAGTCTTTACAGTTTGAAGTAAAGATAAATAGTAGAAAACTGACGGTGACACCCCCCTATTTCAGACAATATGATGTAGCTATCGAGGAGGATATTGTTGAGGAAGTAGCTCGTATTTATGGTTATAATAATTTACCTAATAACTTACCTCCTCCTGTTTACTATTCAGGTTCCAGTGATTTAGAAAAGCTTTTTTTAATGATTTCAAAAATAAAAAGATTTTTAAAACATCTTGGTCTTCATGAAACTCTTAATTACTCAATGATCTCAAAAGAGGAAATTAAAAATCTTGATGGAAAACCTGAAGAATTTTTAAGATTAAGTAATTCTATATCGGAGGAAATCGAATATTTGAGGCGATCTTTAACACCTTCACTGATTAAAAACATAAAAGACAATCAAGGAAAAGAAAATATTTTGAAGTTTTTTGAGCTGGCAAAAGTTTATCATAAGCAGGAAAAGGATTTACCCAACGAAATTTATAAGTTGGGAATTGGGATTAACACGGATTTTTTTGATCTCAAAGGAATAATTGAAGCCTTGTTAAGCGAATTAAATATTGAAAATTATGAAGTAGCAACTTCTAAGGAAAAAATATTTTCTTCTAATATTCAAGCCATTCTAAAAATTAATGGTAAACAAGCCGGTATTTTTGGTCTTTTAAGGCAAGAGTATGCCAGTAAAATTGATTTAAAAGGAAATGTGGTTTTAGCCGAATTGGATCTGCAAGCTTTGATTGATTCGGCCTGCGATATCCCAGAATATGAACATGTTAATGCTTTTGCAGTAGTTAAATTGGATTTAAATGTTGAAACCGCATTGCTAAATTACGACACCATGAAGAAAAATGCTTTAAAAACATCAGAACTGCTGGAAAATGTTGAATTGATTGATCAGTTTAAAAATAAAATTACCCTTCGTTTTTATTTCACTTCCCCTGACAGAAATATAACTGAAGAAGAAGCAATAAAGGAATTAGACAAGATAAAAAAACTTATTTAATCACCTGGAGGAACCGGTGTATTGGTTGGAACTGGGGTTGCTGTTGGTGCGGATGTTGGGGAAACATAATCCCAAGGTTTGTTTACTCCAAATTTTATAGTTGATTCTCCTGTTTTATCTTTATCATTAACAGCTCTGATTTTAAGCTCGTAAACTTTATCGTTTTCCAAAACGACTGCTTCGTTAATTTCAGTATTATTGCCATCAATGTTTTTTAATTCGGTTCCATTCAAGAATATTTTTATATTCTTTATAGAGCTCAAACTGACGATTTTAGCCTTGATTTCGATATTTCCTGAGGACAAATTTGCATGATCTGAGGGAGATTTAATGGAAACAATGACACTATCGGCCGAAGCGTCGGATATTTCAGTCGGGGCGTGATATTTGCTATCACTTTGTTCTCTTGCCCAAGCATCAATTCCTTCTTGCCAACGGTTTTTACCATCAGTGGAAACAGGGTCGCTTTCGGTGATAACAATAAAATCTTTTTCCTCGTAATTTCCGCTTTTTACTTCTACTTCATTAGCAAGTTTTCCATTTGACTTAGATATCTTAAGTTTTTTATAAAAAGGTGAAGTTTCTTTAGGTTCTGTTCCTTTAATAAAATACTCGGATCTAGTTGGATAGCCATCTTTTGGCAATCCGCCAAGATATGCATCAACAGTTAAGGCTTCTACTTTGTCAGTTTTATCTGGAATGCCATCATTATATTTTTTCAGCAGTTCTCTCATTAGTCTGTACCAAATCGGCGAAGCTCCGGTAGCACCTGAGGCAATATTGGGATTCATGGCTGAATTATCATTATTTCCTACCCAAACGCCGACAGTTATAGATTTGGTATAACCAACTGCCCAGTTATCGCGCTTATCATTGGTTGTTCCGGTTTTGATAGATACGGTTTTCCCCGGAACATTAAGATATGAATTAGGACCAAAAACATCCATCCTGGCATTGTTATCAGATAAAATATGGGAGATTATAAATGAAGATTCAGCTGTTAATACTCTTTGTTCTTTGGTCTTAATTTTGCTATAGATTTTTTTGCCTTTATAATCTAATATTTCAAGAACGTTGGAATTTTCATGTTTTATTCCGCCTGAAGCAAAGACAGAAAAGGCAGAAGTCAGATCAAGCAAGGTTGTTTCTCCACCACCCAAAGAAATTGCCAGTCCAAATCTTTTTAAATTGGCATCAGTCGGAGCAAAGTTGCCCATACCCATGTCATAAGCTTTTTGCAAAAAATCTCGGACTCCAATCATGGCCATGAGCTTAACTGCAGGAATATTAATAGAATTTCCCAATGCAAATCGCAGTTGTATTGGTCCTTTAAATTTTCCATCATAGTTTACCGGAATATATTCTTTATCGCCTTGATCAGGAAAAACAGTTTTGACATCCATAATCGGAGTCGAAGCGGTGTAGCCTTTCTCGAGAGCAACGGCATATTCTATTGGTTTGACAGCGCTTCCGGGCTGTCTCAAACCCAAAGCCGCGTTGAATTTTCCAAACTTATCGTCGTTATAGTCATAAGACCCAACCATAGCTAGAATTTCACCCGTTTTGGAATCAATAATTACAACCGCCGCATTGGTGGCGTTATAACCTTTTAGTTTAGCTATTTCTTCCTTGACAATTTTTTCTGCTATGTCTTGGACTTCTTTCGAAGCTGTGGTCTTGATTTTTATGCCTTGGTCGAAAAGCTTGGATCCAAACTCTTTTTCCACCTTATCTTTGACATAAAAAACAAAATGGGGTCCGTTAATAGAGGATTTGGGTGATGAAAACTTATATTTTTCCAAAGCAACTAAAGTATTTTTTTCTTGGTCTTTGGTAATATATTTATCTTCTCTCATTCGACGCAAAACATCTTTAGCCCGGTCTCTCCAAGCATCACCGTCTCCAATATATGGGGAAAAACGCGGTGGGTTTTGAGGAATCCCAGCCAAAATTGCTGATTCTAGTAAATTTAAATCTTTAGAAGACTTGCCAAAATAAGCCATAGCTGATGAGCCTACTCCCCAGTAAGTTCCGCCGTATGGCGCTTCATTAAGATACATTTCGAGAATCTGATCTTTAGTATATTTTTTTTCAACAGAATAAGCCATAATCCATTCTTTAATTTTTCGCGGGATTGTTTGACGTGAATCAAGAAGAACATTTTTTATTAGTTGCTGGGTAATAGTTGAACCTCCTTGGATTTTTCTTCTAAAAAGAATACTAAAAATAGATCTGATAATGCCCGTTTGAGAAATACCGGAATGTTTATAAAAATTTTTGTCTTCAATGGCGACGGTTGCTTTTTTTAAATAATCTGAAATTTCCTTTGAAGGTATGGGGATTCGATTTTTGTCTTTATATGACTCAAATAATATTTTCCCGTCTCGGTCATAAAAGACAGTTGAGCTTCCGGTTACTTGAGCAAGCTTTCCAGGGGCGGGTAAGTCCTTAGCAAACCAGGTAAAAATTAGAAATATAAAAACAAAGCCAATCGCGAGAGCACCAATAACAATAGGCAGAATTTTTTGCTGCAGATTTTGAATACCTCGCCTGCGACGCATTAAATACATTCATTCAGTATAGCAGAAGCTGGGGTTTATAGTAAAATATATGTATGAAAAAATTTAAAATTAAAAAGGAAACTATTTGGAAAATTATCGTTATAGTTTCATCTGTTCTTTTGATCGTTACTTCGCTTTTAGGACCGATTTTGTTTATGAGATAAAAAGAATGAGATGATAATTTTATTGTCGAGCTTTAAAAACGATGCTTAAAAATATTGCCATTAGTGAATTAAAGAATACGAGTCGACAGACAATTGCCAAACTTAAAAAGGGTGGAATTAATACTTATTGGGATCTTCTTAATTACTTTCCCTTTCGCTATGAAAATTATTCCCTTATCTCTCCTATCGGTCAAGCTCAATTAGGTGAAAAGGTAACAGTTAAGGGACAAGTAATTTCCGCTAAAAATATTTTTACCAAAAGTGGTCTAAAGATGCAGGAAGTTATCATTAGCGATGGAAAAGATAAACTGATATTATCTTGGTTTAATCAGATATATTTGATTAAGTTATTTCGACCGAGAAATTTTGTGTCGGCTGCTGGAACAGTTAGAATATTTGGCAACAAAAAAATATTAGGTGTTGAGGAGTATGAGTTTATAAAAGAGATTACAGACTTAACTATTAATACTGGTAGGATTATTCCCATTTACTCTGAATCTCTAAAAATTTCCGCTAAAACTTTAAGGTCGAAAATACTTAAAGTGTTAAATGAATTAACTCCAACCTCAATTCCTGAAATATTTCCGCCTGAAGTCGTTGTCTATAATGATTTGATTGGACGAACTGAGGCTTATGAAAATATTCATTTTCCAGAAAATCTTGAAGCAGCTGAAAAAGCCAGGCGGCGACTAGCGTTTGAAGAATTATTTTCAATTCAATTAAAAGCACGTAAGCTAAAAGACCTGTCCAGAAAAGAAAAACTACAGTATGTTTTTAAACTAGATAGTAATATGGAAAAATTAGTCAATGAATTTATTGTTAGTTTGCCTTTTGAATTAACAACCGCTCAAAAATTGGTAATTGATGAAATCAAAATTGATTTAGTTAAAACTTATGCTATGAACCGATTTCTTCAAGGTGATGTTGGCTCTGGGAAAACTGTCGTAGCTGCGATTGCTGCTTATATCAGCTATTTAAATGGCTGTCAAACATTATTTATGGCGCCGACTGAGATTTTGGCCAATCAGCATTATCAAACTATTTCTTTAATGTTTAAAAAACTTAAGCTCAAAATTGGTTTAAAAACTGCATCAAATAAACTGGCTGATGAAAAATATAATATTGTAGTTGGAACTCATGCACTGTTAACAAAGAATTTTAAACTAGACCAAATTGGACTAGTAATTATCGATGAGCAACATCGTTTCGGAGTAAATCAAAGAGATGAATTGGCTAAAAAAGGTTTAAATCCTCATCTTTTGTCAATGACCGCAACACCTATTCCTAGGACTGTGGCACTAACGTTATATGCCAATCTAGATATGTCAATAATTGACGAAATGCCGATGGGAAGACAAGCGATAAAAACTTTCTTCGTTGAGAATAGTAAAAGAAGTGCAGGATATGATTGGATCAAGACAAAAATTAAAAACGAAAAAGCACAAGTATATGTAATTTGTCCGCTCATTGAAGAATCGGAAATTGAAACAATGAAATCAATAAAGGCTGCAAATCAGGAATATGAAAGCTTAAAGAAACTCTTTAGTAAATTTAAAGTCGGCTTAATTCATGGGAAATTAAAATCCAAGGAAAAAGAAAAGGTTTTAAATGATTTTAAAAAGGGAATGATTAACGTATTAGTTTCAACTTCGGTGGTCGAGGTTGGGATTGATGTACCGGCGGCTACAATAATGATAATTGAAGGGGCTGAACGTTTTGGCCTGGCTCAATTACATCAATTGCGAGGTCGAGTCGGTCGAGGGCACGAGCAATCATATTGTTTTTTGTTCACTGAAAATTCTGATGAAAACATTATCAAAAGATTAAATTTCTTTTCCAAGACAAATAATGGATTGGGATTGGCTGAATATGACATGCACCGTCGTGGCCCTGGCGAATTATTTGGTCAGAAACAGCATGGTTACCGCGATCTCAAACTCGCTTCTTATTCTGACTTAAACCTCATTACCCAAACCAAAAACGCAGTTGACTACATTATTAACCGCTCTTGACTCTTGTCTTAAATAATCTATACAATGAATATAATGTTTGATCTAATTACATTGGGTACAGTAAGCGCGGATTTTTTTATCAGGGGCGAGAGCTTGACTTTTACCGACAATAGATTTCAACTGGCAGTTGGTGGAAAATATTTTACCGAGGATTTTAAGGAAACCGTGGGTGGAGGTGGAGCTAATGTAGCCATTGGTGCTTCAAGATGTGGCTTAAAAACTGCAGTTTGCAGTAAAATCGGCAACAACGTTTTTAAAAAAATGATCCTTGCCAGATTAAAAAAGTTTAATGTTTCAACTGCACCTTGCTATTTCGATAATGACTATAGAAATTTTTCAGTTATTCTTTTAAATAAACAAGGAGAACGAACAATTATTAATAGTTCTCCAAAAACACATGATTTTCTTCATCAAAGAAATCTGAAAACAAGACTGTCTTGGTCAAAAATGGTTTATCTGGGCAACATGCCTCATTCAACTATTTATCACAAGAATGAGATACTCAGATTTTTAAAATCGAAAAACATCTTAACAGTTGTCAATTTTGGTGTTAATGATTGCCGAGAACAAATAACTAAAATTATTCCACTTTTGGATAATATTAATATTTTAATTGTTAATGGACATGAGTTTGCTGAATTAGTTAAAGAAGATTATAATAAAATTGATTTTTCTACAAACGTGGTTCAAAAATACATCCCATCAATGACGGATAAAATTCTAGTTGTTACATTAGACAAAAAAGGTAGCTACGCATATCATTCAAGCGAAATAATTCATCAGTTGGCATTTAGCGTTGAAAAAATTGTTGACACGACTGGTGCGGGAGATGCCTTTACCTCGGCTTTTATTGCCTCATATTATAAACATAAAAATATTGAGAAAGCTCTTCAGTCAGGAGCACATTATGCCTCGCATATTTTAGGTAAAATCGGAGCTAATTAATTTTTTTAGGTTTTCCAGCGAATCCCAATCGTAAATAGAAACAGGTAGAACTTCAGAATTAAGTTTTTTTAATATTTTTAACTTTTTCTTAACTTCTTCTTTAGAAATAAGATCAATTTTAGTCAGAAGGATAACAGTCTTTTTAGAAAGAATATTTTTATTGTATTTTGCAATCTCGTCGATAACTGTTTGATAATCTTTTTCAATATTTTCAGATTCAACTGAAATACAATGCAAAAGCAGAGTTACTTTTTCAATGTGCTTTAGAAATTTGATACCCAAACCTTTACCAGTTGATGCGCCTTCAATCAGACCCGGAATATCAGCCAAAACCTTGCCATTAAAAACACCAAGATTTGGTTCAAGAGTAGTAAATGGATAACTAGCAGTTTTAACGCCAGCATTAGTTAACTCATTTAACAAGCTGCTTTTACCGGCATTTGGTAAACCAATCAGACCAAAATTGGCGATTAATCTAAGAATTAATTTAATTTCTTTTTCCTGACCTTTTTGACCCTGTTCGGCATTATGAGGTGTTTGATTAGTTGCGCTCTTAAAAGCATCATTTCCTCGGCCACCATTGCCGCCTTGGCAAATCTTTATACTTGTTAATTCGTCGGTTAATGTGATTTCTTCTCCTGTTTGTTTATTAATAACTGTAGTATTTAAAGGAATCTGCAAATAAAGATCTTTTCCTCCGGCTCCTTCTCTGGTATTTCGACCTCCTGATTTTCCGTCCTCTGATTTAAATTTTGTTCTTTCTTTAAATTTTTTTAAATCAGTCGTGCTGGAATTAACAGCAAAGTATAAATCTCCTCCTCGGCCGCCATTTCCACCGCAAGGACCTTTTTTATTAATAAAATAAGCCACTTTTCCCGCTCCGCCGTCACCGGCTTTAATTATTATTTCTGCTTCATCAATAAACATAATCTAATATTAACTGTTATTTAATAAGGACCGGTTAAGGTAGCAATAACTCAATCCACAGGCAATAGCATCTGCCTCATCGTCTTGAACAATTGGTTTATCTAACTTAATGGTTAAATTAATCATTTTTTGAACAGCCTTTTTATCAGCTCGTCCATAACCAGTTAGGGTTTGTTTAATTTGGAGTGGTGTTAGAAATTCGACTTTCATTTTTTTCTTAGCCGCTAAAAGAAGTAAAATTCCTTGAGCATGTGAAACATTGACAATTGTTTTTTGATTTTTAAAAAAGAAAATCCTTTCTAGAATCATTACCTCTGGTTTGTACTTATTAAATAAATCTTCAATTACTGAATAAATTTTATTTAAACGCAGTTCATGACTTAAAGATTTGCTTGTCTTAATTAAGCCGGATGAAACTAATTTTATTTTTGATGCAGATTTGTCAAAAAATGCATAACCCGTTCTCTCAATTCCAGAATCTATTGCAAGAATAATCATTATTCAATATTTTACTATTTTAACTAATTAAAGAGATGGGAAAGTCGCTACTTAGTGCGTCTTGGCTAAATCCCTTACAGGACTTACACCTGACGTCTATTAATCCCGTAATCTACAGGAAAGCTAATAAGAATTTCTAATCTTGAGGTTCGCTTCGCACTTGATATGCATTCAGTGCTTATCGAATGAAAATTTAGCTACCCGGCGATGCCCTTTTGGGACAACCGGTACACCAGGGATTTTCTCTTCCAGGTCCTCTCGTACTGTGGAAGACTCCTCTCAAAAATTCAATCGCATACACCGGATAGAGTCCGAACTGTCTCACGACGTTCTGAACCCAGCTCGCGTACCTCTTTAATGGGCGAACAGCCCAACCCTTGGAACCGACTTCAGCCCCAGGATGAGGTGAGCCGACATCGAGGTGCCGAACCGCGCCGTCGATATGAACTCTCGGGCGCGACCAGCCTGTTATCCCCAGAGTAGCTTTTATCCGTTAAGCCCCGCCAGCCATCACAGCTAAGACGGGGGATCACTAACGCCTACTTTCGTATCTGTTCGGATGGTCATCCTCACAGTTAAGCCAGCTTTTGCGTTTGCACTTAAATTCCGATTTCTATACGGAATAAGCTGACCTTTGCGCTCCTCCGTTACCTTTTTGGAGGAAACCGCCCCAGTTAAACTGACCGCCAAACACTGTTTCCCGATTTCTCGAGATAAGGTGAAAGAAATACAAAGAGAGGTGTTTCATCGTCGTCCGAAGACTCCCTCCTACTCTCAACAGTTGCGTTCCTCCCACCAATGTCTAGTTTCAGTAAAGCTTCTGGGGTCTTTTTGTCCAGGTGTATGTAGGCCGCATCTTCACAGCCATTTCAATTTCGTCGAGCAACGGTTCAAGACAGTTATCAAATTGTTATACCTTTCATGCGGGCCGGAACTTACCCGGCAAGGGGTTACGCTACCTTAGAACTCTCAGGGTTAGAGCTGTCGTTCGCTGGAGCTTACGCCAGAACCTTTCCCGACAACTTTCGAAGTCAGGGTCAGCCCCAACGCTTAACTTACCAGCACCGGACAGGCATCAGCTCCTATACTTCCCCTTTTGGGGTTTGCAGGAACCTGTGTTTTAGTTAAACAGTCATTTGATAATCATTTGCTGTGATCCCGATTTTCATCGGGACAGAGCATCTCGAATAACTTACGCTCAGCTTTTGTGCCGAATTCCTTGAACCGCCATTACTCGTATGCCTTGGTGTACTCCACCAACTCACCTGTGTCGGTTTGCGGTACGATTTGACTTTAAACTCCTTTATTAGGTTTTCTCGGAAGCTTACGTCCTACACCTTCCCTAACTTACGTTAGAGTCGTATTCGCTAATCGCCCTCCCAACTTGCGCCGGGAAGATTTATAACTTGACCCCCCATATAGAAGGGGTGCAGTAGCAAGCTTCGTCCCAAATAAAGTGATAACGCTTAAAATCAAGTAGCCGAATATTAACGGCTAATACATCGGTAGTACCAAAAACGGTACTTCCTTAGTATCGACTAACCCTCAGCTGAATGACATTGCTGAGGAAACCTTGAGTTTACGGCATCCAGAGTTTTCATCTGGAGAATCACTACTCATGTCAGCATTCTCACTCCGCCGCGCTCCACAGTTTCTTACAAAACTGCTTCACTGCTCGGCGGACGCTCCCCTACCCCTCGTACAAAAGTACAAAGTTCCGTCTTCGGTAAATTCTTTGAGCTCATAATCATCTTAGGCGCCAAACTTCCATCCCGACTTGCGCCGGAAATATTCAGGTGAGCTGTTACGCACTCTTTAAAGGATGGCTGCTTCTGAGCCAACTTCCCTGCTGTATTGGAAATTTAACGGCCTTTCCCACTTAAGAATTATTTTTGAACCTTAGACGGGAATCTGGGATGTTTCCCTCTCGCCCACATCCGCTTATCCGGACAGGACTGACTCCTTTCATAATATTTGCGTATTCGGAGTTTAGTTGATCTCGATCGCCAAAGGCTCTCGAAACCATCTAGTAGCTCTACCCCGCAAACTAAATTGAAAGGGCTATACCTAAATATATCTCGGGGAGAACCAGCTATCTCCGGGTTCGATAGGCATATTACCCCTAACCACAGATCATCTCATGTCATTTCACCGACAACGAGTTCGGGCCTTCCCCTTCCTTTCGGAAGGGTTCACCCTGTCCATGGTTAGCTCACCCGGTTTCGGGTCATCCCGAAAGTGCATGTCGCCTTATTTAGACTTGCTTTCGCTTTGCCTACCCCCGATTCCTCGGGGTTAAACTGTCGCACTGACGGGATACTCGCTGACTCATTCTTCAATAGGCACGAGATCATCCCGACTTACGTCGAGACTCTCTCTGTTTGTTAGCCAATGGTTTCAGGTTCTATTTCACTCCCCTTTCGGGGGACTTTTAACCTTTCCCTCACGGTACTAGTTCACTATCGGTCAGTTTGAGTATTTAGCCTTGGATCGTGACCGACCCAGTTTCCCACAAGGTTTGCCGTGCCTCGTGGTACTAGGGATATTCCACCAGCGTAGTTTTAATTTAAAATACAGGGCTGTCACCTTCTATGGCTGCCTTTTCCAAAGCATTCCTATATCAAAACTACATACCTACAGTGGTCCCGCAACACCCCGACTTGCGTCGGGGTTTTGGCTGTTCCGCTTTCGCTCGCCGCTACTAACGGAATCTCATATGATTTCTTTTCCTCCGGTTACTGAGATGTTTCAGTTCACCAGGTTGTCCACCACGCCCAAAAGGGCGGGTTCCTCACGATTACTCGGGAGGGGGTTACCCCATTCGGAAACCAACGATTAATAACGCCTGCATGAAGACTCATCGTTGATATCGCGTTCGAGCACGCGTCCTTCTTCGTCTCAAACTGCCAAGGCATCCGCCATTGGCCTTATCTTTCCCATCTCTTACATTAGTTAATAAAAAAAACAATAATTAAAAATTTCAAATTTAAAATTGAAAATTGATTTTCTAGCCTACTCCAAATTGTTAAAGTGCGGTGGACCTGACCGGACTTGAACCGGTGATCTCCTCATTGCAAATGAGGTGTTCTGGCCACTGAACTACAGGCCCAAAGACACAAAAAAAGCCACCTATTTGATTCTGAATTCAAAATTTAGAATTCTGAATTTTTCTTGTGGCTGTTAGGAAAACTTGATCAGAGTCTCCAATAGTGCCTTTATGAAAGTTTATTTTTCATCGGCAAAAATAATTTTACCACTTACATATAAAATGTCAATTGTATTTGCGAGTCATTATTTTGATGTTGCAACTACCGAGAAAAATTAGTTATATTTAAAATATGGGAAACAAAAAGTTATTGGTGTGGTTTGAGGAGGTTGACAAGCATGATGTAGGCTTGGTTGGAGGCAAAGGCGCTAATTTGGGCGAAATGGTCAACGCCAAATTTCCCATTCCTTATGGCTTTATAGTTACTTCCCAAGCTTACTTTGATTTCATTAAAGAAGCTAAACTTGAAAAAAAGATAAAAAATTTTTTAAGTACAGTTAATTATAATAATCAGGATGAATTGCACCAAGCATCAATCCACATTAAAGAATTGATTATTAAAACTCCTTTTCCCGAGTCACTGGCGCACCAAGTAATTAAATATTATGAATTTTTAAACGAAAGGGAAGAAAAGATTTTAACAAATGATTTTGTAGGAGTTACAAAAAAAACTATCCATAGGGTTAAGCATATTTATCACCCACCATTGGTAGCGGTACGGTCGTCTGCCACAGCCGAGGATTTGCCTTCAGCTTCTTTTGCAGGACAGCAAGAAACGTTTTTAAATATTAAAGGAGAAAGTCATTTATTGATGAAGATTAGAGAATGTTGGGCCTCTCTTTTTACTGAGCGCGCAATTTTTTATCGTCACAATCAAGGTCTTGACCACGCTAAAGTCGGTTTAGCCGCTGTTGTTCAGCGTATGGTTGAATCGGATAAGTCAGGTATTGCTTTTAGTATTGATCCTGTAACTAATGATAAAAATAAATTGGTCATAGAAGCTATATTTGGTTTGGGCGAATTTATTGTTCAAGGAAGAGTTACTCCGGATCATTATGAAGTAGACAAAAAGTCAATGCTCATACTTAAAAAAGAAAATCATTATCAAACGTCTAAAATGATTAAAGATGGTCTTGTTAATAAAGAAGTTAAGTTGGCGAAAAAGTCAGGTAGTGTTATTAAACTTTCAGATGAAGAAATAACAAAACTTGCCTTTTTAGTTAAAGACATTGAAAAACATTATTATTTTCCCCAGGATATTGAATGGGCAATCAAAGACGATCGAGTTTATATAGTTCAATCTCGACCCATTACAACAATAAATCAAAATTTAAAAGGTAAAAGTCAAAATGACAAATCCTTAATCAGTAATCCGCAATTGTCAATTCCAATATTAATTGGATCGCCAGCTTCTCCAGGAATTGTTGTCGGACCGGTCAAGATTATATTTTCGCCCAAAGAAATTGACAAGATTAAAAAAGGAGATATTTTAGTTGCTCCTTTAACAAATCCGGACTTTGTTCCAGCTATGAAAAGAGCTGCTGCTATTATTACTGAAAGAGGCGGACGTACTTCCCATGCCGCCATTGTTTCACGTGAACTTGGCGTTCCGGCAGTTGTTGGAGCAGAAAAAGCTACAAAAATATTAAAGGACGAAATGATTGTAACGGTTAACGGTTTAAGCGGTGAAGTTTTTAAAGGAGCAAACAAATCTTTAACAAATTCTGCACAAAAATCCAAAACTCAAAATTCAAAATCCAAAAATACTATCACCCATATTTACGTTAATCTAGCTGAGCCTGAAGAGGCAGAAAAAATTTCTAAAATGCATGTTGACGGGGTCGGATTACTTAGAGCTGAATTTATGATAGCTGAACTCGGAATTCACCCGAAAGAGTACATTAAAGAAAAAAAACAAGTAATTTTTATTAATCATTTAACTAAAAATATTCTTAAATTTGTTAAGGCCTTTAACCCGAGACCAATAGTTTATAGGGCTACAGATTTTAAAACTAATGAGTATCGTAATCTTAAAGGAGGAAAATATTATGAACCACAGGAAGAAAATCCAATGATTGGGTTTAGAGGAGCTTCCCGTTATATTGCTAATCCTGATGTTTTTTCACTTGAACTTCAAGCTATTAGAAACATTTTGGAAATGGGTTATAAAAATCTTCAACTAATGATTCCCTTTGTTCGTGTTCCCTGGGAACTAATAAAAATAAAAGAGATTATAAAAAAATACGGTCTTTTTGATTATCCGCAGTTTAAATTGCTGATTATGGTGGAGGTGCCTTGCTGTGCCCTTAATTTAGAGGAGTTTCTCAAAGTTGGTATTGATGGGGTATCAATTGGTAGTAATGATTTGACCATGATGCTCTTGGGCGTAGATCGCGATAATCAGGAAGTGGCCAATATTTATGATGAACGAAATCCTGTTGTAACAGCTGTTATTGAAAACGTGATTAAAACCAGTCGAAAATATGGAATTACCGCTTCAATTTGCGGCCAGGCACCCTCTGATTATCCCGAAATAGTCGAAAGATTAGTTAGATCGGGAACTACCAGTATTTCTGTTAATATTGACGCCATCGAAAGAACGAGGGAATTAGTTTATGAAATTGAGAAAAAACTCTATAAAAAATGAAACCGATTAAAAAAATTTTTGCCTATGAAATTTTAGACTCTCGAGGTTATCCTACTATTGAAGCTCGACTTGAATTGGAAAATTGTCAAAATATTATCACATCTATTCCTTCAGGTACTTCGTTAAGCAAATATGAAGCTAGTGAGCTTAGAGATAATGTTGCAGAAAGATTTAATGGTATGGGTGTGACTCAATCCATTTATTACATTAATGAATTAATTGGACCGAAATTAATTGGAGTTTCTCCCTCAAAACAATTAGAAATAGATAATTGGTTAATAAAAGCTGATGGAACGAAAAATAAATCCAAGCTTGGAGCCAATACTATCTTGGCTATTTCTCAACTTGTGGCAAAAGCAGGTGCAATTGAAAGCGAAACGCCTCTTTTTAGATATCTTAATATGCTTTTCGAAAAAATCTCTAAAATTAAGACTCCTATTGAAAAAATTTCCACTCCAATTTTTAGTGTAATTAATGGCGGTAAACACGCTAACAATAATCTTGATTTTCAGGAATTTGAAGTTATTCCTTCATCATCCTTAAGTTTTAGCGATAGTTTACAGCAGATAAGCGAAATTTTCTACGAATTAAAAAAAGTGCTTATTTTTCGTCATGCCAATATTTCCGTTGGAGAAGAAGGCGGTTTTACGCCAAATTTTGCCAGCAACCTTGATGGTTTGGAAATTCTGACCGAAACAATATCCAGGAAAAAATTAAAGCCTGGTATTGATGTTTTTTTAGGGATTGATATTGCTGCTTCTCATTTTTATCAAAATGGGCGTTATCAACTTAGAGAAAAAGCACAGGCAATGAGACTTAATGATTATTTAAATTTTATTGAAAAAATTGCTAATAATTATTCTTTGCTTATGCTTGAGGATCCATTAAGTGAAGATGACTGGGATGGCTGGAAAAACCTATATCAAAAGATTAAAAAGGAAATATATTTGGTCGGTGACGATTTTCTTGGTTCCAACAAAGAAAGGTTATTAAGAGCCATAAAGGAGAAAGTTTGTTCTTCAATTGTCATTAAACCAAATCAAGTTGGTACTATTACCGAAACTTTGGAAGTAGCTGATTTAGCTAAGAAAAATGAATTTAGCATTATCGTATCTCACAGATCGTCAGAGACTAATGATGATTTTATTGCTGATCTTTCCGTTGCTCTGCAGGCTGATTTCGTTAAATTTGGAGCTCCTTCAAGAGGTGAACGAGTAGCCAAGTATAATCGCCTTTGGCAAATCGAACGCCAAGAAAAATTAGGATGATATGTTAGAATAGTGACTCATTATGGATTTAATTATTGTCGAATCACCAACAAAAGCCAATACCTTTAATCGTATTCTTGATAGCAAAGAATACTTTGTATTTGCAACGATGGGGCATATCCGTGATCTACCAAAGAGTAAAACAGGCATTGATTTTACTAACTTTGCTCCTAATTATTTACTGATTAAAAAAAAGAAAAAAGTTATCGATCAGTTAAAAGATCTTAAGAAAAAAGCGGATAAAATAATTATTGCAACCGATCCTGACCGTGAAGGTGAATCTATTGCCTATCATACCGCTTTTATTTTAGGATTTATTGAAGAAAATTGGCCTGATTTTAAGCTCAAACACAAAGATAAAATGCAAAGAATTGTTTTTCACGAAATTACCAAACATGCGCTTGAACATGCGTTAAAAAATCCCGAGTCCCTAAGAAGTGATCTAATTAAGTCCCAACAGGCCCGAAGGATCTTGGATAGAATTGTGGGTTACGAACTCTCACCTCTTTTATGGAGCAAAATGGGTAAAAATTGGCTTTCTGCGGGACGTGTGCAAACGGTTGCCTTACGATTGATTGTTGAACGGGAAAAAGAAATTCGTAAATTTACTCCCGAAGAATATTTTCAGATTTACGGTTATTTTAAAAAGGGAGTAGAAATAAAGGCAAAACTTGTTAAAAAAGATGATAAGGATATTGAAATTTCCGGTAAGCTTGAGTTGTTTGATGGCAAATATCAATTTACCAAAACCTGGATTAATAAGAATAATTATCAGGAAATTATTAATGACTTAAATGACGATAAATATAAAATAACAGAAATTAGAGAAACGATAACAACACGCACTCCACCCCCACCTTACACAACCTCACTTTTACAGCAGGATGCTTTTAATCGTTTTGGTTATTCATCTAAAATGACCATGAAGTTGGCGCAAGATCTTTACGAGCAAGGTTTAATTACCTATCACCGTACTGATTCGTTTAATATGTCAGTGGATTTTTTACCAAAAATAAAAAAGTTTATTATTGAGAGTTTTGGAGAGAATTATACTATTATTACCCCAAGACTTTATAAAACCAAGTCAAAATCAGCTCAAGAGGCTCACGAGGCAATCAGACCTACCAATCTTGATAAGAAGGCAGAAACCATTGAAGGTTTGACTCGAAGCCATCAAAGACTATACGAAATAATTTTTGCTCGGGCTGTTTCTACCCAAATGGCTGAGGCGAAAATCAGACAGATTAAAGTTGATATAGCCGGACAAAAAAAATATTTATTCGAGTCAGACTATCAACAAGTTGTTTTTGATGGTTTCTTAAGATTAGCTAATCCTAAATTTGCGCAAGAGAATAGTCAAGACGTTAAATTAAAAGAAAATGATATTTTGGATCTTATTAATTTCGAATCAGTGGTTTCTGCGACAAAACCACCTCCACGTTATAACGAAGCCTCTCTGATTAAATCGTTGGAAGAACGGGGAATAGGTAGACCATCGACCTATGCACCGATAATTTCTTTGATCCAAGAGAAATTTTATACCGAAAAAGAAAACAAATCTTTTTTACCGACTAAATTAGGCGAAACTATCTCCGATTATCTTTCATCCAGCTTCCCTCAACTTTTTGATCTTAATTTTACCGCTAAAATGGAAGATAGCCTAGATAATATTGCTGCAGGCGAAGAAAATGTGGTTGATGTTTTAAAAAATTTCTATTTACCTTTTAAGCTGGAACTTGATAAAGCTGAAAAGGATAATAAAAAAATAGATATTGAAGAAAATATTGAAGAGAAGTGTCCTCAATGTGCCAGCAATCTGATTGTCCGTTATTCCAGATTTGGTAAATTTTTAGGATGTAGTGGTTTTCCTAAGTGTCGGTTTACCAAGCCTTTTTCTCAATTTGTCGATGGCAAGGTTTGCCCCAAATGTAATGGTAAAATAGTAATCAGGCATACCAAGCGGAAAAAACGTTTTTACGGATGCGAAAATTATCCTAAGTGCGATTTTTCAGCCTGGAAATTATAAATATGATTGCTAAAATAAAAGGAAAACTTTCGGAACTTGAAGGTAATATTGCTTTGATTGAAACATCTTCTGGTATTTTCTATCAGGTCTATGTCACTCCGACAATTATCAAGTCATCGAAACTAAATCAGGTAATTGAAATTTATACTTATCTACAGGTGCGCGAAGATGCTCATAATCTTTACGGGTTTTTAACCAAAGAAGAACATCGACTATTTAAGCTACTTCTAACGGTTTCCGGAGTCGGACCAAAAACGGCTTTTGCTATTATTTCGGCCATTAAGATTAATGAACTGTATGCGGCAGTCAAGGAAAACGATATTGAATTTTTTACGTCTATTCCCGGCTTGGGTAAAAAAACAAGCATGAAAGTATTGCTTGAACTCTCTCAAAAACTTGATGAGGATTTTAAAATCGAAAAAATGTATATGTCTGATGAAGACAAAACCGTAGTTGATGCCCTGGTTTCTTTAGGATTTAAATCCCACGAAGCCAAATCATCCCTACATAAAATTGTCAAGAATTTATCCGTTGAAGAAAAAATCCGCTCCGCAATTCAGTTGCTTACTAAAAAATAACTTTATTTAACGTAACCTTTTTGTTTTAAAGTAGATAATAATTCAGTTATATTTTCGTTTCTCAAATACAGATCGGTTCGAAGCGTAAAATTTGATGGATTATTTACAACCTCAAGGCCTTTAATATTTTCAATTGAGGTATATTTATCTTTCATCCAGTCAATAAAAAATCTTCCAAATTCCATTGCCGGTGTCATAAATATCGAAGCTTCATGTTTATAAATTATTAGTTTCGGAGGATTGTCTTTAAATTGTTCAGTAAATCCATTTTTAAAATAATCATCTTCCCTAAATTGCGGTAATAACGAGGGATACTTGCCGGCGAGCTTCGCTTTTTTTACAAAAAATGATTCATGCGGTTCGTAGGGTCCAATCCAAAAATAATCGTCTTTTTCCAAAATATCATCTATAAAAGCTCCAGCCGGACCTAAATCATAAATCCCCGGCATTACCTGAGTGTAGCGTTTAAAAAATTTATCATACGTATTTTTTACTAAAAATAAAACAGAAAAGGAAAAATAAATAATCAAAAGACCAACAGCAAATTTTTTTAAACTATTTAGTAAATCGTGCGATATTTTTAGATGTTCACTTCGCCAAAAAGCCCAAATGGCCGCAATCAAACCAAAGGCAATGAAAATTCCAATTTGATAGTTGGCTTCTCCAATACTGGTCACCTCGCTTCTTGGTGCCGAAAAAGACATTATTAGAAAGACAAAGAAAAATATTATTTTACTTTCAAAGAATAAGAAAACTAATAAAAGTAAACTTCCCAAGCCTAGAGTAAGATCAACCGGTAAAAATAAATTAAAATCTTTAATGTGGGACAAAAGAACTAAATAGTTTTGATAAAAATTAAATATTAAAGTCAGTGCAAATTTAATTGGATTAAACATTCTTCCTCTGGTGTAATTGGGAATACTTATATAAAGCTTAGTGTTATAGACGATGTTTGAAATATAAAATTCCTTATAAGAGTTAGTTAAAAATAAGTATCCCGTATAAAGGGTATAGGGTAAAATAGATATTGAAATTAGAATTAAGCTTTTTTTGATATCAACTTTATTTTTATTTATTAAATACAGCAGCCATAAATAGAAAATTGCGGCGATGCAAATAAAACTCATTGAGGAAAAAACAAAAATAAAATTAAGAAAGCTTAAAAAAAACAAAGTTTTATAACTGGGAATCTTTTTATAAGTCTCGCCTATCAAAAGCCATAAAATAATTGAGAAAAATAAAAAGGCCAGAGAGTCTGCCAAATATAGATGCAACCAATAATAAACAGTAACAAATGGAAAGATTCCAATAAATATCAAATAATATTTGTTTAACTCTTTATTCGTTTTTGACAAATAATGAAATACTGAAAAAAGACATAGAAAATTAAAAAGCGCCCAAATTACTCTAAAAACAACATATGAATTTCCGGAAAACCATAAAAAAATTGATGCCAAATACCAGGCAAAAGGCAAATGATGATCAAAAAATTCTCTATAGGGAATTTTTCCGGAATTAATTGCTTTTCCCGCCAGCAAATTAATAAACTCGTCCGGATAGCTTACGTATAGAGTATTGGTTAAAAAGATTATTAAGCTAATGGATAGAACAATAATTTCTGTGGGATATTTTTTAAAAAAAGAAATAAACTTGATTATCATTTCTTTCATACTTTTCTTAAGTATATAATTAACTTTTTTAACTTGCAATTGTTATAATTATCTTCATGTCTGTCACAAACCTTAGACCAAGTTCTTTAAAAGAATACGTTGGACAAAAAAATATTATTAAAACCTTAAAGCTTTTTATAGACGGCGTTAAGAAACGAGGGTTTGCTCAAGAACACTTGCTTTTTTTCGGACCACCCGGCATTGGAAAAACCACTTTAGCCTATATTATGGCTCATGAATTAAAAGGGGAACTAAAAATAACTTCAGGGGCAGCCATTTCAAAAACAGGTGATTTAGCTGCAATCTTAACTAATTTAAAGGATCGTGACATTTTGTTTATAGACGAAGTTCATCGATTACCAAAAATAGTTGAGGAAGCTTTATATCCTGTTCTTGAAGATTATTTTTTAGATATTATTATTGGTAAAGGTCCATCTGCCCGCACTGTCCGATTACCAATCCCCAAAATAACCATAATCGGCGCCACAACAAAACTTGCCTTATTATCGGCTCCTCTGCGTGACCGTTTTGGATTAATCTTACGGCTTGATTATTATAATGATGATGAAATAATCCATATAATAGAAAGATCGAGTCAAATTCTTAAATTACCAATCACTAAAGAAGCAGCTCATGAGATAGCTTTAAGAGCAAGAAGGACACCCAGAATTGCCAATAGGATTTTAAAACGAGCCCGCGATATTCTTGAGGTTGATAAACATAAAATTATAGACAACATGCTTCTTGAAGAGTTGTTTAAAATGTTAGAGTTGGATAGTTTTGGTTTAGCTAAAATCGATATTAAATATTTACGCTGTATTGCACAAAAATATCAAAATGTAGCGGTTGGAGTAGAAACATTAGCTTCTTCATTATCAGAAGACAAACAAACGATTGAAGAATATATTGAACCCTACCTATTGCAGTTAGGACTTATCAAAAAAACTCCACGTGGAAGAATCGTGACCAGAAAAGGCTTAGAACATCTTGGAATTAAACAATCTTCCAACAATGTAGATCAAACAAGGCTTGTTTGATATAATTGAATTCACAAGTCAACTTTTTTTGCCGGGGTGGTGGAATGGCAGACACGCAGGACTTAAAATCCTGTGATCGTATAGATCGTGAGGGTTCGACTCCCTCCCTCGGCACTGTACTTTTGCCTGGGTAGCTCAGCGGTAGAGCAGCTGTTTTGTAAACAGCAGGTCAGGAGTTCGAATCTCCTTCCAGGCTCATTAGAATTTCTTCCCGATAAAATATCGGGATTAGAAATTCTTATGTCCCTCCGAAGCTTTAGCGAAGGGGGACTAAAATGAGCCTATAGTTCAATGGATAGAATAAATCCCTTCTAAGGATTAGATGACAGTTCGATTCTGTCTAGGCTCACCTCAAACTTATGACAATTAAAATAGTAACTGTTGTTCTTGCTGTGATTAGACAGAACGGAAAATATTTAATGACTTTACGCGTTGCTAATGATCCTGAAGATAAAGGTTATTTGGGTTTTTGGCAAATACCGGGAGGCGGATGGCAAATTGGTGAGACTATGGAACAGGCGGTAACAAGAGAGGCAAAAGAAGAGTTGGGGGTTGATATCGAAATTATTCAAAAAATTCCTGTAATATTTGATAGTATGCGTAATGATTGGCATGGAAAGCTAAATTGTTTTCTTTGCAGAATGAAAGATTCAAATCAAAAAATAGTTTTAAATGAAGAAGCTTCCGAATATAAATGGTTTACTTTTGATGAAATTAAAAAACTAAAATCATTTCCGGCAAACAATTCAATTATTCAGGAAGCTGAAAAAATATTGAGTGCGGACGAGAGGAGTTGAACCTCCACGCCCTTGCGGGCACAGCCTCCTCAAGGCTGCGCGTATGCCAGTTCCGCCACGTCCGCAACTCAGAATATTATATCATCCCCTATTTTCTTTTTATCGTATAAACGTACGGGTAGATAAGAAAAGCAGCTGGGGGATCGTCTAAAATAGTTTTCTGAAAATCAAAAAATACCTTTTTTTGTTCAGCTAGATTGGTGGAATTTCTTCCATCTTCAAGCAGTTTATCCACCTTTACATTTATATAGTTTGCGATATTTCCTTCTTTTTGAGTGGAGTGCCAGAAATAATACTGATCGACGTCCAAGGGTACTTTCCAAAAAGCCAGCAGCATATCAAAATTGTCAGGTTTTTCATAAGAAATAAAATTAAGATTAACCTTAAAACCTAATTTTTTTAAATTTTCCGTAATATTATCAGCATAGTTAATATAGTCGTAGTAAGTGTATAAATTAATAGTTTCCTTGTCTGAGCCTAAATTTTTCTTTATCGCTTTTGTAGCCGTTTCAATATCGTAAAGATCAGCCCTTAAATTGCGGTTATAAACTGTAGAGACGGGAGGAATTGGTCCCAAGGCCATTTCTCCGTCTTCTTTGAAATTAGACTGATCAAGTCCCGTAATAATTGATTTTCTAAAATCTTTTTCCTTTAAAAGTTTGTTATTTGTATTAAAAAAAAGCGTAAGCAGTTTAGTATAATCCACGTTTTTTTCTACGACCGTATTTTTCCAGGTATTGAATACGTCGGCAATTGATTTTTTAGTGACGGTCATTTCAGTAATTTCTCCCATTTTGTATGCATTAACCATCAGATTTTCATTGTCAAAAAATTTGTATTCAATTACGGACAAGCCCTTTTTATTAGGAGTCAGTGATAAGAATTCAATTTTCCCGTATTTAGTACGCATGAGGTTGACCTTATAAAGTCCAGCAACTCCTTTTAAAGGATAGCGGATAATTGGTTTTCGAAGATATCCAAGAAAAATCGGCAAGGGTTTTTTAAGATTAAAATAAATTATATTGTCACCTCTTGTTGCGTCAATAGTGACGTCCTTAAATGTGTATTTGATATCACTGGCTTTAAATTTCTGCCCATCACTCCACACCAGATTATTTTTTAAAGTAACTTTATATTTTAGTCCATTGTCCAAGATTTCCCAAGAAGAAGCTAAAGTAGGAAATACTTCTCCCTTTTCGTTTAAGTAAACCAATCCATTGGAAATTTTAGTGGTAATTTCTTCAGTCAAATTATTTACATCATATTTTCCAACAATTCCGATAATTTGTTTTTTGCTGAAAAAGATTGTTTGCAAATAAGGCGATAAAGAAATAAATCCAACAATAAAAATAAAGCTTATAAAAAAACTGGCAACAAGCAGTTTAAGATTTTTTTTAAAAAACTCCGTAACAAACCAATAAAAATATCTTATTTGTTTTTTGGTTGTATTGGCCATTATTTTAAAAACAGGTTTACAATGGAAACGATAAGGAAGATGACAATAAGAATTACTGCTAAACGCAAAGTTGCTTTTTCAATTCCTCGTCTGGTTTGAAATGTCTCTCCTCCACCTCCCCAAGCACTTCCTAATCCCCCTCCCCGTCCCTGAATTAATATTAAGATAACAATAAGAATGCTTAAAACAATGTTGACAACTAATAGTATATCTTTCATAAAAGCGCTTCAAGAAAATTTATAATTGTTGATACCGAAATTGCTGAAACTACAATATTAGCTATAGAACTAATATGAATTTCCCCAATATTAATTGGATAAAATTTCAATCCGGGAAATGCCCAACTATTAATCTCTATTAAATCAAATCTGGTTGTGAAAAAATAAAATATCAAGAAATAAGCCAGGACAGAAATTAGACCTAAAGTAATAATATTAAAAGGTAGTAAAATAACTTTGGTAATCGGCAAAACTAAATAAATTACCAATGCCATCAAAAAAGTTGTGATTAAAAATTTCTTTAAATCAGATGAAATAATAAACCCTTTATTCCAAAGCGCCGTTAAATATAAACTCGATGCCGAAAAAAATATCATCCTAAAAATTTTTTTCATCAAGCAAATTATATCATTTTTTTATCCCTAAGAAAAAGGTGATATTTTCTGGCAAAGCGATGTGATTCATCCCTGATTAACCTTATCAAAATAAACCCTAACGAATTATTAGGTAATCTTAATGTTATTAATTTTTTCTTTGTTAAAATTATTAATCTGTCAGGATTCTTAGCAATACTTATAAGAGGTATATTTATTTTAAGATCGAACAAAACTTTCTTGACGGTCAAAATCTGCGGTCTGCCACCGTCAACAATTATTAAGTCAGGTTTTTCCCAATTATTTTTAAAGCGCCGTACTAAAACTTCCTCAAATCTTCTAGTATCACTAATTGATTTTAGATCTTTAATTTTAAATTTCCTATATTGACTTTTATCTGATTGTCCGTCAATAAATACAACCATTGAACCTGTCGCCTCTTTTTGACTTAAATCACTCATGTCATATGCTTCAATCCTGTGAATGTCCGATATATCGATATATTTACTTAACAAGTCTTTCAGATCGTCAATCATTTTTTCAGTGCGATTGAATTGATCTTCATGATGACTGAAACTTCTGTCATTGACCAAATTATTAAAATCATTCACCTTATTTCTTAAAATTAAAGCTTCTTCATATTTTTTCTCTTTACTTAATTTATTCAAACTAGCGCTTAAATCTTTTAAAACCAATTCTGTTTTTCCCTCCAAAGTTTTAACAATTTGTTTAATATTTTTTTTATATTCTCTTTTTAATTTAATCCGTAATTCGTAATCCGTTAATCCGTTAATTTGATTAGGACATGGCTTGCATAACCCAATTTTTGAATAAAAACACGATCGCTCAGTAATTTTTTTTTGTGAACAATATGGAAAAACCCTTCTAATCGACTTAAGAAGTGATTCTGCCGTTTTAACAGAAGAAAATGGACCAAAATATATATTTTTACTTTTCTTTTCAATTTCTGTTTTTCTAGATAAAAATATCTTTGGGAATTCATCAGATGTAGTTATTTCAATGTATAAATAACTTTTATCATCTTTCCATCTGGAATTATATTTTGGTCTGTATTTTTGAATCAACTTGGACTCTAAAAGCAAAGCTTTAAATTCTGATTCGGTAATAATGTATTCAATTTTGTCTGAAAACTTAATAATTGATTCCTCTTTGCCTCCATAAGCTGCGTTTTCAAAATGGGATGTTAATCTTGCTTTAATGTTGACTGATTTTCCGATATAAACAGGTAGATTATTTTGTTTAAAGACATATACTCCGGTTTTTGAAGGAAAGTTTTTAAGTTCTTGGCGTGTGATCATGTTTTCTCAAGCTCCATTTTACCATCAAAAAACCTGCGCAGAACAGTAACAATACGACACACATTTTCTTAACTAGGGCATAATAATAAGGGATAATTTTGACAGTTTCCGAGTAATCTCTTTCATCTAAATTAATAGATACTTTAGTTGTTTTAACTTTATTTTTCTCTTTACTGCTGTAATTTACGGTTAGTACTTTTTTTTCGTAAGGTGCAATTTCTTCTATCGTCAAATCACTTTGGTCAAATTGAAGACTATCGGAGGTAATTTTTATAGGAGTATTATAAAGAAAAACGTTTCCGGTATTGGTAATCGTAATTTTTAAAGAATATTGTTTAGCATCTTCAATTTCATTAGTTAAATCAATTTCTTCAACTGCAATAAGTTTGTTTTCCTTGATGGCTTCAGCTAACGTATTTATTGTAATATCTTCAGACTTGTCCAATTTATACATCCCGGCTGGAACTGGATATTCAGGATCTTTTCCGTGAATAGCAAAAGTAATATGATTAAGATCAAATGAGGAAAAGTAATCAATGCCCGATGTATTTTCCCAAGTAGGATCAACTTGTTTCCAAACCTGCAGTTTAGAATCATAATATTCAGGCCAAGCATGAAGAATATCACCAGTCAAAGAAATTGGGCGGAAAGTTTCTTCATGGGAAAAACCATAACCTTCAATTTCTCTGGCATAAAAGCCCTTTTCGCGAGCCATTGCTACAAATAAATCGGCGAATTCCAGACAAACCGCCTGAGTTGGATTTTTCAATATCTCCTTAACGTTTAATCTTTGCTTATTCTTTCCTACATTTTTAAAATTATATGACAAGGAGTTGACAACATAATAATAAACCTGATCAACGGTAGTTATTTTAGGCATGATTGCATTCTCTGGAATTTCCCAAATCTTTTGTTGTGTTAAGAGATATTTTTTTTGTGATTCAATTTTATTGTTAAAAACTGGAATAATCTCTTCTCTTGGAGAGGTTGAAACTTCAATCAAAGTTTTGTAGGTAATATTTTTTGTTTCCTGGGGTCCTAAATAATATTTACCGATAAAATTCCCATCTTCATCCGTATAAGTTGCAGCTGGTATAGGATCCACCGAAATAACATAGTTTTTTTGATATAAAGTATCGGGCGGAAATGCAATTTCTGTATAAACTGGGGCAATTTTAGGATTTTTTAAATGATAAACCAATTCTGTTTGATAATATTGTTTATCTCCAAAAACTGCATAAATGGTGCGGCTTGGAGTATTTGTCCAGACGATTTGCCGTCCTGAAACTGCAGTTGGTCTTGGTTTGGATAAGGATATTTTTTTATCTGAATTTTCCGGTAAGTTAACTATAACTTGATAATCACCGTTATTTTTATTTTCAATCGTCGGAATAATGACTTCCCAAATATTTCCGTTAACTTTAAATAAGTTATCTTGGCTAAAAGTCAAATAAAAATTATTGACTGAATCACGACCGGTATTCGGATCTGAAAATTCCATTTCCAGGTTTATTTTTTGATCATCGGTGGAAGAATTGACACTTATTGGTCCTTTATCATCTGAGGCCGAAAGATTTGATATGCCAAAGGATTTGGGAAAATTTATGGAAAACTTTTTTACATAAACCTCGGTTCTTTTGTTGGTAACTTTAACATTAAATTTGACTTGAGTATTTATACTATTTTGATTATTTGAAAGATTGTATTCAACCTGATAATCGGTACGATAGTCTTCAGCAGCAAAACTTGTTTTTGAAAAAATACAGAATAAAAAAGAGACAAATACAAAAAAAATAAATTTACGAGGAAATTTCATTCAATAATTATACACCGGTTCAATCTCGATGTCCCGTAGCTATATGTGGAGGATCCGCAAGCGACGCAGTACTTGTAGTTGTGGCACCCCACCCCGAACCACTAGTCTCAGTTACTACATTAATGTCGTCCGAGGAAAAAAGTTTCATATAAGTAAAAAAAGAAATAAGACCAGAAGCAACTAATGCTAAAGAAGTAAGCGGAGATATATGTTTCTCTGTATTAAAATGTAACAAACCATCTTGTTGAACATTTATTAATTCTGCTACTCTTGGATCTCTTACTTGACCTGCAATAATTCCGTCATCACCTAAAGTGGGATTAACCGTACTAACATATGTTAACGCAGCACCAAATGCAGCTAGTGAAGAACAATGCCCCACAATTGCCTCATCTACCATTCTTCCTACAAGGTTACTAGCACCACGACGATTGTTTTGCTGTCTCATTAAAGCAGCGAAACCTTCACCATCGGCCAATTTTCCACGACCAGCTAAATGTCCCTGATACCATGAAATTGCTTTATTTAACACTGTCCTTTCACCCATAGAATTAAATTATATCATATCTTATAGTATTTTTAATGAAAACTACTATTTAACGCTTTTTAGATAGTCTCCAGTGTAAGATTTTTTTTCCTTCAATATTCCTTTTAACTCTCCCTGATAGACAAGTTTCCCGCCTTTGTCACCTCCATCTGGTCCTAAATCAACAACATATTGACAGTTTTTGATGACATCAAGATTGTGCTCAATAATAACCACAGTATTTCCTTTTTCTGTCAATTGATAAAGCGTTTGCAGCAATTTTTCAATATCGTAGAAATGAAGTCCTGTTGTCGGCTCATCCAGGATATACATTGTATGTCCGGTTTCTTTTCGTGATAATTCATTGGCCAATTTTATTCTTTGTGCTTCTCCGCCTGAAAAAGTTGGGGCTGATTGACCTAGCTTTATGTAACCTAACCCTACATTTTTCAAAAAAATTAATTTCTGATTAATATTAAAATGATTCTCAAAAAAGGGGATTGCCTCATCCACTGTCATTTCTAAAATTTCGTAAATATTTTTACCCTTAAACTTGATTTCCAATGTTTCTTTGTTATAGCGCTTTTTTTCACAAACATCGCAGTTAACATAAACATCGCTTAAGAATTGCATCTCGACTTTCAAAAGTCCGGCTCCCTGGCATTTTTCGCATCTTCCACCTTTTAAATTAAACGAAAATCTGCCTTTTTTAAAACCCTTTGCTTTGGCTTCGACTGTTTTAGCAAACAAATCTCTTATATCATCAAAAAACCCTACATATGTGGCGGGGTTGGATCGGGGAGTCCTACCAATAGGAGATTGGTCTACCAAATAAACCCGATCTAAATATTGATACCCTTCAATTCTTTCAAACTCGCCCATTGCTTCGCTGTAATATCCGTCAAGATAATATTTTAAAGCCGGATAAAGAGTTTCTACCACTAAGGTAGATTTGCCTGAACCGGAAACGCCGGTTACAGCAATTAAATTACCCAAGGGTAATTTAACATTAATTTTTTTTAAATTAAATTGGTCTGCACCGATAAGATTAATCACTCCCATATTTTGTACTAATTTTCTTGTTCTAGTTTCAATTTTTCGTTTGCCTGAGATAAATTGTCCGGTTAAGCTGATATTTTTTTTGATTATTTGCGGTAAAGTTCCAAAATCAATTACTTTTCCCCCATTTCTTCCGGCTTTTGGACCAAGTTCTATCAAATAATCAGCAGATTCAATCGTTTCCCAATCATGTTCAACCACAATTAAACTGTTTCCTAAATCGCGTAATTCCTTCAAGGTTTTAATTAATGCAGAAACATCCTTCGGATGAAGTCCAATTGATGGTTCATCAAGAACATATAAAACTCCGGTTAATCCTGTTCCTATTTGAGATGCCAATCTTATCCGCTGGAGTTCTCCACCGGATAATGTTCGGGCAGTTCTGCCAATAGTTAGATAACCTAATCCAACATTTTTCAAAAACCTCATTCTGGTAATAATTTCTCTGGAAATTGATTTGGCGATTTGTTTTTCGTACTCGCTAATTTTTGCTGATAATTCTGATTCAAAGTAACCAATTAGATCGTCAACTGCTAATTCTGTTACCTCACTAATATTAAATTTATCAACAGTAATTGAAAGTATTTCTGGTTTTAATCTTTTACCCTTACATTTATCACAAATTTCTTCACGAATATATTTCTGGATTTCATAACCCATAAAATCTCCGGTTGATTCGAAAAACCGGCGTTCCAACTCCCCCACTACCCCATCGAATTTTTCAAAAATGGCGGTTTGTTGTCCTTGTCTGTTTGTGCCGGGAACCCGGTAAACCTTATTGGTCCCATATAGAACTATTTTTAACTGTTTATCATCTAATTCTTTTAATGGCAGGTCTAAATTAACTTTTTCTTCATTAAGCGCCTTTTTTAATAATCTTATGTACCATGTGTCGTGAAAAAATAATTTGTTAAACGGCAAAATTGCACCTTCATTTACGGTCAGATTTTTATTTAAAATTAATTCCGGATCGACTTTATAAATCGTACCTATCCCCTTGCATCGTTCACACGCGCCAAGAGGTGAATTAAAAGAAAACATCCTTGGTTCAAGTTCTGACAAAGAAAGATTACAATTAGGACAAGAAAATTTCTCGGAAAACAACTGGTCTTTATCTTCATGATTTAAAATAACCAACCCTTGTGAAAGATTAAGCGCCTGTTCGATCGAAGTTGAAAGCTTAGATCTCATGTTCGATAAATATATTTTGTCCCTAAGATTTTTTGCCGACTCAACTGTTCGATATATCGATATATCGATAGAATGTTTATTTGTTTTAATTAAGCTTATGTCTTCGTTTAAACTTTTTTCTTTGCCATCAATTCTGACATCAAAATAACCCTTAGCTAATAAATTATCAAATAAATCCTTGAATTCACCTTTTTGTCTGTTTACAACCGGTGAATAAATTATGAACTGATGAGGTTTTGTTTTATCACTCAGAGTAATTTTGATCATCTGTTCGATTACACGATCAATAATTTCATCAAGTGATAGTTTGGAAATTTCTATTTTACAGTTTGGACAGTGAGGGTGACCAATTCTCGCAAATAAAAGACGTAAATAATCATAAATTTCTGTGATCGTACCTACAGTCGAACGTGGATTATGAGAAGCGGTTTTTTGATCAATGGAAATAGCTGGAGACAAACCTTCAATACTAGTCACATCAGGTTTGTCCATTATTCCTAAAAATTGTCTAGCATAAGCAGACAAAGATTCAACATATCTTCGCTGACCTTCGGCGTAAATGGTATCAAACGCCAAAGAAGACTTACCAGACCCGGAAATTCCAGTAATAACAACAAGTTTATTTTTAGGAATATCAAGGTCGATATTTTTCAAATTATGTTGCCTAGCGCCGCGAATCTTAATGTAATCCATGATTTAAAATCTTAAATAAAAAATAATTATAAAAAACATGATAGGTGTCGCGAGTGAGGTAACTCTTCGAGAAGCGGGTTGCGGCGTAGGCCGCAGAGCCTCGCAGAAGAGAAGTATCGCGAGCGACAGAATCTATCATATAACATCTTTTAACTCCTTAACTTTTTCTCTAATTTTTATGGCTATTTCAAAATTTAAATTTTCCGCTTGCGTCCTCATTTCCCTTTCCAATTTTTTTATCCATTTCTCCTTATCATATGGCGTCATTGATTCTTTGTTTATTTTGTTTAACCAACTGTTATCAATATTCTGTTTCTCGCCAATTAAATTCTCCGGCTCAAAATCAGCAATTCTTTCTCTAATTGGTTTATAAATATTTTTCGGCGTAATCTTGTGCTCAGCATTGTATTTTAACTGATATTCCCTTCTGCGGTCAATTTCATCAATAGCCGCTCTTATGGAACCTGTAATTGTATCGGCATAAATTATTACCTCGCCTTTTATATTTCTTGCAGCCCTTCCCATTGTTTGTATTAGCGACGTTCTAGATCGCAAAAAACCTTCACGGTCAGCGTCAAGAATTGCAACCAAGGAAACTTCAGGTAAATCTAAACCTTCTCTCAAAAGATTAACTCCAATCAGAACATCAAATTCATTCTTTCTCAACTTGTCTAAAATATCCGATCTTTCCAAAGTTTTAATATCCGAATGAAGATATTCTGCCCTAACTTTTTTTTCTTTTAAATACTCTGATAAATCTTCAGCTGTTTTTTTGGTTAAAGTTGTCACTAAAATCTTCTGATTAGTTTTAATTCTTTTTTCAATTTCCTTAACTAAATCAATGATTTCCTTATCAGCCGGCCTTATTTCAATCTTAGGATCAATGATCCCTGTCGGCCTCACCAACTGCTCGACTATTTGACCTTTTGATTTTAAAACCTCCCATTCATTGGGAGTTGCCGACGCATAAATAATATGGCTTGGCTGTTTATAAAATTCATCAAATTTTAAGGGACGATTGTCATACGCGGCTTCCAATCTAAATCCAAAATCAATCAAAGTTTTTTTTCTGGCATAATCTCCGTTAAACATTCCCCGTAATTGCGGTACAGTCATATGCGATTCATCAATTATTGTCAAAAAGTTATCTCCGTAAGTTTCGGTAAAATAGTTTAATAAAGTATATGGAGGATCGCCTGGGTTTCTACCGTCAAAATATCGCGAATAATTTTCAATTCCATTGACATAGCCTACTTCTTTGATTATTTCCAGATCGTAATTAACTTTTTTTATTAACCTTTCCGCTTCAATTATTTTCCCTTTCTTTTTTAATGCTGCATGTTGTAACTTAAGATCAGTCCTGATTTTTTCTTCAACTTTATCAATGATCTTTGGATCAGTCATATAATGCTTAGCCGGATAGACGACAATTGATTTAATTTCTTGATTACTGATTACTGATTGCTGATTAATTTGTTTTCCTGTTAAAGGATCAAATTTTATAATTTCATTTATTAAGTTATTTTTGGCAATAATTCTATACCCAAAGTCTTCATATGCCGGATAGATATCCATTTTGTCTCCTCGAAGTCTAAAAGTACCGCGTTTAAATTCAAATTCTGACCGGTCGTATTGAAGTTCAGCTAAACGAGTAGCTATTTTGTTCCAATCAGCCCTAGCACCAACATTTATTTTTACAATAAATTTTCCAAATTCTACCGAAGAACCTATATTATAGATACAGGAAACCGAAGCAATGACAATAACATCATTTCTAGTTAAAATATTTGTCGTTGCTTGTAATCGTAATTTATCAATTATTTCATTAATTTGCGCTTCTTTTTCAATGTAAGTATCTGTGGTAGGAATATAAGCTTCTGGCTGATAATAATCGTAGTAAGAAACAAAGTATGAAACTGCATTATTTGGAAAAAAATCTCTCATTTCTTGATAAAGCTGCCCGGCTAAGGTTTTATTGTGAGAGATAATGATCGTGGGCATATTCAACTTCTGAATTACATTAGCCATGGTAAAAGTCTTGCCCGATCCAGTCACACCCAAAAGCACCTGATTTTTCCTGTTTTCTTCGACTCCAGTGATTAATTTCTCAATTGCTTGAGGTTGATCACCGGTTGGTTTAAAAGAGGATTTAAGCTTGAACATATTTATTTTAGTAACCAATTATTATAGCAGTTTTTAAAGAAGAAATGAATATAAATAGAAAAAATTATGAGCGAAGATATAGATTTTTTTCGACTTGGGATGTCTTGAACGAAGTTCAAAGGGGACCCACTGGAGATAAAAAAATCTATATCGAGCGAATAAGAATTGAAATGAATGATCTTGTGTGACATAATTAACAAATATTATGGAAATAATTAAATTTTTGATTGATTTTATTCTTCATCTGGATGTTCATCTGGGACAGATTATTAGTACTTATGGCCTAGCTACATATGGAATTCTTTTTCTAATAATCTTTGTTGAAACAGGCGTTGTTTTTTTTCCTTTTTTGCCAGGTGATTCACTTCTTTTTGCTTCTGGAGCCTTTGCCGCTTTAGGCTCATTAAATATATTGGGTTTGTTGTTTCTACTGGCAATTGCCGCTGTTCTTGGCGATACAGTTAATTATTGGATCGGACGTTTTTTCGGAGAAAAGCTTGTAGCTAATCCAAGAATTCCCATAAATGAAGGCCATATTAAAAAAACAGAAGAATTTTTTCAAAAATATGGAGGAAAAGCTATTATTTTAGCCCGATTCGTACCCATTGTTCGCACATTTGCACCCTTTGTCGCCGGTGCCGGTCAAATGACTTATTCTCGATTTATTCTTTTTAATGTTGTCGGTGGAATCAGTTGGGTTTTAATTGCTACCTTAGCTGGTTATTTTTTAGGCAACATACCTTTTGTTAAAGAAAATTTCTCTATTGTTGTTCTAATTATTGTCCTAATTTCGATTGTTCCAATGGCGATAGAGTTTATTAAACATAAATTAAAAAAATAATTATATATTTGTAAATTACGTATTACGGATTACGAATTTTTGATAGGTGGTACGAGCGAGAAGGCTCTTCGAGAAGCATCGCGAGTGACGGAATCTATCAAAAAATAATATGCTATATATTGTTGGGACACCAATTGGTAATCTTGAAGATCTTTCTCCACGAGCTGCCAAAACTCTTCTGTCATCAGACATTATTCTAGCCGAAGACACTCGTTCCGCCCAAAATTTACTTAATTTTTGTATTAAAAGCCATAAGCCATCAGCTATAAGCTATAAGCTCGTTTCTTATTACAAAGAGCGCGAAATGGAAAAACTTGGAGAAGTACTTGGATATCTTAATGAGGGAAAAAAGGTTTCTCTTATCAGTGAATCGGGCCTACCTCTTATTTCCGACCCTGGTTATCTATTAATTAAGTCTGTGATAAGGGAAAAAATTCCTTTTGAAGTCATCCCTGGTCCCACTGCCTATACCACCGCCGCGGTGTATTCTGGTTTTAAAGCAGATAATATTCTTTTTATGGGTTATTTCCCCAAAAAGTCAGGGGCTATTGTCCAATCGATTAAACGATTGATAGAAATTAACAAGATTATTCCCGGAACAATTTTTATTTTCTACGAATCACCTGCCAGAATTAATGACACTCTAAAATTATTAAACGCAAATCTGCCCGAAGCCAACATTTGTATTTGTCGAGAGTTGACAAAAAAATTTGAGGAAATTATTAGAGGCAAACCAAAAGATTTATTAAACCGAGAATATCGAGGAGAAATTACACTATCTATTTCTTTTTAATATCTTAAAGTCTCTGTACGATTCAAAATTACACTTCCAAAAACCCGTTGGTACCGGAATTTTTCCGTGTCCAGATTCCGAATCTATTACGTGTAATGGATAGGCCAAACCTGATAATCGCTCCCTTAATTCTGTCATAATTTTGACCTCTTCTTTTATTGGAACTATAAATTTTTGTGTATGTCTCATATCATCGCAGTGAAAAATATAATAAGGTTTTACTCCCAGTTCAATTAATTCTGAAAATAAATTCTCTAAACAGTCAACATTGTTGTTAATTCCTTTTAAAAAAACTGTGTGCGACAATAAAACATATCCAATACTTCTTAATTTTTTAATGACTTTTCTGGTTTCCGGTCTATCAATTTCTATATTAGTATTTATATGAATCACTAAATAAACAGGATTATTTGTTGTTTTGATAATCTTTTTCATTAATCGTATATCAACTTTATCAGGATAAGTTATTGGTAATCTCGTATGAATTCGGAACAGTTTTAAGTGTTTTATTTTTACTAGTTCCTTAATTAAGAAATACATTTCATTAGTCACTATCAAAGGCTCTCCCCCAGAAAAAATAAATTCCTTGATTAGTTTATGTTTCTTGACAAAATCAATTATCTGAGCATCCGATGCTCTTTTGAAATTATCTTTATAAAGATTTTTTCTGAAACAAAACTCGCATTTTGAAGGACAACCATTGGTTGTAATAAGTAATATTCTATTTGAATATTTCCAAATTAAACCAGGTAAAATCTCATGTCTTTTCTCTTGTAAAGGATCTTGTTGATAAATCATATTAAAGAAGATTTTTTATTTCTTTCCAGTTATAAAATCTGGTCATTTCTTTAGGAAGCTTAATGTTCTTATTCCAGGGCATATTAATGAGATAAACTTTGACACCGGCCGAATTACAATCATAAGCATAATCAAGGTGATCTTCAAATATTGCACTTACTCCTAATTTTAGACACACTTCCGACTTCTTCATTTTTTTACCTGTTATTGATACTTGGTTTGTATAATAAACACTTCTAAACTTATTTGGGAAAAATTGCTCTAACCATATAAGTGTCCTTTTTTCAGTCGACGCAGGTCGAGATGTAATTACATGAAGCTTGTGTTTTTTTGATAAATAACTAATACCTTCTATAGAATTAGCCACAGGTTTTATTTCAAGAAAATAATTAGATTTATAAAAAATCATAAACTGCTTTAGACACTCTTCATGGGAAATTTTCCACAATGGAAAAAAATCATATTGTTTAATGTCAGCTAGTTTAAATTTAGTTTTATATTCTTTATTAAAGAAAGTTAATAATTGAGGCATAATATCCGCTATCACGGAATCCAAATCAATTCCTATATCCATAATCAGTAATTATAACACGATAGATCTTGGTTCTAGATATTCTTCCGGTACCAATTTTCTTAATAATTCAATTACTTTTTGATCTACACCCTTTTCCCCACCACTTATTTCAATAAGTTCTTCTCGTGTAACAGCTTGTCCGACTTTAAGTTGATAAGTTCTGCCAAAATTAAATCCTTTAATTTTTTTGGTTGAATAATCAGTGACACCTCTAATTCCTATTCCAACTGGTAAGATAATTACTCCATTGTCACCTGACGCTTTTAGTGAAGCCTCAACAGGTCTACCAATGGCTGTTTCTCCTAGGCTTTGAGATCTTCCGCCTTGCGGAGCAATGGCAACTACACCTCCTTGACCCAATATTTCTTTAGCAGCTTCTAGATATCTGCGAAAAAATATACCTCTTGAAGACCTTGCAAATGCTAGTTGTTGATCATTTTTATGCTTTATAAAATAATCTATTGTATCTGGTGTTACAAGTGGCGCAAGCTCAATACCTGCAAGTCTAGCGAAATGTCTATTTTTAACATATTGATGATAAGCAATAGGAGCCAAAAAACGGCTATTTGCAACTACACCGCTTTTAAAAGCAAATCTAGCTATTTCAACAAAATCCCTTAGTGAAAAGTGATTAAGAAGAATGATTCCTCCTTTTCCTGCAAGTAAATGATTTTCGAAATCTGTCAGACCATGAAAGTCGTCAACAATTTCTACAGGAAAAGGATTATTAATATGAGCTAGCAATCCCCTTCTCCTATATTTTTCCATTTTTAAATTGCAAATTTAGAACTAATCTTCTATAATACATGAATGGCAAATTCATTTAAGTACAACGAATTAAACATCATGGTTGGTGATACCATCAGCTTTGATTATAAAATAAAAGAGGGAGACAAAGAAAGAAAGCAAGCTTTTAAGGGAATTCTTATCAAGATTACCGGAAATGAAAAAGACAACAAAACAATTACAGTTCGCAAAATAACTAAATCAAGTATCGGAGTTGAACGAGTTATCCCTTTGACTTCTCCTTTTATTTCTAATATTAAACTGGTAAAAAAAAGCGATTATACCAAAGCAAAGGCTTATTTTATCAGAGAGCTTTCTGAACAAGAAGTAAGAAAAAAAATCTACCGCCAAAAATAATAGAGAGAATCTATATGTCTTTTCACAACTTAAGCGTTGGAAAATTGGGAGAAAAAATTGCTTCGGAATATCTGCAAAAAAAAGGGTTTCAAATCCTTGAAAAAAATTTTTATTGCCATTGGGGGGAAATAGATATTGTTGCTAAAGAATTTAACAAAATACATTTTGTAGAGATTAAAACACGAATTGGTAAAAATAGAGGCAAACCCTACGAGTCAGTAACAAAACAAAAAGTAAAAAAGCTTATGAGAACAATCCAGTTTTACCTATTGAATAAAAAACTAAAGAATTATAAACTATCTTTAGACGTAGTATCTATTGTTTTAGATAGTCAAGGTTTTGTAGATAAGCTTGATTATTTTGAAAACATTACAAGTTAATTTATAGTCTATGATCGACTTATTAAATTCTGTTTTCGGAAAATTTTTGTTTAAATTCGTTGATTATTTACCTGATTTTTTTGGCGGTTTGCTTATTCTTATTCTTGGCTTTGTTATTGCCAATATTGTTCGTCGTCTTTTAATTACTTTATTTACCTTTTTTAGAGTGGAAAACCTTTTGCAAAAAACAAAGGTCATTTCCAAAGATGATATTAAACTTTGGCAGGAAATACTGGCCGAAATCCTTCGCTGGACAATAATTATTCTTTTTCTTGTTCCGGCACTTGAAACCTGGAGATTATCAAGAGCAACACAAATTATAAATGAAGTTCTTTTTTACATTCCCAATGTCATAATCGCCGTTATCATTGGTTTTGTCGGCATGATCGTAGCCAACCTTACTGCTAATTTAGTTCGTCATAGCACGAAATCAATCGGAGAAGCATCGGCTGGTACTTTAGCAGTGTTTGCCAAATCGGCAATTATTTTCTTTACATCTTTGATTATCTTAAATCAGGTAGGAGTTGCTCAAGATTTAGTAAGAATAATTTTTACAGGAATTGTTGTAATGCTGGCTTTAGCTGGGGGTTTAGCTTTTGGCTTAGGAGGAAAAGATTTGGCCCGAGACATGCTTGAGCAATTAAGAAAGAAGCTTGGACAATGATAATTAAGTGATATCGCGTTGATTACCAAGTACTTCCAATACTGACGCGACTTCATCATGGCTGATAACTGGTAATCCTTCGTATTGACCAATTCTTCCAAAATGAGAAACATAGTTTCTCATGAATAACCGTATAAAATCAACATCATAATCACCTCTTATGGGATTTGAATGAAAATTGTTTTCCAGAAGAGCAATCATTCTTCTTCTATCTGCGGAAAAATGAACAACATGGAAAAGAAATTGTGCTAATTCAAATTCTTTAGCGCATGGTCCGTTTAAGGCTATGTCATAATCAATCTCAATAATTCTTTCATCCGGAGCAATTAACGTGTTATTTGTCCATCTATCTCCAAAAACTATATTATGTTTATGAGCTAAACGAAGATGGTCAAGAACGGCATCAGCTATCTTTAAACCACCATTTAATAAATGCTCTCTTAAGGATATGGCTTGTTCGATATATGGCATTATTAATCTTTGGTCACCCATATAATAAAGTGGAATAACACTAAGACCGCAACTTAATGCCTTAAGACTAAAATTAGCTTGTTCTTCTGGAGTTCTCATTCGCCATGTTCCACCAAATTCCTCGAAACCAGTAAATTTCATTTCTTCTTGTGTATCCAGTATTGTTTGTGCAAGTCTAGCGGGATGTTGAGGTATACGCAGTAGATATTCACCATCAAGACAATACAGATGATAATTTGCATTTGTAAATCCATTACATGCTAATCCTGTTAATACTAATCCCTTGCCATGCAAAACATGAAGGGGTTTTATTCCAGACCTACCGAGATCTATAGACTCTAGTGCCATATTTTTAAGTTAATTTATCTGAAAGATTATAACAAAAAATAAGGATAATTACAATAACTATAGGATATTTAGTCAATCCTTTGGAGAGTTCTATTTAGTATTTTTATTCTATATCAAAATCTCTCTAACCTATAGTATAATTTAGCATGGCTTTAGAAACAGAATTAAAACCATCTGGTGTTTGGACAGTTTTATATCAACCTGATATTCCTTCAGTAACAATAGATAAATACCAAGAGATGTTTGATTTTTTAGGTAAGGTTATAATCACCAAGGCAAGATTTGATACTATGTCTGCTAAATATTTAGTTTGTTTTCAGGTAGTTAGTATATTAACAGAACCAATAAATGTTTTATTAAGTGATTCTGGATTTAAGGTTGGTAAAGGAGCTGCCTTATCATTTAGTGAAAAAATTAATGATACTGAAACTAGAATTCCGCAATCCGGTCAAATTGTTTTGAATATTCAACAAAAAGGTGCGGATTCTCATTTTTCTATTATGGACCCAGCGTGTTATTTATTCGGCATTCCTTATAGAAAGATGCCTATTGCTGTTGGGAACAGAGGTTTTATAGAAAGAGCAATGTCCGAAATATATTCAAACGCTGTTGGAAAACCTATGAATACAAGATTAATTATAAGATAAGTTTTTTGTATTCTAACTTTGGGAAGAATCAAAAATTCCTTTAAGGTTATTCCATTTAATCAACCCAGTATTCTTGCCAATA
>Ga0265297_10001443_pt1 | contig 55624 bp, 55 predicted proteins | sample Munlanlwell13791_FD_192502 | JGI IMG/M metagenome (GOLD analysis project Ga0265297, IMG submission 192502) | Leachate microbial communities from a municipal landfill in Southern Ontario, Canada - Leachate well 137-91 | ecosystem: Engineered > Solid waste > Landfill > Unclassified | place...
CTCCAGTATTTTACGCCAAGGCTCTAAGCCTGTTAGGAAACAAGCTGATTTATCCGTATTAAACGAAAAAGAAGAAATCGAGTTGATAAAGAAATTATGGCAATTCTTTTATATATTGAAGATCTGCTCAAGCATCCAGGATCCTTATATGTTGACGGTATATTTACAACAGCTGGCAGAGGCATTTCATAAATTCTATGACCTGCACCGCGTATTGGGAGAGGATGATGCCTTGACCCATGCACGCCTTGAGCTGATAGAAGCGGTAAAGATTGTTATCTCAACGGGGTTAGATTTATTAGGCATATCTAAACCTGAGAAGATGTAAATTCGCAGACGCCCTACGGGCTACAACTTACGTCAGTATGAATGTAAGAAAATGCTCCGTAAGTTGTCTGCTCATTTAATGCAAAATCAGAAAATATTAAGGATCGCCCCTGTTAATACCCTCCTTCAGGATAAATTAAGCAAAGAACTAGGCATCTCTAAAATCCTCGCACAGATATTAGTTAATCGCGGATTAAACAAAGTTGATAAAGCGCAAGAATTCTTAAGCGTAAACCCTAAACAGCTTTTAGACCCCTTTAGTTTCCGTGATATGCCAAAGGCAGTGGATATTATCAAAAGGGCCTCTAAAAATAAAGAAAAGGTAATGATTTTTGGCGATTACGATGTGGATGGCATAAGCGCAATTGCCCTGCTGAAGCAGGCGCTGAAGAGAATTGGATTAGAAGCGCTGCATTATATTCCGCATAGAATTAAAGAGGGTTACGGTTTAAGCAAGGATGTCTTGCGTCTTGCCAAGCAAAGAAATATTAAAGTTCTAATTACAGCTGATTGCGGCATAAGTAATCATAAAGAAATAGAAGAGCTGCGGCGTCAAAATATAAAGACAATAATCACTGACCATCATGAGCCCACGGGTAGCGATATGCCACCCGCAGCAAGTATTATAAACCCGAAATTGAAAAACTCAGGGTATAAATACAGGGATTTAGCCGGCGTAGGCGTAGCCTACAAGCTCTGCGAGGCACTGAGCGGTTCAATGTTGCTTGAAGATCTGGATTTAGTCTCATTGGGCACAATCGCAGACGCAGCGCCCCTCACAGGAGAGAACCGCGTAATTGCAAAAGAGGGATTACTTAAACTCTCCCGGACTGAAAATATCGGCCTGAAGGTCCTCATAGAGAATGCAGGCATAAAGGATAAGAAGTTTAATTCTAATACGGTTACTTTTATACTGGGGCCGCGCATCAATGCCAGCGGCCGTATAGACACTGCTGAAACCTCGCTTAATTTACTGATGAGCCAGACGCAAGAAGAAGCAAATAATCTGGCAAAGATTATCGAGGCTCATAACCGGCAGCGCCAAAGAATAGAAAGTAAGATTCTTGAAGAAGCAGAGGATTTAATTAATAAAGAGGTGAATTTTAAAAAACACAAAATTATTGTTATCGCTAAGGAAGACTGGCATCACGGGGTATTAGGTATAGTAGCCTCAAAACTGGCGAATAGATTTTACCGTCCTACTATTGTGATATCGTTAGACCGGGATTTATGCAAGGGGTCCGGCCGTTCTATAAAGAATTTTCACCTCTTCCAGGCGCTATTAGACTGCAAGGAATTCTTAAATACCTTTGGCGGGCACAGCCATGCTGCAGGACTGGTGATTGCTAAAGAAAGCATAGAGGATTTTAAAGATAGCATTAACCGCCTGGCTTGCGAAAGGCTTTCTTTGGAAGATTTGATACCCAGTTTAGATATAGATATTGAATTAGGGCTTTCTGATTTAAATGAAGAGGTAATCTCTGAGCTAGAGATGCTGGAGCCAATCGGTGCAGGCAATCCTGAGGCCTTATTTTATACAAGGAACCTTAAACTGAAAGGCGAGGCACAGACCCTTGGCCGCGAGACATTAAAATTCTGGGCAAGCGATGGGATCCGGTGTTACCAGGCAATAGGGTTTGGAATGAGCAGCCTTAAAAATAATCTCCATAATGCCAAATGTTTTGATTTGGTATACACCCCCCGCATAGATAACTGGCAGGGTTTTGATACAGTACTTTTAGAAATAAGGGATATATTCTTTAGGTAGCCTTTGGCAATAAATTCTATTTAGGAAGAGTTACGCTTTTAGGCTTTTTGAAAGAGGCCCTTTTTGATGCATTTTGCGCAGATATACATTTTGCGTGGATGGCCATTGATTAAAAGGCGCATCTTTTGCAGGTTAGGAAGGAAGCGGCGCTTAGACCAGCGGCTTATCTTGCTGCCTGTGCCGCCTTGGCTCTTAGCCAAACCTTTTCGTACTACGGTTTTTCCTGTTAATTCACCTTTTCCGCATAAACCACATTTTCTTAACATATGGATTCACTCCTTAATATTAGGTATTTAAGTATAATCGAATATGCAATATTGTCAAGTTAATTTGCCCATACAACTTAGGTTTTCGCCAAAAAGATTTGCGGAGCCGCCAACGCTTTGTGGCGGACATTACATTGCGTAAGCCGGAGGGGCTCATTAAATGAATAAAATCTTAGAGGCCTTAAACAAAGAGCAGCAAGAGGCAGTTACGCACAAGGGTGGCCCTTTGCTGATTATTGCCGGCGCAGGCACAGGTAAGACAACGGTAATTACCCATAGAATAGCCTGGCTTTTGTCAGAGGGCCTAGCTAAAAGCAATGAGATTTTGGCGCTCACCTTTACCGATAAAGCAGCGCAGGAAATGCAGGAGCGCGTTGACATACTTATGCCTTATGGTTATACGGATATCTGGATTTCTACGTTTCATGCCTTTGGCGACAGGTTATTGCGCGAGAATGCTCTTATCGCAGGCATAAACCCCGATTTCAAGGTTTTAACTCTTCCTGAGGCAGCGGTATTTTTCCGCGAACATCTTTTTGAATTCTCGCTTTCCTACTATCGGCCATTGTCAGAGCCCACGCGTTTTATTGAGGCTTTGATATCATTGTTTAGCAGGGCAAAAGACGAAGATATATCTGCCAGGGAATACATGAGGTTTGCGCAAGAGCTGCTCCTTGAGTCAAAAGAGAACATTAACGATAAGGCCCTGGAAGAGGCGGCATTGCAACAGATGGAGATAGCTAATGCTTATGCCAAATATCAGGAATTGCTCTGTAAGCATGACCTTTTGGATTTTGGTAATCAGTTTTATTTAAGTTTACAGCTGCTTAGGGAACACCCTCTAATCTTAAAAAACTACCAAAAACAGTTTAAATATATCTTAGTTGATGAATTCCAGGATACTAATTTCGCTCAGTTTGAAATAGTGAAATTATTAGCCGGCGAAGGAAAGAATGTCACTGTTGTAGCTGATGATGACCAGTGTATTTATAGATGGCGGGGAGCAGCCTACAGCAATGTTTTAAACTTTATTCAGGAATATCCGCAGGCGAGAAAGGTCAGCCTTATTCAGAATTACCGTTCTACACAAGATATCCTGGATGCTGCCTACCGGCTCATACAATACAATAATCCTGAGCGTTTTGAGGTTAAGGCAAATATTAATAAACGGCTTGTAGGATTAAGTAAAGACGGTACGCCCCCAAAACACCTGCATTTTGATACCGGTTCCACAGAAGCAGATAATGTAGCACAAATTATAAAGAAAAAGCATTCCACGGGAGAATATAAGTACAGGGATTTTGCTATTCTTGTGCGCTCCAATTCTGATGCGGCAAATTTTTTGCAGGCATTGAACATGCAGGATATACCCTGGCAGTTTAGCGGCAACCAGGGGCTTTATTCACGGGAAGAGGTGAAGCTTTGTATTAATTTTTTACACGTCATGGCTAATTTATCTGATTCGCTAAGCTTGTATTATTTAGTAAGCTGCGAAGTTTATGGACTGGCGCTTGACGAATTAGGCCTGTGTGCGCATTATGCAAAACGCAGGAATAAGCCGCTGTATCAGGTATTTCAGGATATTGATAAAATAACACAGCTCGAGGAATTAAAAGAAGAAACAAAGAGAAAGATAAAAGATATTCTAATTGACCTGGATAAATTCCTTAAGATATCTCGCGAACAGAGTACCGGAAGGCTTCTGTATAGCTTTTTGACCGAAACAGGCTACCTCAAGAAACTTACCCGGAATCCAGATGCAGAGAAGGAAGTAAAGGTACAGAACCTTGCTAAATTCTTTAATCTTGTGCGCGATTTTGAGTTGCTGGCCAAAGAAGACCGCGTGATTAGCTTCGTAAATTATCTGAACCTGCTAATTGAAGCCGGAGATGACCCTCCTACCGTAGAGGCAGACCTGGATACGGATGCGGTTAATATCCTTACTATCCATAAAGCTAAAGGATTGGAATTCCGGGTAGTATTTTTGGTTAGCCTTGTTCAGGGGCGTTTCCCCTGGCCACGCCGCGCACAGCCGATAGAGCTTCCTGATGTCCTGATCAAAGAGATATTACCTACGGGAGATTACCATATTCAGGAAGAACGCAGGCTTTTCTATGTTGGGATGACCAGGGCCAAAGAGGAGTTATATTTTACCAACGCAGAGGATTACGGCGGCAAACGCTTACGTCATACCAGCCAATTTGTCCACGAAGCACTGGGGAGTGAGGCCAAAGCTTTAGAAAAAAAGAAATCCAAAGCTATTGAGACCATTGAACGATTTGCCAGGGGCCCTAAGGGGCCTATCAGGGCAGATACCCAAGAGATACCAGAGGGCAAGCTCATAAGTTTAAGTTATTACCACATAGACGATTATCTTACCTGTCCCCTAAAATATAAATATGTGAATATCCTGCGCGTGCCCATTATGGAGCATCATACGGTCGTCTATGGCCGGGCAATGCACCTGGCTGTAAGCAGGTATTTTCAATATAAACTTGCAGGCAAAAAGATGCCTTTAGTTGATTTATTGGGAACCTTTCAAAGCTCTTTTGACCCTCAAGGTTTTTTGGATGCCAGACACCAAGAAGAACGGTTTTCTGTCGGTAAAGAGGCATTAGTGAGATTCTTTAACGCGGAAGAACAGCGCGATTCCCATCCTCAATTCATCGAGAAGGACTTTTCTTTTATTCTGGAGGGTAATAAAATTACCGGCCGCTTTGACAGGATAGATAAAGAAGGGGAAGAGGCGGTGATTATGGATTTTAAGACCTCTCAGATTAATAACCAGAAAGACGCGGACAAACGGGCAAAAGAAAGTTTGCAGCTGGCACTTTATGCCCTTGCCTACAAAAATAGATTTAATATTCTTCCAAAGCGCGTAGAATTATATTTCTTGGAATCAGGCATTATAGGAAGCTCCGGAATAGGGGATAGCCAGTTAGAGAAAGTCAAAGAAAAGATTAAGGAAGTTTCCAGCGGCATTCGTAAACGAAATTTTAGCGCTACCCCTGCTTATATGGCCTGTACATACTGCGCTTACAATCAAATATGCCCCTTTGCAATATTACGATAACCATATTGATTTAATTTATTTCCTAATTTCTCTTTTTTTGATATAATAATAAAAATAATGAAAAGCGGAGGAAATATGCAAATAAAATTTTTGATTGCAGTCACCTTAACGGGGCTTTTAATATCCGGCTGCGCCACGCAGGGAAAATCCAAAGCCTCCGACATCAAAAAAATATCGCTTAAAATAGCAAAGTTGGATTTAGATAACGATAACTTGCCCGAAGTGATAAAAGTAGAGGTCGAATCTAAAGAGGATGCACCTATAATAGTCACGATTGCCCGTCCGGATAAGAGCGAAAGAGCCAGTTTTCAGATCCCCGGGGTTTTTGACAGAATAGAATTTGCTGAATTGAATAACGATGGGCATAAACAGATAGCGGTATTCTACCATGATAAAGAAGGACGCATGCATTTAGTTGTCTACCGCCTCAAAAATGACACCCTGTTTAAAATTTTTGCTGTAAGCAGCGCTTGCGGCCTGGATGCCGAGTTTGGAGGGGCTTTACCGAGAGTAAAAGTAGGAAAGCCCAGGTTCGGGCAAGAGAAATGTTTGCCTGATGACATTTTTGACTGGGAGATATGGGTTTGGCAAGGGGACAGGTTTATACTGCAGTAACACGATAAAAAGGTATTAATTTTCCAGATACTTGATTTCAATAAGTTTGTTTTTTATACAGATAGACTTTATATTTTCTATAAATTCAACCAGCTCGCCATATTCGCATATAGAGGAGCTCAGGTCAAGCGCAATTACTTCTTTTGCCCTGCCAGAAAGCGACCGAATTGTTTCCTGCGCAAAGTAATCCAGAGAATCAAGGTATGAACTGTCAAAGATAATTATATCAGGCGCAGCCGATTTTATTTTCTTAAAGAATTCTTTTTCATCAAAGGCCGCGTCTACATCGTAATTCTGCCCGCTATAAACAAGCTGCCTGAGTTCAGAATTCAGAAAATCATATATCTCTGTTGATACCCCGACAAAAAGCAGTTTGGCTTTGGTAAAAATAACCTCTTGCATTGCCGGCTGTTTTTTACTCCAACCGCTATCATGGGTTCGTGTAATATTAAGCACCTCTGTTATTTTTTCATTAAGTCTTTCCAGTTTGAATGGTTTTATGAATAGTGCCTCAAAGAGGTTATCCTTATATAAACCTACGCCTTCGCTGGGATGGGCAGTAATCACTATGATTTTTGTATCCGGGTATCTGTTTTTTATAATCCTTGCCAATTCCGTGCCTTTAAGATGAGGCATAAGAATGTCTAATAAGATTAAATCTACCCCGGTTTCTTTTAAGACATCCAGTGCCTCCCTTGCATCAGGTATGCCTATTACCTCGTAGCCTTTCCGGGAAAGAAATTCCTTTAGTGTACTTAGTATATCCAATTCATCATCCACAACCATTATCCTGGATTTTATTTTTTCCATCTTATTCCCCTATATAGAGTTGGAGCCTTACTAAAAACCCTTAGGCTAAAGGCATATTAAGGCCTAAGGGTAAAAGTTTATTTACGGATGCCTCCAACCTCCCTAATTAAAGTATAACATATTTATCCACCCTTTACACTTAGCGTGGTCGTTTTCCATTGTAAAGCTGGAAAAAGAATGTATAATAAAGAACCAAATGAGACGGATAATTTATCTACTATTAAGCATTGCCCTCCTTGTTCTAATTACAGGTATTTTAATAAGCCCCGTCATATCGTTGCTCGCAAAAAGACAATTACGGAATATATTCAGCAAGAGCACTGTAGTAATAAGAGAATGCACGTTTAAGCCATTCCACCAGCTTTCGCTAAGGGGGATAGAAATCAGGAGAAGGCCGTTTTATGACCTTAAAGCCAAAGAGATAAAAATAGGATTTTCTATTTTTTCACTTTTTCGAAGGGAAATCACAAAGCTTTCTTTAAGCCAGCCACAAGTGACAGTGGACCTTCCGGAAGATAATCTTTCTGAATTTGGTAAACTGCTAAACCTCAACTCAGAAAAAAGGGCCCCTATGATAAATTCCCTGGCGCTATCGGATTTAAATTTAAACCTTAGGTTTAAAGATTTACAGGCCAAAGCAAACATATCAACAGAATTAAGCCTAAAGGAGCAGCTAATAGGCTACCTTGCTTTAAGCCTGGAATATTTAACCACCCCGCAGTGGCATTTAAAAAATGTCTCATTAAATGCCACTCAGATATTGCCTTCTGATTATCTTGATATAGCGCAGGTACAATTCGGGAAAATAGGCATAAAAAAAATTAAAGCAAAGGCAAGGCTGGAAGAGAAAAATTTACACTTAGATTCTTTATCAGCTGATTTTTTGGGAGGCAAGATAGATGGCGACATGACCTTTAAAACAGACGCCGGATTTAGTTATGCTGCAAATTTAAGTTTTATAAATCTGGATGGGGATACTTTCGTGAAGACCCTAAATTTAGGCGAAAAATTTAATCTAAGCGGGAAATTAAGCGGCACACTAAACGTCAGGGGCCGTGCCGGTGAAATAGAAGCAATCAACGGGGACTTTAACGCGGATGAGCCTGGCGGCGTGCTGACTATTAAGGATGAACAGTATCTTAAAGAAATAGCGCGTAATTCAAATCAGTCGCTAGAAATATTACTGGAAAGTTTTAAAAATTATCATTACAATAAAGGAGCGATGAATCTGCATCTGGAAGGCCGCGATTTGGTTATGGGCGTAGCTTTGAATGGCCCAAGCGGAAAATTTAATCTAAAAGTTATAATCCATGATTTTAAGTTAAGCGAGTGAGGCTTGTTATGAGCTCATTAAAGGAGGGGGATATGAGATCCGCCATATTAATCTTGATAACTTTATTTTTTATCCTGGGGTGCGCCAGGATTAAAGTTGAGGCTCCTGCCGATCCGATTAAATTAGATATTTCTATGCGCCTGGATGTTTATCAGCATGTTCAGAAAGATATTGATGCTATTGAAAGCATTGTTTCCGGGGATAAAAAAGAAATTAAATCACCGGATGATAAGCAGGGGTTTCTTGGCTACTTCAATTCTTACGCCTTTGCCCAGGAAGAGAAAGGACTGAGCCCGGAAGTAGAACAGGCCGCTCTAAGAAGAAGAAACAGGTCTAATGAGATAATTTCTTTGCAGCAGAAAGCAATTATAGGTGAAAACAAAGCCGGATTGATAGAGATAAGAAATGCACTTGGCGATAGTTCTGCAGAGCAATTGGTAAAGGCAGAGAATGATGACCGTATGCTTATTTATTATTCTCTGGCAAAAAAGAATAATGCCCCGGTAGAAGAGATACAGAAATTATATGCAGCGCGCCTGCAAAAAGATGCGCCTTCCGGCACGCCCATTGAAGTTTTCAATCAGTCAAGTAGTGCTTTTGAATGGAAAATAAAATAAATTGATTTTTTTAAAAATTTGATATAGAATAATTCCAACATGCAAAATAACAGGTTATCTAAAGCAGGTGTCCTCACCTGTGAAAAACCGCAACCGCAACAGGAAACTAAAATCTGTAAGGCCTTTGGCTATCAGCTCTTATTGGATCTTTATGATTGCAAGCCGGGCGCATGCGACGACCTGGCCCTCTGCTATAAATTTCTCGATGAAATTGTAGAATACTTGGGCATGGAGAAGCAGGCGCCGCCGAATATTTTCTTTACCGATGAGGAGCGTTTTTTTGATAAGGCCGGCCTTTCCGGCTGGGTTCCCCTGGTAGAAAGCTCAGTGGTAATTCATACCTTAAGCCTTAAGAATTATATTTCCATAGATATCTATTGTTGCAAGAAATTCGATATAAATAAGGCCAAATCATTTGTCTGCAGATTTTTCTCGCCAAAACGCATGGATGAACAATTCTTTTTACGCGGCATTGATTATTATAAATAATTCCCCAAGGCTTATAAAAAACATCTTCATAATAATAGCGCACATATTCTTTTTAAGCCCTTTCTTTTGCCTTTTTCCCCTTTACGCCGATACGGTTTATTTTAAAGACGGGACTTCAATAGAAGGAGAAATTATTGGAGAGAGATACAACGCGGTAACTATCAAAGAATATATCCCCCCGGCCATAACAAAAACAACGGAATGCCTGAAAAGCCAGATACTAAAGATAGAAAGGCAACCGACCAAAGAAGCCATTAAACTCGCCCAGGATGTCGCTGGGGAGAAGAAAAAGAAAGAGGAGGATGCATTAAAAAAAACAGTTGATGATGCATCCGGGTTTTCCCAAAAGATTGCCGGGAAAAAAGAACTAGAGAAGCAAAAAGAAGAGACAAAGGCCAAACCGCAGGTAAAAGAAACGGCTAAATTAGCTGTCTCAAAAATGCCTGAAGCAGCTAAAGGCAGCACCAAGAAAGGTGTCTTAAAAGCGAAGGAACAAAAGCCTGCGGTAGAAAAAAAGGTTACCAAAGAAAAGATAGTTAAGATAGCTAAGCCTGCTCCCCAGGTTCGCCTCAAGGCAAAGCAGTTACAGTATAAATTAGTCCGGTATAATACCGAAAGAAGGATTATCGGGCCGGGGAAAATGAAGCGCACGCAGGCTACTATAACGGTTCCGGTTTCTATGACCGATCAGGAACTCAAAGGCATATTCTCGGATGTATTAAAAAAACAGCTTGCTTTAAATAACGACTTGGATGCCTTATGGATAACTGTTTATAGCGATAGGGAAATAAACGGTTTACCCAGGGCTTATGGGATTTGGGCTCCTGCGCAAGGTTGGGATGATTTTAGGAATGCATCTGATAAGTCAAAATATAAATGGGATTATAGGTTTCTTTATAATAGGTAAGTAAAAAATATTTTTCCGGGAGGCAAGATCGTGAAGAATACGAGAATAATAAAATTAAGATTCTTATTATTACTAATTTCATTTTTCTTTTCAGGAAACATTGCCGTCGCTTCGGATTTTTCCGCATACATGATATCAAATACCAAAGAGGGCACAATCCAGGGGAAGGTATTCTTTACAAAGGGAAAAATGAGGATGGATACAGCCGGAGTATCCACCATCACCAGAATAGATAAAAATACAGTATGGATGCTTATGCCAAATGATAATAAATATATGGAGCTTCCCTTGCAGCCCAATAACATAGTAATCGGTAAGGATAAGGTGACCGGAGAAATAGAGAGGCAGTTATTGGGTAAGGAAACTATAGACGGAAAAATCACCGATAAATACAGGATAGTTTATGAATTAGGCAACAGCAGGCAAACTATCCTTACATGGGTTATTACAGATTTGGATATTCCCATAAAGACAGTTGCAGAAGACGGAAGCTGGTCAGTGGAATATAAAGATATAATGGTAGGCACCCAGCCTGCCAGCTTATTTGAAATCCCCTCTGGCTACCAGAAGGTCGATATGCCCTCTTTGCCCGCCGCAGGAAATCTGCCGGATGGGGCAGGCCAGATAGACCTTAACAGTCTCGGTGTCCAATAGGGTAAAATTCCAAACAATTAAAACTGCTTTCTGGCATGGCATGGGGACTGTTCTGATACAACGACATGTTATCAGAACCGTCCCTTGTAAAGCTTTTAAAACCGACCCGACCGCAAAGATAGAATTTATTGACTTGCAGCTTAAAATAGCATATAATAGTCCCTTAAAAGGAGGTGGATAAGATTGGTGTTAATAAAAGAAAAAAAGTCAAAAATTATCGATCAGTTTAAGGTGCATGCCAGAGATACCGGTTCAGCTGAGGTGCAGATTGCAGTTTTAACCGAGAGGATTAATACCCTAGGAGAACACTTTAAGCAACATAAAAAAGATTTCAATTCTCGCCGCGGGCTGCTTTCCCTTGTAGGCAGGCGCCGCAGACTCCTCAATTATCTCAAGAAAAAAGATACCAAGAAGTATGAAGATATCTTGGGGAAACTTAACTTGAGAAAATAAATCGAATGTTTAATCCAAAAGGAAGATAATAATATGCAAAATAGCATGGTTAAGACGAGTTTTGGTAAAAATGAATTAATTCTGGATACAGGTAAAATCGCTAAACAAGCGAATGGCTCGGTTACGGTTCAATATGGCGGGACTGTGGTATTGGTAACTGCCTGTATGTCACGGGAATTAAAAGAAGACCAGGATTTCTTCCCGCTGACCGTAGAATACCAAGAGAAGACTTATGCCGCAGGCAGGATTCCTGGCGGTTTCTTTAAACGGGAAGGCAGGCCTTCCGAGAACGAGATTTTGACCGCAAGGCTCATTGACCGTCCTATACGCCCGCTTTTTCCAAAAGGGTTCTTAAACGAAGTTCAGATTATGGCGATTGTCCTCTCAAGCGACGGAGAAAACGACCCGGACATATTGTCTGTGATTGGGGCATCGGCAGCGCTGTCTATATCCGATATACCTTTTTATGGCCCATTGGCTTGCTGTCGGGTTGGTATGGTTAATGGCGAATTTATCCTCAACCCTACATACGCGGAATTAGATAATTCTACATTGGATGTAGTGGTGGTAGTTAATAGTAAAGGCGTGGTTATGCTTGAATCCAAGGCCAAAGAAGTATCTGAAGAAGCATATTTACAGGCGGTTAAATTTGGTTTTGATAATCTTCAATGTATACTTAGCCTGCAGCAGGAATTCACTCGGCAATACGGCAAAGAAAAAGCAGATATCGAATATAAAATTATAGACGCCGCGTTACAGCGCAAAGTTGAGGAATTATCTACTGATAAATTAAAAGAAGTTTATAAATTAAGTACGGCGGAAGAGAGAGAAGAAGCAGTGCGCCTGCTTTCCAAGGAATTAGAAGACCGCCTCATGCCAGAAGGTTATTTAGCCGGCGATATTAAAATAGCCTTGAAAGATGTAGAAAAAGAGCAGATCAGAAAGAAGATATTGGGAGAGAATGTCCGTTTGGACGGCAGGGGTTTTAAAGATATACGGCCTATTCAATGCGATGTTTCGGTATTGCCGCGTACGCACGGTTCAAGTCTTTTTACCCGCGGCCAGACACAGAGCCTGGCAGTAACAACGCTTGGCACTGGAGAAGATGAACAAATGATTGAAGCATTGGAAGGCGAAAAATACAAATCCTTTATGTTGCATTATAGTTTTCCGCCTTTCAGCGTAGGCGAGACAGCACCCGTAAGGGGGCCTGGTCGTCGCGAGATCGGACATGGCGCCCTGGCAGAGCGGGCGCTTCTGGCCGTCATGCCGGCAAAGGAAAAATTTCCTTACACTATAAGGGTTGTCTCTGAAATCTTAGAATCCAACGGTTCCTCAAGCATGGCTACGGTTTGCGCGGCAACATTATCATTAATGGATGCAGGCGTGCCGATAAAAGATGCAGTAGGAGGCGTTGCCTTAGGATTAATTAAAGAAGAAAACAGGGCTGTTATATTGACCGATATCACTGGTCTCGAAGACCACTTTGGCGATATGGATTTTAAAGTCGCAGGGACAAAATCAGGCGTTACCGCAGTGCAATTGGATTTAAAAATAGATGGAATAGATTTAGCTTTATTAAATTCCTGTATTCTGCAGGCAAGGGAAGGCAGGCTTTTTGTATTGGATAAAATGAATCAAGCGTTAAACCAGCCCCGCGAGAAACTGTCTTCGTATGCACCGCGTATAGATATAATCAAGATTAATCCGGAAAAAATCGGAGAGCTTATCGGGCCGGGCGGAAAGACGGTAAAGAAGATCATTGCCCAAACCGGTGCCTCTATCGATATCCAGGAAGACGGCAGCGTATTGGTAGCTTCCACTGATGCTGGTAAGTCAGAAGAAGCGATAAAGATGATAAAGGCAATAGCCGAAGACATAGAAGTAGGCAGGATATATTTAGGTAAAGTAAAACGCATTACGAATTTCGGCGCCTTTTGCGAGATTGCCCCGGGTAAAGACGGCCTGGTGCATGTATCAGAGCTGGCAGACCACTTTGTGAAAAATGTAGAAGAAATTGTTAAGGTCGGAGACGAAATCAAGGTAAAGGTTATAGGCATTGATGAATTAGGCAGGATTAACTTAAGCAAGAAACAAGTCCCGCAAGATTGAAGAAGATTATTAACGGTGAGAGAAAGAAGATTAAATGAGGTTAAAGGTGTCATTTTAGTATCAATAGGGCTGATGGTTTTGGCTAGCCTGCTTAGGTTTGACCGCCTTGATTTAGCCTTTTATACCTCTCACCCTAATTTCCCGCCCAAGAACCTCCTGGGTATATTTGGCGCGTATTTAGGCGGGATAATTGTATTTTTATTCGGCAGGCCAACCAGTTTTATCCTACCTCTGTTTATCCTCTTATTGGGAGTAAAATTTTTTAGACAACAGGTGCCTTATTTAAGCATACCGAGGGCCTTGGGGCTGTTGATTTTATTATTATCCGTAAGCTCTCTGGCGGGCATGTTTAATTCAGGGAATAATTATATCAAGTTTTATTACGCGGGATTTTTAGGCACTATTACGTCTAATTTTATTACTGCCTATTTTAGCCGGATAGGCGGATTTATTATTTTTATTACCTTTATTATTTTGTCGCTTGCATTGGTTACCGAAGTTTTGATATCCTCTTTATTCATAAATGTCTTAAACAAAACAAAATTTATACTAGCGTCCGTATTTACTTTAAGGAAAAAAGAAAAAGCCCTGACAGTTAAACCTAAGCCTGCCTCTTTGGATAAGGCATCTCTTGGCGAAAACAAAAAAGATTTCTTAGCGCCTGCAATAAAAACCAAGATTGTTATGCCGGATATTCCTGCACCTAAACCCAAGATTCAAATAAAGACAAGGCAGCCGGAATCGGAATCCACGGAAGCCAAAATTAAATCTCAAGATTTAAAAATAGGCGATTATCGCCTTCCTTCCCTGGATTTATTAGATGCTCCTCCGCCGCTTGAAGCCAGGCAAATAAAAGAAGATTTAGAGTCAAAGGCAAGAATCTTAGAAGATACGCTGGAAGATTTTGGCATCTCGGCGAAGGTTACGGATATCGAGCAAGGCCCGGTAATTACCCGTTACGAACTTGAGCCTGCCCCGGGAGTAAAATTGAACCGCATAGTGGCATTAAATGATGACATTGCGTTATCAATGAAGGCGCAGTCCGTCAGGATTATTGCGCCTATACCTGGCAAGGGCAAGGTTGGCGTAGAAGTACCCAATATGCAGAGCAGTTTTGTGTACCTGAAGGAGGTATTTGCATCTGAAAATTTCCAAAAGGCAAAGTCGAAATTGACCCTTGCCCTCGGCAAAGATATTGCCGGTGTCCCCATAATTGCAGACCTGGATGACATGCCGCACCTTTTAATCGCAGGCACCACCGGCTCTGGCAAGACGGTTTGCGTTAATTCCTTAATACTGTCATTGCTTTATAAAAGTACCCCGGCTGATTTGAAGTTTTTGATGGTTGACCCGAAAATGGTAGAGCTTATGCCGTTTAACGGCCTGCCCAATCTTTTGTGTCCCGTGGTCACCAATGCCAAGAAGGCTTCGATTGCGCTTAATTGGGTAGTAAGCGAGATGGAGGAACGCTATAAGCTTTTGGCAAAGGTAGCTGCCAGGAACATCGAGGCTTATAACGATAAGCAAGAACGGCTTCCCTATATCGTTGTAATCATTGATGAATTTGCCGATCTGATGACCGTGGCTGCAGACCAGATTGAGAATGCCGTTACACGCCTGGCGCAGCTCTCCCGCGCAGTTGGCATACACCTTATATTAGCTACACAGAGGCCCTCGGTAGATGTGATTACAGGGGTAATCAAGGCAAATTTGCCAGCGCGCATATCTTTTAAGGTAGCCTCTAAAGTGGATTCGCGTACTGTTTTGGATATGAACGGCGCAGATAAGCTTTTAGGCAAAGGAGATATGCTTTTTATGCGGCCGGGAGAATCAAAATTAATCCGCATCCAGGGAACACTGATTACGGATAAGGAGATTGAACGGGTGGTAACGTTTATCAAATCCCAGGCCGAGCCTGTTTATGATGAGGAAATTCTGAAAGAGCAGGAAAAGAGCCTCTTGGTTAACGGAGAAAAAGACGAAATCTATGAGCAGGCAGTGAGGGTGATTATGGAGAGTAACCAGGCATCGGTTTCTATCCTGCAGAGGAGGTTACGCTTAGGCTATACGCGGGCTGCGCGTATTATTGACACTATGGAACAGGAAGGGCTCCTCGGGCCCTTTGAGGGAAGCAAGCCTCGCAGGATATTAGTGAATAGAGAAGACTGGCTGGAAAAAGACCTGGCGCAAAGAGAAGAGCAGGGAAAATAGGATTATTCGTTAATAGATATGGATAATACAGCAGAGAGATTAAAAAAGATACGTTTGGAAAAAGGCATCAGCCTTGAAGAGGCGCATAAGAAAACAAAGATACACTTGAACATCTTAAAGGCCCTTGAAGGAGAGGGATTAACGGATCTGAGCCCTGTCTATTTAAGGGGATTTTTGAAAATTTACTGCAAATTCTTGGGCGTAGACCCTAAAGACTGTATTCCAGATTATAAAGAAATACAAACTAAGCCTATATTTGCGCAAGAATCGCAAAAATCATCAAAGACATCAGATTTTTTTGAAACTGTCAAAATAAAATTTAATTCCCTGCGTCCAAATAAAAAAATAAGGCGAATTTTGGTCTTTTCCATAGTAGTCTTTCTTTTCGCAGTCGGACTATTTAATTTAGGCAAGGTTATTTCTTCAAAGCGAAGGAGTACTTTAAGCAAGGACCGTTCATTAGCGCCAAAGCAGGTTGCAGTTAAATCCAGGAAAGAGCAAAAGCCTGCCAAGACAGTTACGGCACCCGTTGCATCTAAGCCTCAAAGGCAGAATTTATCCGGAATAAAATTAGTCATTAGGGCGCGTGAAAATTGCTGGGTTTCCCTTAAAACCGATGGCAAAATGGTTTTTCACAGGGTACTTGAAAAGGGAAGGTTTGAGAGTTGGCAGGCAAAGGAAAAAATAGAATTCTCCCTGGGTGATGCAGGGGCAGTGGAATTAGAGGTAAACAGCCAGCCATTTTCAAAGTTAGGCAGGAAAGGCCAATCCTTAAATAATATTTTGATTACCAAGGAAGGGTTAAGTATCGGGCGATGAAAACAAAAATCGGCATATTAAGCATGGGTTGCCCCCGGAATTTAGTTGATTCCGAAAGCATCCTCGGCAGGCTCAATCTCAAAGGTTACCAAATTGTAGACATGCACCGGGCAGATGTAGCAGTTGTGAATACCTGTGCTTTTATAGATGAAGCAAAGAGAGAGTCAATTGATACGATAATGGATTTAATCGAATTAAAGAGGCAAAAAAAGATAAGGAAGATAATAGTTTACGGCTGCCTGCCCGAGCGTTATAAGGATAATTTAAGAAAGAATTTGCCTGAAATTGATGCCTTTGTCGGAAGGGTTTCTTTAAACCACAATTCGCAAAATTATTCCCTAAGCCCAAAGCATTATGCTTATTTAAAAATCTGTGAAGGGTGTATAAATAATTGCAGTTTTTGCGTTATACCTAAAATAAAAGGGAAGTTTGCGAGCCTGGATATAGAAACCGTCCTTAAAAAATTGCGCCAGTTTAATAAAGACAGGGTATCAGAAGTAAATATTATCGGCCAGGATATCAGCGGGTACGGTTACGACCTGTATGGAGAATTAGAATTACCCCGCCTTTTAAAAAAGATTATAAAGGAAGCCAGGGATATCGGATGGATAAGGCTTCTTTATTTATACCCTTCCCGTATTAGCGATGAATTATTATGGTTAATCAGGGATGAGCCGAAAATTTGCAAATACATAGACCTGCCTGTTCAGCATATCAATGAGCGCATATTGAAATTGATGCATAGGGATACTTCAAAAGGCGATTGCCTCAGGCTGATAGATAAAATCAGAAAAACAATCCCTGGCGTTGCTTTGCGGACATCAATCATAGCGGGGTTTCCTACCGAGACAGACAGGGAATTTAAAGAATTACTCAGATTTTTAGAAGACGCCAGATTTGAAAGGCTAGGCGCATTTATTTATTCTAGGGAGGAAGGTACGCCTGCTTACAATTTTAAAAATCAAATTCCCAGAAGAATCGGGTTAGAGCGCTTTAATGCGATTATGTCACTGCAACAGAAGATTTCAGCAGATATAAATAAAAAATTTTTAGGCAGCATCCTGGATGTATTAATCGATGAAAAACAGGGAATCAGCACGTATTTAGGCAGGACTCAATATGATGCCCCAGAGGTAGACGGGATGGTTTATGTGAATTCAAAAAGAAAGCTTAAGCCAGGTGATTTTGTGAAGGTGAAAATCCATGATACCCTGGAATATGATTTAACAGGGGAGGCGATATTATGAACATTGCAAACCGACTGACAGTGTTACGAATTCTACTTACTTTTGTATTTATGTTTTTCTTATTTGTCCAGGGCCTATGGGCAAAGGTTATTGCTCTTACCATCTTTATATTTGCTGCGCTTTCTGATTTTCTAGACGGAAGGATTGCGCAAAAGAAGAATATGGTTACCGATTTCGGCAGGCTCATGGACCCCATAGCCGATAAAATCCTGGTATTGGCGGCATTTGCGGCGTTTGTGCAAATGCAGTTAATCGATGCCTGGATGTTTGTAATCATCGTTTCCCGGGAGATATTAATCACTTCGCTTCGTTTATTCGCGCTCAATAAAGGCAAAGTTTTATCGGCAGCAAAAGCCGGAAAACACAAAACCGTATCACAGATGGCAGTAATATTTTCTATTTTGGGTTTCATCGTTTTAAAAGAAGCAATGTTGACATATTCCACCTGGAATCCCGCCTGGGAAAAGTTATTTCGTCAAGGTATCTATCTATTAATGATGTTTACCGTAGGGCTCACCCTTTATTCGGGACTCTCTTATCTTTGGGAAAACCGTAAGATAATTGCCAGATTTTAACGCATACCTGCCCTGACTGCCGTCAGGCAGGGTTTTCAAAAATGACAAAAATCCGCAAAATCTTTTTTGCCGTTACGAGCAGTTTTTTTTATATCGGCTACCTGCCGTTAATACCCGGAACCTTCGCCAGTGCAGCAGGGGTATTGTTATTTTATTTAATAAGATATAATACGGTAATTTATATCTTATCTACACTGCTATTGATAATTTTTGGATTATGGGTAAGCGGCAGGCAGGAGGAAATAGTTAACCGCAAAGACCCAAGTTCAATTGTTATAGATGAAGTTTGCGGTATGCTCTTAAGCCTCATGTTCATTGTCCCTGATTTGAAGCTCGTAGTTTTCGCCTTTTTTATTTTCCGTATTCTGGATACCCTAAAGCCTTATCCTGCAGGAACACTACAGAGATTAAAAGGCGGCATAGGCATAATGGGTGACGATATTATCGCCGGGATATATACAAATATTATTCTTCAGCTGGTTTTAAGGTTAACGTCTTTTAGCCGTTCATAGATGGGGCCTTTTGGGGTGAGGATACTTTTAAAAAGGGTAAATTTTGCAATACAGAACTCCAAATTTTTACCTGCCAAATCATCTGCTAATTCCTGTAATCCCTGAACTAATCTTTCCCGATTCAAGGAAGAGCGTATCCTGCCGATAGTAATATGCGAGGAGAAGGGCCGGTCTTCTTTAGGGATACCGGTTTTAGCGATTTCTTCTTCTAATTCTTTAGCGATTTCTTTTGTTTCGCTGTCTCCCTGATTAATTCCTACCCAGATTACGCGGGGAGATTTTATCCCCGGGAATGCCCCGAGGGAAGCGATGCGCGCCTGAAAAGAACCTTTGCCCTGGGCAATTTTTTCTATAACCTGCGCAATTTGTTTTACTTTTTTTTCATCTCTTTCTCCCAGGAATTTTAAGGTTAAATGTAAATTTTGCGGCTCTACCCACTTCACGTCTGCACCGGATTCATTTAATTGATTCTGCAATTTGGCTAAGGAATCTTTAATTTCTTTGGGTAATTCAATAGCAATAAAAGTTCTCATTTTAAAATGTTTTCTTTAATAATTCAATGGCCTTTAAAGCTGCTTTTTTTCTGATAAGCACCCTGCTGCCTTTAAAAACAAATCTTTTACAGATTTTGCTTTTTTTAGAATCTATGGCTACAAATACCGTGCCCACGGGTTTTCCGGGACTGGCGCCTTTTGGCCCTGCTATACCGGTTATGCCTATGCCGAAATCAACATTAGCTATCCTTCTTATATTTTGCGCCATGAGCCTTGCCGTAGTCTTTGATACAGCCCCGTATTTTTTTATAATAGAAGGAGGTATTTTTAATATAATTTCCTTTGCCTTGTTGCTATAAGCCACTATTCCTAAGATAAAGTATTGCGAGCTTGCGCCAATTTGAGTAAGAAGGCCGGATAATATGCCTCCCGTACAGGATTCTGCTACGGCAATGCTTTTTCTATTTTTTATCAGGGATATATGTATTTGTCTTACAATATGTTGGGCCATATCTATATTATAGATGTTTTTAAATATCTTGACAAGATAACTTTTTATGATAATATAAAAACAATTAATCTTCGGGGTGAGGCGGAATTCCTAACCGGCGGTTAAGCCCGCTACCCCCACCACTTTCGTATTTAGTTATACTATATAGAAAGTGATGGGTGGATGATCTGGTAAAATTCCAGAGCCGATGGTTCCCGACCAGCAAGCAAAATTATGTCGGGATCCCGCTGCCAATTTAAATCAAGAAGCGGGAACAGTCCAGATGGGAGAAGATTAAAAATTCTTACCCGAAGATCATCTTCGGGTAAATTTTTTTAATGAGCCACGCCAGAGGCGGGGCAAATTAATCCCGCCTTCGGCGGGATAACATTATCACTTATGTTTAACACTATTTCAGAAATTCTAGAAGACCTGAAAAAAGGCAAAATGGTCATCGTAGTAGATGACGAGGACCGTGAAAATGAAGGCGACCTCTTGATGGCAGCATCTTTTGTTAAACCTCAGGATGTCAATTTTATGGCTAAATACGGCAGAGGCCTAGTATGCGTGCCGCTGGAAGAAGAGAGGTTGAGGAAATTGGATCTGGAACCCATGTTAAAAGAGAAAATGCCCTCTATTAAAGAAGACCCTTTTGCCACTGCCTGGATGATTTCAACAGATGCCGCCATAGGAATAACTACCGGTATTTCTGCATATGACCGTGCCCGCACTATAGAAGTATTGATAAATCCGCAAACCAGGCCCGAAGACCTGATTCGTCCGGGGCATGTCTTTCCTTTAAGGGCGCGCCGGGGAGGAGTTTTAGTCAGGGCAGGCCATACCGAGACAGCAATAGATTTGATGAAGCTGGCCGGGCTTTATCCTGCAGGCGTAATCTGCGAGATTATGAACGATGACGGCACAATGGCGCGTATGCCGCAACTCTTGGATTTTTCCCGCCAGCACAATTTGAAGATTTGCTCTATCGCTAACTTAATTGAATATCGCAGGCGTTCTGAAAAATTAATTGAAAGGGTTACGCAAACTCTTCTGCCTACGGATTTTGGAAATTTCAAACTGATTTTATACCGCGATTTAACCAATAATAAAATTCATGTTGCCCTCGTTATGGGAGAGCTGAGTGGCAGCCAGGCATTAGTGCGCGTGCATTCTGAGTGCTTGACCGGAGACGTGTTTGGATCATTGCGTTGCGATTGCGGCCGTCAATTAAATAAGGCAATGCAGATTATCGGCAAAGATAACAAGGGCGTGATTCTCTATATGAACCAGGAAGGCCGCGGTATCGGGTTAGTAGATAAAATCCGTGCCTATAGCTTGCAAGATAAAGGGCTGGATACAGTCGAGGCAAACGAAGCATTAGGCCACAAGCCTGACTTAAGAAACTATGGGATTGGTGCGCAGATATTGGTAGACCTGGGGGTAAAACATATTCGCCTATTGACCAATAATCCCCGCAAAATCGTGGGATTAGAAGGGTATGGTTTAGTAGTAGTAGAACGGGTACCCTTGGAGATTGAACCGAATCCTATAAATTACCAATATCTTAAGACCAAAAAAGAAAAATTAGGGCATAATCTGAATATAGATTAATGTGCGAACCTCGCCTATTCTTCAAAAATGCAAGAGGCGAGTCAATTCGCCCCGCCTTTGGCGGGGCTCATTGAAGGAGGGAAAGATGGTTAAAACGATTGAAGGTAATCTTATCGCTAAAGGGAAAAAATTCGCGATTGTTGCTTCCCGCTTTAACGATTTTATTACCAAAGAATTGATTTCCGGATGTCTGGATACGCTACTAAGACACGGAGCCGAGGACAAAGATTTAGCGATAACCTGGGTCCCGGGGGCATTTGAAATACCCCTGGTTGCCAAAAGGCTTGCCAAGTCAGCATCCTGTGATGCTGTAATCTGTTTAGGTACGGTAATCCGCGGAGCAACTCCTCATTTTGACTATATCGCTTCGCAAGTCGCTAAAGGAATAGCCCATGCTTCACAGGAAACAGGGCAACCGGTGATATTCGGTATCATTACAGCGGATACCATTGAGCAGGCAGTTGAGCGTGCCGGAACAAAGGACGGCAATAAAGGAAGAGACGCTGCTCTTTCGGCCATTGAGATGGTAAATTTGCTGCATCAGTTGAAATAACCAGCGTAATCCCGACTCATATACGGCGTAAAAATTTTAAATAAAATTTTTACGCATTCGTCGGGATAAACTCGTCCCGCCTTTGGCGGGACTCATTTATGCGTAAACGTACAAAGTCAAGAGAATTTGCCTTGCAGGTTCTTTATCAGATGGATATCACCCGCGATAATTGCGATACTGCCCTTACTAATTTTTGGCAGTCGCAGAGCGCGGAGTTGCCTGATGAGGACTTAAGGGATTTTACAAGTGCAATTGTCAGGGGGGTAATTCAGAATTTAGCAATGATTGACGGAAAAATTGCCCAATATGCAGCAAACTGGCAGTTAGAACGTATGGCAGTTGTGGATAGAAATATTTTACGTATGGGTTGTTTTGAACTCATTTTTCGCGATGATATCCCACCTAAGGTTTCCATTAATGAGGCAGTAGAACTCGCCAAGAAATACTCGACGCAAGAAGCAGGAAAATTTGTTAATGCAATACTGGATAAAATAAAAATAGAGAAGGAAAAGTGAAGTTCGCAGATCTGCATTTGCATACCGTATTCTCCGACGGCACCTATACGCCGTCCAGTCTCGTTTCAGAATGCCAAAGGCACGGGCTATCGGCCATTTCCGTTACTGACCACGATACCGTTAAGGGTATCTTAGCAGTGACGGAAATTGCAAAAGATAAGGATATCGAAGTCTTGCCCGGCATAGAGCTTACTGCCGAGTATGAAGGAAGGGAGATTCATATCCTCGGGTATTTAATTGACCGTGAGAATGAATCTTTGCTAAAAAGACTTGAAATTCTCAGAGAAAACCGCATAGAACGCGCCTATAAAATAATAGATAAATTAAAAGGCCTGGGAGTAATTTTAAAACCGGAAGCCGTATTTGAACTTGCAAAACAAGGCACTGTGGGCAGGCTGCATATTGCCAGGGCAATGGTGAAAGAGAGGATAACCTCATCTATCCTGGAGGCTTTTCAAAAATACATCGGAGATAAATGCCCTGCCTATGTATTGGATTTCAATCTTTCGGCAGAAGAGGCAATTAAATTGATTGCGGATTCAGGGGGTATATCTGTTCTGGCTCACCCGTATACCCTGAATAATGATGAGGTTATTTTTAAGTTTATTGATTACGGGCTGATGGGCCTTGAGGCATATTATCCTGAACATTCGCAGGCAATGGTAAATTTTTATCTGGACCTGGCAAAAAAGCACAATTTATTAGTCACCGGAGGCTCGGACAGCCACGGTGAGGCCAAATTACAAACCAAGATAGGTTCTATTAAAATACCTTACAATTTAGTGGAGAAATTAAAGATTGCAAAAGATAACAGAAGATGAAAAAAGACCATAACTATTTTATGAAATTAGCAATGAAATTGGCTCTAAAAGCCAAGGGGAGAACCTCGCCCAATCCCATGGTCGGTGCATTAGTAGTAAGAAACAGTAAGGTTGTAGGCCAAGGGTATCATGCAAAAGCAGGCCTGGCCCATGCAGAAGTAATCGCGCTGGATGCAGCAGGCAAAAAGTCAAAAGGCGCAACATTATATGTCACCTTGGAGCCCTGTGTTCATTTTGGCAAGACCCCTCCTTGCGTAGACAGGATAATCAAAAGCGGGATAAGGGAAGTAATCGTGGGCATGATTGATCCCAACCCCATGAATAACGGAAGGGGCATTAGCATACTCAGGCAGCATAGGATAAGGGTTAAGGCGGGATACCTTGAAGATGAATTAAAAAAGATGAACGAGGTCTTTATAAAATATATTTCAAAAAAAATGCCCTTTGTTACGGTTAAAGTAGCGCAATCCCTGGACGGCAAGATTGCTACCAAGACAGGAGATTCCAAATGGATAACTTCTGATAAATCGCGCGCGTTTGCACACCGGTTACGTCAAGACTACGATGCAATTATTGTCGGCGTCAATACCGTACTCAGGGATAATCCCAGGTTAAATGCCTGGTTTTCCAAAAGGCACCCTGCAAAAGTGATAGTAGATAGCCAATTAAGCATACATGAGAATGCCAATATATTTTCCGGAAAGGGCGAGGCAATTATTGTTACCTTACCGAGCTCTCCCGGGCAGGAAACAGAAAATAGGCAGACCTTGGGTAAAAAGGCAAAGATTTTAGAGGTCAAAGGGAAGACAGGCCAGATTAATCTGAAAAGCATGATGAAAAAGCTGGCGCAATTGGAGATAGCAAATATTTTAGTGGAAGGCGGCGGCACGTTAATCGGCTCCCTGTTTGATGAAGGCCTTGTAGATAAGGTATTATTTTTTGTCAGCCCGAAAATCATCGGAGGGAAAGAGGCGATAAGTTCAGTCATGGGGCAGGGGATAGACAGGATAGAAAGGTCATTTAAATTAAAAGACGTTAGATTGAGAAAAATGGGAGGGGATTTTTTATTCGAAGGGTATGTTAATGAGCAGGCAACTTGCGGAACGAAGTGTCCGCCACAAAGCGTTGGCTGATCCGCCAATCTTTTTGGCGGAAATGCAAGTTGTAGCGAAGCGTCTGCGAATTAATCCCGCCTACGGCGGGATAACTTCAGACGTATAACTTACGTTCGCTATCGCTCCGTAAGTTATGTCTTCACTTATGTTTACGGGAATCGTTGAGGAATTAGGAGAAGTAAAGAATATCCTTAAGCGCGGCAATATCACCCTGTTTGAAATAAGGGCACCAAAAGCAGCACAGGATACGAACATAGGCAGCAGTATTTGCGTGAATGGCGCCTGCCTTACTGTGGTAAAGAATAATTCAGGAATTTTGACCTTTGAGGCCATTCCAGAAACCTTTCGGGTAACTAATTTAAGCAGCCTGAAGTTGTCAGATAAAGTCAATCTTGAACGCAGCCTTAAAGTAGGAGAGAGGTTATCCGGGCATTTTGTGATGGGCCACATAGATTGCCTGGGGATTATCAGAGATAAAAAATACGCAAGAGATAATCTCTGCTTTGAAATATCGATACCCGTCAAGTTTCTGAGATATTGCCTGCCTAAGGGCTCAATTGCGGTAGACGGCATAAGCTTGACTATTGCCGAAAAAAGGTCCAACATTTTGAGCGTTTATATTATCCCCCATACCCTTAAAAATACCACCTTAGGTTTTAAGGGCCCCTCAGATAAAGTCAATATTGAATTTGATATCCTCGCCAAAAAGCTCCAGCCCTAATTAACCAGCAATATTCTCAAGATACGTTATGTTAACTTCTCTTTTGTTGCCAATCTTCTTAATTTTTGATATACTATTCTTTCGTGCAAAGATTACTTGTGGGCGCAAGCGGCTGGGATTATCCGCATTATAAAGGTATATTTTATCCGCTTGGGTTCACTCAACGTAAAAGGTAAATGTTCCGGGGCGTGGTCATCCTCCTATCGGATGATTTCTCCACGCAGAATAGTTTAACGGGGCGTGGCTCAGTTTGGCTAGAGCGCTTGGTTCGGGACCAAGAGGTCGACAGTTCAAGTCTGTCCGCCCCGACTTGATACATTCGGCGGCATTCAAACTTCGCCCTTTAGGGCGAGATAGATCTACGCCGCTCTCAGTATCACCCTAAAGACAAACCCGGATCTTTTAGACCGGGGAAGTCGAAGGGTTGATTATGAAGAAACAGATCCGTGCGTACTATACGGGAAGAGTTCAGGGGGTGGGTTTTCGTTTTACCGCAGAATCCATAGCAAATCAACTAGGCGTTACCGGCTGGGTGAAGAATTTAGGCGACGGAAGAGTTGAAGTCCTGGGCGAAGGCGAAGAAGGAATCTTAAAGGATTTTTTGGGTAGGATAAACCAATATTTCTCACGATATATCCAAGAGGCTGATGTAGAGTGGGGCGAGGCAAGCAGCCAATTTAAAGATTTCTCGGTGGAATTCTAGTGCGTTACGCTATATTTTCAGATATCCACTCTAATCTGGAAGCGCTCCAGGCAATAATAGAGGCCTATAAAAAAGAACATATAGACCAGTATCTGTGCATTGGCGATATTGTCGGTTATGCCGGTAATCCCAATGAATGCATTGAAAAAATAGAAGGATTAGCAATAAACTGTATCGCTGGCAATCATGACTGGGCAGCAGTAGATCTTTTCTCAATAGAATATTTCAATCCTGAAGCAGCCTCGGCGATTGTTTGGACAGAACACCATCTAACTGATAAAAGTAAGCACTTCTTAGAGAGCCTAAAATTAACCTACAAAAACAAAGACCTTACACTTACGCACGGCACTTTGGAGAACCCGGGAGATTTTGATTATATGACCGATGCTTATATTGCCAAGAAGTCATTTGAGCTCTTGGAGAACAACATCTGCTTTGTGGGGCATACCCATACTCCGGGGATATTCATGAAAGATGCTGCCGAACGCATAAGCTATTTTCAGAAAAGCGCGATTGAAATTAAAAAGGATATCCGATACATTATAAATGTAGGTAGCGTAGGGCAACCCAGAGATAACGATAATAGGGCCGCATATTGTATTTATGATACGGACAAGAAAGAAGTTTCCATTAAGAGAATTGGTTATGACATCCAAGCAGCAAGAAATAAAATTATTGAAGCCGGATTGCCAAGATTTTTGGCAGATAGGTTATTATCGGGCTTATAGATATGTCTAGTGAAATAAAGAAAAAAATTGAAGCTTTAAGAAAGCAGATCCGCCATCATGATCATATGTATTATGTTCTAAGCCAACCAGAGATTAGCGACAAGGAATATGACAATTTAATGGCGAATCTAAGGAGCATGGAGGATAAATATCCGGAATTTAAATCTGAAGATTCTCCGACAGTACGTATAAGCGCAGGTGTTTTAGAGGGTTTTAAGACAGTTAAGCACAAACAGAAGATGCTCTCTCTTGATAACACTTATTCTTTTGAGGAATTAAAAGACTGGGATGAACGGGTACATAAAGGCTTGGGTTCTACGGAAGAAGTAGAATATGTTGCTGAGCTTAAAATTGACGGCGTGAGCGCAAATATCACTTATCAGTCAGGAAGATTATCTTTGGGGGCTACCAGAGGCGACGGCGAAAGCGGAGAAGATGTTACGCAAAATATAAAGACAATACGCGCTATACCGTTAATCTTAGAAGGCAGCATACCGGATTTTATCGAGGTGCGCGGTGAAGTCTACATGGAAAGTAAAGATTTCAATGCCTTGAACAAAGAAAGGGAAAAGGCAGGAGAAGTATTGTTTGCCAATCCGCGTAATGCAGCCAGTGGTTCTTTAAAGCTTTTGGATACCAATATTGTTTTCAAACGCAGACTAAACTTCTTCGCCCATTCACTGGGAGAGATAAGAGGATTAAAAATATTGACTCAATGGGAATTTCTGGAGAGGCTAAAAAAATGGGGCATACGCTCCAATCCCCACTCTAAACTTTGCCACAATTTTAAAGAAGTGCTGGATTTCTGTAAAACCTGGCAGGAAAAAAGAGAAAAATTAACCTACGATATAGATGGAATAGTGGTTAAGATAAATAGCTTCAGCCAGCAAAGAGAATTGGGCTTCACCTTAAAGAGCCCGCGCTGGGCAGTGGCATATAAATTTCCGGCACGCCAGGCAACAACCACAGTATTAAAAATAAATATAAACGTAGGCAGGACAGGGGTAATTACACCCACGGCGCAACTACAGCCGGTTGAATGCGCAGGTGTAATTATCAGGCATGCTACGCTGCATAACTTTGACGAGGTTAAGCGCTTAAGTATAAAAGTGGGCGACCGTGTGTTAATTGAAAGGGCAGGAGATGTTATCCCTAAAGTAGTCAAAGTTATAGAGAGCAGCGCAAAGAGGCCGTTTCCTATTCCCGTAACGTGCCCGGTATGTTCAGGAAAGGTAATCAAGGAGAAGGAAGAAGATGTTGCCTACCGTTGCATAAATCCATTATGCTCTGCGCAGCTGGAGCGCAACCTCTTGCATTTTTCTTCGCGCACAGCCATGGATATTGAAGGGATGGGAGAAGCAGTAGTTAAACAACTGGTGAAACTAAAATTAGTCAGAAATTATGCGGATATTTATAAATTATCTGCGGCTGATTTGTTAAAATTGGAATTATTTAAAGATAAAAAAGTAAATAATTTGCTTTCCGCTATAGAAAAAAGCAAAGACAAGCCCCTCTCCCGCCTTATCTACGCCTTAGGTATCCGCCATGTTGGCGAAAAGGCGGCTTTTGTTTTAGCAGGACACTTTAAAACATTGGATGATTTGATACGTGCAAAGAAAGAAGACCTGGAGAACATACATGAAGTTGGCCCCGTAATGGCAGAATCAATCATAGATTTCTTTTCTCAGGGGCCCACAAAAGAAGTCATCTCAGAGTTAAAAAAATCCGGGTTGAATTTCAAGGAAACAGGTTTTTCAACGAAAAAGACTTCATTAAGCGGCAAAACCATAGTTTTTACTGGAGAATTAAAAGGCTACAGCCGCAGTGACGCCGAGGAATTAGTGCGTAAGTTCTCAGGAAATCCTAGTTCAAGCGTAAGTAAAAATACTGATTTTGTAGTAGCAGGAGAAAATCCGGGTTCAAAATACGAAAAGGCAAAAAAATTAGGCGTAAAGGTTATCGATGAGAAAGAATTTTCTCGCTTGATAACCTGATAGGCGGCGGGATCCCGCTTTAATTAAAAGAGAGGAGCGGGAAGGAGATGATAAAATGAGGTTTATGGTTCAGGGCGCGAAGTTCAAAGTTTTATTACTAGTTACCAGTTACTCGTTACTAGTTACTTTAATAGGTTGCGATGCCTTTGTGCGCAAGTTCACTCGCAAACCCAAGAAAACCAGCATCCATCAGGAAGAAATGGTCCTGGCGCCGCAAGAATATAAGCCTACAATGAATAGCGAACAGGCTTACCATCAATATTTTATGTTCTGGAAGTCTTGGCAGGATGAGCTTATTGAATCATTATTGCAGAAAGGGAGCCAGAAGAAACAAATCGACTGCGTAAATGAGGCAATAAAAAATATTTTTAACGTTAAAGCGCTCCTGAATAAAGAAAAACAAAAGAAGTTAGATATATATATTATGCAGCTGAAAGATCTTCAAGAGGCGATCAGCAAAGATACATATGGTACAAATAGCGCCAGTAACGCGCAGTCAGCAGACCGCATAAAAAAGAATATTTTAAGATTTTTTTCCTATAATAAGGTAAGTAAAGATATTAATCCAGTGCAATGATATTAGAAACTGTTTGCGTTGGCCAGATGCAGGTCAACTGTTATATTTTGGCTGCAAGAGATAATTCCGGTGCCGTCATTATTGACCCCGGTGATGACGCGCGTAAAATAAAACGGATTTTAGAAAAGCACAAATTGAATCCTGCATTCATTATTAATACCCACGGTCACTATGACCATATCGGAGCCGATGACGAATTTGGCGTTCCGGTTTATGTGCATGCCAAGGATTCTCCGTTACTGAAAAACCCGGAATTAAATTTATCCAGTTTTTTTCTTTCTGCCTACAGTGTAAAGGCAAGAATAATAGAACTAGAAGATAAAAAAACCGTTGAATTTGGAGAGTTGCAACTGGAAGTTATTCACACCCCAGGACATACACCAGGGGGGATTTGCCTGCTAATGAAAAAACCAGAAAATAAAATCTTATTTACAGGAGATACCTTATTTTATCGCGGTATAGGCAGGGCTGACTTCAGGGGCGCGGATGAGGCCTCATTGATAAAATCTATAAAAGAAAGACTCCTAACCTTAGCAGATGATATAGTTATTTATCCTGGGCACGGGCCCAGCTCTACCATAGGAGAGGAAAGAAGAAAGAATCCATTTCTTAATGAGTGAGATGACTTACGGAGTGAAACGACGTGAAAGAGCTTATCAATACTTTTCTTGATTATTTATCCGTTGAGCGGGGGCTGTCTAATAATACGATAATTTCATACCGCGAGGACCTCAATACCTACATGGATTTTCTTGCCAATTCCCATATTGAGGCGCTATCTAAGATTACCAAATCCGATATAGCTCATTTTATGCTACGCCAGAAAGATAAAGGCATCGCTGCTAATTCTATTGCCAGGCGCTTAGCCGCCATACGCATGTTTCATAGATTCCTGGTCAGGGAAAGGATTACCGTAGTTGACCCTACTGATTTAATTGACTCGCCAAAATTATGGAAAAAAATTCCCGATACCCTGTCTTTGAATGAAGTAGAAGCATTAATTTCCCAGCCTGATATAAGGGATAAGCAAGGGATCAGGGATAAGGCGATATTAGAAACTCTTTATGCCACAGGTATGCGCGTATCAGAAGCTGCGAATATAAAAATAGAAAACCTTAATTTAGATATCGGATTCCTACGCTGTACCGGTAAAGGCAATAAAGAGCGGGTTATCCCGTTGGGTAAAAAGGCGATAGCGAGCATAAAGAGGTATATGGAAGTCAGCAGGCCGCATTTTTTAAGAGGAAAGACCTCCGACTTTTTGTTCTTAAACCGGTTCGGTAAAAAAATTTCCCGGCAGTCGCTCTGGAAGCTTATCAAAAGATATGCCAAATCCGCCAGGATTAAAAAATCCATCAGGCCGCATACATTAAGGCATTCGTTTGCGACGCATTTATTGGAGAGAGGCGCTGACCTTCGCTCGGTTCAGGAGATGCTGGGGCACGCTAATATTTCTACAACCCAAATTTATACCCACATAAATAAAGATAGATTAAAGACGATACACCGGATGTTTCATCCAAGGCCTTAAGTCAGTAGTTAGCAGATAGCAATTAGTAGGTAGGGTAGATGAAAAAATATTTAGAAAGATTACCGAAAGAAATTAAGGATTTGGTTTATTTGGCGCGGGATATCGCTGCAAGAGAGAATATTTGTGCGTATCTGGTCGGGGGATTTGTGCGTGATTTGATTTTGGAGGTTAAAAATTTTGATTTGGATATCCTGGTGGAGGGGGATGGAATTGCCTTTGCTGAAAAACTCTCAAGGCCCTTAAAGGCAAGGCTCATTTGCCACAAAAGATTTAAGACTGCGACTATCGTGTTAGAGAGAGGCTCAAAGATTGATATAGCCTCGGCCAGAAAGGAATCTTACCCACATCCTGCCAAGCTCCCTTGTGTTACCAAGGGGAACTTAAAGAATGATCTCTGGCGCAGAGACTTTAGCATAAATGCCATGGCGATAAGTATAAATACGGCTGACTTCGGAAAACTTATAGACATCCACAGAGGGTGTGATGATTTACGCCATAAGAATATACGCATATTGCACGATTTAAGTTTTATAGACGACCCAACGCGAATATTAAGGGCTATCCGTTTTAAAGAAAGATATAATTTTAAAATAGAACCCCGGACGCTTAAATTCCTGAAAGAAGCAGTAAAATTAAGGATGCTTGAGCGCGTCGAGCCGCAAAGGACACGCGACGAGTTAATCCCGATTTTGAAAGAAAGGCAGCCGCTAAAAGAAATAATAAGTATGCGGAAATTGATAGGCTTCAGTTTTATCAGCCCGCGCCTTTCGTTACCAAAAAAGAATCTGGAATTTTTACGCTCCATAGAACAGCAGGTTGATTATTTTAAAGAATCCTATCCTCAACGCAGGCCCCTTGATTCCTGGCTTATGTTTTTTATAGGGATTATTGACTCTCTTGATATAAAACAAGCAATGTATGTTTGCAGTAGGCTGGCCTTGCGCAAAGGAGATGTAAAAAGAATATCGGCCTATAAGAAAGTTACTCGTAAGTTTATCTTGAAGCTGGCTTGCGAAAAGATTAAGCCATCCCAAGTTTACGCGCTGCTTGAGCCGTTGAGTTATGAAGTAATCCTGTTGCTTAAGGCAAAATATAAAAATCGCCGCATCCAGCGGCATATTGAAGATTTTCTCACTGTATACAACGGCATGCGCATACACCTGGGGGGGCATGATTTAAAGAGGATAGGCCTGGAGCCAGGGCCTGCTTATAAGAAAATTTTCAAAAAAATACTGAATGCCAAACTCGACGGTTTGGTAAGGACCAAAGAAGAAGAAGTGGCATTGATTAAAGGAAGAAAAAGTTATAAGTGACTATAGGGATACTCAAAATAGCCATATTTATACCCTGCAGTAATTCTTTAAAGGAAAAAAGAATGGTCCTGCACAGTATTAAAGCAAGATTAAAAAATAACTTTAACGTAGCAGTCACACAGATAGCTGATGAGGATAAATGGCAGAGGGCAACCCTGGCCATAGTCGGGGTGGAAAGGGATAGAAAGAATATGAATAGCATCCTTTCCAGCATAATTAATTTTCTTGAGGAGTTTGGCAATATAAATTTACTTAACCACGAAATGGAGTTGATTTAAGTGAGTCCGCCATAAATTGTGGCGGACGAACTTATCCGCCAAAGTACTTTGGCGGATTCAATTCGCAGACGCTGGAGATTAACAATTAAAGGAGGCTGCTACAATTTACGTGTCTTCATTCCGTAAATTGTCTGCTCATTGATGTCAAGAAAAGACAAGGTTACAGAGGCAATACGCAAAGAAGTCAGCATCATAGTCCACGATGAGTTAAAAGACCCGCGTTTAGGGTTTGTTACCATCACAAGGGTAGAGATGTCCAAGGATTTAAGATTTGCCAAGATTTTTTTTAGCGTCTTAGGCAAAGACGAAGATTATAAGAAAACAAGAGATGCGCTGGATTCTGCACTGGGTTTTATCCGAAGGCTGGTTGCCCAGCGCATAAGATTAAGATTTGCCCCGGAGATTATTTTTAGAGAAGATAGGTCGAGCGAATATAGCGTGAAGATTCAGCAGGTATTGGAGGAAATAAAAGAGTTAAATGAACCTCAAAGCAAAGGCAGGCCTAAGAAGAAGGGACGGGTAAGTTGAGCTTAAAGAAAACACTTGCGTACATAAGAAGATATAAGAATTTTTTGATTACCTCCCATACGAATTTGGAGGGGGATGCCCTGGGTTCAGAGTTAGCATTTTATTTCTTGCTTAAAAAAATGGGCAAAGGCGCCAATATTGTAAACGAAGATAGCGCGCCTTTAAGCTATGATTTTCTGCCTGGTATAAACAAAATTAACAAATTTACCAGAAAATTAGCGGGGGTAAAGTTTGATTGTTTTGCGATTCTGGATTGTTCCAGCCCCCAAAGATGCGGCAGGGTTTGGCAGATAAATACAAATAATAAGCCGACTCTCAATATAGACCACCATATCAGTAACAAGAAATTCGCGGCGGTAAACTGGGTAGAGACAAATGTTTCATCCTGCTCCGAAATGATTTACAGGCTATATAAAGAATTAGGTATCCGGTTTGATAAAACTACGGCCACACTTTTATATGTTGGTATCCTTACTGATACCGGCTCATTCCGTTATTCCAATACCACTACCCAGACTCACAAAATAGCAGCCGAACTTTTGAAGTACGATCTGGATACGGCAAAGATTTATAATCAAGCATACGGGAATATGCCGTTTGAAGATGCCAAGCTGTTCATCAAAATAGCTTCCAAAATGAAATTAGCTTATTCAGGGAAACTCGCCTGGTTTGAGATAGAACGCGATACCTTAAAAAACAAAAGCATTCGCATAGATCTTAGCGAATATTTAATGAACTTTGCGCGTGCAATAAAAGGCGTAGAAGTTGCGGTCTTGTTAAGAGAAAATTTAGGCTCGGATGAAGTAAAGATAAATTTTAGATCTCAGAGCAAAGTCGATGTTAATAAAATTGCCTCTTTTTTTGGAGGCGGAGGGCATAAGACTGCAAGCGGTGCCACCATTACCGGTAACATTAGCAAGGCAAGAAGAAAGGTATTAGCCAAGATAAAAGAAAGTTTTATATGAAAATTATATACGGCCTCCAGAAGATCAAGAAAATCAAAAAACCTGTGGTAGCCCTGGGCGTATTCGACGGAGTGCATCGCGGGCACATAAAAATATTAAGGGCAATAGTAACTAAGGCGCATAGCATAAGGGGCAGGAGTGTTGTCTTGACTTTTTGGCCTCACCCGCAAGCAGAAAAAAGCCTCTATTCCCTAGAGCATCGCTTAAGATTAATCGGGGAACAGGGGGTGGATATATGCATAGTAATAAATTTTAATCGTCAGTTTTGCGGCATGTCAGCTTTTGATTTTATAAAAGATATTTTAATTGAAAAAATAGGGGTAAATTTTATATATATAGGAGAAAACTTCAGGTTTGGAAGAAATGCAGAAGGTAATTATAGAACCCTGCGTAAAATGTCCGGAAAATTTAATTTTAAATTAAAGGTATTTAGAGTAATCAAAATGGGCGGCAGGGAGATAAGCAGTACTTATATTCGTAACTTAATCACAAAGGGGGATTTGTCTCTTGCTCGTAAGCTGCTTTCCCGCCGGGTGAGTATTTTAGGTACGGTAATTAAAGGTAACTTCTTAGGTAGAAAAATCGGGTTTCCTACAGCAAACATTAATCCCCATCATGAAGTAGTCCCGCCAAATGGCGTATACGCAGTAAGGGTTATTTTTAACGGAAAAATATTCAAAGGCGTATGTTATATCGGCAAGAGGCCTACATTTCAAATAGAAAAAGCAAAAATACACATAGAGGTACATATATTTGATTTCAAGCAAAATATTTACGCAAAATTTTTAGAAATCCAATTTATCAAAAAGATAAGAAAGGAAAAGAAATTTGATTCTCCCGCCAGTTTAGCCGAAGAAATCAGAAAAGACGCCTCGATTGCTAACCGTGTATTTCCCCTCCATTAAATTGTAACACAATATATGCTAATCACGCCTCTTTTAAGCCACTAGTTCTTGTATTCTATCAGGTTAGGGGAATTTTTATCTTGACAAGACATCGGATTTTATCTATACTTGGATACAAAGTGGATAGAAGTGGAGTAAAGTGGAAGGACTGAAATTATGTTCTACGGAGAGTATTTTCATTCCATAGACCGCAAGGGCCGTTTAATCTTACCTGCCAAATTTCGTGAAGTTGCAAAGAGTCATTTTGTGGAGAAGTTTTTTGTTACCCGCGGATTAGATACCTGCCTTTTTATGTTTCCGGAAGAGGAATGGCGCACGCAAGAGAATAAATTTAAAGCTATTTCTTTTACAAAGCAACAGTCGCGTACATTTAACCGTTTATATTTCTCCGGCGCAGCCGAGATTGTTTTTGACAGCCAGGGCAGGATTCTCCTGCCGCAGTATTTAAAAGATTTTGCCCAGATTAAAAAAGAGGTAGTGATTGTGGGTGTATCTAATAGAATTGAGATCTGGGCAAAGGATAAATGGGAAGAATTTTACGGAAATTACCGGCAATCTTTTGAAGAGATAGCCGAGAAGTTGATGGATGCATAAATTTCATATACCTGTTATGCTTAAAGAGGTTCTAGATTATTTGACCTTGAGCCCAGGAAAAATCATAGTAGATGCCACAATAGGCACCGGTGGGCATAGCAAGGAGATTCTGGAGCGTATCTTACCGGGAGGCAGGCTTATCGGTATTGACCGTGACCAGGAGTCTTTATCTGTCTGCCGCGAAAGACTACGTGAATACGGTAATTCTTGCGAATTTGTGCATGGTAATTTTGTAGATACCGATATTATTCTGGAAAGATTGAATATAAACAAAATTGACGGCATACTCTTTGATTTGGGTATTTCTTCCTTTCAATTAGAAGACCCGCATCGGGGTTTTAGCTTTCAGCAGGATGGGCCGCTGGATATGCGCTTAGACCGCGATAGCTATATATCCGCATATGATTTAATAAATAATCTTAATGAGGAAGAAATTTCGGATTTGCTTTGGATGTTCGGACAGGAAAGGTGGCATAACCGCATTGCACATTTATTGGTGGAAGAGAGAGAAAAACATCCTATTGCTACGACACAGCAACTGGCTAACATCGTCTTTAGGGCAATGCCCCATAGATACAGGCACAGGTTCTACCGCATTCATCCTGCGACGAGGACTTTTCAGGCAGTGCGTATTGCAGTAAACAGGGAATTAGAAATACTTGAAGCAGCAATAAATAAGGCTATCGCATGTTTAGATAGAAGAGGAAAAATATGCATAATTTCCTTTCATTCTTTAGAGGACCGCATAGTTAAGCATACTTTTCGTAATGCAGCTACTCAGGGACAGCTGAATATAATTACGCGTAAACCTATAACTGCGAATCCGTCTGAAGTAGAAGCCAACCCTTCCAGCCGTAGCAGCAAATTAAGGGTGGCAGAAAAATCGTAATGCTATGAAGCTATCTAAAATTCTATCATTGATTGTGTTTATTACCTGTTTTTCCCTCCTTTATGTCTATCAGCAAACAGAAATTTTCCGCCTAGCATATCTTGGCCAAAAAAAACAGGCATATTTTAATGATTTACTTGATAAAAATAGCATCTTGAGATATAATATAGAAAAGAATGCATCTCTGGCTTGCATTGGCAACAAAATCTCCAAGACAACTGACTTCAAGATGCCTGATACTTACCGCTTAATGAGATTAGTGCCTGCCCAGCAGCGCTTGGGGCGAAAAGAAGAGTCGCATAATAAAGAAACGATATTTTCTCGCCTCTTTGGGGTTAAAGCCCAAGCCGAGGCAAGGACAATTAACACTTCGACTTCGCTTGATGGTAGATGAGAATAAATCTTAATCATTAACCTTCAGGCTTAGCTAAGAAACTAAAGCCAATTGTATATAAGTAATTGTCACCGCAGAAGCGAAGCGGTATTTTTATTATTAATTCTCTTTCTGCTATTATGTGTCGCCCGCCTTTTTTTTATCCAATTCTTCCGCGCAAATTATCTTGCCGGTATTGCCAAGAAACAGCATAACCTATTCGTAGAATTAGAACCTTTAAGAGGGGCCATTTGCGACGCTAATCTACGGCAGCAGGCTGTTAATATGCCCGTTGATTCTCTTTTTGCATCGCCGAATGAAATCCCGGATAAAGATAAAGAAAAGATTATCAGGCAGCTTATGCCCATCCTGAATTTAGACCGATCTTACTTAAACGAGAGGCTATCCCGCAAGAAATCATTTGTCTGGTTAGCGCGCAAGATAACGCCGGAACAAACCGAAACGATTAAGAGGCTAAAGATAAAGGGCCTGGGGTTCCTGAAGGAGAGCAAGCGTTCTTATCCTAATAGTTATCTTGCCAGCCACGTAATCGGTTTCGCGGGGTTGGATAATGTAGGTTTAGAAGGGGTTGAAACTTCGTTCAATAAATTACTTGTCGGAGAGCCTGGATGGGCTTTATTCTTAAGAGATGCGCGCCAGAAAAGGCTTGACCTCTGGGAAAAAATGGTTCTGCCAAAAGACGGCTATGACATAATCTTAACGATCAATGAGGTAATACAGTATGTTGCCGAACGCGAACTTGACAAGGCATATAAGACTTACCATGCCAAGGCCGCCAGCATCGTAGTCATGGACCCGCACACCGGGGCCATACTTGCCTTGGCCAACAGGCCTACGTATGATTTAAATCAACACTCAAATTCCAGTAAAGACCAGGTCAGAAACCGCGCGATCTGCGACTTATTTGAACCAGGTTCGGTATTTAAAATCGTAACTGCCTCAGCAGCGATAGAGGAAAAGAAAGTAAGCGAAGAAGATAGATTTTTCTGTGAGAATGGTTCTTACAGGATAGCAGGCCACATCTTACACGACCATCGCCCGCACGGATGGTTAACTTTCAGGGAAGTAATCGAACAATCAAGCAATATCGGCACCGTTAAGGTGGGCCAGATTTTGGGCCCGGATTTACTTTATCGATACATAAAGTTGTTTGGCTTTGGTTCAAAATTAGGAATTGAATTGCCGGGAGAAATAACGGGCATGATTAAGGAGCCAAGGTTTTGGTCTAGGGCCTCTATTACCGCGATTCCCATGGGCCAGGAGGTAGGGGTTACTGCGTTACAGTTAACAGCTGCCATCTCTGTAATTGCTAATGGCGGACAACTTATGAAGCCTTACCTTGTACAGGAGATCAGGGATAAGTTCGGTGAGACGATTAAAACATTTCCGCCCATATTGATTCGTAAGGTAATTTCTCTGGATACAGCAAATAGAGTAAAAGAAATACTTGCAGGCGCAGTAGAAGAGGGCACCGGAAAATTAGCTAAGCTTCCGGATTTTAACGCTGCCGGCAAAACAGGGACTGCGCAGAAATTAGAGCCCAATGGCACCTATTCTCACAGTAAATTTATCGCTTCCTTTATTGGCTTTGCCCCTGTGGAAGATCCGCTTGTTGCTATCGCCGTTATCATAGATGAGCCGCGGCCCTATTATTTTGGCGGAGTAGTGGCTGCCCCTGTATTTAAAAACGTGGCTGGCGACGCGATCAGGTACCTTAAGACAAATCAACCTTTAAACGAAGTAGCTTCGCTTGATGACAATAAAACAGCTAATTAAAACACTTAATGGAGTTTGTAGCTATTCTGATTTACCCGATCTTGAGGTAAAAGGGATAACCTCCAATTCAAAGCTTGTAGGTAGTAATTTTGTCTTTGTGGCCATAAAGGGTAATCGCCAAGACGGAAATATATTTATCAAAGAGGCGATAGAAAACGGTGCTAAGGTAATAATTGCCAGCGGCTTGAAAACCCATGGACTTTCAAGCTCAAACAATGTTTCTTTTATCAAAGTTAAAGATACGCGCCAGGTTCTAGCAAAAATAGCTGCGCAGTTTTACGGGAATCCTTCTTTTAAAGTAAAGGTTGTCGGCATAACCGGGACAAATGGCAAGACTACGATCTCTTATTTAATCGAGGCATTGTTAAAAAAGGCCAAGAGGTCTACGGCGGTAATAGGTACGGTTAATTACCGTTTTAACGATAAACTGATTCCTGCAAAGAATACTACGCCTGGACCGATAGAACTTGAATCCATGTTAGCCCAAATAGCGAGAGAGAAAATTGATTATGCTGTTATGGAGGTTTCCTCACATGCCTTAGACCAGGATAGAACAGGGGGCGTGAACTTTCACTCAGCCATTTTTACAAACTTAACCCAGGACCACCTTGATTATCATGGAACTTTAAATAAATATTTCTTAGCTAAGGCAAGGCTCTTTAAAGAGATTAACCCGGGCGCATTTGCTGTTATTAATGCGGATGACTGCTATGGCAGCAAGATTAGAAAATTGACTAAGGCAAAGGTAATTACTTATGGTTTAGGAGAAGATGCCGATGTCACTGCAAGAGATATAAAATCAGATTGTTTTCGTACACAGCTTCGCCTTATAAGCCGCCAAGGAGAAATAAATCTTACTACCTCGCTTATCGGAAAGCATAATATATATAACATATTGGCTGCTGCCGGCTGGGCGTTAAAAGAAGGGATAGAGCTATCTATTATAAAATCCGCTTTCGAAGATTTTACTCATGTGCCGGGAAGACTTGAAAGAATAGATTTCCCTGGAAATTTCTCTATTTTTGTGGATTATGCGCATACAGAGGATGCGCTAAAAAATGTGCTCTCGGCCTTAAGGGCTATCTCCGGAAAAAGAATTATCGTAGTATTCGGCTGCGGAGGAGAACGCGATAAGACAAAAAGGCCGAAAATGGGCAAAGTTGTGTCAGAATTGTCAGATTACTCTGTGATTACCAATGATAATCCGCGCTCAGAAGACCCCAAACAGATAATCAAAGATATCCTTGGCGGCATGCCAAAAGATAACTACTGTATTATCCCCGAACGTTTTGAAGCAATAAAAAAATCCTTAGCTATTGCCCAGGCAGGGGATATCGTATTGATAGCGGGAAAAGGCCATGAGGATTACCAGATATTAAAAGACAGGGTAATTGATTTTGACGACCGAAAGGTAATCAGGGAATGTTTAAAGTCAATGAATTATTAAAAGCTACAAAGGGGAAATTGATCAGCGGGAAAATGGATACGCCTGTTGAGGCAATTTCTATAGATACAAGGACAATCAAGCCCTATGAAGCTTTTATCGCGATAAAGGGCAAGAATTACGACGGGCACAACTTTATTAAAGAGGCGGTAAGAAAGGGTGCTGCCTGTATAATAAGAGAAAGGCAGGCTGGCAATAAAGAGACAACGGGCAGTTTAGATAATAGAAGAAAAATTGTATTCATAGAGGTTAAGAATACAGTTACGGCTTTAGGGAATATTGCCAGATTTCAACGCAAAAAATTTACTATTCCCGTAATTGCGGTTACAGGCTCAAACGGAAAGACCACTACCAAGGAGATGATTGCCTGCGTGCTCTCCAAAAAGTTTAAAGTCCTTAAAAACTTGGGCACGAAGAACAATCAAATAGGCCTGTCCTTGACCTTGCTTAATCTGGATAGCAGTTATGATTTTGCTGTATTAGAATTAGGCACGAATCATCCGGGAGAGATAGATTATTTAGCGAAGATTTGCCTGCCTAATATTGGCGTAATTACCAATATCGGGCCAGCGCATCTTGAATACCTTGAAAATTTTAACGGGGTATTAAGGGAAAAATGCTCTCTTTTGGATAATCTCCAAGCCCCGCGCATAGCAATATTAAACGCAGATGACCCCTTGTTAAAGAATAAAATCTCGAGAAAGATGTACAGTAAGATTTTTACCTTCGGCATTAAAAATAGATGCGATTTTCGCGCTACCGGGATAAAGAATTTTGATTGGGAGCTGGATTTTTTAGTCAAGCAAAAATTTAGATTAAAGACGCCCGGATATTATAATATCTATAATGCCCTTGCGTCTATAGCCGTAGGCCGTATCTTCGGCATGGCATATACCGATATATCAAAGGCGCTTGTTAATTTTGCATTCCCGCAAAGCAGGCTGAACCTCCTGGAGTTGAACAAGGTCAAGTTTATCGACGATACTTATAATGCCAACCCTTTTTCCCTAAAGGAAGCACTGGATGTACTGGATAACTTTGATGTAAAGGGGAGAAAAATTTTCATAATGGGCGATATGTTTGAATTGGGCAGCAAAAGAGAATCATTTCATCGCGAGGTCGGCCGCAAGGTTGGCAGCGTTTGCGACACATTTATAACCGTGGGTAAACTTTCAAAATTAGCGGCCTCGGCCGCTGAATTATCCGGTTTTGATATGAAAAATATCTTTATCTGCGAGACTTGTGCGCAAGCCCGGGATATTTTATTTAATAAGGTAATCCCGAAAAAAGATGACATTGTTCTGGTAAAAGGTTCGCGCTTGATGAAGATGGAAGAGGTTTTTAAGGGCCGTTAAAAAATGCTATATTATTTACTTTACCCCTTACATAATATAATATCTGCCTTCAATATTTTTCGTTACATAACATTCCGCGCTGCAATGGCAGCTTTAACCGCTTTTTTAATCAGTCTTATCTTCGGCCCAGTGTTGATAAAGAAGCTAAAAAAGTTAAAGATCGGAGAAAATATACGCAAGGAAGATAGCGCCAGGCTTCATGAATTGCACCGCAGTAAACAGGATACGCCAACAATGGGAGGGATATTGGTATTAGCGGCGATATTATCTTCCACATTGCTTTGGGCTGACATATTCAATAAATATATAATCATAGTATTATTCAGCACCCTCTGGCTGGGGGTAACCGGTTTCATCGACGATTATTTAAAACAGATAAAGAAAAAGTCAAAAGGGCTGACCGCGACCGCAAAATTTACCAGCCAGATTGTCTTAGGGCTGATATTAGGCAGCATTCTTTTATTTGACCCCCAAAACAGCATAAATTTAGAATTCCCTTTTTTAAAAAATACCTCTTTAGATTTAGATGGTTTATATATTATATTTGTAATTCTGGTAATTGCCGGTACTTCAAATGCCGTAAACCTTACCGACGGTTTAGATGGATTAGCCATAGGGATTGTGGTGATGGTGGCTTTGGCTTTTAGCGTTTTGAGTTATGTAACGGGGAATATAAAATTCAGCGATTATCTCTTTATCCCCTTCATTAAGGGTAGCGGGGAACTTACGGTATTCTGCTCCAGTATCTTAGGAGCTGGTTTGGGTTTTCTCTGGTTTAACTGCTATCCCGCATCTATTTTTATGGGAGATGTGGGGTCTTTGGCCCTGGGAGGTGCACTGGGGACGGTAGCCTTATTGATAAAAAAAGAGTTGCTTTTGGTGGTGGTAGGTGGCATATTCGTCTTAGAGGCTTTATCAGTGATTTTACAGGTAGGTTCTTTTCGCCTGACCAAGAAACGTATATTTAAAATAACTCCTCTGCACCATCATTTTCAATTTCTAAATTGGCCGGAAAATAAGGTAATTGTAAGATTCTGGATTATCGCAGGCCTCTTGGCGCTTCTTACCATAGTAACTCTGAAGATCCGGTAACTTATATGTCCGAACTCCCGCACTTTTTAGTATTCAAGCATTTTTATAAAAAAGATGAATAAACAAAAGGTGCGGGATCAATTCACAGACGCCCTGCGGGCTACAACTTACGTCAGTAGCAGGCGTAGTTGAAGATTCCGTAAGTTGTCTGTTCATTGATGAGAAATACAGAATATTTCACAAATAAAAAAATAGCTATTATTGGGTTGGCGCGGTCAGGTTTAGCCTGTGCGAATCTTCTTTATAACCTAGGCTCTAAAGTAAGCGTGACTGATAATAGAGATAACGATTCTACGCGTTTAAATGCATCAATGATAAAATCGAAGGAGATAACCGTAGAATTGGGCAGGCATACTAAAGGATTTATACAAAATAAAGATCTCGTAGTTGTCTCTCCCGGGGTTACCAATGATGCGCAGCCGGTTATCTGGGCCAGGGAATTTAAAATTCCGGTTATTAGCGAGATAGAGCTGGCATGGCTTTTGTGCCCTGCCACGGTAATTGCGGTTACAGGTTCAAATGGCAAGACCACTGTGACAACATTAATTGGTAGGATTTTACAGGCCCAGGGCAGGCGGGTCTTTGTCTGTGGTAATATCGGAACTCCGTTCTCTTGCGAGGTGGAGAAGATGAACGAGGCAGATTTTGTTTCTTTGGAGGTAAGTTCTTTTCAGTTGGAAGGGATTGATAAGTTTAAGCCAAAAATTGCAGTCATACTTAATTTTACCCGTAACCATTTAGACAGATATAAGAATATGCAGGAGTATCTGGAGGCAAAAAAACGTATATTTAGAAATCAGGATAAGAGCGACTACCTGGTTTTAAACTCAGAAGATCCCATTGTCAGGGGGCTGGAGAAGGAAACAAATGCCTTGGTAATATATTTTTCCCAGACACAAAAGCTGAATCCTAACCAGGCTGCTGTTTTAGCTGTTGCTTCTATATTAGGCATAGATGAGGCCGGAGTTTTAAATGTCACAAAAGAATTCAAGGGCATAGAGCACCGCCTGGAATTCGTAGGCCAGATAAACAATATAAGATTTATTAATGATTCAAAGGCTACAACCGCAGATTCTTCCGCTTGGGCATTAAAGAATATTAACGGCCCGGTAATACTGATTGCAGGAGGAGTGCATAAGGGTGTAGACTATGGCTTAATCTTGGAATTGGCGCGCAAAAAGATAAAGCAGGCCATATTGATCGGAGAAGCAAGGAACATAATAAAAGAGGCGTTTGCCGGGTCTTTTCCCACAGAAGAAGCCTCGACGCTAGAAGAGGCGGTTAGCAAGGCTTTTATGAAAGCCGTACCAGGCGACTGCGTGCTGCTTTCTCCCATGTGTTCCAGCTTCGACATGTTTTCTAATTACGAAGAGAGAGGCAACATCTTTAAAAGAAGCGTTTATGATTTAATCAAAAACAATACCTGACATGGTATACAATATCAGAATAAAGCTTTTTACTATTACCGTAATATTAATCTGCGTCGGCACGGTGATGATTTACAGCGCCTCCAGCATTTATGCCTGGGAAAGATATAAAGACGGTTTCTTTTTCTTGAAGCGCCATGTCATTTTTTTGTTCATCGGAGCCTTATTTACATTTTTAGTAATGAGCATTGATTATAGAAAGCTTAAGGTAGTTTCCAAGCCCTTATTGATTCTTTCTTTAATATTATTAGTTTTGGTATTGATACCAGGCATAGGAAGAGAGGTCTCCGGAGCACGCAGGTGGTTTCGGTTTAAATTTATCAGCTTTCAGCCTTCTGAATTAGCGAATCTGGCAATGGTCATTTATGTTGCCGATTTTATTTCTCGCAAAGGGAACTTTATCAAAACTTTTTTAAGGGGTTTTCTTCCTCCGGTTTGCATTCTGGGATTGCTTGCATTATTAATTATGATGCAACCGGATTTAGGCAGTACCCTGGCTATAGGCGTAGTAGTGTTTATAATGCTCTTTATCGCAGGCGTTAGAGCCGGTTATTTGTTATCAGTGTTTCTAGCGAGTATCCCTGTGCTTTATATATTAATCTTTAGTGTGCCTTATAGGCGAATGCGTATTTTGGCTTTTTTGAATCCCTGGCTAGACCCGAAGGGTAGCGGCTTCCAGATAATACAATCACAGATTGCACTGGGTTCAGGAGGAATATTCGGTGTCGGATTAGGGCACTCCAAACAAAAATTATTTTATCTGCCCGCTGCACACACTGATTTTATTTTTTCCATAATCGGAGAAGAATTGGGTTTCCTTGGAACATTGGCTATAGTAATATTATTCATGATTTTTATCCAGCAGGGGATTAAGATTATGAAGAATGCTTCAGACAAATTCGGTTACTTTTTAGCCTTAGGCCTGATTTTAATGATTTCTTTTAAGGCAATCATAAATATCGGTGTCTCCTGCGGGGTACTGCCTACAAAAGGTCTGCCACTGCCCTTTATCAGTTACGGCGGCTCGTCTTTTATTTTTGACCTGGTTAGTGTAGGCATATTGATGAATATTGCGCGTACCGGAGAATATCCATGAGCCGGTTAAAAGTCTTAGTAGCCACCGGCTCAAGCGGCGGGCATATATTTCCTGCCCTGAGTTTTTTACATACGCTAAGAGATAAATACAAGAATGTAGACACCCTTTTGATTTTACCGAAAAGGGCCAGAGAGTTTAACCTGGTGCCGCGAGATTGCAAAGTAAGCTACCTTTCCATTTCTACGATTAAATTTAAGCTGAATTTTAAAAATCTTACAGCTTGCTTTAGATTCTTAAAAGGGTCATTAGAAAGCCTGTATCTATTGGTTGAATTTAGGCCGGATGTCGTCGTGGGTTTTGGCAGCCTCAGTTGCATTCCTGTAGTGCTGTTAGCCTGGATTTTTAGAATCAAGACTTTAATCCATGAACAGAATGTAATCCCGGGCAGGGCCAATAGATTATTGGCAAAATTTGCCGACAAGATTGCCGTTTCTTTTATCCAGACCAAAAATTATTTAAATAGTAGTCAAAAATTAGTTTTTACCGGTAACCCCATACGCCAGGAGCTCAAAGCGGCCAAAGATTTAAGGCAGGAGGCCCTGGATTTTTTTGGATTCGATAATAATAAGTTTACGATTCTTGTGATGGGAGGCAGCCAGGGAAGCCACCGCATTAATACCTGTTTTTTAAATGCAGTATCAATGATGACAGATAAATCCGGATTCCAGATTATTCATTTAGCAGGGCAGGCAGACTACGGGTTATTAGATAGCGGTTACAGGGATTCACAGGTGGCTTTTAAATTATTCACTTTCTTAAAAGAGATGCAATATGCCTATAGTATCGCAGACCTTGCCATCACGAGGGCAGGCGCAACTACAATTGCTGAATTAGCATTCTTCGGGACCCCTGCGATAATTATCCCTTACCCTTTTGCTTACAGGCATCAATTAAATAACGCAGGAGTTTTAACTGGGCATGCAGCGGCCATTCTTATAAATGAAGATGAACTAGAGCCAAAAGTTTTAAAAGAAGTTTTAGTTGACTTAATGAATAATCCTAATAAGATTAAACTTATGCGCTCCAATTTTAATAGAATATCTGAAAGTAATGCCTGCGATTTATTGATAAATGAAACACTCTCTTTAATCGCGGCATAACTATAGTTATATATGAGCAAACACTATCACTTTATAGGTATTGGCGGCATCGGAATGAGCGGCATTGCACAGCTTCTGTTGCGTTGCGGCATGAAAGTGAGCGGCTCGGATTTAAAAGCAGGAAAAATTACCGAAGAACTCAAGAACTTAGGGGCTGAGATTTTTATCGGCCACAACCCGGCAAATATTAGAGACGCAAGCACAATAATTTATTCTTCTGCTATAAAAGAAGATAATCCGGAAGTCATAGAAGCAAAAAATCTTAACATCCCTTTGAAAAAAAGGGCAGAGGCGCTTGCTGAATTAATGAGGGACAAGACAGTGATTACGGTTACCGGCAGCCACGGTAAGACCACAACTACTTCTTTGGCTTCTTATCTTTTAATGGAGGCCGGGCTACTGCCAACAGTAGCCATAGGCGGGATACTGAATAATATAGATACAAACGCTTGCCTTGGCAATGGCAGTTATTTTGTTGCCGAAGCAGATGAGTCTGACGGCTCTTTTTTATATTATCAGCCCCAATATTCAATCATCACCAACATTGACCGGGAGCACCTCGATTATTACGGAGAATTTAAGGCCGAGTTAGATGCCTTCAAGGCCTTTATATCTAAAACAAAAGACAACGGCTGCGTATTTTGCTGTGCCGACGATAAGAATCTAAAAAAGCTTATTGCCGATTGCAAGAATAGATATTTGCTCTTTGGCCTAAAAGAGGAAGCGGATATTTATCCTAAAAATATAGAGTTAAAAGACCTCGCCTCAAAATTCGACTGCTACTTCAGAAATAAATTTGTCGCTACATTTGATCTGGCCCTCGCAGGTGAGCATAACATTTCCAATTCTCTTGCTGTAATCGCTTTGGGGCTGGAGCTGGGGATAGATTTAGGGATTATTAAAAGAACGCTTCTGGGCTACAAAGGCGCGCGCCGAAGGCTCGAGGTTAAATTTAGGGACAAAAATTATTTGGTTATTGATGATTACGCGCATCATCCTACCGAGATAAAGGCAACACTTTCCGCCATCCATGGCCTTAAGCGCAACAGGATTATTGCGGTGTTTCAACCGCACCGGTATACCAGGACAAAATTGCTTATGGAAGAATTTAGCACATGTTTTGATTTGGCGGATTATTTGGTTGTTACAGATATATATCCTGCAGGTGAGCCGCCCTTAGAAGGCGTAAACGGCAAGGGCCTATTTGATAAAATAAAACAACGCTCTCCCGATAAGGAAATGAGTTTCTTGCAAAAAGAGGAAATCGTTGCGCATATTTTAAGAATAATGAAACCAGGCGACCTTATTATTACTCTTTCTGCAGGAGACATTGTAAAAGTCTCTGATGAATTGGCCAAAGAACTTAAAAACAGGAATCTTTAAAGAGGTCAAGGCCGAGTTTAAAACTCAAGAGCCGTTAAAAAAATATACTACTTTTAAAATCGGCGGCCCGGCTGAATTTTTTATCGAGCCGGCTGATACCAATGATTTAAAATTGTTGATTCTATCGGCAAAAAGATATAATATACCGATTTTAGTACTTGGCTCAGGAAGCAATACCCTGGTTAGCGATAAGGGGGTAAGGGCGTTAGTCCTTAAGCTTAATTCCCCTTATTTTAGAAGCGTTACAAAGAAAGGTAATTATCTTAAGGTAGGAAGCGGTTTAATTTTGAGAGATTTAATCCTCAAGGCGAGAGACTATGGCCTCTCCGGTTTAGAGTTTTTAACGGGTATTCCGGCAACTGTAGGAGGAGCGCTAGTGATGAATGCCGGTGCCTGGGGCAAGAATATAGGCTCAGTAGTAAAAGAAGTTACCGTAATGGACTATCAAGGGAAAACGAGGATTTTAAGTAAAAAGAAAATAAAATTCGGATATCGTAAATCAAGCCTCACAAAATATATAGTTTTAAATTCAACCCTTAGGCTGGCTAGAAAAAATAGAAAAACAATCCAGGAAAAGATGAATAAAATTCTTAAAAATCGCATAAGCACGCAGGATAATACTTCTCCTAATGCCGGTTGTATTTTTAAGAATCCGCCTTGTGAATCAGCAGGCAGATTAATAGATTCCTGCGGTTTAAAAGGTAAAAGAATAGGCGATGCCTGTGTTTCTTGCCGACATGCAAATTTTATTTTAAATCGAGGGAGGGCGTCGGCAAGTGATGTTCTGAAATTAATGCATTTAATCCAGAAGAAAGTCAAAGATAAATTCAGGGTCACTTTAGAGCCGGAGATAAAGATATGGCAGTAAAATTCGGTAAAATTGGCGTATTAATGGGCGGCCCTTCTTCGGAAAGAGAGATTTCACTTAAGTCAGGTAAGGCGGTATATGAAGCCTTGAAGCAACTGGAGTTAGACGTATGCGCAGTTGAAATAGAGACAGATAACCAAAAAGAAAACATGCGTTTAATAAAGTCGCGCAAAATCGACTGTGCTTTTTTAGCGTTACATGGCCGTTTCGGAGAGGATGGAGGAATCCAGAGGATTTTAGAGATGCTTAAAACTCCTTATACCGGCTCAGGAGTATTGGCCAGCAAATTGGCTATGGATAAAGTTTATTCCCGCCAGATCTTCGAGGTCCATGGCTTACGGGTGCCAAAGTATAAGGCAATAGAAAAAAAATGTTATAATATAAATTGTAAGAGTTACACAAACCTGCATTTGCCTTTGGTGGTAAAACCCGCAGGGGGCGGTTCAAGCATAGGTCTATCCATTGTTTATGAGGAACAGGGCCTGGGAGAGGCGATAGGTCTGGCATTCAGATTTGATGAAAGAATAATCATTGAAGAATACATAAAAGGACGAGAACTCACAGTGGGTATATTGGATGAAAAGGCCCTTCCGGTTATAGAGATAATACCCAAAAGAACTTTTTTTGATTATGAGGCAAAATACCAGTCAGGGTTGACGCGCTATATAGTGCCTGCTGAATTAGAAGAAAGTATATTAAGGGGCGCCAAAGACGCTGCTCTGTCTGCGCATAAACTTTTAGGATGTTTTGGCTGTTCTAGGGTTGATATGATTTTGAATAAAGAGGGTATACCATTTATATTGGAAGTTAATACCATACCCGGATTAACCTCCACAAGCCTTCTGCCCAAGGCAGCAAAAGCAACAGGCATAGGTTTTCATGATTTATGCCTTAAGCTGATAAAACTGGCGTATGAACGCCGTCCTTGCGGGGATTTAGTTAGGGCTATAAGACAGTGAAAAAACATAATACCAGTCAGCCCCATAGATTTAATAAAATTGCAGGAGTCCTGGTTAAATTTTTTATTATCGCTGCAATAATTTTTCTTGCTTTATTTTTTATTACAAGTTATATTTACAAAATTCTGGGTGCCTCTGATTATTTTAAAATAAAAGAAATTATTACCAGAGACAATAGTTCAGTCAATCTTTCTTATTTAAAAGGGAAAAATATATTTAGAATTGATGTAGAAGGCGAGTCCAGATACATACTGGAATCATTTCCTAATTATGGCAGAATTAATTTGGTCAGGGTTTTGCCGGACCGAATATTTGTTGATTTCGTAGAACGCCAGCCACAAGCCTTATTAAAATTCTACAAATATTTTGCCTTGGATAAAGAGGGCGTTCTTTTTACCCCCTCTAGCCAAGATTTGCAAGCCGAATTGCCGGTTATATTAGGATTGGAGACAAAAATCTTTGGCCCAAAGCCCGGGAAAAAATATAATTTAAAAGAAATTAACCTTGTTTTGAATATAATCAAAGAGATGAACACGAATAAGACATTAAAAGATTATAAAATAAAAAAAATTGATGTAACAAATCCTTCTAATTCAACAGTATTTATTGCCCTTACGCATAGTAATCAAGACATCTCGGTTAAAAAACCACAGGCAAGACCCGAAGAATTATTAGAGGTAAGAGTTGGCGGGGAGGGGGTAAAAGATAAATTCGCGGTTCTTGCCGGTATAATTAATCAGGAAAAACTTAACTTAACCAAGATAAAATATATTGACCTGAGATTTAAAGAGTCGGTAATAAAGTTACGTGAGGCCACAACTTATGGAACAAAGTGAACATAAGTTGTTTGGCCTAATTAGCACAATAACTTACTCATACTTCGTATTCGTAAGTTATGTGCTCATTAAAGATGAAAAATAACTATATCTGTGCATTAGACATCGGTTCCAGTAAAATCGCCGCTTGTGTCGCTGAAATCAGAAAAGGCAATATAGTGAAGCTTTTCTTTGACAACGTTGCGTCAAACGGAGTCAAGGAGGGTATAATTGTTGATTCGATAGATTTAATCAGGGCGGCAAGCAAGCTCTTAAAAGGCCTGAAGGCCAAGTCAGGCATAAATATTAAATTTATATACACCAATATTTCCGGAAGGGATATCCTTACAAAACACAGCCGCGCGATCATCCCGCTTGCTGAGAGGGGCAATAAAGTTATCACCATGTCAGATATAATGAGAGTTAATGAGCAGGCGCGTATTTTGGGCTCCGGCCTGGAAGAAGAGATAATCCATCTGATACCTTCCAGCTACACAATAGATTCAAAGAGTAATATCCAGGACCCCATAGGATTATATAGCCATAAATTGGAAGTAGATTTATTTTTAATCTGCGGGAAACTTTCTTCTATACAAAGCTTAAGCCGCGTAATTAATCAGTCCGGATACGAGATAAAAGATTTATTTTTTTCAGGTTTTGCTACAAGTCAGGCAGTATTCAATCGCGAACTTCAGGGGGGGCTAAATTTACTCTGCGATATCGGAAGCGATATAACAGAGGTATCGGTATTTAGGGACGGCGTACTTAAAGATATTGAAATCCTGAACGTGGGAGGGGATAACCTCACCGAACAACTTTGCCAGGCGCTAAAGATTCCCCTTGATTTCGCAGAAGATATAAAAAGGTCTTATGGGGCAATAGGAGAATACCAGATACCGGAGGACAAAGAGATTTTAGTAAGGAAAAGCGACTTTTATAAACCGATAAAACAAAAGTTGGTTTCCCAGGTAATTACTTCCTCTGCAAAGTTAATTTGCTCCAATATTAAAGAAGCGGTAGAAAAAAGGGTTCCCCTTTATGAAATCAATAATTTTCTGGTTGTAGGCAGGACCGCTGCATTAGAAGGCTTCATTGAGATGTTAGAAAATACACTTGGCATCCCCGTAAAATTGGGCCGGCTTACTAACCCCAGGGTCCTTTCTTTGACAAACCAGGATAACATATTATCGGGCGAAAGGTATTTAACTTATTTGACTTCTCTGGGTATGGTCTGTCTTGCCGCGCAGAATAAACTCTCTCTCAATATGCCTGTTTATCAACCCACCAAGAATCTTGTCCTTAAGTTAGTAAATCGTTTTAAAGAGGTATATCAGGAATATTTCTAAGGAGCGCACAGCCCCAAGAAACGAAGCAAGCTTGACCCGTTGCTTTTCTTATGTATAATATATTAGTTAAATGTTATGATTAGGGATAATTTATTAAAAATAAACGAGAGGATTTCTTTAGTTTGTTCCAAAATTAACCGCGACCCTAATGAAATAAGCATTGTGGCTGTAACTAAAAACAGGACGAGCGGGCAAATTAAAGAAGCAATGGAGGCAGGTATAGCTGATATCGGAGAGAATCGAGTCCAAGAGGCCCTGTTCAAATTTAACGAGATAGCGAAGCAACGGAATGACGGGCAACGAATAAAATGGCACATGGTTGGGCACTTGCAGACCAATAAAGCAAAAGAAGCGGTTAAGATTTTTGACCTTATTCATTCTATAGATTCCCTGCGCTTGGCAGCTGAAATCGACAAGCAGGCAGCCAAGATTAATAAGATTCAGAATATATTAATTGAAGTAAAAACTTCCCAGGAAGCAACGAAATTTGGGTTAGGGCCCGATACCGCAGCAGAGGTTATTAGAGAGTTATCCGGGCTTAAGAATATAAAAGTAGACGGCCTTATGACTATTGCTCCTCTCGTAGATAATCCGGAAAAAGCCAGGCCCTATTTTAGGATGTTGAGGGAATTAAAAGAAAAAATTAATGAGTTGCGGCTTACGAGTTACGAGTTACGAGTTTTGTCTATGGGTATGACTGATGACTACCAAGTTGCAATAGAAGAAGGTTCAACTATGATAAGGTTGGGAAGGGCTATATTTTCCCGCCAGTAATATTAATATAAGGCGGGATCCCGCTTCTTGACTTTATTTGGGGAAGCGGGAGAAGGAATATAATGAAAGAAAAAATCGGCATTATTGGATTTGGTAATATGGGTTCGGCGATCGCCGAACGGCTTAAGGCCCAAGTTGCTGTATTCGATAAAGATAACCTGAAGACCAGAAACCTTAAAGGCGGCATAAAGGTTATGCTAAGTGCTGCCTCAGTATTAGAGGAATCCGATGTCATAATCATCGCTGTCAAGCCGCAGGATGTAAGTTCGCTTTTAGACACGATTAAAAAACCGGCCAAAGGGGCTAATAAACTTTTTATTTCAATTGCCGCAGGAATAACTACAGGTTATATCGAGAAAGCCCTAAGCAATGCGAGGGTAATACGGGCAATGCCCAATGTAGGAGCAAAGATAGGCAAGTCTGTAACTTGCATATGCAAAGGTAACTTTGCTACGCAGGAAGATTTAGAGGTAGCCAGGGGAATATTCAGCCGCATAGGAGAAGTGCAGGAGTTAAACGAAGACATGATGGATGCTGCTACGGCAATTTCCGGGAGCGGGCCGGCGTATTATTTTTATGCCATTGAAACCAATTTCGATAAATACAGAAACAGTCACCAGCAGTTTCAGCAGGATTTCATGGTAGCTTTATCAAAGGCGGCCGGGGCAATCGGCTTTGACGAAAAAACAGCGCAGTTCCTGGCGAACTGGACAGTTGTCTATAGTGATTTACTTTTGAAGGAGACCGGGTTGGCTCCACAGGATTTAAGAAAACAAGTTACCTCCAAGGGAGGGACTACTGAGGCGGCTCTGGAAGTTCTAAGCAGAGGCGGTTCTTTAGCAGAGGCGGTTAAATCTGCGGTGAAAAGGGCTAAGGAATTAGCGAAGGGAGAATAGCGATGGCGCGTATCGGAATTATCGGCGGAAGCGGATTGTATAAAATAGAAGGGATTAAAATAAAAAAGGAGATGGAATTTAATACTCCTTTTGGCAAGCCTTCAGGTAAATTTGTGATTGGCAGTTTAGAGGGCAAAGATGTAGTTTTTGTACCCCGCCATGACATAGGCCACCGCCTATCCCCCAGCCACATAAATTACAGGGCTAATATTTATGCGATGAAAAAGCTGGGCGTAGAAAGGATTATCTCTGTTACTGCCTGCGGCAGCCTTAAAGAGGAACTGCGGCCTTTGGATTTTGTAATAGTAGACCAGTTTGTAGACAGGACCAATTATGCAAGAGATATGTCTTTTTTTGAAGAGGGCATCGTAGCGCATATTGAATTTGCCCATCCTGTCTGCGCAGAGCTTGGCGGGATATTATACAAGACAGCCACTGACCTTAAGATAAAGGCGCATAACGGCGGGACATACATCAATATGGAAGGCCCTGCATTCTCTACTTTGGCAGAGTCGCAACTTTACCGCAGCTGGGGAATGGACGTAATCGGAATGACAAATTTTACCGAGGCAAAATTAGCAAGAGAGGCTGAAATCTGTTATGCGACTTTAGCGTCAGTTACCGATTATGATTGCTGGCATCCGCACCATGCAAGCGTTACCATTGATATGATTATAAAAAATCTACATAAGAATGTCGAAAATGCCAAAAAAATACTGCGCCAAGTTATAAAAGATATTCCTGCGCAAAGAAACTGCAGCTGCGGTAATGCGCTAAAACACGCTATCATCACTGATAAAAAAGTTATTCCCGCTAAAATAAAAAAAGATTTAGATATTATTATCGGAAAATATATCAAATAAAATAATGGATTATAAATCTACTTTAAATCTTCCCCAAACCAAGTTCCCGATGAAGGCAGATCTTCCTTGCAGGGAGCCGCTTTGCTTGCAAAAATGGCAGGAAATGGAACTTTATCAGCTTATCGGCGAAAAATCTTCCGGGAAGCCCAAATATATACTGCACGATGGGCCGCCTTATGCAAACGGAGATATACATATCGGCCATGCATTAAATAAAACCCTGAAGGATATTGTAGTCAAATATAAAACCATGCAGGGTTATGATTGCGCTTATGTGCCTGGCTGGGATTGCCATGGCCTGCCTATTGAGCACCAGTTATTTAAAGAATTGAAAATTAATAAAACTGAGATTGCTCAAATAGAATTTCGAAAGAAAGCCTATGAATACGCAATGAAATATGTCTCAATTCAGAAGGAGCAATTCAAGCGTTTGGGCGTATCCGGTGACTGGGAGCATCCTTATTTAACATTGAGCCATGATTATGAGGAAACAATCGTCAGGTCTTTTAATGAATTGATTAAAAAAGGTTATATCTACAGGGGGCTTAAGCCTGTAAACTGGTGCTTTAAGTGCGAGACTGCTCTGGCTGAGGCAGAGGTAGAATATGAAGACCATAGTTCTCCGTCGATTTATGTGAAATTTAAATTAGAGAAAAATGAAGTTTTTAAACAAGAAACCTATTTAGTAATCTGGACTACAACACCATGGACATTAATCGCAAACACGGCTGTGGCAGTGCATCCTGACCTGTCATATTCCTTAATTGGGACAGAAAAAGGAAATCTTATTATCGCAGGTGTTCGCTTAGCTGTATTAAGCCAGATAGGTATTGAGAAGTATGAGATTATAAAGGAGATAAAGGGTAGAGAGCTTGAAGGTTTAATTTATATGCATCCTTTTTCCTTAAGAAAGGGCAGGGTAGTCCTGGCAGATTACGTTTCAACAGAGGAAGGTAGCGGGTTAGTACACACTGCACCTGGACATGGAAATGAAGATTATTTAACCGGACTAAAATATAAATTGGATATTGTCATGCCGGTTGACTCTAAAGGCAAATTCGATTCTAGCGCAGGGGAATTTGCGGGTTTGAATGTTTATGACGCGAATAAACCCATTATCGATAAACTTAATTCACTGGGCTCCTTGCTTTTTGAGACGAAAATTCAACATTCTTATCCGCACTGCTGGCGTTGCAAGACTCCCATAATATTCAGGGCTACAAAACAATGGTTTTTATCCCTAGAACATAACAATCTGCGTAATGAACTTCTTAAGGCGGTCACGCAGGTTCAATGGATTCCTGAAACAGGCAGAGAGAGGATTTCCGCAATGATTAGAGAACGCCCTGACTGGTGCCTCTCAAGGCAAAGATTCTGGGGAGTCCCCATACCGGCAATTGTCTGCAATAATTGCCATGAGGAATTCCTTGAACCGCAAGTGGTGGAAAAATTTGCCTCGGTAGTAGCAAGAGAAAGCTCTGACAGCTGGTTTGAAAAAGACTTAAAAGAATTCCTGACTGAAAAAACCCACTGTCCTTATTGTAATGGAAACAGTTTCTCTAAGGGGACGGATATCCTTGATGTTTGGTTTGATTCCGGGGTAAGCCACCAGGCAGTATTAAAGAGAAGAAAAGAATTAGGCGGCACTCCATGTGCCTTGTATCTTGAAGGCTCTGACCAGCACAGGGGTTGGTTTCAGTCTTCGCTGATACCATCCATATGCATTGACGGGAGAGCGCCTTTTAAAGCAGTGCTGACCCATGGATTTGTTGTGGACGGAGAGGGAAGAAAGATGTCCAAATCAACGGGGAATGTTATTTCGCCGCAGGATATCATTAAAGATTACGGCGCGGATATATTGCGGATGTGGATTGCTTCAAGCGATTACAACGAAGATATACGCATTTCAAAAGAAATACTTAC
>Ga0265297_10001444_pt1 | contig 55621 bp, 59 predicted proteins | sample Munlanlwell13791_FD_192502 | JGI IMG/M metagenome (GOLD analysis project Ga0265297, IMG submission 192502) | Leachate microbial communities from a municipal landfill in Southern Ontario, Canada - Leachate well 137-91 | ecosystem: Engineered > Solid waste > Landfill > Unclassified | place...
TCAAGTAGTGTTCCCTTGTTTGTAATAATGCCGATAGAAATGGGAAGCTGGTCGGCAACCCCGACCTACTCACTGACTGATAACGCCATTGGTGGATTTATTACTTATTCCTTTAAATCCAAGTCGTACATTTATGGAGTGGGAATAAAGAGTATCAAAAATTCAGATCTGTATCTGGGACTGGGGTTTGGCATACCGGTGGCCCAAAATATGGCCAGTATGTTCATTGAAGTCGGGACACTAGAAAGCAAATTCGACCCCCAGATTTTTCTGGGACTATCGATACCCTTTTTACCGTAAATCGGTTAAAATACCCACAAAAGGCCAGAAAAATGAATTCTGGCCTTTTTCATTGGTTGACATAATTAAAGAAATGTGATAAGATGAGATATTGCTCAAAATGAGTAATGTTATTTAAAAACTTAAAAATCATTAGAAATGAAAAGAGTAATAACCACAACCCTAAAATGGATTTTGGCTTTATTATTTCTCTACAACACTGGAATATTCTCTAAAATAAAAGTCCGCGACTTCGAACATATGAAGGATCCAATGGAAGAAATTAGAGACAGACAGTGGTTAGCTGAAATAACAAGCCGAGCCAGAGAATTAGGCGACGGTTATACTCCGTCGCTATATTTTGAAGATCTATTAAAAATAGAGATGAGAAAAAGACATGATAGTATTTATTATACGATTAATACTAATGACTTTATCTCATCCCTCCATCAGCTCAACATGGAGCGCCGAGAGAAACTCCAATGGAATGGGGACGAAGCCGGAATGGAAAAATTTTGGGAAGAAACATCTATTGCCCAAAAAAAATTTGATGCCGTGGTTGATCCCGGCAAAGAAGCCCGCCTAGCCCAAACCAAAAGAGAGTTTAGAGATGGCACTATGTTTAAAAAAGTCCTCTCTTGGTTATGGCGCTGTTACACTAAGAACTTTTTTCTCGCTTTAGTCCTCCTCTACTTATGGTGGGTCGAAGAAAGAGAAAAATGGCGAATTAATAACCCACTAAGTTTTATAATCTGCCTTCTGATTTATCCTTATACAATCATCAGGACACTACTTAGGAAACTGGATTATCAAACTAGACAATGGGCGATGGAGATTGCCTTTCGTCGAACTGAGAAAACTATCTTTACTCTGATCTCAGAAGATGAAATGGCGATTATCAAAAAATTCGCCGCCAAAGGACAAATAAAGAACTATAAAGAGTATTTAAATGCTAGGGGGTTAGTTGTCCGACATTCTTTTTTGTCGGCCACATTGGTCACTATCATTTTACTCTTGATTGTTCCTAGGCCACAAAGCCTAGCCAATAATCTACCAACTGTTAAGGGAGCTAAATATTTTATAGAGATAAAAGCTCCGCCCGGGATACAAACCATTTCCACAATGATTATCAATGCTCAAGATTGGGACAAGTCAGAAGCAATTTTGACCCCCGATAATGTTGATATCGTTTGGGAGATGGAAAAAATCCTATATGATCTAATACCTAAAATAAGCCAAGGCTTTGTTAAGACACTAGATCCGATTCCGCTTAGCAAATAATTATTTACAGAAGAAATTCAATAAAATAATTATTTACTAAAACGAAGGAGATCAAAAAAATGAAAAAAATATTAGTGTTCTTAGCAATAGTTTTAATGGCATTACCACTGACTGCTCAAGTCAATGTGACCTCAGAAAGTACGGTTAAATCTGATTCGAACGTTTATAACGTTCCAGTACAAAAATTAGAAATCAGCAATAATGATTTCAAAATCAGATATGACTTCAAGGCTGGAGGTCCGGACATTGCCGGAGTATTTATTCCCAAAATCATCAGTGATTCTAGTAACAACTTAGGTTGTGCTTTAATTAAAACTGGTGACGGAAATAAAAAAGATCAGTTGGTAACTGACCTGTGGGCTAATCGCACTTGGGGTAAGAAACTTTACACCGGGATAGAAGTTGGCCGTATTGTTGGACCAACCAATAAACCCTGGGACTTTATTGTCAGTAAAGTATCTTATGGCCCGTTTACTGCTGAAGGCGGTATTCTAGCCTATCACCCATTAACTGACGGAATCAATTCCAAAGATGCAATCTATGCTTGGGCTGCCTATCACCCCGAGCATGCCTACGTTGCTCTTGGAAAACAGATTAATACCTATTGGGCATTTGTCGGGACAAAGAATCTAAAAAAATTCGGCAACCTGACATTTGGCAACTATGATACCAAAACCAATAATTTCTGGTTTAAGTCTCAAACTGGATTAGGAGAAATCAACCAAGGTTTCTTCAGCCAGGATATGTACATTGAGGCTACTTCATATTTAGTAGTACCACCGTTTTTCTACAAACATTTTTCTCCTTTGACTACCAAAGGAACATATTCGATAAAAATGGAAGGCAGAAGAACAAACGGGGTCCATGGCTATGAAGTTATGGGCGGACAGATTATTGGTAACAATATACTCCAATTAGGCGTTGGAATAAATTCTGAATACAAGAATGATAAGTTAAAACTCGGTCCAGCTATTGAGCTTTATAAAAGCTGGAAAATTGATAACCTTAAAGGTTCAATCGAGTTAAGACACGATTTTTTGTATCAGGCCACTAGTGCCTATATAACGATAAAATACTAAATAAACTACCGAGCCCTTACGGACTCGGTATTTTTTATAACTCAAGCTTCGCTTGTCCGCTGTCTTCTTGGCCTTGATGCTGAATATACTTCTTAATCTGTTCTTCGTCCAAGCCCGCCGTTGAGACAAAATAGCCATCCGACCAAAAGCCCATGTGCTTGTCGTAAACTTTATCAAGAAATGGGAATTTACGTCGCATGGCCTTGGAACTATTTGATTTGAGAATATTAACAGCATCACTGATTGCCCACTTTGGTGGGATGGAAATTAGTAAATGAATATGGTCTTCATCGCACTTGGCTTCGTATAACTCTAGATCTGGATAGTTGCGACAAATGCGACGTAAAATGCCAACACAAAAAGTACCCATCCCTTCCTTGAGGGCTTTTCGTCGATACTTAGTCACAAAGACTATGTGGTATCTAGTATAGTATACGCTTTGGGCTTGGCGTCGATATTGCATAGTTATATTCTAACCAATGACGGCCAAAAGTCCAGCGACCAGGCTCTCCTCCGAGGCTTCACAGCCTCGGTTTCCCCGGTAGTAACAAACCAAAACAAAAGCCATAACATCAAGTTATGGCTTTTTAATTACTCTAATGTGCCGAAAGAGGGACTCGAACCCTCACCCCCTTGCGAGGACTAACACCTGAAGCTAGCGCGTCTACCAATTCCGCCATTTCGGCTCATTAATCAGCAAATAAATAAGTTTGCCAATCGCTTGTTTCTATTCTATCTAATTCTACAGCTTGGTCAATAGCAAAATCACCAATCTTAGTCCGGCGTAATCCGGAAAGATAAGCTCCCACCGCTAAAAAATTACCTAAATCATAGGCCAATGTTCGGATATAAGTTCCGGAAGAACAGGCCACCCTCAACTTCAATATCGGCCAACTATAATCAATAATCTCTAAATCGGAAATAATGATTGCTTGTTTTGGCCGAACAATGTCTTGACCCTTGCGAGCTAGATCATATAATTTCTGCCCATTTACCTTCTTGGCACTATACATGGGTGGTAATTGTTCTCGCGCCCCTAAAAAATTATTAACAGCTATTATTATTTTCTCTTTATCCAATGCCTCTCCCTGATATTCTGACAAGATCTTTCCTTCTCGATCATAGGTATCAGTGGTAATACCTAAATGGATTTCAGCTTCATACTCTTTATTCATTTTGACAAACCGAGAAATATTCTTAGTCGCCGCTCGACCGACAGCCAAAATCATTAGTCCCGAAGCTTGTGGGTCTAGCGTCCCAGCATGACCAATTTTTTTTATACCCGACAAACGTCTCAAGCGATTAACAACGCCATGAGAGCTAATATTGAGGGGCTTATCAATTAGAATAAATCCGGTATCCATATAATAATTATATCATTTTTATAATAATATGATATAATAACACAATAAATAATATTATCATAAAAATTATGAAAATGCCCATTAAACTAACGCTTAAAACCGAATTAATCCCACTTACCTTTATCACCGCCACAGTAGCAACAGTTTTGTGTTTTTATAATAATTTGCCAGACAAAGTAGCCAGTCATTGGAATTTTGCCGGACAAGTTGATGGCTGGAGCAGTAACACCTTCCATGGCGTATTTTTTCCTTTATTAATAATTGGCCTATATGCCCTCTTTCTTATTATGCCGATGATTGATCCACATAAAGAAAACTATGAGAAATTTATTTCAACCTATCATGTCTTCAAAGGACTAATAATTACCCTCCTCTTTTTTATATTCTTAGCCACCACCATCTTTAATCTAGGTTATAATATCAATATCGGGATAATGGCCGCTACTACTGTTGGTCTTTTCATGATTATTATGGGCTTCTACCTAAGAGACATTAAAAAGAATTGGTTTATGGGCATTAGAACTCCATGGACACTATCATCACCTCATGTCTGGGAAAAAACCCACAAGTTTAGTTCTTGGTTATTTGTTATTTTTGGCATCATTATCATGATCGCTCCCTATTTACCAGAGTCTCTAGCTTTTGCCCTGTTCATACTGGGAGTTCTCGGAGTTTCTTTAGGATCATTCCTTTATTCCTATCTCATCTTTTCCCAAGAAGAGAAGGCTAACAAAAAATAATAATCATCAATCATTAATTCTAAAAAGCAGAGGGCTCCTCTGCTTTTTTTGTTTTTTTTGCTATAATTAAAGAAGAAACAAACAAATAAATATATGAGTTATAATCCTACCGAAAACTACAAAAACAAAAACGCCGATCAAATGCTTCAACTGCTTCAAGTAACTGATCAGGGCTTAAGTAAAATAGAAGCCGAGAGTCGTTTCAAGACTTATGGACCAAATGACGTCTCTAAGCAAAAGAAGGTTCCAGTAATTATAAAGTTCCTATCATATTTCAAAAACCCAATGATTATAATTTTAATCATTGCAGCTACTTTTTCAGGCATCACCGGCTCTTACAATAGCGCAATTATTATTTTTACCATGATCTTCTTTAGTGTCGCCCTTAACTTCTACCAAGAACATAGGTCATCAATGGCCGCCGAAAAAATTACCAAAAAATTAGCTATCCGAGCAATTGTCATTAGAAATGGCCAGGAAAAAGAAATTATTACCAAACTAATTGTCCCCGGAGATATTGTTTGTCTATCAGCTGGAGACATTATCCCTTCTGATGGTCTCTTGCTAGAAGCTGATGACTTTTTTGTTAATGAATCAATTTTAACCGGGGAAAGCTTTCCAACAGAGAAAAATATTAATAATACCAAAACATCTCAAGTCTTCTCAGGCACAAACGTTATTTCTGGTTATGCGCGCTATTTAACTGTAAAAACTGGCCTCAACACTGAATATGGTCAAATTGCCGATCAATTAGGCGATCATCACGAGACAAATGCCTTTGAAGCTGGTATTCAAAACTTTGGGTATTTGATAATCAAAATTATTCTCTTTATCGTCGTTATCATCTTTCTGATTAATGCCATCTACAAAAAGGATGTCATGGACTCTATTATCTTTTCAATCGCGGTTGCCGTTGGTGTCACCCCCGAACTACTCCCAATGATTATGAGCGTCAACATGGCTCGAGGGTCAATCAAAATGTCTAAGAAAGGCGTCATTGTCAAAAGACTAAATGCTATTCCAGACTTTGGTAGTATGGACATTCTCTGTACCGACAAAACTGGAACATTAACCCAAGACAAAATTACGGTTGTCAAATATATTAATAATGAGAACCAAGCCGATGAAGCCGTTTTGCAAACCGCCTATCTCAATGGCTATTTTGAAACCGGAATCAAGAGTCTGCTCGACAAAGCAATTCTTGATTTCAAACACATTTCTACCACTGGAGCCAAAAAGATTAATGAAATCCCATATGACTTTGTCAGACGCTGTTCTTCGATTATTTATGAAAAAGATGGACAGAAAGTAATCGCCACTAAAGGAGCTCCGGAGGAAATCTTCAAAATTTGTACTCTCTATCGCCAAAACGGTAAAGATATTAAGTTCGCAGTCGAAAAGCTAGTCCAAGCAACTAAATTATATAACGATTTGAGTAGTGAAGGATTTAGAGTCTTAGCTATTGCCACCAAGAACATGACGGAAAACAAGAGCAAATACACCAAGGAAGATGAAAATAACATGATTTTAGTTGGCTTTATTGCTTTCTACGATCCACCGAAGATTAGCGCCAAGGAAACAGTCGCCTTTATGGCTAGCCACGGGATAGAGATCAAAATTATTACAGGTGACAGTCCACTAGTGGCTAAGAAAATATGCGAAGATCTAGATATTGGTATTAAAGGAATAATAACCGGCGATGAGTTTGACATCAATAAATTCAGCCATGGGGAGATGCTACTTAAGGCCCGATCTAATAGTATTTTTGCCCGATTTTCCCCAATGCAAAAAGAAAAGATCATTGAAGTCTTGCGCCAAGGAGGATCAGTTGTTGGTTATTTAGGGGATGGGGTCAACGACGCTCCGTCGCTTAAAATGGCCGACGTTGGCATTTCAGTGGATAATGCCGTTGATGTGGCCAAAGAAACAGCCGATATTATTCTAATGAAGAAAGGCCTACAAGAGTTAATGGAGGGAGTTTTAGAGGGCCGGAAAACATTTGGCAATACCATGAAGTATATTATGATGGGACTTAGCTCTAATTTTGGTAATATGTTTTCCTTAATTGGAGCCTCTTTATTCCTGCCATTTTTTCCAATGCTCCCTGGGCAAATTCTATTAAATAATTTTATCTATGATGCTTCGCAATTATCAATTCCCTCAGATAATGTTGATGCTGAATATTTAAAAAAACCAAAACACTGGGATCTAAAAATGATTAAACGCTTTATGATTATTTTTGGTCCAATTAGTTCCGTCTTTGATATTTTAACTTTTGTGATTTTATATTTTATTTTCAAAGCTCCTGAAGCTACTTTTCAAGCTGGTTGGTTTGTGGAATCACTCGCTACTCAAATATTAGTTATCCACATCATCAGAACTAGACGCATTCCATTTTTACAATCACGACCAAGCAAATATTTATTATTATCAACTCTCAGCGCCGTCGCTCTCGGAGTAATTATTACCATGCCACTTATCGGAAGCTTCTTCGGATTCAATCCGCTCTCACCGCAAATATTTTTAACGATAACAATTTTGGTTATCATCTATCTATTAGTAGTTGAAGGGGTCAAACAATTATTCTTTAAAAAAATATATCAAACAGAATAATATGAAAAAAATATTTTCTGATCTAAAAAATATCATCTTCGGCCTAATGTTTCTAATTCTAATTGGGACAGTTTTTTACCTGATGATCGGCCAATTAAAGCGCCAGGAGAATTACGTAATTATCAATAAAAACCTGAAAATAACCGTAGAATTGGCCCAAAATGACCTAGAGAGATATCAAGGATTATCTAACCGGAAATCACTTTGCCAAAATTGTGGGATGCTTTTTTCTTGGCCTGATCCTGAGGTCCAATATTTTGTAATGCGCGATATGAAATTTCCCTTAGATATTATTTTTATCGCCGATCAAAAAATTGTTAAGATTGAAAATAATCTTTGGCCCGAAGACGATCCAACTATTAATTACAGCTCCGACGTTCCAGTTAATTACGCACTAGAAGTGAATGGCGGGCTAACTGAGCGCTATGGAGTTTCCGTCGGCGATGAAGTAATAATTAACATTCAGAAAAAATAAAAAAAATTTGCAAAATTACTTGTATTGTTTTTAAAAATTTGCTAAAATATAAATAGATAGAAAATTTTATTGAGATCTTTAAAATCTAGGGAGGAATCAATTTTCTTTTTAAAATGATTTTACTTTATTTTTCTGAATTATCTACTAATAAAAAATTATTAGTATATTAACATAGGGAAATAAGGTCGGTTTTCCTATTTAAAAATCATATTTAAAAATATGCCTACTAAAAAAGTTATCAAAAAGAAACCAGCAGCTAAGAAAGTTGTGAAAAAAGCTGTTAAGAAGGTTGTAAAGAAAGTAGCCAAGAAAGCAGCTAAGAAAGTTGTGAAAAAAGCTGTTAAGAAAGTGGCTAAGAAGAAATAGTTACGTCGGATTCCTCCCTAGATTTTAATGAACTCTTAAATTAAAGTATGAATCGTCGTCAATACATCATTATCGCTAGTGCAGTTTTGATTGTTATTGTTTTGGCCGTTTGGTTAGGATTAATTTTCTTTTCTCCAAAGAAAAATGGTCCAACATCCAATAATAACCAAGCAATATCAATTCCAAAAACTAGTTATACCGATAGATTAGCAATGTTACAGGACCTTCTTTCTAAAAAGTTAGGTAAAAATAAAGAAAACGTGCTGGTTAATATTGCCCGAGAAAATAATACTCATATTAAAGGTATTGTGTCAGTTAAAGATGACTACGAGGGTATTTTCCTAGCAACCAGGGTAAGTGGGGAGTGGGAGATAGTTTGGGACGGGAAAAGTAATTATTCCTGCCAAGATATCAAAGAATACAATTTTCCGGGAGAAATGGTCAGTGATTGCACAAAATAAGACAAAAATTAGAAAATATAAAAAATCGTAGTCTACTCTACGATTTTTTTATTAAATATGATAGAATAACAGTATGAAAATATTAAAACAAAACAAAAAAGCCTTTACGCTCGTTGAGCTTTTAGTGACTCTATTTATCATTGGAGCCATTACTTCCCTGTCAGTTATTGTCTTTGATGTTTCCTGGTCAAAATCCAGAGACAATAAACGGATCAGCGACATTATTAGAATTCAAAACATATTGGAGAGCTATCATCGAAATGAAGGACGGTATCCAGATTCAATAACTTTTGGTGGTGATCTAATCAGCTCTTCATCAATCGTTTATATGCTAAATATACCAATAAATCCCAGTCCAAGAGATGACGGAGACTGTTTAGATGAAGAATACCAGTACGGAACATCCACCGATCTCTATGGTAATGAAAACTTCTATATTGAATTTTGTGTCGGTGCCAACACTGACCAAATAATAAAAGGTCAAAACTGTGCTACCAACCAAGGAATTACTTCTGGCGCCTGTAATTTTGGCAATTTAAAATCAGGCCTAAGACTATGGCTCAAGGCTGATGGCAGCCTAACCAGTCATTTTTTAAACGGAAATGATTATGTAGAAGAATGGAATGATGAAAGTGGTAGTGAGAATGATATTATTCAGACTGATTCGGACAAAAAACCAACAATAGCCACTTCAACTTCAAACGGTCAACCAGGAGTTAGATTTGATGGCACTAACGATTATCTAAGCGGTGGAGATATCTTAAATTCTTTTAACAGTGGGCGAACAATTTATGTAGTTGGAAAAAGTAACGCTGCTGATGGGGCTTTTGTGACGAAGGCCATGGATGCTTCGGAGCCAGGAAACTATGGATTATTTTATGACAACAGCAATATTTTATATTTATACCAAAATATCGATGGCAACTATAATGTTACCGCCACTAGCACCGCGGGAGTATATCAAATAGTAACAACCGAGAGTAATGAAGATTTGCAACAAAACAATTTATACTTAAACAATATTTTGGTTGGGACAACTGATATTACTTCCTGGCAAGGATTGGCAAGTAGTATGCATTTCCTAGTTGGGGCAACTAATAATAGCTTAAATAACGGAGAAACACTATTCTTGGATGGAGATATCAATGAAATATTAATCTATGACCGAATTTTAAACGATATTGAAAAAAATGAAATATATAATTATCTCCAAAGCAAGTATGGATTGTAAACAAAGGAAAAAAATAAATAATAAAGGATTTACTTTGGTGGAAATCATTGTAGTTGTCGCTATTATTGGCATCATCTCGGCCCTTAGCCTTTTAGCTTACGGAACAATCAGACAAAAATCCCGTGACACCAGAAGAGTCAAAGACATTGAACAAATTCAAACCGCTCTTAAGCTCTACCTCTATAATGAAGGCTCCTACCCAGAGTCTCTGGATTTCGGCGGACTTCTATTGGGGTCAACTTCGTCTACTACCTACATGGCAATAATTCCCAACAACCCTCAACCGCGAAATGACAATGAGTGCACTAATTCTGATTATAGTTATCAAGCATCATCAACCAGCACTGATTACAGAATAAGCTTTTGTTTGGCAACGGCCGTTGGCAGCCTAACCCCCGGAAAGAAATGTGCCACTTCTAAAGAAATACTAAACTATGAATGCCCTTGGGCCTGTGGTCTACCAGTCCAATATTCCAATGGCCCTTATGACTCCAGTGGCACAACCAGAAACCAAGGTGGTTATTATCGTACAGTACAAATTGGTAGCCAATGCTGGCTAAAAGATAACCTAAATATTGGAATCCAAGTATGTAATTCTGGCAATAATTGTTCCACCGACCAGGCTGATAATAGTATCATAGAAAAATATTGTTATGCTAATCAGCCAAACAACTGCAATGCTTCTGGTGGACTATACCAATGGCCCGAAGCAGTCCAATATTTAAACAATGCTTCCATATTAGCAGACTGGGATCCTATCCCCGCTGGGAATATTCAGGGCATTTGTCCATCTGGTTGGCATCTTCCAACTCATAATGAATTTAATTTATTAGAAAGAACTATTTGTACCTCAGAAACTTGTGCCACCGATTTTCCAGATAATAATACGGCCACTGGCTGGCAAGGAACCGATGAAGGCAGTAAGTTAAGTCTTCTAACATTAAACGGAAATAATTCATCTGATTTTACCGCCCTAATGCCTGGTTATTACGAAAACAGTGGCGCTTTTACCTCATTAAATACTGAAACATCATTTTGGTCAGCTTCTACCAGTGGATCTGACTCCTGGTATCATCGCCTAAGTACTACCTGGGGAAAAGTTGATCAAAACCACATCAACCGTGATTATGGCTACTCAGTCCGTTGTCTATTAGACTAAAAAAGACCATCTAACTAGATGGTCTTTTTTTAATATATGTAATCTTTTTTAACTAAACTAAGAGTTAATAATCGCCAAGACTTCATCTCTCTTCTCTTCCATCAGAGCCTGTCTAATAGCTTCTAAATTTAATCTCATCTTATTCTCAGTGTTAGAAGCTCGAACATTAAACCACCAATCAGGATAAGTAATGGTAATACCATCTAATTTATCAATTTTAGCATCGCCATATTTTTCTTCTAACAACTTAAATATTCGATCCTTGTTTTTAACATTACTATTAATCTCACCGGAGTTAAAATATTTTTGATAAGGCTCAATTTGTTCAGAGACCCCTTTATTGCTATCAGAAAACTCCATAAGTAGTTTTAAAATAATAACCATCGGGACTTCGAAACAACCCATTTCCATATTCAAGAAAAAATGTCCAGAAGATTCACCGGCAAAATAAGCTCCTTCTTTCAACATTTGTTCTTTAATTAACGAATGACCCACCCTAGTCATCATTGGAATGCCACCATACTTAACAATCAAATCAACAGTAATTTTTCCTGGTCTAACATCATAACCAATTTTAGCCCCAGGATTATCAGCTAAAAATAACTTAGCTAAAATTCCTCTAATAATAGATTGATCAATAACTTTGCCTTGATTGTCAATGAAGAAGACTCTGTCACCATCACCATCGACTGCGATGCCTAAATCAGCTTGTTCGGAAATAACCATTTTAGACAGGTCGGCTACATTTTCTGGTTTAATTGGATCAGCTTCGTGCACCGGGAAAGAACCATCAAGAGTAAAATTCATCTTAATAAGTTCACAGGGCAAATAATGAAACAGGGCTTCTAAATATTGGCCACCCATACCATTGGCTGTATCGGCAACAATTTTTAATGGCTTTATTTTACTCAGATCAGCCATCTGCAAATCATGCTTAACCTGTTCCGAAAGAACATTATATCTCTCGATTATTGTCCCAGGGCTAGAGGACTCTTTTAAGTCCCCGGCCAAAATTCTAGTCTTCAAAAATTCCATACCAGTATCACCACTAATCGGTACCGCCTTAGAGCGTACCATCTTGAATCCATTCCATTTTGATGGATTATGAGAAGCAGAAATCATTATTCCACCATCATAAGAAAAGTTAGCAACAGCAAAATAAAAAGTTGGGGTTGAACAAAGACCAATATCAATGACATTAGCCCCGCCAGCAATTAGACCTTCAATCAAAGCTTTCTTCAAACTAGGCGAAGATAGTCGCATATCAGAACCAACGACGATCTGCATTTTTTTGGAAACAAGATCAGAATCATCATGGCGCAAAGCAATATAGGCTAGTCCTAATTGATAGGCAAAATAATCACCAAAATCCTTTTCATAAATACCTCTAATATCGTAAGCTTTAAAAATATCAGGATTAATATTCATAGTTTTTTAATTATTTTTTTGATAATAAAACCACATCGCTCCTAGAGACCAACAAGTAGCTATAAGGGCACCCAACCAACCAATAAGGGGCAAGGCAAAAATAACTGAACAAACTACTATTCCTGCAATCATTTCTAAAAATAATTTAGGAGCTTGCTTGCCAACCATCTTTTTTAGTAAAAAGCGACCAACCATAATGCCAAAGACAACTCGACTGACAAAGATAACCATCAGCCACAAAGCAGAAAGAATCAAAGCCAAAGGAATACCGATAAAAGTAGCAATAAGAATTAAGGAAATAATTGGAGGAGCAAACATCACAATGGCGCCAACTCCAATATTCATCCCAATCTTATTCTTCATGCGATCGGTTACTCCCACAACCTGTTTACGCCAGAGAGATAATAGTGCTAAGCCAACCAGCAAGGCAGAGAAAATAGCATATATCCGACCCCAAATAAAAGCGAGAACAACTTTATGATCAGAGCTTTCTGGTAAATTATGAACAATCTTGCCACTAACACGATCCTTTATCAATTTAGCCTCATTAATCCCAGTATAAATAACATCCCCCTCAACTTTTCCAGTCTCTGTAATTTCTAGTACGCCCCGTTCTTTTTTCTCTAAATCACCATCAACCTTGATATCTAAATTCTTAGCCACTCGACCGGCCACTAATAGGTTTTTAACAGAACCATGTAAGCTACCATTAACTTCGCCTCGCATCTCAGTTTGAACACCAGCCACCAATAAATCCCAACCAACCTTAGCCTTATCAGATAAAATAACACTGGCGCCAAAAGCATTCATATTGCGACCGACTGTTCCGCTAAGGTTAATAAAATTACCAGCCACTCGCACATTACCTAATACTTCTCCCGAGATATTAATAGTCTGAGCAGCACAGATAATATCACCATCAACCTTAGCGCTGATATTAACAGTCTGACCAACACAAATCACATCTCCAGTTACCTGGCCATCAATAGTAATAATCGATCCAGCCGCGTACAGATTGCCATTTATTATCTGATCCTTGGGATTAGAGACTGAGTTACCGCTCTGAACCGAAAAAGCCTTAGTAATAGCCGGAAATAAGACCAAAGTCATCATAATTAGCAAACTAGCGATAATTTTTTTCTTTGACATAAACTTATATTTATTATATGGTTTAATTAATTGAACTATTACTTACATTATACTTAAAAAAGATGAGGCAAGCAATATTAGAATTTTTGTCATCTGATTTTACCAAAATAAAGACAGCCGATCAGATGTCCGATCTCAAGAGGCGCCTGGCCAAAAAATATGGCGACGCTATTTTATTGCACTCTGATTTATTACCAGAAATAAAAAATAAACTAAAAAATAAGAATCTAACCAACAAAGAAAAGATTAATTTAGAATCAGCCGTTTTACTTCTTAAAAAAAGAGCCATTCGAACTCTCTCCGGAATCGCTCCAGTAGCCGTTTTAACCAAGCCATACCCCTGTCCCGGAACTTGCGCCTATTGTCCCAATGAAAAGAATGTTCCGGCCAGTTATTTATCCAACGAACCAGCTGTCATGCGAGCTATTAGATGCAGCTATGACCCTTATCGACAAATAGTTTTGCGTCTCAAGGCAATGGAAAATAATGGTCACGAACCTAACAAAATAGAAGTGATTGTTATTGGCGGAACTTGGAGTTATTTTCCGGAAAAATATAAGTTCTGGTATATTTTAAATTGTTTTAAGGCTGCTAATGATTATGCCAAATTAAAGCTACCCGAGGATCCCGATGAAGATTCCAGATTAAAGTTGGCTAATAATTTAATTAAAAAGATAAAATCACCTTTTCTGCCAAACATGAAATTGGTAGAGATTAAAAAACAACTTCTCAGCGAACAAAAGAAAAATGAAAAAGCTAAATATAAAATAATTGGCCTCACTCTTGAAACGAGACCGGACTATATCAATCCACAAGAGTTATTAGAAATGCGCCAATTAGGAGCAACTCGCGTTGAAATTGGAGTCCAAGCTATTGATGACCAAATCCTGACTCTCAACAAAAGAAAAAGTGGCATTAAAGAAATCGCTCAAGCCACCAAAGCACTCAAAGACTATGGCTTCAAAGTCACCTATCATTTTATGCCAGCTCTTCCTGGATCAAACCCCAAGAAGGATTTAGAAATGTTTAAAGAGCTTTTCTCCAACCCCAATTACCAGCCAGATCAAATCAAATTCTATCCAACCGTCGTCACTAAAGGCAGTCTATTATATAGATGGTATAAAGCTGGAAAGTATCAACCCTATACCGATCAAGAGCTAGAAGAATTAATTGCTGAGTGTAAGGCTCTAGTCCCTCCCTATGTCCGAATTATCAGATTAATTAGAGATATACCGGGAGAGTCAATTGTTGCCGGAAACTTAGTAACTAATCTGCGTCAGATAATGCAACAGAAAGGAGTTAAATGTAATTGTATCAGATGCCGAGAGATTAAAGACAAGCCGATGAATATCAAAAAATCTAAATTGATAATTGTAAAATACCCGGCCTCCGATGGAATGGAATATTTCTTAAGTTATAATAGTCCTGACAATAAAGACCTCTATGGTTTTTGCCGCCTAAGACTATCTGCTAATAGTCCAATTGCTCCAGCCTTAATCAGAGAGCTTCATGTTTATGGTCAACTAGTTCCGGTTGGGCAAAGCAAGAAAGTCCAACATAGCGGACTAGGAAAAAAATTAATGCTGGAAGCCGAAAAAATTGTTAGGAAAAATAATTTAAAAGAAATTGCAATTATTTCCGGCATTGGAGTCAGGGGATATTATCGAAAGCTAGGATACAAGTTGAAAAATACCTATATGATTAAATCTTTATAACAAAAAAGACTCTCTGATATTAGGGAGTCTTTTTTATTTATCAGTTATTTCTATCTCTTCACCTTTTTCTCCTTAGCCAGTACAGCTAAAGTAGTTTTGATAACCGTATCAGGAATAAGAGAGATACTATCAATATTCCATTCTACTAATAATTCAGCAAAATCAGGAAAATCACTTGGAGCCTGACCACAGATTCCAACTTTTCGACCGGTTCTTTTAGCAACAGTAATTAAATAATGAATCAAGGTCTTAACAGCCATATTCTTCTCATTGGAAATACCAGCCACATGAAGATTATCACCAGAATCACGATCAATACCTAGAGTTAATTGGGTTAAGTCGTTAGAACCAATGGAAAAACCATCAAATATTTTGGCAAATTCTTCCGCTAAAATAATATTAGCTGGGATCTCCGCCATCACATAAACCTGCAGACCATTAACTCCTCTCTTTAATCCGTTAGCGGCCATAATATCTAAAACTTTTTGACCCTCTTCTACGGTACGACAGAATGGAACCATAATTTTGACATTGGTTAGTCCAAAACTGTCACGAACTTTCTTTAAAGCTTGGCACTCCAATTTAAAGGCTGGCAAGAATTGAGGGCTATAATAACGATTGGCACCACGAAAACCAATCATCGGGTTTGATTCTATTGGTTCATATTCTTTGCCACCGATTAGATTAGCATATTCGTTTGTTTTAAAATCAGAAAGTCTGACGATAACATCTTTAGGATAAAAAGCAGCTCCAATCATCGCCACGCCTTCAGCTAACTTATCAACAAAATATTGTGATTTATTTTTATAGCCCAGAGTAAGTTCAGCAATCCTTTTCTTAGCTAGAGGATCTTTTAATTTAGCAAAATTAATTAAAGCTAAAGGATGAGTCTTAATAGAATTATTAATGATAAATTCTAAACGAGCCAAGCCAACGCCATCATTAGGGATAAATGAAGTGGCAAAAGCCATATCTGGCTCGGCCACGTTCATCATAATCTTAGTTTTTGGTTTCTTTAGATTTTTAATATCAGTCTTTTCTACCTTAAAAGGAATAATTCCGTCATAAACAAATCCTTGATCACCCTCAGCACAAGAGACAGTTATTTTCTGACCATTCTTGACCTTGGAGGTAACATTATTAGTTCCAACTATACATGGTATTCCCAATTCTCGAGAAACAATCGCTGCATGGCAAGTCCGACCACCCTTATCAGTTACAATCGCCCCAGCGATTTTCATGATTGGCTCCCAATCAGGATCGGTCATATCGGTTACTAAAACCTGACCCGGTTTAAAGTTAGAAATTTCCTTAACATCAATAATCTTATGAGCCACACCGGAACCAATCTTATTTCCCACTGCCTGACCAGACAAAATAACTTCACCTTTTTTAGATAATTTATATTGCTCAACAATATTTAGATTACGCAAGCTCTGAACAGTCTCCGGACGAGCCTGAATAATATATAATTTTTTATCATTCTCATCTAAGGCCCACTCCATATCCATTGGCTTTTTATAATGATTCTCAATAATCATCGCCCACTTAGCCAATTGCTTAACCTGAGCATCAGAAATAGATGGCTTATTTTGATCGGAAGCCGAGACCTTGATATTCTTAGTTGGGTTTTTAGGGTCAGAACTATAGACCATCTTTAATTGTTTGTTTCCTAATTTTTTGGAAATAATAGCTCCGGTCGGCTTGAAGTAAATAAATTCATCAGGGTTAACAGTTCCTTGAACAATATTCTCACCCAGTCCATAAATAGAGCTAACCAAAACTACATCTTTGAAACCAGATTCCGTATCAATACTAAACATGACACCGGAAGACTCAGAGTGAATCATCTTCTGAACTCCAACTGACAAAGCAATTTTGAAATGATCAAAACCTTTATCAACCCGGTAAGAAATAGCTCGAGCGGTAAATAAAGAGGCAATACATTTTCGTACCGCTAATAATAATTCTTTATTACCTTGAACATTTAAATAAGTTTCTTGTTGCCCGGCGAAAGAAGCATCAGGTAAATCTTCAGCAGTAGCGCTCGATCTGACAGCGACTGACAAGTTTTTAGCTTTATAAAGTTTATTTAATTTTTGGTAAGATTCAACAATATTTTTTTCTAATTCTTTCGGCATCGGAGTAGCCACAATTAATTCCCGCACTTGTTTCGCCTTTTTAGTGAGACTATTAACATCATGAGTATTTAGATCAGACAAGATGGTTTTAATTTTTTTCTTTAAACCACTATCTTCCAAAAATTTACGATAAGCCTCAGCGGTTGTTGCAAAACCATTGGGGACTGAAACCCCAACTTTAGATAAATGTTGATACATTTCCCCCAGCGAAGCATTTTTACCTCCAACCGAAGGCACATCCTTAATATTTAGTTCATTGAAGAACCGAGTAAATTTTGGTGCTATCATATTGATTTAATTATTTTACTAGTTTATAATCTTCTTAGTTGTATTATACCACAAAAAGCGGGCGTGGTGGAACTGGTAGACACGCATGCCTTAGGAGCATGTGCAACTCGCGTGAGGGTTCGAGTCCCTCCGCCCGCACCAAATCAAAGAAAAGGGTCAAAATCAATATTTTGGCTCTTTTTTTAAATCCCAAAATCTGATATTATTCATATATGATTAGTTTTCTCCACAACTTCCATCCTCAACCAGAACTAGTAACTCTTGGTCCAATAACCATTTATTGGTATGGGTTATTTGTAGTTCTGGCTATGGTTCTAGGAATTATAACCGCCATGCTCATTGCTAAACGTTATAATATCCCCAGTGAGAAGATAATCGATCTGTCGTTCTGTCTCATCATCGGCGGATTATTGGGAGCCAGAATCTATGAAATATTTTTAGAGTTTCCTTATTACCTATCAAGCCCAATAGAAATGATCAAGGTTTGGCAAGGAGGGTTAGCTATTCATGGCGGTATATTGGGAGGTGGGGTGGCGCTTTGGTTATTTATTAAAAAAAATAAAGAATATAATTTTTGGCAATTAAGCGCCATTATCGTTCCAGCCCTAGCTCTGGGTCAAGCGGTTGGAAGATGGGGAAATTATTTTAATCAAGAATTATTTGGCGAACCAACTAGTCTGCCGTGGGGCATACCAATTGACCTTATTAATCGAAACAATAATTTTATCTCGGCTAATTATTTTCATCCGACATTTCTATATGAATCCCTGGGGAGTTTATTAATCTTCGTGGTTCTAATTTATTGCCATTATTTAATTATCAAAAAAAAGCCAAAAATATCATTTTTCCGCTCGACCTTCCTAATTTATATTATTTTATATTCAGCTCTAAGATTCATTTTGGAATTTATCCGAATTGATGATACTGTTATATGGTGGGGGATGCGCTGGCCCCAAATTATCAGTCTATTTTTTATTATTATCTCACTAATTATTTTACTTTCACCTTATGTCCAAATTAACCGTCGCCCGAAAGAAATTGTTTAACCAACGAAGCCTAAAAATTCTCTATTTTTTGGGTTTTATTCTAGCTGTTTCAACTGCCATTCCAACCTATATTGAATCTAATTACATCAAAGAATTTGTGAGTGCCGAAAGCATTGGTCTCTTTTTTGTTGCCTCTAATATCATTACCTTTCTACTAATTCTAATATATCCTCGGCTAATTGAGCGCTTCAAAAATTATCGCGTTTCGCAATTTGTCATTGGCTGCAATTTTGCATCTCTCATGGCCATGTATTTTGCCAACTCTGCCTTTACTCTGCTAATAGCCTTCATTCTTCTGATGTCCAGTTTTACCCTCATCTGGATTAACATGGATATTTTTGTAGAAAGCTTTACGGCCGTCAAAAGCGTCGGTCGAACTAGGGCCACCTATTTTACTTTTATGAATCTGGGCTGGGTTATTGCTCCAACGATTGCCAGTTATTTTATTAATGACTCTAATTATCGCCCGGTATATCTTTTGGCCGCAGCCCTATTAGTTCCCTTCTATATTATTTTTATAGAGAAGGGCCGTAATCTAAAAGACAAGATAAAATACGACAAAGATCATGTTTGGCAAACCATCAAAAAGACTTTCAAAAATAGAGACATTAGAAGTATTTTTTCACTAGCTATTTTACTTCACTTGTTTTATAGTCTAGCCGTGGTTTATATGCCACTATATCTACACGAAACGATTGGATTATCTTGGGGTCAATTAGGAATTGCCTTCTCGTTTATGCTTCTGCCTTTTATCATCTTTGAAATTCCAGCTGGAATAATCGCTGACAAATATCTCGGAGAGAAAGAAATTATGGCTGTCGGCTTTACCATTTTAATCATTTCCCTCTTTCTTTTCTTCTCGGTAAAGTCAACCAATATTGTAGTCTGGGGTTTAATCTTATTCTTTAGTCGAACTGGAGCAGCTTTAATTGAGGCGATGCGTGAAGCTTATTTTTTCAAACTTATCAATGCCAAAAACGTTGGCCTAATTAATTTCTTTAGAACCACACAGCCGCTCGGATACCTAGTCGGAACCGGACTCGGAACAATCATTTTGATATTCTATCCGGTTCAATTTGTCTTCCTGATTCTAGCCGTTTTAATGCTCATCAGTTATTATTTCCTCTGGGTGATGAAAGACACAAAATAGTTTAGGATAAAAATAAAAAACCATCTAATATCTTAGGTGGTTTTTTGATAGACAATAATTATTTACGATTCAAGCTCTGGCGCCAAGCAACCCATTCATAGAGCAAGAAGACAGAAATTAAATAAGGTAGAGATCCCAAAAAAGTATCAGGAATAGAATTAGATCTCAAGCCAACAATAACAACAATATTGACCGCAAACAACAAAAAGAATAACAAAGAAAAATACCCCGCCCAAGTAATCGGGCGATGAATCCAGCCAGTTTTTTTAAACCATGGTTTTGGCATATACTTCGTTTTGATTATAGCTCACACTCATCGGTCATCGATGTACAATTCTGAGCATTTAGAATACATTCCGTTTTTTCGCTTCCCCAACCTTGACACTCTTGCACGCAAGAGTCCAAACCATCTACATATAATTGCTGAGTGGCGCCAGGAACCAGTGTCAAACATTTATCAACGTAGTTAGCGCAGGCCAAGTCACAACCGCCTTTGGTTTCTTTTACTTTCTCGGCTCGACCACAGCCCGCCAAACTTAAAGATAATAAACAGACCAGAGCCATTAAGAACTTTTTTAAATTAATCATATTTATTGTAATAATTAAAGACAACAACCTAAAATATTGTTTTCCATAATCACTTTTATATTATATATACTAACACAAAAAAAATTACATAACAAAGCTTCAATCTGATAAAACTACTGATGTGCCCCCAGTAAGAATCGAACCTACATTACAGGTTCCGGAAACCTGCGTTCTATCCATTGGACTATGGAGGCTATTTTTTATTATTACCAATAGCCCAAAGACCGTTAAAAATAACTTTATAATTATCAGCTAAATGCTTATTAACAATCTTAATCCCAACTGGGTTATTATTTTCAGTCGACAAAATACTGACCGTATCGCCAATAATATATTGAGCAAAATTAGAAACAGTATCCTTGGTTGGCAAGTATTTAAACTCCAGGCCTTTCCGGGACTGATAATAATTAAGCTTCTTTTTTTCTAGAGGCGATCTATTAATCAATAACTTAGTTTGAATATTTTTTTCCTGACGCATTCTTTTGACCTTATTATGCCATTCCTCCTTAAATACAAACAACCATTCTTCTTGCCAAACAAATTCGTCTCTGATAATCATCATCGTGGCTCCGCTTTGGGCCTGACGAAGCATTGAGGTATATATTTTTTTCAAACCGTCTTGCCCCTCAAAGACCACCACCTCTGGAACATTAATACTTTCGCGATGTAAAGCTTTAATTGACAGACTAATGTCATCCAAAACCTTTTTCTTCCTTGTTAGCTCATCTTCTTCATTTTTGATGAGTTGTTTTAGAGCATCAACTTCTTCCACCACAAATTGTTTAATCTCATTCTGGTAAGAAGTTCCAACAAGCCCCTTGCTAATCAAAGAGCTCAGAGAAGTATAGACACTGCTACGAGACAAATGGCATTTTTTAGCGATTAAAGTCGCCCCAGCCGGAGAGTTACTTAAAAGAACTGAATAAATATCAGCTTCATGGCTACTAAGTCCTAGAGATTTTAGTTGATTTTCAATCATATTGAGCTTGTTGTCGTAATTGTACGACAGATTGTACATGTTTGTCAATAGTTATAAACTCAGAGTAGATCATTAACAACCTAAAACCTACTACCATGAAAACTTCAGCCCCCATAATCCAACAACATGAGTTAACCAGTAAATGTAATAATAATTGTGGCTTCTGCTACAACCCAGAACGTTGCTGGTCAAAGATTTCTCTTCCCCGTCAGGAAGATATTAAACGAAATTTAGAGATAGCTCAACTATCCGTAGACAAAGGCGTCATGGCCGTTTGTCTTACCGGTGGTGAGCCATTCCTAATGGGTAAACATTTATTTGATGTTCTATCCATCTACCAAAAAGCTGGATGCTATACCAGCATTAACAGCAATGGTCGATTAATTACCATGGACATTGCCGAAAAACTAGCTAAAATTGGTTTGAACTCAGCGCTCATTTCCATCCACGGAATTGAAGAGCAACACGACCAAATGGTGGGAATTAACAATGCTTTTTCTGAAACAGTACTAGGCATCAAAAATCTAATGGCTGCCGGAATACATGTTATTCCCAATTTTGTCGCCACTGCCAAAAACATTGATCAGTTAAAGGATGTCGGAAAGTTAATTAAAATTATTGGCCTCAAATCAATGACCGCCACACCATTTCTACCTTCTTGGGCCGCTCCCGATCATGAACAATTTATCATGCAACGAGATCATTATCGTCGCTATTTTCAAGCCCTGGAAGAAATTGAATTAATGGGAGTCAAAATCGACTCTACTCTGCCCATTCCACCTTGTGTCTTGTTGAAATTTTTTCCCAATGATTGGAAAAAATATTTGAAAGTTCTTTCACCTCGAGTCTGTATGGCTGGTAAATCTTTCGGGGTTGTTTCTCCTGATGGTTTTTTCAGATCATGTATTCAAGCTCCTTATCTAGAGGAATATGGCGGAGAAGTTCTAAACAATTATGATCAGAGTTGGAAAAATGCCAATGCCTGGGCCGACAAAAAGCTTCTGCCAGAAGAATGTCTAAAATGCGAAGCATTATCAGTTTGTGGCGGTGGTTGTCGAACCAGTTGTCTTTGGGAAAATGAAGGCTCAGCTCATGGAAAAACCATGTATATGGGAGAGTCCCTAACTGCCGAAGAAGCTGAACCCTTTATCAGTCGGACCGCAGTCTGGACAAAGCATGTTGCGCCATTCTATGGCTGGGAGGAAGAGATAAAGATCAGGCAAGAGAAATGGGGGATGATAGTTTTTAATCCCCGCAATCAATCATTCTGTTTATTAAATAAAGCTTTTAACAAATACCTAAAAGCGAAGCAGATGATAATCTTGGATCTTAGAACCCTAGAAGTTCTTCAGGCAGTAGGCGCTATTAAAAAAGTCGAATATAGCCCAAGCCAAGGAGAGATAACAATTGTGCCAGAAACAGCCAAGCGATTGCCAGCCGAGGATCTTCTTCCTCGATTAGCAAAAGGACTATCAGAAAATCAACCGCGACAATTTAGAGCCGACACCGGGGAAAGATTTTTCTCCTAATCAAATAAAGCCCATAGAAATCTATGGGCTTTTTCAACTTAATAATTATTAACAGCTTAATAATACAGAGCTCATAAATAAGCCAATTTCTTTCTACCAACCACCGCCGCCTCCTCCGCCTCCACCACCGCCAGACGAACCCCCACCCGAGGAGCCAGACGATGAAGACGAAACGTTAGAAGCAATACTTGATGAAATTTCAGAAACCGCGGTTGTAAAACTATCGAAATTAGAGGCGCTTAAAGCTCCAGCCATAAAAACAGGATGATAGGAGTTAAAATATTCTTCCCCATAAATATCTTTCATTTTCTTTAACCACTTTTTTGTAATCCCAAATAAAATTGCATATGGTAACAATTTTTCCAAAGTCCCTTCTTGTTCCTGGAAACGAGAACGATATTTCTCGGCCGTATTCATATACAACCTAAAACCTTTAATGCGCCAATTAAGTTCCGCGCCTTTTAACGTTAATTTAGCCATAAATAACCCGAATAATAAGATAATCAAAGCCGAAACAAACAGGCCGGCCAAAATTAATGGCGACAAAGACATAATTTGTAGAAATAAAAATAATCCGATAGAGCCGATAATTATCATTCCCAAGCGATACTGATTGCCCTTTTTACTAACAAGCTGCCGGGCATCTAAATCATTTAACAAGCTCTTTGAGATTGCTGGAATATTTTTATAAAATTTAGACTTTAAATCTACTAAGTTAACCTCATTTTTATCATTAAATATTCTCTCTAGAATTAAGGCTTCATTCTGATACAAATCAGTCGCTATCTTTTTATCAGTTCGAATTAGTTTAAAATCAGAAGTGGTAACAAAAGCCACTTTTTGACTGACACTTTCAATCCTTAAATAGCCCAAGGCGCCTAAATGGATAATAGCTGCCGTAATGGCGCTACTTGGCAAGCGACCCTTTTTCATAATTCCACCCATTTCTAATGGACTAAGATTTTCCGGGATTTCAAACTCTGGCACAATTGTTTTATAAAACCGTGGATCCTGGCCATACCTCTTCCACAAGTTCCGACAAATAATAAAAGTAATGAGAGGAAATAATAAGAATAAAAACAAACCAATAATAGCTGCACGCTCCGTGTAACCATACCGATCTTCAAAGGTTAACGTATAGGGCGTAATAATATTTTTAGGAAAAGTAACTGAAACCGTAATCCCTTCTCCGGCTGAAGCTATCCGACTACTCTCAAACTCTAAAGTATTATCACCCGCCCATTTATAAGTCGCTAAATCTAAATCTTTTCTATTCAAATCTCCCGTATAATAATAAATCTCGGTATTATTTTTATTGATTTGACTAGGAAAATATATTTGAGCACTAAATTTATCAATTTCTAAATCCCAATAATTACCTAGAATATTCCAATAAAATTCATCAAAATCTTCCTGTCCGGTTCGAATCGCATTCTTAACATGGTATTTAATTTCATAAAAATTTTCACCAGTAACTTCAATATCTGGATCACCAATTTTATATGTAACAGTAGCACTATCAGATGAGACCGAATAATTTAAATTTTTACCATTCTCGTTAGTTATACTAATTAGCCTCAGAGGTAAAATAAAATTACCCTCTTGAGTCTGATATTTTTTTGGAAAAACTCGAAAAATTCCATGCTTACCAATTGCCTCTCCGCAATCAGCCAAAATCTTCTCTGTGATATCCAAACTCGAATCCTGATTAACCCTAATCTCAGTTTTAAAATCTTTAATATACCAATCGGCAACACTTTCTTGCGCTAAAACTGGAGTCTGCCACAATAGAAAAACTCCTAAAGCCAATCCAATTTTTAAAATTATTTTATTTATCATTTGATTTTTATAGCGGTAACTTCAATTTCAACGCAACATCCCTCTTTTACTAAACCTGAAACACCAACAAGAGTGCTTACCGGACGACTCACCTTAAAAACCTCATCTCTAACACTAGACACAATGGATGAATCCTTTATGTTGGTGAGAAAAATTTGTGTCTTTACCACATTGTCCATAGTCATACCGCCCTCTTTAAGAATATTTGCTATTCGTGAAAAAACAATCTCTGTCTGAATTTTTGCATTATTTGGGGCAACAACATTACCCTCTGCATCTTGTGCTATTTGACCAGTAACAAAAAGAATCTCTGCATCGCCAAGAGGAATAAGCATGCCTTGGCTATATGATTTTTTAGGCACTCCCAATGACGACGGGTTAACTGACTTAATTTTATTATTCATATTTTTATTTTATTTACCTTAATAATAACACCAGATGTTCTAAAATTCAACCTATTTAATAAAAATAGCCCCAAGAATAGGGCTATTTACAAACTGTGGGGCGAGTAATTTAAAAGGAGCTTTTTGGGCTCCTTTTTGTTATAAATAGTGAAATCTTACTTTTAAGCTATAAAATCTATAGGGACTTCCTTCAAGCTGCTCAACTCTGAATACTATAAAATGCAAGTGATCCCTGTCTGTCCAGCCAGTTTTACCAACACGTGCGATTTGCTGTCCTTTCTTAACAGAGTCACCAACCTTCAATCCAGTTTGACAAAATGATTGAGTGGTCAAATGACAATATTGAGAAAATTCTCCATTGGCATGCTTAATAGTAATATAATTAAGTTGGTCTCTGAATTTTTCAGAGTCTCCCCAAGCAAAGTTCCCATCAATAGCCTCTATGATAACACCATCTTCAGCTGCCAATACCTCCGTACCATCTGATACTAAAAAATCTATCGCCCATTTATATGGACCAATATGCGATTGAGGGCTGGTGGCCGCATAATACGGACCGATAATATAGGTTTCATCTTCGGGAATACCAATAGCTAACTTCTTACCATCCTCCATAAAGTTACCGACTTGTGGCAGGGGAAAGTTATAGACACCCTTAGAATCCCCTTGATTCCAAATAGGGCTGTCTGCAATTTTTCTTAATTCTTCCATGTTTAATAATTTTCTTTTAAATGTACTTGAATTCATATTTATATAGAGTAATCGGACTTAACCGACACTAAATTGTCTTAGCGGAGAGCTTGGTATTATATTGAAAAGCTCATCCGCAATAAAGATGTTGATATTATAACTCTAGGGAAATAAAAAAGGAAGTCTGATGTTTAGACTTCCTTAAAATCTTATAGAGGTACGCAATTTTAATGATTAAGCAGAAAGGCATTTTCGTAATTTGCGAGGAAGACAATACCCTAATAAATAACCACCTAAAAACAAAATTGCCAAAGCAATAAAAAACATATTTGAACCCATTTTGATTTCTATGTTTGTTACCGCTCCAATAAGCATAAATGATAGAAAAACAAATACAGGTGATATTATGGCGCCCGTTTTATGTCTATCAATTTTTGTTAATTTTCTTCTTTTTTCTGTCAATGCTAAGTTCATGTCATTAATTTTTAAAGTAAAACAATCGGATTAATTACTAAACTCACCTAAAATTTAGATGAATTTAACAATTAACCCAATTTAACCTTATTTTTCAATGTTCTATAATAACACAAAAAGTATACCATAAGTATACTTTTTTGTCAATCTGCGGAGAGGGCGAGATTCGAACTCGCGGAAGACTTTCATCTTCGACAGTTTTCAAGACTGTTCCATTAAACCGCTCTGGCACCTCTCCAAACTCTCTTGACTACTTGTATAGGTTACCAGGTAACTAACTTCCATGTCAATATCTTATTGCCAAATCTAATAATTTCTAATATAATATAGACTTCTCTAATTAACCTACTTATTATATGGGAAAAATTATTTGTTTATACGGTTTGCCAGCTTGTGGCAAGACCACTCAAGCTGACAAACTAGTCAAAGAGTTTGGACTGGTTCAATTTGGAATGGGCGATCGATTACGAGCTGAAATTGAGTCTGGCTCAGACTTGGGCCAAAGAGTCAAAAGCGATGTTGCTCAAGGTCTTTTAATCAACGACCAATTAATGTCAGAAGTCATTAAGCACGTCGGAAAAGACATCAAAGAAAAAGGGATTATGTTTGATGGCTTTCCTCGATTGATCTCTCAAGCTAAGATGCTAGATGAAATTGCCGCCGAACTAAGCGTTACAGTCAATGCTTTTATTTACCTAAAAATATCACTCGAAGAAGCTCTCAGAAGAATTGAGGCCAGGTCACAAACCGGAAATCGAGCTGACGACAAAGACGCTTCAGCTATCAAAAATAGGATGGGAGTTTTTAATCAAGAATCAACCATCCTAATGGATTATTATCGCGCTCAGAATAAGCTGATAGAGATAGACGGGGAAATGAGCATTGAAGATGTTTATACTGAGATTAAAAAACATTTAGAAAAATAGTTTTAGACCAACAAAAAAACAGGAGTATTCCTGTTTTTTTGTTTTTTAATCTTTAGATTGAAAAAAATCGCAATGAGATGTAGGAGAAACATCACTCTGAGCTTCAGTACAAAAACCAACACCAGCATGCTCTTCAAAACTAGTACAGTTAAAGCATTGGGTGGCCTCAGAAGACCAATCGCTAACGAAGTTAGACTCAATTTCGTGTGACATATTATTTTATTTTAAAATTAAATATTATTCTATTAAAAAACCATCTTTATTATATGACAAATTATAACCAAAGGCTTTGGCAACATCTCTAACAGCGTAAAACTGCGCTTCAGACATCTTCAGAGAAGTACCGCTACCAAATTGATTCGTAGCATAAATTCTGACAGCCTCAGCGAAGGCCGGGTCTTTTAATTTCATCTCTTTAATAAAAGACTCAACGTGTCTAGTTTCAATTGAACCGATCTCTGACATAAAAAATCCATCATCTATTTTTTTACCTAACAAATGGTCACCTCGAACATAGGGCTTAATAATATTTGATATCTCTTTAATGGCCTCAGCCGATGGCTCTTCCAAAAAATAAATACTAATCGAGTCGTGTCTTTCTGATGGAGACGATTTAGTACCCGGTTCTCCAAATTTATAATTAGCTTTAATTTTGCCATCCAATATCATCTGATCTAAAGAATCAATTAATTCAGGGGTGACATTAACGTTAAAAGAACCTCGAGTGACGGTATCCTCATCATGACCGGGAAATATTCCCCGATACATCCAGTCACTCTTTTTATTATTAACCGGGACTCGAGAATTATTTAAATAATCATGCCAAATTTTTTCTTCAGAAGCAACTTTTGGATACTCTGCAATTCGATAATCATTATACAACTTATCAAAAAGAGCATGAACAAGATTCCTCTTAGACTCCGGCTTATCAATATTATTAAGTAAATCCTGAAAAAGACTGACTACGCCCTGACTCCTTCCTGAAGCAGCCCTCTCTACTAAAGCGTTAAGGGCCTTATTGTCATTCTTAAATTCAATCTTTTTGTCAGCAGAACTAATTCCCATCTCATTGCGAATCTCCTCAACTTTTGCCTCGCTACGAATCTCATCTTTCTTCTTTATAATTTCAAAATTATCTCGAGCTTCTTGTTCTTTTAGAAAATTAATAGCAGCCTGCTTTCTCTTTTTCTCTGACTCAGTCTTTTCCGGATCAATATATTCTGGAATAGTCCAAATAAAATCTAAGGTATCGGAATCTAGACCGTGATACTGGACTGGAATATTAATCTCCGCCTCCGGATCTGTTTCAGAATTAACAATAGCATTATCTTTTTCGGCCAATCCTTTTTCAATTCCTGAAACAAAAGATGGTGGCAAGTCCTTAATAATTTCTTCTTTAGATTCTCCGGCCTGAATACGTTTAACATATTCCTGCACCTTTTCTTCAGCTCCACTTAATTCTTTTTCGATGTTTTTCATAATAGTATTTATTCTATTAAAAAGTTCTGCCCATTAATATTTTTCGCCTCGTCCGAGGCTAAAAAAACTATTTTTTCAGCGATCTCTATTGGCTCCACTAATTTGCCATTAGTAGTTTGAGATAATCTTTCTTCTAACTCCTCCTTGGGGGCTGTGAGCCAGTATCCAGTGTTAGCAGCGCTCGGAGAAACAGAATTAGCCCGACCACCAAATGGGGCTAAAAGCTTTGAATATGACTGGGTAATATTGATAACCCCGGCCTTAGCTGCGCCATAGGAGATGGCATCAGCTTGACCAGAAATAGCATGCTGAGAAGCAATATTGATAATTATTCCACGGCCTTGTTTTTGAAAAACGAAAATCGCATATTTAGACATGTTCATAACAGAAACCAAGTTCTGTTTCAAGGATTTAATCCAGGTATTAGAATCTAAATTCCATTCATCACCGTCAATATAGCGACCAGCATTATTTACAAGAATATCAATTCTACCAAACATCTTAACAACTCTATCAACAACCTTTTTAGCGTTTTTCTCTTTAATTAAGTCAGCTTTAATAGCCAGAGCTTTTTGCCCCATCTTTTGAATCTTATTAATCACCTCTTGAGCCCCCTTCTTATTGCTTTTATAGGTGATAATAATATTAGCTCTATTTTCAGCAAACAAAAGAGCAGTGGCCATACCAATACCACTTGAACCACCAGTAATTAGCACTACTTTATCTTTAAACATAAGGGTAAAAATAAATTTATCTTTATATTATATTAATTCTTTTATCATTTTAGGACAAGTGACTTTCAAAATCATTAACTAGAGTAACTATTGAATCACCTTCTCCTGGTTTTTCCCAATCAATCTTCGGGGGATGATAATTTGAAGCTGGTGGTCTAAAGTCAGTCATTAACTTATAGTCTTCAGGCGTCATAACAAAATCAATTGAAGCCAAATTCTCATCAATATGCTCACTGCTAGTCGACATCACCATTGGGCTATAACCCAAATGGCACATCCAATTTAATATAATCTGATTCTGTGTTTTCTGATATTTATCTGCCAAACCAACGAGTAGCTCCCAATTATAGAGAAGGGTCTTGTTCCGACGAAGTGGGCGCCAAATAATATTTTTAACATTTAACTCATCACAAAGATCAAAGATTCCTTGATCCTGCAAAACTCTAATTTCAAAACTTAGATGTCCTTCGTGAGCATAAAACTTATCACCAAATTCTTTTTTAAAACTTCTAATGGATTCTGAGTCGGCGTTGGAAAGACTGACAAATCTGGTTTTGCCGGTATTTAAAAGATTGGACAAGAAAGAGTATGATATATCTTTTCCAAACTTATCAATAAACGACTTGGTAACAAGAGTTGAGTCGGCATAATCAGTTTCCATAATCTGATAAAAATTAGAGATATCTTGCTCGGCTACATCCAGAGACGACAAATCTCTAGGATACAGGGAGTGAGTTAAAAAGATATCATCTCTCTTCACTGAGCTTAAGTCGAGCGCCTTCTTGAAAAGAAGCAGGGACTGGCCATGACCATAACCTAGAGCAATTTCAGTAAAATTAAAACCTTGATTAAGCGAATAAACTAAAGCATCAATATATTTTTGATCTTCAATCTTTTCAGTAATAGCCATATCACGATGCCCTCGCCCACCGACACCGTAACTACCAATGCCCATTTGAGAAATTTTTTTACCAGATAAAGTCTCCATAATTTTTATTAACTAGCTTTATTAATAACTATAAAATCCCCTTCCTCTAAAGCATGTATTGGTAACGACCGATCGCCATATTTTGTTATCTGCTTATAAGCATCGTCCCAGTCTATTGGTCCGCGTGGATCATCGCCACCAAAATCAGAATTAAAATGAGGAATAAACTTTATCGGCAAAATTCCCAGACCATCCATTGATTGGCGCCAGTCGCAAGTCCAAAAACTCTTAACCAAGGCATCAGATCCGGCTGAAACAGTCGCCACAACCTTGTCTTTCCAAATATTAGGCAAATCATATTGCCGCAACCAATATTGAATTAGATGGTCGTCACCTCCATAGATAATAATGGCATCGTTATTTTTAACTTGATCAACAAAACTACTTGGAAAAGCCAATTCAATTATTGGCTCTATATTATCATCTACGGCTTTCAGAAGATTTGCTCTATATTCTTCAAACTTCTTTTCCCAGTCTTCCCGTGGCCTGGCAAAAAAACAAACTAAAATCTTAGGACTATTGCCTAAGTCTTTTGTCACTTCATTAAGAAACAAAGCCGCTTTAACCGGATTTTTTCTTAAACCACCGGAATCTAAAATATATTTAGTCATAAATAGTAATCACTAATTAATTTATTTTACTATACCATAACTTCCCAAAATTGAAAGCCGTTGTCCTACTTAGTGCCAATAGAAACGCTCCACAAAAAAGTATAGAGGTTTTTAATCCCATCAACTATCGAATTTTGCCTAATGGCCGACAAGAAGGGTGGGTTACCAGAAAAATTGATTAATAAATCATTAATTAACCACAGAGAACCCTGAAATTTTAGACTCTCCGGCAATTCTTTGATAATAATATTCTGCCTCGACAATTTGTCTTGGGAAATTCCCGCGAAGGAACCACTAGGAACCAAGGTTTTAGTAATGATTCCTTTTCTTTTTTTAATATCGGAAATAATATCTCTGAGATCATCAGAAAAAATTTTACTATAATTTCCTTCATTGGGAGTATCAATAGTATAGATAATAGCTCCCTTCTCTAAACCATTTAAAGTTTTTTCAATAAAGTTTTTAATACCATTCTTAGTATCAAAAAACTTAGCAAACGGAAAATGGCCATCAACGTGATAAATGGTGGGTAGAATTTCTTTGAGTTTTTCGGCGACCACTAACTTAGCATTTAAAATATCTAACAGGACTTGGGGTGACTCTATCCAATAGGACATCACCCCTTTATAAATATGAGTGGTAATATAATTTTCTTCAGCCAGTTTATTCAAAATACTAATTGCGGTAGTCCGGGGCAAGTCAGCCAACTTAGCTACTTGAGAGGCCTTAGCTTCGCCTAATTTGGCCAGAGCCAAATAAACACTAGCTTCATTTTTGTTAAAGCCCAATTCTTTTAAATAGTTTTTTAAATCTTTAATCATATCTTATTTTAATTGCTGTCGAAAAAGTTCGACACTTATATCAATATCTTAGCCTATTTTTAAAGGGAAAACAAGAGATCTTAATTTGATAGTATTAATATTAGAAACTAAATAAAGCAACCACGTTATAATAGAAGCAGATCATTAACAATTCAAAAAAAGGAGGCTATATGAAACCAATTTGTGTTTACCCCGGAACTTTTTCTCCCCCGACTTTTGGCCACTTAAGTATTGTCCGCCAAGCCGCCGCCATCTTCTCTGAACTAATTATTCTCTGCTCCGAAAACCCTAATAAAAGAGATGTCTGGTTTACCCCCGATGAATGTAGAACTCTTTGGGAAGCTTACCAGCTACCAAAAAATGTAAAAGTAATGACCCTCAAAGAGTTTAAAGAACTAGCGGTCAGCAAAACAAAAATTATTGTCATCAGGGGCTTAAGAAATGCCAATGATTGCGACCAGGAAAAAGAAGTAATGCTTTTTAACAAAGAGCAATTTGGAATTACAAAATATTTTTATATCTTTGGACCGAATAAATATAAAGATATTTCATCTTCTAGTGTCAGGCAACAAATAATGAATTTAGATTTAAAGAATCTAAACCATTCTGTCTCCCCCTTGATAATTTCAGCCTTGCTAAAAAAGTTCTTGTCAGCTAAAAATATTTTTATGGTAGTTGGTCGTCCGGGCTCAGGCAAATCAACCTTCTTAAAAATGTTAAGCCAAATTGATCCCAGTAATTATTGGATAAACACAGACCTGTTTAACCAACAATTAAAGCCACTACTGAGAGAAAAATTTGGCGAAGAAGATTTAATCAAGGTAGCCCTCAAAAGAGAGGCTGAGATGAAAAAAATAATTGCTAAATCTTGGTTTAATTTGCTCCGAGAATCACTACTTCAGGTTCCAATTGGATCCAATATCTTCGTTGAGATTGCCTACGGATTACAACCCGACAAATTAATGTTTCGTTTTGTCGGCGGAAGAATAATCTATATCGGCTGTGAAGACGAAAACGAAAATATTGAAAGAGTGATTAATCGAGGCACACCGGGGTTAACGGAATTTATAAAAAGAATTCCCGATCGAAAAGAAACAGAGAAAATAGCTAAGAAATATAACCTAAAGTCTAGCTATATTAATACTAATTGTTCTTTAGAAAGACTCCTTGAAAAAGCCAAAGAAATTAATAATTTAATCTCGGGAGGGCAGGAAAATGCTTACGATCTTTGAAAAAATCTTACTTGGTCATTTGATTGGAGACTATTTAATCCAATCAAAAAAAATGGCTCTGACAAAATCCATTAAGGGATTAAACGGACTAAAGTGGTGCTCAATCCACTGTCTGCTTTATACCCTAGCCGTTTGTCTGTTAACGGCAACAAGTGACCCGATAAAAATCAGCCTGATCTTTATGAGTCATTTTCCAATTGATCGTTGGTCACTAGCTAATAAATGGCTAAAAATGATCAGAGGGAGAAATCTCAAACTGGCAAGCGAAATAGATTTATCTTTTTCGGTTATAATTTATGTGGTAGTGGACAACACTATCCATATTCTACTAATGACTGCTATCTTCAAATACTTTTAAAGCTACCATCAAGGTAGCTTTTTTAATAAAAAAATAATTGAAATTATATTAGATCAAACTGGGCAGTTCTATCTCATCGCTAACAATTATTTCTGAAAGTCTTTCTCGCGGTATTATTCTAACTTTAATTTTTTTATCTCCTTGCTGATAAGCCTTAGCCAAGCGATGAATTCCATCTAAGATCAATAATCTGCCTTTATTCTCCAGGACATCGATCGGAAAACTTAAATCGGACTTCTCCACGTTTTTTTGCTCGTTTAATGTTCCCTCGGTCTTATTAATAACATCCCAAGGGGTTATCATCCATCGCTCTCCATTATCATCGGGCCACCAAGGAGCATCGAAATGCCAAGCCAAAACATCAATATCAATTTCAATAACTGGTAACTCCAAGGCCCAGATCTTTTCTTCCTCCCAATTTCCAAAATCCAAACCAATACCCTTCCAATCAAATTTTTTTGCCATAAATATTATTTAATAGGAGTCCCTTGATGAAAAAACATTTGCCAATCTTTTCCATCTTTTCTCCACAATGAGCTTCTTAAAGAGACCACAGCCTTTTTATCAATAACTCTTCTAGTTTTAAAAGTAGATAAAACAATATCTTCAGATAAAATTTTAACTTCAAAATTGCTCATAGTGTATTTAACCTTACCGGCCATTACTGGCAAGTCCTTAAGAGTCTTCTTTTTATTATAAACAGATCCTGAGCTCCCAAATTCAATAAAATCGTCTGCCAATATTTTATCAAGAAGATCAATTGATGATCTAACTTTAGTAGTTAGGAGAGATGACTCAAGTTGATATATTTTTTTATAAATATTCTTCATATACTTAATAACTTATTAGCGTAATATCTCCGACAATAATTCCGGAATAGAGCTAACCCCACTTCCAAAGTGACCATAATTATCAAATTGGATAAACTTAGCTGACAACCCAACGGAGTTCATCTCACCGGCAGAAAACGGCACCCAGACATCATCTTTGGAATGAAAAACTACAAAATCATCACAATGAGATTTAATTTTATTAAAATTATAACCAGCTTCAGTATAAAAGCCATAATTACTCTCACCAGAAATTGCCTTGTCTTCCGTGCGTCCAGAATTTGTAGAAACTAATATAACCCGCAGAACCTTAACACTCGCAGGCTGGTTTTCTAACCAACGCAAAACTGCGACTCCACCACGAGAATGACCGATAATTATAGTTTTTGAGTCTGGCTTAGTGTCATCAATTTCAGTGAGCCAATCAGCCAAGACCGGATCGGAGGAATTAGGTAGGATTGGAGCCAAAAAAATAGATCCTCTCTTTTCCATCTCCTCGCGTAACCATGGATACCACTTTTTACTGGGGTCAGTGTCCTTGCCATGTATTAATACTACTTTCATAATATACAAACAATTTTATTATTTAATTGCTACTAATATAATTATCTAAAAAATACTCAATAGCCTTATCTACTTCCTTAATTGCTGTCTGAGACAACCGATAATCATGAATGGAATCTACTTCCTTTATCATCTTTGGCTCTGACAATGCACCATAAATTGTCCTAACCTTTTCTTCTGAAGTAAACTTGTCATTTGTTCCATAGATCAACAACTTTGGCCCCTGAAACGACTTAAGACTTGAAACGGGATCATATTGCTCTGCATCTTTCCAATAAGAGAGGGGCAGAATAAACTTCCTTTGCTCGGAGGTCTTAAAACTTCCCGGTGAAATATCACGATAGAAGATATCAAAGCCCTGCTTTTTCGCTTCTTCGCTTGGCAAAGTAGGATTACCATAACTAGCCATGATAAGAATAACACCTTCAACGGAAGGATTAGAGCTGGCGAGCATCGACACCGCACCTCCACGACTATGGCCCAATAATAAGGTCGGGCGGTTACCAAAATATTTAATTAACTCTTCAATCGCCTTGATGTAATTAGTGGTTGTGCAGATATCTGTCTCCCCGGGACTATCCCAGGTTCCGGGCGGATCAAAGGCGACAGCCAAAAAACCTTTTCTTGATAAAATTTCAAGGTGACTTAAAAAATTAGCATAATCTTTAGTATCTAAACGACCAGGGATAAGCAGGGCTAAATGTTTTGCATTTTTATCCCCCTGGCTGATCGTTGCCAGTTCAAATGATTTTGTTTTAATTAAATTCATATTAAGCCTTAAAAACGCACAATACTATTAATAGCCAAAACAAAACCAGCGCCCAAAAGACAGCCGGCCATCTTGCCCACTGCCGACTTAAGCATTGTTCGTTCTTCGGGAACCAACCTTGATCTTAACTTTTCAGCCATATGCCCCTCAAATATACCGGCAATACCGTCGGTAATAGCATTGCCGACCACTCCGCCAATAATAGCACCGGTTACACCAGCGAAATGACCACCGAAAATAGCTAAAACAGCAAGTATTCCATTATCAATTAAGCCAAAAAATATATCCGGCAAAACAGACTTTAAATTAATCTTAAATGGAAGCAGGGAAACTAAGCAGAGTAAGGCCAGAATAATCAGCACTACTCCCATCCATTGATTATTCTCGACAAAAGAAATACTGACCGCAGCAATAACCACACAGAGGGTCAAAATGTTTAAAACCGATAAAATAAATTTTTTTCGCATAAAGTTTTATATATTTTATAATTAACCTAACTTTAATTCTAATCTTTAGTTTTATTATTCATATTTATTAGTCGACAACCGCTTTATCTCATCATCCAAAAACATAAGAACCTCTCTTTTTAATATTTTTCTCAACTTATTAAATCGCTCGTAAGGAATAAGTGGATTTAAATCTTGACTTAGAATAGTCTCGGTAACGTGCTCACTTATAAATTCGGACAACTTCTTAAAAAAATCAATTAAATTTAAACCCGTTCTCTCGCTGATAACATCCTTATTGTAGCTATAACTATTCAAAAAGAAATGATGGATATCATAAACATCACGGCCAGCGATTGAATCATTACGCTCAAAACGATCAATTGTTGCCACTAACTTATTAGCAAACATCGTCGAAACATTTTGACAAATAACAATTCGATCAATATCAACAAGCCTAATCGGTTCATAAATATTAGCTTTAGGTGGCGGGAAGCTAATATCTATCTTTAAAGTGTTACGACCGAAAGTGTCTTTATTTGGATATTTTAAGAAAAATTGTGGCACTTTTATGCTAGCATCTTTTATTTCTAAGCCTAAATCCTTAAAAATTTTCTCAAGCTCATGTCTGACTTTTACTAAATCTTTCTGATCACCAACATAATCAAAATCTAAATCAACCGAAAACCGATCTAAGAGTCCAGCCATTGCCGCACAAGTTCCTCCTTTAAAATACAGACCATGCAAATTATCATTATCAACAATAGCAATCAAAACTCGATAAAGCCAAGCCTTGTGAACCGCATCTTGAGAATTCAAAGTAATCATAAACTTTTATTTATTATAAACAGCCGCCTGGATTCTTTTAACCTCTGGCCAATTAATTGCACTCGGGTTATCAAAATGATATTTAGGATTAAAATATAAAATATCAGCGACTGCTCGCTCAGGTGTTGCCAAATTAAACTTCCCAGTTTTATCTATACCAATATCATTATACAAAAATCCATCTTTAAGTTGGCGACAATAATATTTATAATTTCCTATTTTAAAACGTTTAGTCTTTTGTCCTATAAAAGTAAAATAATCAACCTGCTGAAAAATAATTCCCTGTTTCACTAAAATTGTCTCGCCACTTAGATAGCAATAGCTATTTATCGCTTGCGCTCCCAATAATAATGGGTCTAGTTCTACTACCGGCTTGATAGAATAAAGTCCTCGATATAGTCGATAAATTAAACCTCTCTCGATGTAACGCTTTAAGCTGGTTGAAAGAGTATTGCGATTACTAACACCCCAAATTCGAGCTAAATCATCTATATGAAAAATGGGCATAGCTAACTTAGCAATTGATAGAAACCTATTTTGCTTAATATTAGCTAATTTTACATCTTTTTGATTATCTATACTGTACATATATGTACATTATAATATAACAATAATATGCTGTCAAGACACAATAAATCTACTGTATTAACGTTATAAAATAAAAAAGGGACCTAGTTATTACTAGAGCCCCTTAAAATAATGAATATTAAAAATATTTTTTATTTAACTAAGGCAAAAATTATTATTTAATCCTTTTTCCTTAAATATTCTTCTAGAGTGATAACGTGACTGCATATTCCATATTTTTCAAAAAAGTCACATTCACAAATAAGTTTAGAATCAATATTTTTTAAGTGTCTCAAGCCGTGATCAGTCCTAATTGTGGCCTGGTCGTTATTAATAGAAATTCTAGAAGGATCACTAATGTATTTTTTAGCTTTTAATATTTTGCCAATTAATGCCCTAACATAACCTTCCGTCTCGTTTCTGTTTTCTTCAGAGATTTCAATTATTATTATATCTTTTCTGTCTCGGAGCTTGTTGGTAAAGTCATTATTAAATACCTTTGATAAAGTAGCCAAAACAATATTATCGGAATCAAAATAATCAACAACTAATTGTCTGAATTTATCTGATGGCAATTGCATTTGTCCAATTTCATCGATAAATAATAAATTATTATAATCAAATTTATTGATCTCGGGAAGAATAAGCTCTAAATTTTCTAAATTAACAAAATATTTTGAAACCTGAAAATCAGTAGAAAAGTTAACGCTGGCTATAACCGATTTTTTACCAGCAGATGTTTCGACACAAAATCCAGTTCTTTGTCCTTGCTCTAAAATTTCATTTGTTACCATGCCAACTTTGTCTTGGTGCTCAGAGATAATCCTATTTAACAAGGTCGACTTACCACTTTTAGGTAATCCCGTTAGTATTATGTTATTTCTCATATCTATATGTTTTTAATTTACAATTTTATTTTATATACAGTCCTCGTCACCGTTAACGAGTTTTATAAAAGCATCCTACATCTTTTATTATATTTCGTAAAGACACCTCAGTCGCCTGATAACAGAAAATCTTAGCGGGCCACCTCGGACTGGAACCATAATTTTAGCAAGCCCAGTATGGTTTTTCAGTAATTTTTTAAGACTTTAATAAATAAGATCTTCGTACGCTATATAAATTGAATTAATCTGTTGAGGTTAAAAAATGTTTTTTCATTAATTCATCCCACTTAGACTGTATTTTTTGACGTATTTCGTTGTCAGGATTTTGAAGCCCATTAGTGAACCAGAGTTTCAAATTATAAAAACCATCTCTTTCTATACCATGCCTTTCAAAAGATGATTTTTTAAATGATATTCTAGCTCCATCCAGACCATCACTAATAACTGGAATTCCTGCTTCAGCTGTTTCTTTAAAAAAATATTCTTTATTAAAATTGCTTTCTCTCACATTAAGCCCCAAATCTTTTAAGCAGCCTTGAAATTCAGAAATTAAATTCCACACATCTTCCAAAGAATGCTTTATTATTTCCTGATTGTTTTTTGATTGATATTCAAATAATTTTTTCATAATTATTGATTAATAACAAATTACATACTTCGTGCTAGAACGATGTTGTGGAGAGGGGGGACGTAGTTGAAATGGTAATATAAGTATTTTATTCCAACAAACCATCCTTGATGACTCCAGCAATCGTATTAAGTTTATCGCGAGAAGAAGCGGGTAAATTATCTGCAGTAAAAATAATCCTTCCATCTTCAATTTTAGCCATTTTACCAGCAGTAATATCATCTTCATGATGTTGCGGCACTACAACCATATGAGCATGAGGAACACCATAACCATGAACCACTAAACCCATTCTGTCTGGGTGCAATTTTTCTTTTATAACTTTAGAAATTTGATGTGATTTTAAAAATATCTTTACTGCTAATTCATCCGGGATATCAGAAAAATGATCAATATGTTTTTTAGGAATAACGAGCAATTGGCCATCACGAACAGGGTGAAGGTCCAAAAAAGCCAAGATTTGATCATCTTCATAAACCTTACTCGACTCAACTTCACCAGTAATAATTCGGCAGAAAATACAACTCATATAATTTAAACTATAAATAAAATATCACAAGCTTATTATACCATACCGTTCCAAGGTGATAAATTCCCTATCAAAAATAGCCATAAATAGGGCTATTTTTTAATCAGCGGAGAGGGGGGGATTCGAACCCCCGAGGCCTTGCGGCCCACCGCTTTTCGAGAGCGGCACTTTCAACCACTCAGACACCTCTCCAAGCAAAAAACTAATTAAACTTATTCTTTAATTTTCTAACTTCTTCCTCGGTTAAATACTCCCACTTCCCCTCCTCCAATATTCCAAGCTTGATACCTGAAATTTCAACTCTAATTAAATCAGAGACCTTCATTCCAGCAGCTTCAAACATTCTTCGAATCTGTCTTTTCTTGCCCTGAGTAAGAGTCATCAAAAATCTGTTGTTATCCAGATAAGTTACGTCTTTAGAAAAAACAACGCCATCATCATCACCAATATCAACCCCTTTCTTGAATTTAGCAATCATAGCACTAGCCTGAACGTCTGACAGATTATCACCATCAGGAGTCTTTACCAAAACCTTGTAGACTTTTTCTGATTCATATTTAGGATGGGAAATCTGTTGTGACAATTCACCGTCATTGGTCAAAATTAATAGTCCTCGACTATTTTTATCCAACCGACCAACGATAAACAATCTGGTTGCTTCAACTCCCTCTAAAAGATCAAAGACATTCTTTTCTTCCTTAAAGTCTCTGGTAGTACAAACATAATCACGGGGCTTGTTGAGCTTGATATAGACGTTCTTCAATTTTCCTCCAATTCTATTTTTTCCAACTAGCACAACGTCTTCATCGCTAACCCTCTGACCTAACTCAGCTATTTTTCCATTAACCTTTACTTCATGGGATCTAATTAATGCTTCTGCTTGGCGCCTTGAACAATATCCGCTATCAGCAATATATTTTTGTAAAACAATATTCATAATTATATGTGGCATCTTATTAGAGCTACCAAACAAGAATCGCCAGCACTTAAAACGACTTTTTTTATTCGATCTTCCCAAGACTCAGTTGATGATCCAAGATGAGACTCCTCACTATCAATCCACTCTAACTCAGGAGTCAAAACCGCCTGAGGAACACATTCAACCTCCAACAAATTATCTAAAAAATCAGAAGGAGTGATAATATCATCAATTTCCCAGGCATCTAACTTGGCGGAAAGATTTTCTTTTTCGCCTTCTAAAAACTCAGTATTGAATTTCAATAAAGGTTTCTCTAATTTCTTGGAAACAGCCAAAATGAAGTTGGGCTTAGCCTCACTTAGAAAATCCATAACCCTTTCAGTCTCTTCCTCATCAAAACGAATTAGAGCTGCTAAAATATAATGCATAATTTTATTCTTTATTATTATAATTAATCAGAAAAATACCCAGGAAGGCTATAAGGGACCAGAATAGAAGCGACAAATCATTCTTGAAATAAGGTACGTCCACTAAACCGTGGACTAAAGTAGCAATCATGGCCGATCCTAGTCCCAAAACAACAAAATTAATGTTTCCCTTCTTTTTTTCTTGAACAAATAACTTAACTGATTGGTATAGATATTTAATTATAATCCAAATAAAAACTAACATCCCCAAGAGCCCTAACTCGATCCAAAAATTCAAGAAAATATTATGGGGATACATATAAATCTCAGTTGGTTGCCAGACCTGAGCGCGATAGACAGCGCTAGTTCTAACTTTTTCTAACCAATTGGGGTCATCATTCTTAACAAATATACCCTCTTGATGAAAAGGAGCTATTGATTCTTGATAATGCGACAAACCAACCCCCAATATCCAATTATTATCAGCCACTAGAAGCTTCTTAGTCTCTACCCATTGCTGTCTTCTAATCTGTCCCGACAAATCAGTCAAGGTTATTTTGTGTCTCGCGTAATCAAGTGCCTTGGGGACAGAGACGATAATTATTAGTCCTACCACTAAAGTAATAATGGTTATCCGTCGCATTTTTTTGTTGACCAATAGACCATAGAAAATGACGGCAGCCAGAACTCCAACTAGCGCTCCTTCGGACCTAGCAAAATAAATAGAAAGCAATGATAAAACAATTGTTAAACTAATAATTATTATTTCCCAAATTTTTTTCCAGTTAAAACTAACTGATAATTTCTGATGTAGAAAAGAACTGAGGATAACAATAATCGGAGCTAAATACAATCCAACTGCATTAGGATAACCAAAAAAGGAAACAGAACGACGGGTGGCTTCATTCGCCCAAAATTCATTAAAGATAAACTGACCAGTTATTTTTTGATAAACAGCCAAGAGAGAGACCGCTAGAGCCGAGACGAGCATCGGCCAAATAATTTTTTCAACAAATCTTTTGTCTCGACCCAAAATGTTTATAATCAGAATAAAGAAAATAATCGGTTCAAAAAAATAAGCCTTGAATATTCCCAAAGCACTAGAACTTAATGAAGCAACAAAGACAGAACTATAAGACACCAGTAAAAGCGCTATCATTTCCCATTTGAAAGGATAAGGCAGTCGATCTTTTTTATTAAATAACTTCTTTCTAATATCAAAAATCCAAGAGAAAAACAAAAGCAGAATCATCAGCTCTAACAAAGTAGCCGGAACACCAAAAACGCTAAACCTAATTAGATAGGACGGCAAAGCAGCAATAATCAGCATCAGCGCCCAACTAGGTCTAATTCTGGCTAGAACAAAATAAAGAATCGCGTAAATTAGGACTAAAAGATTAAACATATAATCTAATTATAACATCTTTATTCTATTAACGAAAAGACGAGGACTTCCCCGTCTTTTCAATCTCAGAACTTTAATTAAAAAATTTAAGCCCGCTCCACATACTCGCCAGTATCGGTATTAATAATGATAGTTTCTCCTTCTTCAATAAAAACAGGGACATTAATTTTAGCGCCAGTTTCCAGCTCAGCTACCTTGGTAACGCTGCCGACAGAATTTCCTTTAATCGCCGGAGGAGCACTAATGACCTTAAAAGTCATCTTGATTGGTAAGCTGATTGAAACAGGACGATCGTTAAAATATAAAACATCAACATCAATTCCCTCTTTCAAGTATTGAATTTTTTCTCCAATCTCCTCAGTTGGAAAAGTAAATTGTTCATAGCTCTCATTATCCATAAAGTTAGCACCACTGGCATCACTATAAAGATAATTAGCTTTTTTAGTTTGAGTTTGAGCTTCTTCGGCCTTATCATTACCTTGAAAAGTCCGCTCTAAAACATTACCATTAACCAGATTTTTCATCTTAACTTTTAAAACGGCGCCACCGCGGCCCATCTTATGATGATCAGTTTTAATAACAACAAATGGTTCGTTATTAATGCTCAAAACTTTACCGAGTTTTATTTCGTTCATGCTCAACATAGGCGTGAAAGTTAATTTTATTTGTGAGTGAAGGCTAATAAAGCCATTTTACGAGAACGCTTAATAGCAATAGTTAACTTTCTTTGATGCCAAGCGCAGGTTCCGGTTCGACCGGCAGCAATAATTTTTTGATAAAAATTAATGAAGCGACGTAAAGACTTAGTATCTTTATAGTCCGGTTCGATGTTATTAACACAAAAATAGCATTCTTTAGCTTTTTTAGTGATATTGTTGTTTTGATTGTTGTTCATAATTTTAATTAAAGTTCCAGATATTAAATATATTTTTAAATTAGGGATTAAAAAGGAATGTTCTCAATTTTAATTTCCTCTTCTGATGATGCTTCTCCTTCGCTCATAACTGCTTCTTCAAAATTTTCAGTCTGAGATGGAGTAGCGCCTCCTTCGCCTGGACGATTCAAGATTTGCATAGTATCAGCTACTACTTCAGTACGATATTTTTTAGCACCATCTTGTCCGACCCAGTCACGAGTTTGAAGTCTTCCTTCTAAATAGATTTTAGATCCTTTATGTAAGTATTGACCACAAATATCAGCTAATTTTCTCCAAGCAACAATATTATGAAATTCTGCTTTAGATTGTTTTTGACCTGATTGGTCAGTCCAATTCATATTAGTAGCAACTGAGAAAGAGGCGACATTCTGTCCTGAAGGAGTAGTTCTAATTTCAGGATCCTTAGTTAGATTACCAATTAACATTACTTTGTTTAAACTCATATTTTTAGATAAGGAAAAAATTCCTTGTTTTTAATTATAACAAGTCATCGGCATTTAGAATGCCTTCTAATTTTTCATCGAGACTATCAATATCAGCCTTGGCTTTGCCGGACTTGGTTGTTTTAGGTTTAGCTTCTTTTTCTTTTTCTTCTTTCTTTATTTCTTGGCTCTTCTTTTCTTTTTCCTTTTCAGCTTGCTTCTTATCAATCTTAGCTTTAATCTTTTCTTCTTTCTTTAATTGTTCATCGCTCTTTAACTTCTTAGCAACAATAATAAAGCGTAAGATTTCGTTATCCAAGCGTAATTTTTCATCCAATTTAGCCAATTCTTTCCCTTCTAGGTCAAATTCAAACAATTGATAATAACCGTAAGCTTCGTGTTTAATAGGATAGGCTAACTTTTTTTTGCCCCAATATTCACTTAGAGTAATTTTGCCATCACTCTCAGTCATTAATTTTTCTACCTTGGCAATACAAGTTTTAGCTTCATCCTCGGTAAAGCGATTTGATACAACAAACAGGATCTCATAATGTGCAGCTCCTGATGGTTTGGTCTTTGACATAGTAATTATAACAAGTTAGGATTCAAGCGACCTTAAAGTCTCGCTAAATCTTTTCTTGATTATTAATAAATATTTTTATAAAATAAAAACCTCGGTATCAAAATAGCGAGGCTGTCTTGAATACCTTTAATCTCAACTCATTTGGTTGAAATTATCCTGAAATAATCCAGGACATGGGAAAGGTTCTAATTGTCTAATTAATTTATCAGATCTCTCAAAAAAAATCAAGCCCCAGAGAAATTAGCCATTTTCAACTTTTTAGCTTATAATAATAAACATATGAAATACTTTTTTGCCTTAGGAAACCATCCCTCACTCTCGGCTGCTGAAATTTTAGCCTTTTTTCCCCAAAATACTGGAAAGATGGGCCAAAACGGCATCTTTATCTTAGAATCAGACGACCAAATTAACGCCACTAAAACCATTAAGGCTTTGGGTGGAACTATTAAGATTGGCAAGATCCTCTTTGACGCTAAAAATAACGAAATCCCTAAAGCTTGCCTCGACTTAGCCCTAGAAAGCGCGCCTAATTTCTCCGGAAAATTCCATTTTGGCTTTTCTAATTATGCCAATGCCCCAATCGACACCAGAAAACTAGGAATGACTATCAAAACTGTTCTTAGAGACAACGGGCATTCTTGTCGTTGGGTAATGGGAAAAGAGCAAGTTCTTTCCAGTGTGATTGTCGAACAGAATTATTTATTAGACAAAGGAATAGAGATTGTCTTTATCCGAGATACTGACGGGAAACTAATGATTGGACAAACATTAGCCGTTCAACCCTTTAAAGAATTGTCTTTTAGAGACTATGGTCGCCCAACCAGAGACGATGAATCAGGAATGTTGCCACCAAAATTAGCCCAAATTATGATTAATCTTTCACAAAATGGCCAAAAAGACTTGATTTTAGACCCTTTTTGCGGATCAGGAACAATTCTATCTGAAGCACTCTTAATGGGCTATCAATCAGTTATTGGAACTGATATTTCCGCCAAGGCAATCTCTGATACCAAGGAAAATGTAGAATGGATTAAAAATAAGTTTAATATTACTGGCGTTAAGGTAGATACTAAGGTGATATCAGCCACGGAAATAGATAAATATATAAAACTCCAATCAGTCGCCGCTATTGTCACTGAACCTTATCTAGGACCACAAAGAGGCAGCCATGAAGTCAGAAGAACTATCGCTGAATTAGAGAGTCTCTATAGCCAGGCCCTAAAAGCCTTTACTAAAATAATTAAACCTCATTCCAGAGTGGTAATGATTTGGCCAGTATTCTCAGTTACCGAACAAAATAAAAGAAAATTCATCTATATTAATCCCCAATATCCCGATTGGAAAATAATTGAAGAGGGTAACACTCAAAGGAAAACCTGGCTCTACGGCCGAGAAGGACAAAAGGTCTGGCGGGAAATAGTGGTATTAAAACTAAAAAAAGCCTAGAAATAGGCTTTTTTTATATTCTTCCAATATTAATTAAATAATTCCCACATTCTCCTTAACTTTTTTAATCGTCTCCTGGGCCAAAACCTTAGCGCAAGTAGCTCCGTCCTCTAAAGCCTTTTGGACCTCTTTATCGCTAATACTATTATATTTGGCTTGAAAATCAGTTAAAAACTTAACCACCACCTCAGCCAAGCCTTTCTTAAAGTCACCATAGCCCTTACCAGAGTACATCTTTTTTAGGTCCTTATAACTCTCACCAGTCAACAAGGAATAGATAGTCATTAAATTAGAAACGGCTGGCTTTTCGTTTAGGTCATACTTAATTTCACTACCAGAATCGGTCACGGCCCGCATTACTTTTTTTCGAGCTATCTCTGGATCATCATTTAAAAATATACAGCCAGCATCACTATCAGCACTCTTACTCATCTTATTATCTGGATTAGTCAAACTCATAATTCGGGCTCCCTGCTTACGGATCATCGCTTCTGGCAACTTGAAAGTCGGGGCATAGTCGTGGTTAAAACGCTTGGCTAGGTCACGGCAAAGCTCAACGTGTTGAACCTGATCATCTCCAACCGGAACAACATCAGTATTATAGAGAAGAATATCAGCGGCCATTAGAACCGGATAATTAAATAAACCAGCTGAAACATTCTCCCCTTTATTTTTAGCCTTATCCTTAAATTGAGTCATATTGTTAAGATCGGACATTCGAGTGCTAGTGCAATTTAAAATCCAAGCTAATTCAGTATGCTCTGAAACATCTGATTGCAAAAAGATATTTGACCTCTGAGGATCAATACCACTAGCTAAATAAACCTTAACAATTTCCTTGGTTCTCTTTTTAAGGGTCTCAGGATCTTGATAAACTGTGATGGCGTGATAATTTACGACACAAAAAAGACACTCATAATTATCCTGAAGTCCAACCCATTGAGAGATAGCCCCTAAATAATTGCCTAAATGTAAATCACCGCTCGGTTTAATCCCGGAAAAAATAATTTTCTTATTATTCATAATATTACTAAATTTGTTTTTATTGCCTTTTTATTGTAATATAATTATAGTAAAAAGACAAATTAAGACGGGCTGTAGTATAGTGGTAGTACGCGTGCATGGGGTGCATGTAGTCCCGGTTCGATTCCGAGCAGCCCGACATATGATTACAAAAAAACCAGAGATTCGCCAATCTCTTATCTCTAATAAGTCGGTTATTATTGCTCCAAATAGAGCAATGAGACCAAACGATATCAAAAACAAGCCTAAGCTGGGTTGTCCTTTTTGCAAAAAAAATGTTAATCAAAAAAATGTCGTTGACAAGATTAAAATAAACGACGATGAAATTACCTGCCTCAAGAATATTTTTCCAGCCGTCTCCCTCAACAACAAAAAAGCCTACGGCACCCAAGAAGTAATAATTGAAACTCAAAACCATCAAAATGATCTATCTCATTTCTCTCTTGAACATTTTGTCTCTCTTCTAGAAATGTACACCAGAAGAACCAAGGCTATTGCTAAAAATAAAAAGATAGACTATATTCTCTGTTTTAAGAATCAAGGACTAGAGGCCGGGGCCTCTCTAGCTCACGCTCATTCGCAGATTTTTGCAACTGGAATTATTCCAGGAGACCTAAAAGAAGAAAAGAGATTAGCACTAGAATATAGACTAGAGCATAATCGTTGCGCCTACTGCGATATTATTAAAAAAGAGATGAAGTCAAAAAGAAAAATATACTCCGACAAATATGTAGCCGCCTTTGCCCCTGACGCCAGCCAGTTTCATTATGAGGCCTGGATTATGACCAAAAGACATGTTGATAATATTGTTGACTTAACTCTAGATGAAAAAAAATCAATCGCTAAAGTTTTAAAACAACTAGCATTAAAAATGTCGAGTCTAAATCTTTCCTTCAACTATTTTTTACATAATGTAATTTCCGACAAACAACAGCATTTTTATATCAAGATTCAGCCTCGAGACAGTGTCTGGGCCGGAATCGAGTTAGGCTCAGGATTAATAATCAATTCTGTCTCCCCGGAAGATGCCGCCAAATATTATCGATCATAAATAATAAATAATAATATGCCAATAAAATACATCCGAAATTCTTCCTGGCAAGCAAACCGAGAAAAGCCAACCAGAAGAAGAATAGTTATCAACCGAAAGTCATCCAAAGATGATAGTTTTTGGAGTAAATTTTTTAGAAAAAATAAAATCATTAAGGGCTTAATAATTCTAGCTCTAGTTGGAATCTTGTCCCTGGCTATCTTAATTTTTTTCCTTTCCCGCGACCTTCCTAATCCAAACCAATTAATTCAAAGAGAGGTGGCTCAAAGCACTAAAATTTATGATCGCACCGGAGAAAACATTCTCTACGAGATTCATGGTGATCAAAAGAGAACTCTAGTTTCCCTAACTGATATTCCCAATAATGTGAAGAATGCTACTATTGCCATTGAAGATAAAAACTTTTATAAACACGGAGGTATTAGCGTTTGGGCTATGTTAAGAACAATGGTTACCAATGTTATCTATGGCAAAAGTGCTGGTGGATCAACCCTAACCCAACAATTTGTTAAGAATGCCATTTTAAGTAATGAAAAAACCATCACCAGAAAAATAAAAGAAATAATTCTAGCCCAAAGAATTGAAAAGAAATTTAGTAAGGACGAAATTTTACAGATGTATTTAAATGAAATCCCTTATGGCTCCAATGCTTATGGAGTTGAGGCTGCCGCTCGAAAATACTTTGGCAAATCAGTTAAAGATATTAATTTGGCAGAAGCTGCCGTTTTAGCCGCCCTACCACAATCTCCTAGTCGCTACTCTCCATACGGCGCTAACAAGGACTTACTATTATCCCGACAACAATACATTTTAGACATCATGCAAGAACAAAAATATATCAGTGAAACCGAGAGAGACGATGCTAAAAAAACGGAATTAAAGTTTGCGGCACCCGAAAACAACATTACCGCTCCTCACTTTATTATGTATATCAAAGAAATATTGGCAGAAAAATATGGCGAAAAGACTATTGAGCAAGGTGGTCTAAAAATATATACCACTCTCGATTTATACAAACAAAAGATAGCCGAAGAAGTTGTCAAAACAAAAAGTGAAAACTATCCTAAAAAATATAATGCCAATAATGCGGCTTTAGTTTCCATTGATCCCAAGACCGGACAAGTTTTGGCTATGGTGGGCTCAAGAGATTACTTCAACGATGAGATTGATGGGCAAGTTAATATTGCCACCAGTCTAAGACAACCAGGTTCATCCATCAAGCCACTAGTTTATGCTACCTTATTTAATAAAGGCTATACCCCCAATACTATTCTTTATGACGTTATTACCAATTTTGCAGCTGGTGGCCAAGCCTATGAACCACATAATTATAATGGCAAAGAATATGGCCCAGTTTCTATTCGCCAAGCTTTAGCTGGCTCTTTGAATATTCCAGCGGTCAAAGCTATTTATCTGGCCGGAATCAAAAACGTTATTACTCTCGCCCAAGATATGGGATATACCACCTTAACTGATCCAGATAGATATGGACTTTCTCTAGTTCTGGGCGGCGGAGAAATAAAAATGGTTGAGCATGTTAATGCCTTTAGTGCTTTTGCTCGAGAAGGAGAATTTAATCCAGTCAGTGTTATTCTAAAAATAGAAGACAAGGACGGAAAAGTATTGGAAGAATATAAACAAAAACAAAAGACAGTTTTAAGCTCACAGGTAGCCCGAGAAATAAATAGCATTCTAAGCGATAATGATGCTCGAACCTTTATCTTTGGAGCAAAAAATTATCTAACCTTGCCCGACAGACCTGTCGCTGCTAAAACCGGAACCACAAATAATTACAAAGATGCCTGGACCATTGGCTATACCCCGTCCCTCGTAACTGGTGTCTGGGTGGGAAATAATGATAGCAAGGAAATGAATCAGGGTGCTGATGGCAGTGTTGTTGCCGCTCCAATCTGGAATGACTTTATGAAACAAGTTTTAACCGGAACTCCAGTTGAACAATTTAAGTCTCCCGATGACACAAAAACCGGCAAGGCCATTATTGACGGCAATACCAATATCGGCCGAGTGATAAAGATTAATAAAGAAACTGGTTTGCTCGCAACCTCCAGCACTCCACCAGAATTAATTGAAGAAAAAACTTTTAGCGAACCGCACGCCATTCTCTACTACGTTAATAAGGAAGATCCTTTGGGCCCCGCACCTAGCGATCCAACAGCCGACCCCCAATTCAATTTATGGGAATCAAGGATAATAGAATGGGCCAAAAAGAACGGACTATATTCCTCTTCCACCGACATCAATATCATCAACCCCCAAAACAATCCAGTCTTTCAAATCACTAGCCCCCAAGACAAGGAAATAATTACTAGCAATAATTTTACCGCCACCATTAACATTGAGAGCATCGCTGACAATGCCACAGTGGAATATTATATCAATAATAATCTACTAGACAAAATTACCTCCTATCCATTCTCAATGAATAAACAACTCAACTTTTTAAACAATGGCTATCATAATTTAAAAGTTCGAGTCTGTGATAGCTTCTACAATTGCTCCGAGAAGTCTATTGAGTTTAATTTACTTCTCAACAATAATTATCAAAGCCCACCATCATTAAACCTAACCGCACCATCCAGCGGCCTAACAGCCAATAGCTCCGACTTCCCCATTAGTATTAATTTCAATTCACCCAACCCAGAAAAAATCGCTCGGATTGAAATATTCTATCTCAATGACTCAAACGAGAAGAAGGCTATTAGAACGATAGAAAATATAAGCACCAACAACTTGTCCACAGAGTGGACCAATCCCCCAACAGCGGGAGAACACAGGGTCTACGCTGAGTTCTACGATTGGAGTGGTAACATGAAAAAAACAAATAAAGCGACCATAATTATTAACTAGTTAAAAGATCAAAAAAAATCCACCTCGCCTGAGGTGGATTTTTTTATAACACTATTGCCTAATCGGCATCACAATATAAAGATAATCATCATCCTTCTCTGGTCGCAAAATACAGGGAGTCCCAGAGTTAACCAAATCCAACCTAACCAAATCGGAGTAGATATTATTTAAACCATCAAGAAAATAACGGTAGTTAATAACAATATCATTATCATCACCCTCAATTTCAGACTTTAACTCCACCGAACTTTCGCCCACCTGACTAGAGGCCGAGGAAATCATAATTTGTCCGGCTTCAGCCTTAAAAACAAGAGCCACATCATTAACACCAGCCTTAGAAAAAATAGCCGAAGCTTTAATAGCCCGCACCAATTCATTTTTATTTATAATAACCCGAGTTTTATAATTCACCGGAATAATCTGTCCATAATCTGGATAATTACCATTAATCAAGCGGGACACCAACTCAGTTGAGCCGAAGACAAATAGAATTTGATTCTCCGACAAGCAAATTTTAACCTCACTCACCCCGTCTAACTGTTCACTTTCTTTAAATCCAGATAATACCCGAACAAGCTCTTGTAATGTTCTGGCCGGAACAATAACCTTACCATGGTTATGGTGATTACTTTTAACTTTTATCTTATTCTCCGCCAAACGATAACTATCAGTTCCAACCAGCGTCAATCCATTCTCAGAAAAAGAAAATAACACCCCCGACAACTCCAACCTGGTTTCATTGTTGGCCACAGCAAAGATAACCTCACTCAAGGCAGACCTCAGGTCGTCAACCGAAACCGAATAAAAATTTTCTTTATCAACCCTGGGGATCAAAGGAAAATCGGAAGCCTCCTGAACATTAATTCTAGTTTTATAATTCTGACATTTAATCTTTATCTCAAGTCCATCCTGCTCACACTCCACCTTGTCACTGGGTAGTAAGTTTATATAGTCCGTAATAACCTTAGAGTCAACTGTAAATTCCCCCTCACTATCAATCTTGCCCCGAACCTGATGAGTAATACCAATCTCCAGGTTTGTGGCAACTAATTCTATATTACTTTTATTAATCCTAAATAAAATATTATTGAGAATCGGTAAGTTAATATTTTTACTAACTACTCGACTTACAATTGCTAATCCCTGTTTTAAGTTTTCTTGAAGGCTAATAAATGTCATACCTATTAATTTATATATAATATATATTATAAGAAATAATAATAGTAATAAGGGGGTTGATAACTTTTGAAATACTTATTTTTAAATAAATTTATTGGTGTTTTTGTTGATTTGGCTTGTTGATAAAGTTGGCGTAATTGGTTGATAGAATTTAACAATTTGTTTATAACTTGAATAATCTTTTTTTATAAACATTTTATTAAATTTTATCAACAGTCTAACTAACATCTCAGTGGGTGGTTATTAACAAGCAATCAACATGTTGATGTTAGTAAATTGAGCTATAAAATAATTGTTTAATGGAATTGATCTCTTGATTTAGCCTTTCATTCTTTTCTTTTTGTTCGCTAATTTTATTGTAAGCGTGCATGGCGGTGGTGTGATCTCTTCCTCCAAGTTCGTTACCAATGGTGGGGTAGGATGTGTTTAGTTCTTCTCTAATTAAGTAGACGGCAATTTGTCTTGGTACTACTAATTCTTGGCGACGACTATTGCTGGTAATTTCTTTAGAGCTAATGTTATAAAATTTAGCCACAATTTCAATTATATCTTTAGGGGAAATTGATTTAGATCGGCTTTCGATTGTTAGGTCGCTTAAAATTTCCTTGACTGATTTGACTGATGGTGCAGCATTGTTAAACTCATGGTAGGCCACTATTTTGTTTAGGGCGCCTTCTAGCTCGCGAATATTGTTTTGGATATTGTTGGCGACATAAACCAACACTTCTCGATCAAAGGAATATCCTCTCTCAACTGCTTTTTTTTCTAGAATAGCCATCTTGGTTTCAATGTCTGGCTTACCAACGTCTACTACCATTCCTGATTCAAATCTAGAGATTAAACGGTTCTCAATGGCCGGAATAGATTTCGGTGGGCGATCTGAAGTCATTACAATTTGTTTATTGCTTTGATGTAGTTCGTTAAAAGTGTGAAAAAATTCTTCTTGAGTTCCATCTTTTCCGCCCATGAATTGAACGTCATCGATTAATAATAAATCAACGTTACGGTAAACACTTTTAAAATCTTTGCCCCGGCCAGTCTTAATAGATTGAACATAATTATTGGTAAAGTTTTCACTAGTAGTATAAAGAATTTTATTAGTGTGATTAGAGAGCTCATTGCCGATTGCTTGAAGGAGGTGAGTTTTTCCTAGACCAACTCCACCATATATAAAGAGGGGGTTATAAACTTTGCCGGGATTATTAATTACGGCGCGACAAGCAGCGTGCGCTAACTCGTTGGCTTTTCCGACAATAAAGTTTTCAAATAAATATTTAGAGTTTAAACCAAAGCGATTAATATTAGACGGTTCAGAAGTTCTAATAACATCATCTTTTTTAATTTCTTTGTTTGTCTTATTTTCCTCATCGTTGCTGCTAATGCTGGCTTTAACAATTTCTGGCTTTCTGAATTCTACTTGATAAAAAATTTCATTAATCTTTTGCCCGGTAATTTTTTCTAACGAGGATTTAATTATTTTATAAAATTTATTTTCTAACCATTTTTTAACAAATTCACTTGGCACGCCAATCACAATTTTGTCATTCTCAAAGACGGAAATAAAGGTGTCTTTAAACCAGGTAATAAAGTTAACGCGCGACAGACCGATTTCAACCTCTCCTAAGACGGCTTGCCAAATTTGTTCTTTATCCATAAAATAAAATTGCCTAAAGTAATGGTTGGTTAACCGAAAACTGATGGCCCTAGTTTTTAAATCAATAACTCTATTATATTGGAAAAAATTTATTATAACAAGACAACTAATGGCTTGTATCTTGTTTATAAAGTGTGAATAAGATAGGTCATTTTTATTTATTGACCTTTGTCTTTAAACGTGATAACTTAAATAATATTATCAATTATTAATATAATAAAAATATGGCAACTAAAAGAACTTACCAGCCGAATGCCAAAAGAGCCAAGAGAAAACATGGTTTTTTAAAGCGCATGCGTACTAAGGATGGACGAGACGTGTTAAAGCGTCGTCGTGACAAAGGTCGTGTAAAATTATCTAAATAGTCTAAACTAATGCTTAATAAGTTTAATCGTTTAAGCAAAAATAAAGATTTTGATAATGTGTTTCAGAAGGGGCGCTCTAATTATAAAGAAATTTTAGGGGCTAAACTTACTCTGAATAATTTGAATTATAATCGCTTTGGTGTCTTAGTTGGTTTAAAGGTTAGTAAGAAGGCGACAGTTAGGAACAAAATTAAGCGCCAAATAAAAACAATAATTCGTTTAAACGAGCCCTTCCTAAAGAAGGGCTATGATTGTGTTATAGTAGTTTTGCCTCTAATATTAGCCAAAAACTATCAAGAAATTGAAGAGTATTTAAAGGCTGTTTTTAAAAGATTAGATTTTTACCAAGATTAAATATGTGGAAAATTTTTAAGGTTTTCAAATATTACCCACGTCTCTTTGTTGTTAAGTTGATCAAAATTTATCAGAGGACTTTATCTTTTGATCACGGGCCAATGAAACATTTGTTCCCTTATGGTTTTTGTCGCTTCACTCCAACTTGCTCTGAATATGGTCTGCAAGCTATTTCAAAATATGGTATAATTAAAGGTGGCTTCATGGCCATGTATAGAGTCTTACGTTGCAACCCCTGGAACAAGGGTGGCCACGATCCATTAAAATAATTTATAATTAATTTTTTTATATGTCTCAAATTTTTCAAAGTGTTTTTTATCAACCAATTTTAAACCTATTGGTATTTCTCTATAATACTATTTCTTTTCATGACTTGGGATTGGCAATCATTTTTTTGACAATAGCTATTAAAGCTATTCTTTGGCCTCTATCGCAAAAATCTATTAAAGCCCAAAAGTCATTACAGGATTTGCAGCCTAAAATAAATGAAGTTAAGGAGCAATATAAGGATGACAAGCAGAAGCAAGGTCAGGCGATGATCCAGCTTTATAAAGATCATAAGATTAATCCCTTCTCTTCTTGCCTTCCCCTACTAATTCAACTCCCCTTCCTTATTGCTGTCTTTCAGGTTTTCCGTGATGGATTAAACAATAAGTTGAATCTAGTCTATCCTTTTATTGAGAGACCAGAAGCAATTAATACCTTGGCTTTTGGATTTTTAGACCTATCTAAGCCCAATATCTACTTAGCAATTTTAGCTGGTTTGGCTCAGTTCTGGCAGGCCAAGATGATGATGGCTAAGAGGGTTGTTGTGAAAACTGAGGGCTCTAAAGATGAAGATATGGCAGCAATTATGAATAAGCAAATGCTTTATTTCATGCCGGCTATAACCATTTTTATTGGCTGGACTCTTCCAGGAGGACTAACTATGTATTGGTTTATAGTTACTCTATTAACTGCTGTTCAACAACTATTAGTATTTAAAAAGCATAATAAAGAGCAGGCTAAAATTGAAGGTAATAAGGTTGTGGATGGTGAAATAGTTAAATAATTATTTAACGATAAAAAAAGAACCAACTAATTGTTGGTTCTTTTTTGTGTTTGGTATTTAGAGTTTAACTTGATAATAGGCTTGAGGGTGATCGCATGAAGGGCATTTTTCTGGAGCTTCTTTACCAAAATGGACATAGCCACATTCACGACAGACCCACCAGGTATCCTCATTCTTTTTAAAGGTGGTTCCCTCTTCTAAGTTCATTAATAGCTTTTCGTATCTTTCTTTATGATTCTTTTCGGCCAGAGCAATAGCAGCCAGTCGTTTCCCTAGCTCTTCATAGCCTTCT
>Ga0265297_10001445_pt1 | contig 55588 bp, 137 predicted proteins | sample Munlanlwell13791_FD_192502 | JGI IMG/M metagenome (GOLD analysis project Ga0265297, IMG submission 192502) | Leachate microbial communities from a municipal landfill in Southern Ontario, Canada - Leachate well 137-91 | ecosystem: Engineered > Solid waste > Landfill > Unclassified | place...
CATCTTATATCATAATCCATATTACTTCCTATTTATAGCATATTTCCACATAAAATTTATCAAAGGACCAAGCACATAGGTTGAAGAGCCATCGCCAAATAATATTTTTCTTACCGCCCCATCTATGGCAAAAATCTTATACGGCCTATGCTGATAATATTTACTAAAATACAAAGAGTATAGGGCCCGTATATTATCATTCATCTTTTTGGCCATTATAAAAATCTTCTTTCTTAATGTAATTAAGCAAAATTTGTTTTCCTTTTTTATCGTAAAACCTAATCCAAAAGTATTTGTCTCCTATTGAGAGTGTCGCAATAATTTCCTCGCACATATTATTTCGACTATCTGGCTCCCACACAATTTCGTTTTTATCAAGATATTTTGCGATACCAGCAAGATGAGACACAATTGTGTCATTTATAATACTCTTATAATATGCCAAATAAATGTCATATAAATTATCCCACCTCGGGACACCAGACCATGCAATAATCTTGTTGTTGATAGCGTCTTCAAATTTTCCAAGCTTATAAAGCCACCAAACATTTGAGCGAATTTTGTATAATAAACAAAGCGGAATAATTATTGGAACAAGCAAGAAAATTAGACAAAATATAACAAAAACTCTTGTTCTTATAATATACCAAACATCTTTAAATTTCATTTTTATTCTCAAATGTTAAAAGCAATGATAACAATCTCTCATGTTGCTCATTTGATTTCTTCCCCTCCGCAGAAAACCTCTGGAGCAGAAAGAAAAGACCGGTCTTTGCTAAAGTTCTTTTGTGTTATCCAACACATACATTTTGTTTCGTCAAACCATCCTTTTACCATAGCACATTGCAGTTGGTTGTTAAAATGATTATAGTATCTGCCAACAATTTGGCCTCCAAACACAGTGGACGCACATGATATAAGCATAACACAAAATAAAGCCACAATAGATAAGCCAACAAAATTTCTAATCTTGGTCCAAAAATTAAACGCCCAGGTGTGCATACATATCATAAATATACCAATAAAACATAATGCAAGCCAACAACCTAAATAAATCGCCATATTAAAACTCCTTATCAACAGCATATTTTTGGAAAAAGACAAAAAGCGGTATTATCGGAAACCCATAGTGAGTTTTTATTTTATTTTCTATGAGATAAACCCTATCTTTAAAAACCCACAGTTTCATTCCTCGTTTTAAAAAAATTTTATATAACGCCATGAAATCATCTATCTGCATATTACTCCCTCTCAACTGCATGTTTTTCCCACCAGGCATAAGCTTCTTGGATAATAGCCTGGCCGCAGCGTCTCCACATATTGTCATGTGTACTCAAATAATAAAGATGCCCATGGATAGATTTTATTTTATATTTCCGCGTCAAAAAATAATTATACATTACACCAAAAGAAATAATAGAATTTTTAACATATCTATTAAAACAACTCATATATTGGCCACTCTTTCTGTATAATTGCACATTGGGCATTGACTTGCTTTTGGGACCGTATTCGAACACAAACATTGATAGATTTCTTCAATCTTGCTCTCTATCCAATCCGTATTTCCATCGTATCCTAAAATTTTAATATCAAACTTAAGCTGGCTGTTAAAATTGTTTTCATTGACTAATGCATTAGCGTATACAAAATAAGCCTTATCATTAACTTTAAACCCATTCTTCTTTAAAAGCCATTGGTATATTTCAACCTGTCTTTTATACGCTATCTTCCAGCCATCATCTAAGGTTATCTCTTTATCTGTGCTGGTTGCTTTATAATCGGCAACAATGTATTCTCCGTCTGCATTAACCCACACATCATCTGGTGCACCGTATATTAGCAAGTTATGTTTTGTGTCCAGATATTGAAGGCCATTATGAAAATCTTGCCAGCCTTTTAGTTTGTCTGACTCTAAAGGAACGGCATTAACTCCGGCCGTTTTCATTAATGGATGTGGCATTTTCTTACACCTATAAGCATCGAATTCTTTTTTAAGCAAACAATCGACGGCATTATTCAGCGTTAGCGGAAATGATCCGGGCGCAGAAATACCCAACTTTCTGTCCAAATAAAAACATCGCGGACAATTCAAAAACAAATCTATTTTGCTTCGGCTTAATTTAAATGGCTCACTTGCATTCTTTTCAAATAATTGCTTTTTTCTTCCCATAATAATTCCTTATTCCTGATTAATTGCATGCTCGGCCCACCATCTTGCACAACTGTCTTCACATCTATTTTCTGTCCAAGTTGGAAAGGCTTTATCTTTAAAAAACAGAACCCCACCTACAGATTTTATTTTAACTTTTTTAACCAAAAAAGAATTGTAGGCTGTTTTAAAACTTATATAGCTTCCTTTAATCATCATGTCTTTTCTTCCTTATTTACAGCATACTTGGTCCACCATTCTTTATAAAAATTATCTTTATATGGGCTATATGTCCACTGGCTTTCATCTATATCTTTAAAATATAATGAGCCAGCTTTATCAAGTTTAATTTTCCACTTGCGTTCGAGAAAGCCTCTATACATATAGGCCACTTTATCATTCCACCAACTTAATGACATTATATCTCCAGACTTATATTGTTAGTATAAAAAATTATTTTCTGCATCCTTTAATAAAGGTGCATTCATATCTTTATAAGATATTTTAAGCTTACCTCTATCTCCCGCCATTAGCCCCCATGAAATATTTATATCTGGGTCATCCCACCTAACACACCTATCGTATTCTGGATAAAAATATTCAGTAGTTTTGTAGACCACTTCGGCCGAAAATGGATAGATATTGTCTACCAAAAAGCCGTGTGCATATCCTGGAGGAATATATATCATTCTCGGAAAATGGGCACCCAAAGATACAGAGATGCTTTTTCTATATGTAGGTGATTCTTTTCGTATATCAACCACAACATCCAATATGGAACCACTCACACAATATACCAGCTTTCCTTGAGCTTTGGGATTTAATTGATAATGCATTCCTCTTAAAGTGTTGGCAACAGAATAGCTGTGGTTCTCTTGAACAAAAGGAGGAATCCCTTGAGATAAGAATTCATCAACCCTAAATGATTCAAAGAAAAATCCTCTATAGTCTTCAAATTTTTTCAAGCCGTCTACCAACAATATATCTGGCAATTGTGAATGTTTGGTAAAAGTAAAATTCATTTTATCCTCCGACGCAATATTATTCTCCTACGACAAATCTACAAAATTTCTTTATAACAATCTTTTCTCCAAGCTTAGCTCCAGCAGCCCCCAGCAAATCTGTTACGGTAATGTCTGGATTCTTAACAAATGGTTGTTCCATCAAACAAATTTCTTTAAACACTTTGTTAAGCTTCCCAGCCACAATTTTTTCAATAATTTGGGGCGGCTTTCCTTGAATGCTGGAAGAAATAATTTCCTTTTCTCTATCTATAATGTTTTGAGGAACTTGGTCTCGGGAAATATATTGCGGGTTGCTGGCCGCAATTTGTAAAGCAACATCGTGCGCAAACTCTTTGAATGCATCACTTTTGGCCACGAAATCCGTCTCTGAGCTTACCTCAACCAATACACCTACTCTTCCGCCGGTGTGGATATAGTGGGCAACAATTCCCTCTTTAGATTCTTTATTATTTCGCTCATTGATATCAGCCAAACCCTTTTTTCTCAAATAGACTATGGCTTGCTCTAAATCTGTCGAGGCATTTAAGGCTTCCTTACAATCCATAACGCCTGCCCCGGTCTTCTGTCTCAACTCTTGAATATTCTTTACAGCAGTTTCCATTTTGCTCTCCTAATATATAGTTTCCACAAAGTCTTTTACTTTTTCGTCTAAGGTTTTTAGAATGTTTGTTCTCATAGCATCCTTTAATGCTTTTTGCGTTTTCGGCTCAGACAAAATTTCTTTTAATATTTTATCAAAAGTATCGTGCTCGTCAACATAATCTGAAAAAGCACCATCTATCATGCTTTCTACAAATGATTTGTCTTTAAGCTTTTTTATTAACAATTCCATTATTCTACTGTAATTATCATTTATGATATTATCTTCTAAAATTTTTCCTTCTTTACTCATAATCAGCCTCCTTTATTCTTGATCTTCTGGCGTTGCAGTTTTCCCCAAAATATTTTTTGTGGCTGTAATAACCTTCTTGCCAATATTATATCCTATCAGAGTCAACAAAACAGTAAGCATGTTGGGCGGTATATCTCTGACAGGATTCCCGTCAATAATCTTACCTCCACTTGCTATCCATATTGCACACGCCATTGTGAACAAAATCCAAAAAGACACTTTTCCCAAAGACATAATATATAGGCCTTGTTCGTCTTGTTCCATTATAAGGCCACCAAACAATTGTATTAGCTTTTGTTTAACTTCCGGCCATGTAGGACGCATAGTATTCGCGGCTATAGTGTCATTATCCATTTGCATTGTTTTTCTCCTCTAAATAAAATTCCAACAAAGTATCCAATAAGCTCTTATTTTGCCCATTTAAATAACTCAATCTTTGGGTTGAGTCAACATTTTTGTTCTGTCTGTCTATTATCTCCGCATTTCGAATTTCTATATTTTTTTCTTCATTTTTGGCTTCTGTTTGCACTTCATTCAGTTTATTTAACAAAAACTTTTCCATAGCGGTCAGTGTTGGGTCAAAATGATCAACATTATATTTATCCATAATTTCTTGTAGGGGTAAGTAAATTGAAAAGTCTTCCATATTATTCTCCTTAAAATCCTTTAGTGTAGCAATCTATTTTTGTTTCTAATCTGTTAATTTCTACCTTAGATTCGCGCACTTGCTCTTCTAATTTTTCTACATCTTTAGAAATATCTAAAATATACAAATACGACTCTTCTAATGCCTCTAATAACATATCCATTCTTGAAAAAGTTCCTGCTGAGCCATCTTTAATGGCCGGCAATCTATTAGTATTCCGCAAATAAGTTTCAAGGTCTTTAAGTGTCTTAAGCCCCTTATATTCTTTTGCCCCAGGCTTGTCTTTATTTTTTTCTATTTTTCCAGTAAATGCTTGCTCAAACACATAGTCTGGGTTTAAAAAGGCGGAATTGTTTTTGTAAATATCTCCAGAACAATTTATAGTTCCTGCTCCCTTATTTCCTCCTGTGGGCGTCCCTACTACCAAACTGGTCATAGCCCTGGTGCCATCTGCCAATGTATATATCTGATGATCGTCTTCCTGTAAATCTGGCAACTGTGAATGAAGAAGCTCATCTTCTCCACCCGACATATGCCTCTCTACATGATTTTCGTTGTGATGTTGGTCAGGCAAAATATCTAAAATTTCATCGTGTCTGATTTTTCTTTCTACTTCCATAGGATATAATATGATTTGTCCATTTGGATATTCGTTAGCATAAGTTATAACCCCAAGTGTCTGAATTATAGCTGAACTACTCAACAAAGATGGGTTTTCATAAACCAAAGTTCCATTCGGGCCAACAAATACCTCATCATTGATATTTCTACCCGCCGTATCCAGCCCGCCAACGGTCCCTATCATCCTAATGTTAATAATGCTGTTTTCACTGACAATATCTTCTATTGTTACGCCAACAGAAGGCATCTTGAGGGCATCATTACAATCGGCCAATGATATTAAGGGCATTCCATCGCTGATATCAAACCCCGATATATAAACCGCTCGGTTGGCTGGAATTGTAGAGCCGGTTAAATTTTTTGCTTGAATGATTGATACTTTAGACATTATTTATTGCACCCTATTATTTGATATCTGTTTTCGCCAAATATTTTTTTAGCTACATCTTTTATTTCATCTATTGTTACTTTATCTATATTAGACAGATACTCTTCCGTTCCAACTTCCCCATAAAATACTTCATCTATTATTCTACAAGCAGCATCTAAAGAAGAGTCGTTCGCAGTATATTCCGTACTCTTAAGTTTGTTTTTGGCACACTCAAGCTCCGTATCTAATATAGACTCGGTCATTAATTCTATCTGATTATTTATTTCTTCTAATACCGCGTCAATATTTTCCGGCTCAGTAGAAGTAACTATTTCAAATAATGAGCCATCCATATTTTCTTCCAAACTTGAATGAATACCATACACCAAGCCCATATCTTCCCGTATCTTAATAAATAATCGAGATGATTCATTTCCTCCAAAAATATAATTAAACACTCTAAGTTTGGCCGCATCCTGCTTTGTAAAATTGTGAAGATTTGGTCCACCGAAAGAAATTTGTATTATGTTTTGCGATTGCCCTCTTCGCTCAACAACAGTGTTGAGCGGAATATTATATTTTACAGGATTCTTGGTTGGCCATGTCAAAATATTATTAGGCACACCAAAGTATTTTTCTAATAGATTAGTATAATCATTAGAGGCAGACAACACAATGAGTTGATTATCAAACCCATAAAATTGTTTGTAAAAATCTTTCAAATCACTTTTAGTTATAGATTTTACGGATTCTTCAAACCCACATATAGGAGAGCCTAAAGAAGAATCTTTAAAAACATGCCTTGATATTTCCTGCTCGATTAAATCATAGTCATCGTCTTGGTACATTTTTATTTCTTGACATACGACATCTTTTTCTTTTTTAATTTCTTTGTCAAGAAAAGTAGGGCGGTTGACTATTTCGCTTAAACACTGAAAAGCTACCTCTATATTTTCTTCAGGCAAAGAAATATGGTAGCATACCAAATCTTTATCAGTAAAGGCATTACAACTTCCACCAGCCAACGATATTTTCCAAAGCAAATCTTTAGACTCAAAATTTTCAGTCCCTTTAAACACTATATGCTCAACAAAGTGGGCCATACCCTTTGGATACTTTGTATCGAACTCTACCCGAGACCCTGCCCCTAAAGCTACTACCAAAGAAGCCATCCTGCTTGGATGCTTTTTATACACGTATTTCATATAAGCCTTTCTGGCAGGAAAATATATTGCCCATTTTGTGTTGATTATTAAAAGGAGGCGGGAGTGACTTTTACATCACTCCCGCGTAGGAGATGGAGAAATCGTAAGTTTATACTTTGTTTTGTTCTTCTACATGAGCTTTGGCTTCTTTCTCCCAAAGTTCCATGTATGCTTTATCATTTTCCCCAAACCTGGCCGCAAGTTCAAGGATTTTCTTAAAATCGGGAGCCTTATAACATTTCGTTTCCATAGCCTTATACGGAACTCTTCTCAAAAGCCCATATACTAATTGATTTAAACGAGCATGTTCTCTTACCACAGTTGTCCGGTGATAATTAAGACCCCATTTTATCATGCCATTAGTTTTGTTTGCTTCTTTTCTTATTATTGCGGCCTCTGCTGCCAATGACTTTATTTTTATTCTTAAGTGTATCAATCTTTCATTCATTTGTTTTCTCCTATTAAATTAAAAGTGAATTTTAAAAAATAAAAGAAAACAGGTGGACCTCTACTCCAACATTCAAGTGAACTTATTCATAATACTACTCCTTGTTGTTTCTGCCACATTCTACCGGAATAACTGATCCGTTTTTATTGTGGTAGTTAAAATTTAAACCGGTGATGTCTCCATCTTCTTCGCCTTCTCTGCAATCCATCCAATCCCAATAAGCTTGTTCGCCTGATCCACACAACCAACTTTTAAAATGATTGGCGGCCTCTTCATTTTCAAACTCAAATGTAAGTTTGGTTCCCTTAAAATTGAAAGCCATTATTTTTCCTCCACCAAGCGATATTTTTTGCCATCAATTGTAACAATCTTACCCTCGCAAGTTGGCTTTTCCATCTCGCCATTAAATTCTGCTTCGGTAAAATTTATACCATTAAGATACTATAATTTGGTGCCGTTAGCCAACTCAACAGCTGGGCCGTCTATGCGGTGAAGTAGGTTGTTAAGGTACCATTTTTTATTGCCATTATCGTAAACTCTAACTTCGTACGTTTTGTAGTCCATTTATTTTTCCTCCACCAAGCGATATTTTTTGCCATCAATTGTAACAATCTTACCCTCGCAGGTAGCAGGTTCGGCCTTGGCAAGAAACTCTTCTTCGGTATACAGGATATCATTAAGATACCAAAATTTGTCGCCGTTAGCCCACTCAACAGCAGGACCGTCTTCACGATGACGCCGGCCATTAAGATGCCAATATTTGTCACCATTATCGTAAACTCTCACTTCGTATATTTTGTAATCCATTTATTTTTCCTTTTCTTATCGAATGGCGACCTCGTAGCGAGTTGGACGCTAATCCTCACGGGTTGAAATCCAGAAGTCCACCACTGGCGAGGTCGATTATTAAACATCTATAAGAGTTGTATCCTTTGCTTTGCTATTAAAAAATGCAACCAAATCTTCACAACAAAAATGACACAAATTAACACACCATCCGTTTAAGGTAAATTCATTTATTCCATCACATCCGCTATTGTACCCAAAGCACAAATGTTTTCCTTTTAAAAACTTATACTTCATCTTCATAATTTGTCTTCTTTCTTACATCATACCGTTTGGTTCATTTTTCTTTTCTTCGGGCTCATCAGCAATCATACACTCTGTGGTTAATATCAATCCGGCTACACTGGCCGCATTCTGTAAGGCACAACGGACAACCTTGGCCGGGTCTATAATACCACTTTCGACCAAATCTTCAAACTTCTCTGTTCGGGCATTAAAGCCGAAAGTATTGCTGGGGTTTTCCATAATCTTAAGTCGGACCATAGTGGGGTCTCCGCCACAATTTTCAACAATCTTTCTCAGTGGCTCCTCAACTGCACGCCGAACTATCTTGGCACCAATTTGCAAGTCTTCTGGTATATCTAAGGTATCCAATATCATAGCTGCACGCAATAGAGCTACACCGCCACCAACCACAATGCCTTCTTCAACCGCACTACGAGTGGCTGAAAGAGAATCCTCAAATCTATCCTTCTTTTCTTGAACTTCGCTTTCAGTAACGCCGCCTATCATAATATTGGCCACACCACCAATAAGCTTGGCCAGACGCTCTTCTTGCTTCTCTTTATCATATTCTTCGGCACAATTTTTGATAGAATTTCGCACCTCTTCAATACGCACTTTTATATCTTCTTCTTTTCCCGCACCATCAACGATAGTTGTGCTTCCCTTGGTAATTATTATTTTCTTAGCTTGGCCTAACCAAGTGATGTCAAAGTTTTCTAATTTAAATCCCAAATCTTCATCTATCACTTTGCCGCCGGTAAGTACCGCCATATCATTGAGCATCTCTTTGCGTCTATCGCCATATCCCGGATTACGAGTCGCACAAGACATAAAAGACCGCTTAATATGATTTACTAACAAAGTAGCGATTGCTTCGCCATCTACAGACTCGGCTGAAATAAACAAAGGCCTGCCAGGAAACTTCTTATGACATTCCTGCAAAACGGGCAAAATAACATTAACGTTGTTGATTGATTTGTCATATATCAAAACTAAGGGGTTCTCCAATATGCACTCTAATTTTTCATTGGTGGCAAAGTGTGGAGATAAATAACCACGATCAAATTGGTATCCTGTTACCATATCTATTTCTGTTTTAGAATTATGACTCTCGCTAAGGGTAATTACGCCATCGTTTCCTACCTGCTCCATAGCTTGAGAAATGATACGGCCAATCTCGACATCATTATTGCTGGACACGGTAGCGACCTGCTCTATCTCTTTTTGAGATTTGACTGGCTTAGCTACCTGCTGAAGAGATTCAACAATTCGTTCTACCCCGTACTCTATACCACGCTTTATATCAATAGGATTATGACCAGCGGCGACTAATTTAGACCCCTCGCTAATAATTCTTTCAGCCAAAATCGTACATGACGTAGTTCCGTCACCCACTTGCTCGACTGTTTTTTTGGCTGCCTCAACAATCAACTCCGCCCCCATTTGTTCAAAATTATCTTTAAGCGGAAGACAATTTTTTGCTATAGTAACACCATCTTTGGTAACCCGACTGCCATTTTGTTGTTTTATAAGTGTAAGCTTGCCTCTTGGTCCAAGAGAGCTACCAACACTCTTGCTAATTATTTTGGCACCTTTTAAAATACTATCCATTGCATCTTGTCCGAATTTAAACTGTTTACTCATCGCTATCTCCTCTTTATATTGATATTAGTGTAGAAGCTTTATATTTAATATAATATACTCACTTATCAATCGTTGTCAAGTTTTTCTTCAATTTCAGCATCACTTATTCCATTAGGCATGTTGACTTGCCCAACAACCTCTGGCTCAGAAACATTATTTGTTAGGTCTCCAAAATCAAAATCTTGTACTGTATCGGGCTCTTTGTCTTTAGATAATTGAGCCCTCTTAGCCTCTGCATACCTCTTAAAAAACTGCGAAAAAGGCATCCTTTGCTTTTTGGGAACCTTCTTGGCCTGCTCTTTATAAACCCTTTTTGCCTCTTCTCTTACTAAATTTCTTTCATAGCCCATTTATTTCTCCTATTTTATATACTTTTTTATTTCATTTGAAAAATCTTGCGAAACTGCATAATTTCCATACTTCGAGCTTACGCCATAAACTTTGTTGTTAAAGATTTTAAAATATGTTTTCTCTTTCAAATACCTTGTATATAATATTATTAAGGTCGATAGTTTTATTTTCATAATACACCATTGCTATTTATTATATATGGTTTAAAACAATCATTAAACTCATCACTTACAGGATAAGGAACGGCTCCCATGCCAGACACTCTATACACAAAATCATATCTTATCTCATATTGGGCTTTTTCTCTCAAAAAACACTTATAAATGATTTTTAATCTATGTGCTGGTATTCTCATACTCTATCCTTTGTTTATTATATATGGTTTCACACTTGTTAGATAAGTTTTATATGGAATCGACCAACAACCTGGCGAAGGTCTTCCTCCTACTCTCCACACATCATTTTGTCTAATCTCATACTTGGCATTAAATTTTAAAAAATATCTATAAAGCATTCGAATATCTATTAGTCTCATATTATCCTTATTATATACTTTGAGAAAGCCTCACTAAATAATCCGCCAGTGTTATATGGCGTCGGCGTCAGCCAACGAGAGATTCCGCTTATTCTCCAAACTTCGTTTTTATTCTTTATTGCGTATTTGGCCTTTTCCTTAAACACGCAAACGTACATCGACTTAATATTATTTACATCTATTTTCATACACTATCCTTTGTTTATTATATATCTCGAAAAAATGAGGCTAAACGAGCCGCCAGTATAATACGGGACAGGAGTGCAATTTATTGCTCCACCCACTCTCCAAACTTCCTTTTTATTTCTTACTGTATATTTGGCTTTGTCTATTAACATACACCTATATATAGATTCTAAATAATCTCTACTTATTTTCATACTCTATCCTTTGTTTATTATATATGGCGAAAGCAAATGTTTAAAGTATCCATTAATAATATATGGTATGCTTGGTCTCGCCCTGGCTGTCCCTGCAATACGCCAAACCTCATTACCCCTCATCTCATACTTGGCCTTACATGGTAAAAAGACCCAGTATAATGAAATAATATTTTTTTTATTCATACCTACTAATCCTTTTTGTTTTGATAATTTCCTTAGGGTGCATTTTATATTTTGCAAATATAATTCCGGCCAAAATCCAAGGCACTATAATCTTGCACGCTATAGATGCGAATAAAAGATACCACAAAACAGACCCTCCGACTACCGGACCCCAAAATAAAATTTTAAATCTATTCTTCTTTTTCATTTTAATCCTGATAGTTTTTCAATAAGTTTGTATTCCTTGAATTCTTCTTCGGTGTACTCTACGCCTTTAATAAACCAGGCTTTGTCGCCGTCAGAATACTCAACAGCAGGGCCATCTTCACGATCGCGTTTCCCATTAAGATACCAGGCTTTATAATCATTAGTCCACTCGCGAGCAGGACCATCTTCACGATGGAGTAGGTCGTTAAGACAATATATTATAGTACCATATTTATCTACATATTTTACGGTTTTCATTTTAGTCCTGATAGTTTTTCAATAAGTTTGTATTCTCTAAACTCTTTCTTGGTATATTCTACGCCATTAATCCACCACTCTTTATAGCCATCCGCCCACTCAAGAGCAGGACCATCTTCGCGGTGGCGTTTGTCGTTAATCCACCAATCTTTGCTGCCCCCAGCCCACTCAATAGCGGGGCCGTCTTCGCGATGGAGTTGGTTGTGGACATAATATCTTATAGTACCATGCTCATCTACATGCTTTCCGTTTTTCATTTTAATCCCGATAGTTTTTCAATAAGTTTGTATTCCTTGAATTCTTCTTCAGTGTACTGTATATCATTAAGATACCAATATTTGTTGCCATCAGCACACTCAATAGCAGGCCCATCTTCACGATGACGCTGGCCGTTAATCCACCAAGATTTGCTGCCATCAGTATACTCGCAAGCAGGGCCATCTTTACGATGGTATTTACCGTTGAAATACCACTCTTTATCGCCACCAACGTACTCACAAGCAGGACCGTCTTCACGATGCAAAAGGCCATTAAGCCACCACTCTTTGTCGCCGTTAGCCCACTCGCGAGCAGGACCATCTTCACGATGGAATTGGCAGTTAAGATAATAACTTATAGTGCCATATTTGTCTACATGTTTTCCGTTTTTCATTTTATTTCCCAGCCATAATGACACACCTTAAACTTTTTCCCAGACCCACACCAACAAGGCTGGGATTTAAAGGGGATTTTAATCTGGCGGTCGAACAAAGTAATGCCATCTATATGATCACATTCGTGTTGGGCTACCACCGAATCTAATCCGGTCAAAATAATACCGGCCGGATGTAATAAATCTTTTAAAAATATTTCATTATACCTTTGCGTAATTAGTCGGACACCAGGAAAACTCAAACAACTATCTCTATCAAACGAACACAAGTCATATTTATTAACTATAATTGGGTTGACTAAATCCAAATAACACGACCGTGTTCTTAAAATTACTACGCGAGCATTTATTCCTATCTGGTTTGCAGCCAACCCTATTCCATGAGGGTCAAATAAATTAAGTTCTAACTGTTTTATTATATCGTAGGCCTCGAATAGTGACACATCCTTACAGGGTCTTTTTAAAAACTCCAGGTCTGTTACTATCATTTTTCATCCTTCACCAGCTTGTATCCCAATTCTCTTGCTTGTTGTTTTAAAATTCGTTCAGTCTCTTGAGCACATTTTCTTATGGTTGCTTTATCCATAGCGTCGGTTTCTTCAACACTATAAAACCATTTATCTATTTGGTCTTTTGTTATCACGACTGTCAATTTTGATTCGGTATAGTCTCCGTAATATCCACTGCTCGATGGGCTAAAATATATATTAGTTGTCTCAAATATTTCAGATATTTTCTTCAAATTTTCAAAATATATATAGTCGTCAAAGTGCAGCTGGATATCATAAGTCTCGTATCCTTCCACAATTGACATTGTTTCAACCCTAATACCCAAATCTATCAATGTCAAATTCATGTCTGCTTTATACCTTCTAAGTATTTTCTGTGCCATCAATCAACTCCTAATATAAAAGGTTTGCCATCCAAGACCGCTATCGAAAATTCCCAATGACAAGCAATAGAGTTATCAGCAGTCACGGCCGTCCATCCATCTTTTAAAATTTTAATATCACTGGTTCCCAAAGTAAACATTGGCTCGATGGCTAAAACCAACCCTTCTTGTAATCTCATATTATCTGCTTTTTTGTCTACATAGTTTAATACATGCGGGTCTTCGTGTAATTGTTTTCCTATTCCATGCCCACACATTTTTCTTATATTTCCATATTTGTTTGCTATCGCTACAGCTTCTATAGCTCTACTTATATCTTGTAGTCTTTCTCCAACCCTCATATGCGAGATTCCTTCCATAAGGGCTTTTTTTGTATTTTCTACAAGCCTTATTTTTTCTTCCGAAGCCTGGCCAACAACAATGGTACGAGCAGCATCAGCATAAAACCCTTTATATTCTATTCCAAAATCTATGGATACCACATCTCCATCAGAAATTATTTTATTCTTTGAAGGGATGCCGTGTACAATCTCTTCATTGACAGAGACACACAATGCCTTTGGAAAGCCACCGTATCCCAAAAAAGCTGGTGTGACATTAAAATTAGACGCATACTTGACAGCCACATTATCTAAATCCTGGGTGGATTGGCCCGACTGAACAGATGACTCAATGAAATTGAGTATTTGGTGAAGTATTTTATTGGCCTCATTCATTATTTTTATTTCTTCTGGCGTTTTTAATATAATCATTTATTTACCGCGTACTTTTTTAAAAATATAATTTCGTTGTCAAAAATAGGATGCAAGATTTCGTCTTGGTATTTTGTATTGCCCCATATTCCTGAAAAATATATATCGTTGTAATCGACATGCATAGACATTTTGTTTACCAAAAACCAACAGTATAATATAAGAATATTGTCTTTATTCATTTGTTTACCGCGTACTTTTTGAAAAACTCAACCTGATTTCCCCAATAGAGAACAGACATTGTTATATCTTGGTGTTTTCTAGTCCACCACATTCCAGAATAATATACGTTAGCATCCTTAACATACACAGACATTTTGTTTTTTAAAAACCAAGTATAGATTATAATATAGTTTTCATTCATTTATTCACCATATATTTTTCAAATAGGTCAATAACGTCGGGCCAGCCACGAATTGGTCTATCTTTTCGCTGTTCTTCGTTCCATACTCCCGAATAATACACGCAGCCCTCTTTCATATATACAGACATCTTGTGTTTTAGAAACCAATGATATAATTCTTTTTTATTACCATCAATCATTTATTTACCACATATTTTTCAAGCGGACCAATAGTTTCCAACCCAAGTCCGACAAGCGGGTAGTCAATTCGGCGGTGTTCTTCGCTCCATATTCCTGAATAGCATAGACGGTCATTCTTCATATACACACACATCTTGTGTCGAAGAAACCAAAAGTATATTAATTTTTTAAATCTGCTCATTTATTTGTTCCATATTTTCTCAAAATGTTTTCTTGATCAGACCATCCGCGCATTCTTTGCAAGCTTTCGCAGTGATCCCAGCTATAAAACACACTTTCATTTTCTACTTTTATTTGCATATGGTTTGCTAAAAACCATTGATATAAAATACCAAATGCCTTTTTCATATAAGTTTTTCCTTCTTAAACACCTTAATCCATCTGTCCGCAAACATATCACAATATTTTTCGTCGCTGTATTGCTTAGAATTATTACCATATCTAAACGCGCCGTATAGATGACCCAACTCATGCAACAAAATAGAAGCTATCTCTTCATCGGAAAGTTGTTGTGTAAAGGAAACTTCTTTGTCCAAAATCTCGTTTGTCTTTTTATTTTGATATTCGATAGTAAGTTTAAGAGGCAAGCTAATAGTGTTTGTGTCCACATTGGCCACAGCAAACACAGTGCTTTCATCTTGTTCCTTGTGTGTGTCGTTATTCACCAACATACAATTTTCGTTCTCATGAAATGCTATCATAGCTCTCGGATACGTTTTAGGCAAACGGTCTTTGATTATTTGATAAATATCCAAAATCCTTTTTAAATTAGCCATAACTACTCCAAACTCATATCAACATTTGCATACTATGCCACATTCTTTAGGTGTTTTCTATTTCTCGTATTTCTTTATCGAGCTCTTTTAATTCATTTATTAGCGTCTCTTTTCTATGACTTATTTCGTCTATTTTTTGTTTTTTAACATCTTTTTTGTCGACCGGAATATATTTATAATACTCTGACTTTTGTATCGCCTTTCTTAAACCTGATGCGTTTAAAACCTCTATCGATTTAAAATAAAAATTGCTTGCGTCCAAAGATACATTTTTATTCTTAATTTTTCCTAAGAGCTTTCCGCCGCAGATTACCAACGATAATGACAAAGAATTATCTTTTATATTAACATGGTGGTTAGTCAATGATTTAGCCATATCATTTATGACTTCTTGTACACTCTGGCCTTGATGTGATATATCAAAATCATAGTCTTCGGTATATACGGCGATGCTATAAAGAGGTACAAATTTCATAGAAAATGATTTCTTATTTTTCATATATCCTCCGCTCAGGTGTTCTCTAATTTTTGTATTTCTGCATCTATGCTTTTAAGTCGCTCAATAAGAGATTCTTTGTCTGTCAAAAGACTGTTTATTTCTTTTTGTTTTATGTCGTTTTCTTTTTGTTTAATGTATTTTTTATTCTTGAGTTCTTTCTTATGCTTATAATACTTTGACTTTTTAATTTCGTTTATGAATGGAGTACCTACACAGCTTGATTTATTTGATTCTATAAAATCGTACGCCTCAAGCTCGGTATTAATATATTTTCCAAATAGACTCGTTTTTATTGTCACGTTTTCAAGGTGGATGCCGCCTTCTATTTCGGTTACATCAATATTCTTTTTGGTGAGTTCTTTGGCAGCATAGTCTATTAAATCTTGTATATTTTTCCCACTTTTAGATATTTCATAATAGTCATCGTCTTCATAGTTTTCATGGCATAAAGCCATTTCAAAATTATACTCCACCAATGCATTATTTTTAACCATGATTTCTCCCTCACTTAAATATCTTTTATCTGTTGAATTTTTGCATCAAGCTCTTTAAGTCGCAGCAAGCACTCTTCTCTGCTTTTTGCAAGAGAGCTCATTTGCAACTGTTGCTTCTGCTTTCCGTCTTTTTTATACTTATAATGTTTAGACTTTTTAATAGCTCTTATAGTATTTTTTTCATTGATAATCGCATCGTACTCTTCAAAATAATATGAGTCAATTACATACGTTTTATTTTTATTAGCTATATTTGTCTTTATGATAGCTTTATCAATTGTAATACCTTCGGTAGACATGTTATTAACATCAATATTGTTTTTGGTAAGTTCTTTAGCCACGCTGTCTGTTAAGGCACAAATACTTTTTCCGCACTTATCGATACTAAAGTAGTCATCACCATCTCCAAAATTTTCACAATCTATATCATAATATAAAAACATATGATAGCTAAATTCTACCGATGTAGTATTCTTCTTTGTCATAAAAACTCCTGTTGCTGGGGAAAATATATAAGCGAAACTTAAAATCACTTAATATATATCTTGTATGCTCCGCTATATATTAAATCGAATCCCTTATTTTCCAAAAACACCAGTCTTTGAAACCCTTTTGGCGTAGCAAACCCAAATCTGGCCAATTTTATTAAACAATCATTATCTGCTTGGCCAGCAGAAAACAGTTTAGCTTCTTTTTTCATTGTTACATTTTTTATTATCCAATTATAAACAGGGCCTTTGTTTTTTTGAACACAATCCAAATTGGAAACCAAATCATTTCTAACTATATGACATTGAGTTTTAGATATATTGCTTAATTTGTTTAATATTCTGCTCTCTGTGTACTCTGAAACAACATTCAAAACATAAGAGGTAAATGATACATCAAAATATAAATCTCGTATATCTTTGTTTTTTAATACATTATATTGTTCATTATAATTAAACTTATCAACCGCAATAGAATTAAAACCCTGGCCCACTAAATATTTTGTATTTCTTGCATATTTCCCGGCCCCGTAATCTAATATTTTTAAGCCTTTGGCTAATAATCCTTGTTTAATAAGTCTGTTTATTCCAGGCGTAGGTTTGTTACAAAACATAGAAGTTTTGCCAAATTCGAGCGAAGGGCCACAATAGGTAATATTTTTTAACTTTTTTTCATTTTTGTGTACGATTTTACTTGACATTTTGTATTTTTTCTGTATATTATAACAAGTGATATTTGATACAGGAAACCACTATTAGAGAAGAAACATTATTTGAATATTCCATATTTTCCAAGAAAACTATAATATTGACTGCACAAATTATTTTGCCAATCGTTATCAATATGGTAAAATATCCTATCGCGGTTCACCAAAAATTTTTCACCCACTCTATTATAGACAAGTCTTGATTTAGATTTCAAAAAATCTCTATACATTTTGGTAAAGAAATAACTCATTCAAATATTCCGTATTTTCTGATAAGATTATAGTATCCTATATATGGGTGCATGGTATAAGAAAAATCAACACGATTAAGCCAACCACCACGCTCAGCTCTCATTCTTTGCCCATTTATATAAATAAGTTTAGACTTATCTCTTAAAAAGTCTATATATATTTTGGTAAAAATATCATTCATTCAAATATTCCGTATTTTATCAAAAAATCGTTAAACTTAATATTTTCGTCGCAAACCCACGTACTACTAAGACGCCAGTGAATATCACCATATGTCGCGTATCTTTCGTGATTTATGCATATAAGTTTAGCATTCATCTTTAAGAATCTCTGATACGCCCTATATATTATAATATCTGTGCTCATTTAAATATTCCATATTTTCTGATAAGATTGTGTTCTGGCCAAAACTGTCGCGATACCCAGTCATCAACATCAAAAGCAGTGTCCTCGATACTATAAGGAACTTCTTTCTTGGTTTTCGTATATACACCAAAACGATGACTTTTGACTAATATTAATTTCAGGCCGCCAACTAAAAACTCATGGTATAATATATTTAAATTCTCGGAATCATTCATTTTTTATTTAAATTTCTCCAACGAGTTAAAAGCTTTTTATCATATGACGTAGCAATGCCACCTAACTCTTTAATTAAAAGACTTTCAAGCCTGCTTTCGTCGAATTTATATTTCTTAATAAAATCATAAAGTTGGTAGGCATTGTGCTCATACCCTTTGGCATATAGTCGAGCGCACCTAAATACAAATTTTCTCTCAAGAGTAAACCACGGGCCGCCTAGACAAAAAGCCATGACATCACCATCTGGGGAAAAAGCAAATACGTCATCTCCCCAGCGGGATACAAAATATGTACCTTTAACTTTCTTTAAGACAGCCGATACATCTTTGGACGTAAAATCAAAACCAAAATATATTCCGTCTCTAAAATATTCGGCCAAACATTTTTCTTTGTTAGTAAGTTTCATCTAAACACCCCGTACTTTTTAAGAAAGTTGGCCAAATCTGTGCTGTCTGAGTCGAGATAACCATACTCTGGATAAAATACACATTTTCCTTTATTATTTACTAAAATTTGTTGTCCGCACTCATTAATTTTAAGCTTGCATATCTGCAACAAGAAAATATAATACATAATTTCAAACACATACTTCATAAAAATTTGCCCTTTTGTAAAAAATGCTTGCCTATTCTAATTTAAACTAATCCTTAAATATCCCGTAGTTTTTTATAAAACCATAGTATTCAATCATCCAGGAAGTACTCCAGGGGTAATCAATATTAATTTTACAAACCTTAGTTTGTATACGGTATACTCTAAACCTTTCTTTTCTAAAATTTCTCAATTTGCTTTCACATTTTAAAAAATCTCTGTATATTTTAATAAACATATAGCTCATTCAAATATCCCGTACCTTTTAAGAAAGTTGGCTAAATCTATATTTTGATCGTATGTCCAAGCATCAATATCGGTATAATGAGCAGACCCCCGGAACATGAAGGCATAATTTGCCATTATGTTCTACTAAGCGTCTACCAGATAGAAAATCACAATATATACACATAAACTTATAATTCGTTCTATAATTCATTTAAATATCCCATATTTTAATAAAAAGTTTTTTAAATCCATGTTAATAAGCTTATATTTACCATGTATATAAATTTCATTTCCTCTTTTTTTAACAGAAAAAATTCCGGGCATAAGTCTACAGTATAGAGTTTGAATTATAAGTTCCATAAAATTTCTTAACCCTCTCGTCAGCAAATATAGATTTTTTATTCCAGCCAACAAGTTTTAATCCCTCTAATGTTTTAACTCTCGATAAAGCAACATACGCTTGCCCAGGAGAAAAACATTTTGAAAGGTCAGCTTCGACATAGTCTAAACTTAAGCCTTGCGATTTGTGTATACTTGAACTCCAAGCCAATGCTATAGGATATTGTCTCATTTTTGCTACAGTTTGGCTTCTTATTGTTCCATTTGACTTATCTAAATAAGGCACACATCTTTCCCACCCATGCATAGCGACGGAAACAGTAAGATTATTACTTAACTGAACACATAAAGGACTACAACTTCTAATTATTCCAAGTGTTCCATTCACCCATCTTCCGGCCGGGTCGTTGGTCAACATCATAACTTGTGCACCTTTGCAAAAATAAAGACTCTTCTCGGCAGGACATTCTTTAGATAAAATACCAACATCGTAGTCTTTTCCTTCAAACTCTGCCTCTGAAACATATTTTTCGCCAGGAAGTTTTTGTAAACAGTCCATATTTTCTTTATTGACATCGACTTTGTGGGAAAATAATTTGACTGGACTCATAGGTATCTTTAAATCTACCCCAACCCTTGAGTTAAACATATCTTCTATCTCGGATGTTATTTCTCCTCTGCGTATTTTTTCCAAGGCATTTAAAAACAAGCCCTCGCCTTGTCTATAATTTGTGGTAAGATTAAAAGATTGAAAATTGGCCTGATTCCACAAATTAGACTGAAAACAATAAGGATCTTTTAAATCAGGATACATAAAAGCATCACTGGTAGAAACAACGGGTGGTAATTGGGCAAAATCACCCACCAAACAAATTTGCACCCCACCGAAGGCCAGAGGATTATTCTTAATGTGAGACAAAACTACGTCTATGAGTTCGAAAGTATCACGACGCATCATAGAACACTCGTCTATTATTAAAGTTTGTAAACTTTGTGCGAGGCTCCATTTGGCTATATCCCAAGGCGATGAAGATTTTTTTATTTTTTCCCATCGACCGATAACCTTACCTGCCTCCTCTGGCCTTGAAGTAATTCCTAAACCAAGAAAACGATGCACAGTTTCGCCACCCAAATTTAAAGCGGCCACGCCAGTCGTTGCGGTTAATACAGAATACGGCACCAGTTCAGAAAAATTAGACGCAAAGTAAGTTTTTCCTGATCCAGCCGAACCTGTGATGAACACATTTTGTCTTGCCTTCAACGCTGGCAAAATATCATTAGAGTCTGAAATATTTTTCATTTACATTTCCCCGATAACATATTTTTCCAATAAAGCCCAGACCCCAACTGCCAGTATCCTCGGCCAACGACATGTATTAAGCCATCATTTTCGAAATAATGGACCTGGTTTTTATCTTTTAATACCAACCAATATATTCTATGAAACGGATATTTCACCATTACTGCCACCCATCGCTGCTGCCGTCCCACCCATCATGATATAATTTTTCACAAGGTGCACCAAAAGAATCGATAATATTTTTAAATCTAATCATAAAGTCTGCGTCTGTATCTTCTTTGTAAACATTGACCATTCTGTCATAAATCCACGCCAAAAACTCTTTGTCTGTCATTTTAAGACCCCATAGATAAATCTATTTTTTTCTTTTTCAAATCTACTCTTATGCCTTCAATACGCAAATCATCAATATAATGTCCCCAAACATCATAGTAATCTTCGTGGTCATAAACGTACTGATAAGCTGTGTATATCTTTTTCAAGATTCCCACGTATCCCATTCCGTTTTTGCCTGTTTTAATTTTCTTTATATAACTTTTGTGTAAAGGATAATCTATAACTAACTCGAACTCTTCGTTTGGTGGAAGTACTATATCTTGCCCAGATAAACAACTTATGCTGTCAAAATCAAAGCTGCATACTATGTTCTGTATATTTTTCATTATTGCCCTCTTTTCTAAATATCCCATATTTTAAAAGTATTCCATCTCCAGGGTAGTTGGCCTGTAAATTTATAAATAGCATTTTTGAATACGATATTGTATAACAACCCTTACGGTATACAAGCGTAACCGGTCCACCTAAAAATGTTTTATATATCTCATAAATACTTTCGTTCATTTTATCCTCAAATTCAAATAACTCAAACGTGTAGATGAAAAAATTCCGTATTCTAAAATTATACTATCTCCTGGCCAACCTCCAAGACAAAATGTGGAACAAGTCCCATCGCAATATTTTATTATCTTTAAATCACCATCTATATAAAGTTTTCCTTTTCTGTGTAAAAATTCTTTATATATTTCAATAAAAACTTCATTTTCTTGCATAATGTCCTCTTCCAATAAAGTATCTCACTTTGCCTATATAACATACACCACAATACTTATTGTATTCAATATTATATTTAAATTTTAAAACATCTCGATATATAAAATAATAAGGTCTTTTAATCATAATTGTATGCTCCGCCATCTCCATCTTCTGCGATGCGTAGAAAAATACCCAATATATAATACCTTAAGTTTATAAGCATATCTGATAGTATTCTGTTCTCTTAATATCTTTTGATAAACAAGCTTGAAATTTTCTTTCATATAATTCTTATTTGCTAAGGCTTTTTTCCCAAGCCTGCCTGACTGTGTATGCTTCTTCTTCCGTTTTAAACTGGCCAAGAATTTTGCTTTTCCCGTTTTCTTTAACATAAGCGCGCCATCTATCGGTACGCTTTAAAAATACCACACCTATATATTTGCTTGTTGTATTTGCACGCTTTTTTGTATGAAATAATACCTTGCGTCTATTGTTTAAATTTTCTTTTGGTGTTACCCACTTACAATTTTTGGGGTTATAATTTCCATTATTATTTGTTCTATCAATCCATAAGCCGTCAGGATGGTCTCCCATGTCTTTGTAAAAATTCTTAAAAATCTGCCATCTTTTGCAAACTTTAATTCCTCGGCCGCCATAATCTTTAAATCCTGGAAAATTAGAATTAGTACAGCGTTTTTTCATTTGTTTCCAAGTATTATATGTTTTGGTTTTGCTCATATGTTTGATATTACTCATTATAGTTAACCTTTCTATAAGACATGTTAAAGCACGCCTATAATCTTTTTAACTTCTTCCAAAACCTCTTCTCTGGGTCTGTCGGCATTTATTAGCCTATATCGTTCTAAGTCGGACGAATAATATTTAATAATTTCATCATTGTTAGAATGATACACTTTAAGTCTTTGCCGTATAACATCCTCGGTATCATCTGGCCTATTTTCTATCTCCCGCCTACGCAATAATCGTTGAACAGAAATATTATCGCTGATATTCAAATCTATTACCAAATCTATTTTCATTAATGCGTCTAAAAATTGGGCCTGATTTAAGGTGCGAGGGTATCCATCAAATATAAGATTTTCTTTTGGCATAGACTCTACTGTCTTTTTTATTAGCTCATTGGTCATTTCGTTTGGGCAAAGATTGCCATTACCCCAATATGATTGGGCCTTCAAGCCAAACTCTGTCTTATTTTTGTATTCAAGCCGATAAAGTGCGCCGGGTGTTAAGGAAATATATCCAAATTCTTCAAGCTGTTTGGCCAGAGTTCCTTTTCCCGATCCCGGCGCACCTGTACAAATTAAATTCATTTTATTTTATGTTCCTCCAAATAATCCCAAAAAATAGGGTCATCGCTTATACAATCTTCCAAAATTCCAACAATATCACAAACAGATTGGTCGGCCAAATAGTGCAAATATATGGATTTAAAACTATCAGTCATATTATTCATCAATACACCATATACTCATAGCCAGTAAATTGACAATGTAAATCGCGAGGCGAAGTTTTAATACAAGAAAAAGAAGAATACATTCTGGCGACAACTTTGTCGTCTGTATCTCTTCCGCATATAGTAATAATACCTTGCGTTCCGTCTTCATTCGCTATTACATCTTCTATAATTATTTTGGAAGTATTGTAAATTCCAATTACCTCAAAAACTTTGGTGGTTCTAACCAACTCTTGTGCTTGTTTATGGGCAGCAACTAAAGACTGAAATCGCATAGCACTCACCCCAGTATAACATGCGGAAAATAAAAATGTTCCCAAAATTAATAGCAAATATTTCATCTGAAATCCTTCCTAACAGTATGCCTTACTATTCAAAAAACTTATTATTGACAACTACTTGCGTCCACCAATTAAAATCCGAACAAGCAAAAGAAGAGTTTATGCGTTCATTTATCTTTTTCCAATAAAGCTTTTTGTCCGGGCAAAATCTAACATCAAGACCCTCTACCAAAAAAGCATTATATACATCTACTAAATCCAAACCAGTGCCCTTAATCTTCATTTAAAAATATCCTTTATCAACGGTGTGTTTCTTCCACCACATCATATCTGCATTAGTTTCATCATTTTCATTATTAGATTCATACACACGACCAACATCATTAAATATATTATTAAAACATCTGTCATATTTCCAATACAATACGCCGTTTGTTCCTAATTTCACTTTCATACTTGCTTTTAAAAAAGCACGATATAGCGAAGATATTGGTAGGGTTGTGTTCTTTATTAAATTGGCCATAAAGGCTCCTTGTTAACGGCGCACTTGATTAAAAAGTCAACATCAATATGATTATTCGAGTGGCTACAGACACGTTCTCCTGGCCGTGTCCAATAAAGCTTTCCATCCGGCAGGGCACTAATTTTTAAACCGTTTACTAAAAAATCTAAATAAACATACTTAAATTGTAGTGTTGTTCCTTTAATTGTCATGCTTGTATCCGTTATTCAATATAGAGAACATAAAATCTTCTTTTTCTAAATCCGCGTCTTCTCCGTGAGTTCGCTTGGCTGACTCTATTAAACTGGAACGAATAAGTTTATCAAAATCACTATCTTTCTTTTGTGTTTCCAATGCTTTATGCTCTACGGTTATTACTTCCTTATCATCATATAGTATAGAAACTTCTGAAACTATTTCTCTAAGGTCCCAAGACATATCGCGATTTAAAAAAGCAATTAAGTTGGGCTTAGATTCTTTTTGATTAAAGAAATGAACACATACCATATTTTTAGATATATCATAATAACCGTATACTTGTAATCCAGACAACTTATTTAAAAGCTCTATATCCATTATTCTTCTTCCTCATCTTTAGGTTGGTCAGCTTCAGTTATCAACTTATATTTTTCCATTATCTTGTTGGTAGATTCGTTTTCTGTCAAACACCCAGCAAACAAAATAATTCTAAGTTCTTCTTCCGATGGAGCTGGAATAAAAGCTGGCATTTTGTGATAATTAGGGAAACAATCCAGATATCTCTCTAAAGCCACCATTCGTTCTGCCGGCCTAAGTGAAGAAAACACGCCCAACCCCAACATATTAACGGCATTTAACGGAGAGCTTGTGCACTTTGCCAATGCCTTTAAACCAATAATCTTTTGAAGTTCGCTTACCTTGTCGGAATTAGATCCCGGCACACACAACAAACACGCACGAACTTCTGGCCGTACATCCACAGATAGTTTATTAAGCAAAGGTGCCACACATTTATCGTCAGCTTTACTCAAAACGGAACGAATGTGTGCTGAGTTAATATCCTCAGACAAAACCTTATCCATTATTGCATCAAGCCCGGCCTGATCTTTGGAATCGGTAAGATTAAAGAGAAACTTTAATCCCAACTTGCTGAGATCAACGGCCTTAAAACGGTCGCTATTTTCCTTAGTCATCCAATTAAATAGCGTCGGATGATAAGTAGAGTCAAAGTTATTAAACACATCATCTATCTTTTCAGAAGATAATACGCTATTAACATGCTCTTTAAGCTGTTTAATATTGGCCGGTTGCGTTCCAACATTATCAAAAAACATTTTAAGAGTATCCAAATTAGTAACTCTACGCTTTAAAGCACTAATCGCCAATTCACTCGGAAGACGGTAGCATACTTCTTGCCATGTCATCGCATCATAAGCTTGATCAAAAAAACTCATAGTTTAGTTTCCTTTGCTATTAAAGGGTTGAAGTTTGGGCCGATTATTGTTGTAAGGTTTCTTTTTAAATACAAAATTCTTTTTCGGCGGAAGGGTCGGAATCTTCTTAGTCTTGTCTTTGTTAAACTTAAAATTCTGATTTGATTTTGGTGTAAACCTTTCCGTCCTCTTCTTGTTTTTCATACATCGCTTTCGGGCAGCAGCCTCTTTTCGCTTGCGGCGAACACTCGGCTTCTCGAAGAATTCGTGCTTTCTTACATCAGCCAATAGCCCATCTCTTTCAGAGGCTTTCTTGAAGCGATGAATCAATGATTCAAAGTTTTCATTAGGTCTTGCTATTACTTGTGCCATTATTTTTGCTCCATTGTTACTTGATTGGTTTCAGTGTTTTGTGTTTCAGTCAAACTCTTGCGAACTTCCTTAGTCTTAATCATAAGATTAACGAATTCGTCAAATTGGTCGCCTGGAATTTCTATAGCTTTGCCACTACCACGGCCTAAACGACTTCGAAAACGCACGGTTCCGACCGCATCTACATCTATAGAATTTTTGATAATCTCTAATATTGATTGCTCACTAATTTGTTCGTTTTTAAATACACTTGCCATTTGCTACTCCTTTAGTTTGTTGTTAATAGACTCTAAAAATAATTCATATTTTCCCATTAAAGCCGAAACTTTATCATTAAACTTTAATGAACAGGGAAACAAAAATTTATCCATATCTTCTTTGCTTGGTATCTCCTTAAAAGGCAACTCTTGAATTCCGTAGTTTTTAAAGTTATCTTTGGCCTGCCCATGCCGATATTGATTAGGATACCATTTTTCATAATGCTTCATGCTAATATAATATCTATCAAACATACCCAAAAGTTGTTGCATAGCTTTAAGTCTTCCGTTAGGTTGCAATTTTTCTAATAGCTTAAAATCAATCTTTATGGGCAACTTTTTCTGACTTTGTAGCTTAGATAAAGCCTTAAGCCCTGATAAAATATAGCGGTCAGAGACATCGCTTCTCTGTAATAACGCAACCTTCATCAAAGGGGTAGAAGAATTAATGATACCACAACATTGTTTAAGATTCTCATCATCCATTTTACTGAAGAAAGAATAAACACACTCAGTCAATTCAGGATTTTTAGTGCCTTTATACATTGATACCAACTTAGCAATAATTTTTACTCTATAAGATGCCTGTTTGTCAAAAACAAAAGACACAAGCTCTTTAACCTTGCTCCCAAAGTAATTAGATTCACAAGATGTAAGCCATGCATCGGCTATAGAGTATTTAAGAGGCTCATCTAACCATTTTAATACTAAAACATATTTTGAAATAGATTTTTTACCATCTGCGGCAGATAACTCGTTCAGTATTAAAGAATTTATTTTTTCTTTAGTTTTGGGAAATAATGATACATTACCATAGTTGATTTGATATGCTACACTATCGATATCATTTATTGTACATAACAAAACGGCCATGCGTAAATCTAAATCAGTGTCTTCTACCGAGGTAGCATAAAATCTATTAGACAATGACCACAATGAATAACCAGAATAATCTGTCATATTAATACTTTCTTTGATAGGGGGTTAGAAGGGAAGAGGAACGCCGTGCTTTTTGAGTTTATTTATTACACACTCTTTGGTGAGTTTTTCTTTAAAGTTAAATCTAATAAAATATTTTACTTCCTCTGGGTGTTCTTTAATAAGTTTGTCTTTCAATTTGTCTCTCTTAATACAGGCTAACAATTTTTTCTGTGTGTCATTTTTAGTTTGCGTACTGCCGAATTTTATAGGCATAAAATGTTGCTCTCCATCATATTCTATAGCTAATTTTATATCAGGAAGCCAAATATCTATCTCTAATTTTCTGTTATTTTTAAGCCAACTAAAAGGATATTGATTATATTGTACAACATTGTTAAAAAATATATCTTTTATTATATCTGATAATAATAATTGATTTCTATGTCCAGAGCATACGGGGCACCAACTCTTAGAAGATATAACTGAAGAATATATAGGAAACCAAATATGCCCATCTTTCAAACATCGTATTTTAAGTCTACTCAAATTGTTTTTAAGACCATTCGGTAGCCCTAAAAGCTCTCCTCCTAAATTTAAAACAAATTTAGAAATTTCATTTTCTGTCAATAATATTTTGTTAGCACACTTTGGGCACCAAGACCCATGTTTTAAGCGATCCCATGTAGTAGACCAAATATAATTATCTTTTAAACATTTTACTTCTATTTTGCTTTTTGCGTTTATAAAATTTGATTTGTCAACAATAAGACCGCAGTGGTTTGCTACAAATTCTTCTACATTTTCTATAGGTATTGGGGAATTTTTAGCACATTTTGGGCACCATTTTCCGCAAGTGACATTGTTCCACTTAGGGCTCCAAATGTAATCGTCTTTTAAACATTTTATTGTAACTTTCTTTCTGCTGGATATATATACAGATAATAATTTTCCACCCTTGTTTTTAATAAACTCTTGGGCTTGTTCCTGAGTTAATCTTATTGCCATTTTAACCTCCTATTAAAAAGTGAGCTTAAGCATCATACACACACTTATAATAGGAGATTAAAATATTAGTAGAAATAAAGAAAATGTTTAAACTACCACCCACTTCCATCTTTTTCATTGGGTAGCTCGACCTGTTGTCCCCATGGTGCTTTTGCATCTTGATTGGTAACACACCACAAGACGGGATAATTTGGTCGTTTTTCGGGAAATTGGCCATAAAGATCAGTCAAATAAATAACTAATTCTGGCTGAATTCCCATCTCTTTAATTTTGTCAAATACAGGTCTGAAATCAGTGCCTCCGCCACCCTTAAAGTGCAATTTATTAAGCCAATTACTAAAGCTATGAATCTTCAAAACCTCATGCACTTCTGAGTCGCAAGTCATACAAGTCACCTCTGAAACTAAATACGATATCTTCGATATCTCCGCCGCAAACTGCTCCAAACACGGCCGGGAAATAGAACCAGATGTGTCAATAGCTATTACAACACTGCCAATAATATTGCTTCTCATATCTGGCAAATACATACCCTGGCCAATAAACCTCTTGTTTACTCTAACGAACGAATAATCATCCTTACTTAATGCCTGACCAACATATCGGTGGAAAATGCGTTCCCACTTAACCTTATTTTTACGCAACTTATCAATCCATCGCTTAAGGCCAGCGGGAGTATTCCCCTTGCCTTTAAAGTTTTTAGTCATTTCGTAAGCGGTGATTATCTTGTCTTCCATATCATCCCAACTGGTTTCATCACTATTTTCGATATGCATATCTAAAGTAGTAAACTTGGAACAGTCTTCAGGAAGTGTATCATAAATTTGTTCTGCATTTTGGTCGCGATACTTATTATCTAACAAAAGATTTCCAGGAAGAGCATACCCCATATCTTTAATTTCTAAATTGATGGCATAGTCGCAAGCTACATTCCATCTTTGATGCGCTCTATTTAATCGACGCTTTGGGGTACAGTGCATATAAATGCAATGGCTTATTTCATGCAACAATACGCCATAAACCTCATCTTCCGTTAAATCCATCACAAATTGAGGATTATAGTATACTTTGGCACCATCTGTTGCCATTGTTGGTAGCGCGCCCTCTGGAATAAAATCCATCATAGATAAAAGAACCCCATAAAATGGTTGTTGCAAAAGCAATCTTGCTCTGCTATTTCCCACCCGTTCTTTGGCTTTAAACAAAACCGTTGGGTCAATTTGTACTTCTTGTCCAGTAGCCTGGTCTTTAAAAGTTGACATCTCCATCTCCTTTGGTTAAAAAAACTATTTGTTCTCCGAAAAAATTCCGTATTTAAAATATATTTGATCTTCAGGAAAAGATATATCTTCTGGATCTATTCTATAAGAATTGGGGCTAAGATAAATAAGACGTTTTGTGTTATCGACAATAACAAGTCTTGCTTTCATACCTAACAAATCCCTATAGATACTTCTTATTATCTTATTCATTTGAATATTCCGTATTTTTCTAATATAGAGCCCGAATCCCAACTATGGTCAAAGCGAGCAATATAGCCATCATCATGCAAAATGCCTTTTCCAACATTATCTTTACAAAGTCTCACATTATATTTAAGAATCCACACATATAATGTCTCAATATCTGTATCTATATTTGTCATTCAAATATCCCATATTTTATATAAAACTTATCACTACTATATGCCGAGTAATCTGTAATATACCACATTCCCCCACAAGTGCCACGAAAAAATTTACCATCACCGGATTCACCAAGCCGGCCAGCATCTTTTAATAAATCTAAATAAATTTCCATAATTGTGTCGCTTATTTCATCACTCATCTTTAAATATCCCATACTTTATATAAAAAACATCACAGGCAACATGCTTACTCAGAAACCAAGCCCCTATATAGTGTGCGCCATGGCATGATCTAAGAGTCATGCCATTTTTAAGCAATTCTTTATATGCCTGTTTAATATATTCTTTCATTTAAATATTCCGTATTTTTGGTATATAGGTCCAGTAAGCAAATTTTTGATAGGAAGTTTGGTACCATATGCGAGCATAAGACATTTTCTTTTGCCAGAATCTAATTTCAACCGGCACTTGTCCTTAAGCATTCCACGATAAATACAACGAAAAAGTCGAGGTATCATTTAAATATCCCATATTTTAAATATAAAATATCACTATTAAACCCTGTGTCTTCGTGCAAAGCCCATATCCCCCAAGAGCAAAGAAGAATTTTGGTATTGTTACCTTTAACCAATCTTCCTTTGTCTTCTAAAAAGTCAAAATACACCTCTCTGATTGTGTCGCTTATTTTATCATTCATCTTTAAACACCCCATACTTTAAATATACCATATCTAAAGGTGCATATTTGCGTAAAAATCCTGGCCCATCTCCCAGCGCAAAGCCCGAAAATTGAATGGATGGTCTGCCAGATATGTATAAAAGTTTAGCTTTGCCTTTAAGCATTTCACGGTATATATCATGTATATAGACAACATCTATTTTATTCATCTGCTTTCTCATACTCTTTTTTAAGGGCCGCGACAACTTTTTGAACCCTACTATTATATTTCATAGATGTTCCGAAAAATATAAAATCTAAATCTTCTGGCACCGTTATGTCCACTATTTTAACTTTATTAAAGCTATATCGGTTTATTCCTATCATTGTTTCAAATGACTTGAGACGCATTACAGAAGGCAACTTTAATACAACATCTTTTCTTAATTTAACAGATATGTCAGGGAAGGAAGATTTTCCAGATATATACCTTAATATAGATTCCATATGTTTGTCTGGCGTATACTGATTGGATAAAAGATAAAGTTTTGCGTGTTTTTTAAATAGACGCAAATACTTTAACAAAAATTGCTCGGGTAGGCCAGAAATTAAATTCCTCGTCATTTTGTCTGTATTATATTGGCCCATCATGTCAACTATTTTTTGCGTGAGTTGTTCAGCTAAAGGCAAATATCCAGAAAATAACCAATTAAAATCCTCTTGGGCCGGGTCGAATGAACTGGCACAACCATTAATCCAATACTCACATTCTTTAATCTTATTCTTCTCATTGAGCAAAGGCCAATGATAATATCTGTTTCTGTAATAATAGGAATCCTCCGGGGATTTTCCAGACGATATCAGTTTATTATATTTTCGTATCAGGTATTTGTGATTTTTTAAGGCATCGCAATATGAGCCAAAATATTTAACCACATCCCAAGCCCCAGAGTCCACCCTATCACCTATTATACGCTCTACGCGACTATCGCTTTCTATAAACTCTATCAACTTTTGGGTTTGTATCTTCTCTAATTGTTGCTGGGTTAAGTCTTCTGAAGTCAGACCAAATATTTCTCCATATCCTGTGCTGGAATAAGAATACATTATTGCTCCTTAAACATTCCATATTTGAGATAAAATTTATTAAACGCATAATCGTCCAAACTCCAGGCCTGAATGTACGGCGTAGTGTATTGGATATAATAACTATTATCTATTTTTAAAAGTATCGATTTGTAGAACAAAAATTCTTTATACAAAAGTGGCAAAAATATATTCATCTGAAAATTCCATATTGTCTAAGCATACCACAGTAAGAACATTTACATATTAAAATGCGACGCTGGTGTGCCATAGGCCCAGCTGAAACTTTCGCACCGCCTATTAAACACAACTTAATGTTCTGTTTTAAAAACGCAACATAAAGACTTTTAATTTCATTCTTCATCATTCAAATATCCCATAAGCGTTGTATAATTCATCATAAAAACATTTATTTCTTATAAAATAAATAAGTCCATCGTCAAATATTAAAACTTTATTTCCGTGCAAATTCTTTAGATGTATTTTTCTCTTTAAAAGCTCTTTATATACATAATAGATTGCTGTAGTCATTACTTAAATGTCCCGTATTTTTTACAAAATAAATCAATGTCAGACTTCCTTAATAGCCAAGTAACAGTACCATAGGTAACACACTTTTGTCCATCAACAACAATAAGCTTTCCCTTATCCTTATAAAAGAAAGTATGATATAGCCCTTTAATTGTTTTATTCATCATTTGAAAACCCCATATTTCATAAAAAAGAGCTCAATACTGCTAAGCGGCGGACTAAGACACCACGACAAATACGAGTCTGGATATCTTAGTAACCATCTATAATAAATACAGCTTTATTACTCAATAGTTCTCTATATACGCTTTTAATGTAAGGCTTCATTTAAATATTCCATATTCTATATACAAACTGTCTACATCGTTGTAGTAAGGCTTTTTTCCTAAAAAATAAATTATCGAATCATTAAGATATTTGCAGGCAGGGACGCCATTCTCTTCTAATAGAGTCATTTTATTTGCTAAAAATTCTCTGTATACTATTTTAAACAAATGCTTCATAGCCGACCCCTAATGCTTGTCAAATATACCATACTTACAATAAAAAATATCTACAGCATTATCTCCGTATATAAAAACCCAGCGATTATTTGGAAAACATAATATTTTGTCTTTTCCAAAAAGACACAGAGATACTTTGTGTGCATACATTTCCATATATATTAATTTGAATTTATCTGTCATTTAAATATTCCATATTTTAAATAAAATTCGTCAGACGTATTGCTACAATGCGACAAAAGATAAACATTCAAGCCATAAGTATTATATGCACGATTGAAAAAACTTAATTTTCCCCCTATTAATAGATGTCCCTTATATACCAGCATATCCTCGTATACTTCTTTAATTACATAATTTATCATTTAAACATTCCATATTTAAAAAGTACTGCGTGTGAAAAAATAGTTGACTCTTCAAATCCACACTTCAATAGCTTAACATCCCCAATCTTAACAAGGGTGGCTTTGTATTTTAAAAATACCATATAAATAGCAAATATCTCACGCATCTAAAATATACCATACTTTCTGTAAATGTTGCAACATTTGTATCCACAAAGGTAATAACATAGTTAGCCGTCTTTAAAAAACCCTTTTTCTCCATATTTGTTCCCAAGATGAAGTCCTTTTAGTAGCAAATCGAGATAGATATTCTTTATCGCTGGGTTCATTTCCAAACCCCATACTTGAGTATAAATTTTTCATAACCCCAATTGCCGGTTGACAACAAAGGTTGGTCTCTACTATCAAAGCACACATTGAGCATCGGAACGCCAGCCTTTAAAAACATGTGTCCCTTATTTTGTAAAAAAATTATATACACAGATAAAATAGTACTTTTCATTTAAATATTCCGTATTTTATATAAAACAAGTCACTCGGCCAACGCGTATCAAGCCGATAGATAGAATCTGGGTATTTTAATACAGAAGCTGGATATTTTATATAATAACATTCGATATGTTTTATAAGTTTAGCTTGTCGTAATAGTTCGTTATATATATTTTTAATAAGTGGTATCATTTAAATATCCCGTATTTTAAACAAAAATTACACCAATCGCAGCAATAAGAAGAAAGCGTAACAATATTATTATCAGACTCTACTATAGAGGGCATATTATCATGCATTTTAAGATGAAAATTCCACTTGAAAAAATTCAAGTAGGTGTTTTTAACAAATAGTGTCATTTAAATATTCCATATTTTGTATATATTGCTTCAGGCCAATGGAGCTGGTGAGTTGTATTATAACAAAGTCTCCTAACAACATCACCCGGTGGATATTTTAAAACACCGACGAGACCAAAATTGTTACTTTTGTAAAGACGGCATTTATAATATAACAAATCATAATAAATGCTTTTTATGCCAATATATATCATTTAAATATCCCATACACTATATATTCTATCTGTAAGATAATGGCTAAGAAAAAAATGCTTATCAAACAGTATTGAGTTTTTGCCATAATATATAGTAAGTTGTCCTTTAGATGCAAGAAGTTCTCTGTACACTTCTTTAAATAAATTATTCATTTTTAAATATCCCATATCGTACAAGTGCGGTACAAACTTCACATTGGCAGGTCAAAATGTCAACACAGCTTTTTTTGCCCCATTGTTCTACTAAAACCTTTTGGCCATCTTTCATCTGTGTTTTGACATGCCCATTTAAAAACAAATCATAGATTTCATAAATAATTATTTTATCCATCAAATATTCCGTATTTTATATAAAATTTATTAACTAAGTCATAAAAAGGGCCGCAACCACCCAGCTCAAGATTATAATAATTCTCATGGGGGACAATAACAAACTTACAGCCATTGCGGACACTGAGGGTTGCGTTATTTTTAATAAGTTCTGTATATATCAGTTTTATTGTTGGACTCATTCGAAATCCTATATTTTGTATTTCTGTATAAAATCTATACAATCTGTTACCGCCCTCGTGCGTTGGAATTGGAAAGGGCCTCTTCCTGCCCAAAATTTAAGCCAATCTGATATATTATTTTTGTTTGGATGGGAGCCAATAATGTATAATAGCTTAACTATTTTGTTCATTTAAATATTCCGTATTTTTTTATGAACGCAATTTCGTCCCAGTCATTTATGCGATACGCATAGATTCTAAAATGTTCCAGCATTCTATTTCTGCCTCGATTGAGACCCAGAATATACAACGCTTGATATAAACTTTTCATGTAATTAAATACCTTCTTATAAAATCCTTTTGTGGGCATGGCAACACCAGATGTCTGTTACTCCATATATCTAAATCCACTATCTTATGCAAAAAGACGACGCGGTATATAGACTTAATGTATTCTTTCATTTAAATATTCCGTATTTCAGATATATTGATTCGGGTGCAAAAATATTATTTGCGTTTCGTTTCCAAAGATTTCTTCTAACATTGTTTTTATATTTTACAATACCAGAAACAAGTGTTCCGTCGAAATCAATAAAATTAACTTTAGAGAGGGTACATTTAAAAACCAGCAAATCAAAATAAATAGCTCGTATTATTATAGGTATCATTTAAAAATACCGTATTTTACATAAAACATATCAAATTCAGAAGTATTCAATTTCCACATTTGATTGAGTGGTGTAGGGTATACGATATAATAATGACTATCCTTTTTTATAAGCATAGCTTTGTGTTTTAATAGCTCATAGTATACATCTTTAATAAATTGTTTCATTTAAATATTCCGTATTTGATGTAAATTGATTCAGACGAATTGGTAAATTTTGCGTGAGCATTATAAAGATATCTTTTATATCCCCCACCCGGAAAAATTAAAACGCCATCAATATATAAATTTTTCAAGTAATTAGATTTAAAGAGACGGCATTTGTCTAACAGCATATCATAATAGACATATTTAATTGCATCATTTATCATTTAAATATTCCGTATTTTATATAAATATTATGAAAACTATTAAAGTCAGACAACTGGACAACACCGAGGGCGTGAAGAATGGCACCGCGGTAAATTAATACTTTTTCATTTGCCACGATACCAAGGGTTATTTTATACTTTAGAAGGTCTTCATATATACACTTAAATTCAGTAGACATCTGTAATTCCGCATGTGACAAACATCGATTCAAACAAGTTGGTACACTTAAAAATTCCATATTTTACAAAAAACACATCCACATCCCAACTTGATTGAAGCGTGTAGAAATGATCAATACAAGGATATCTTATATAATAATTAGTATCCTTTTTTGCAAGTGTGGCTTTGTGTTTTAATAGTTCGTTATATATATTTTTAATAAGTGGCGTCATTTGAATATCCCATATTTTAAGTATATAAATTCAGGCGTATAGTCATATTGTATATGGTCTTTATAAATATATCTTCTAACAACACAGACGCCGTTATATTGTAAAGCGACAACACATGGCCAGGCAAAACTAGGCTTAGATAGATGACATTTGTGATATAATATATCATAGTATACAGACTTTATTCTGGTAGGAATCATAAAATAACTCATTTGAATATCCCGTATTTTATATAAATTAATTCGAGAGTATAAGTACGGCTTGCCTGATAGAGATAAAGACTTCTTCTATTATGGCCGTCTGAATACTTTAAAAAACCAATGGCATAAGGGTCATCACAACAGTATCCATGAGAAAGATGACATTTATAAAATAACATGTCGTAATAAAGAGATATCATTCTAATAGGTATCATTTAAATATCCCGTATTTTATAAAAAACCAATTAACTGTGCCAGGATTCGTTGGTATGATTTCATAACAATAGCCGGCGGACATAAAAGAAACACACTTCTTTTTGTTACGAACGATAAGAGTAGCATGGATTTTAAGAAATTCATAATACATAATCTGAATCATCTGCGTCATTTGAAAATTCCATATTTTCTATAAAAAGCATCAATGTTTTCAAAGATATGATGACCATAATTTGCTTCAATACTATATTTTTGGCCGTCCAAAATCATATATCTCTCGCCCATTTCACACGTGCCAAACGTCACCTTATTCTTAAGTATTTCTTGATATATTGTTTTTATTGTGAAGGTCATTTGAACACTCCATACTTTGCGTACATTAATTCAGGGAAAAAATAATATGACGATGACGATGAAACGGAAAAATAAGGATAAATATATCTACGAACAGTAACGCCATCCTTATGTACTAAGGCATTATTATAAAGATGGCATTTGTAAAATAATATATCATAATAAATAGATTGTATGTTGGCAGGTATCATTTAAATATTCCATATTTCAGATATATCGATTCGGGGCCAGAAAATATAATATGTCAAAGAATGATTAATATATCTACGAACAGTAACGCCATTCTGGTGCAGTAGGGCATTATTGTGAAGATAACATTTATAAAGCAACATGTCATAATAAATAGATTGTATTCCGGCAGGTATCATTTAAATATTCCATATTTCAGATATATCGATTCGCTTGTAAAAATATTATTTGCAAAATGAGAGAAAAGACAGCTTCTGATAGTATCATCTGGATATTTCAACAGGCCGGCAGGCGAGACGGAATTACGCTTGGAAAGATGAAGATGACAATTAAAGACTAAAAAGTCCAAATACACCTCTTTGATTGTGTAGCTTATTTTATCATTCATCTTTAAACACCCCATACTTTGCATATATTGATTCAGGCAAATAAACATTATCCGTAAAATGAGAGAAAATCCATCTTCTGGTGTTGGTATTTGGATATTTTAAAAAACCGAAAGGTGAGCCAGAATTACACTTGGAAAGATAACAATTACAGACTAAAAAGTCATGGTATATTGCCTCTATTGTTACAGATATCATTTAATACTCCGCAATCTTTTAACTTCTTTATAACGCTTTCTTCGGTAATATCCTCAGAGTAACTAAAACGAATGAAGTGTTTAATGTCTTCAGGGTGGTTGGCGATTAAGGCAGTTTTTTGAAGGTCGCGAAATTTTATGTCTCTAAATACTTTTTCCGACTTTTCTTTGCTCATCTTGTTTGAAAATCTAACAGGCTTAAAGTGTTGCTCTCCATCATACTCTATGGCTAATTTTAGTTCAGGCAACCATAAGTCTATTTCTAATTGTTTCGAAGCTATAAGCCATTTGAAACCACGATAGTTATATTCTATCGGCTGACTCGGAAATATCTTTTGTAGTATATTGAATAAGTCTTTTTGAACCGAATGTTTATGAGAACAAATTTGACACCAGACACCATGATTAACTATATGATTTAAGGAAGAATCAAATATATTTCCACAACTACACTTTGTTGATATTTTACTTTTCACATTTTTAATAGAATGATTTAATAAAATTCCGCCCTTATTTGCTATAATCTCAGAAACCCGTTCCAAGGTATACTTTTCATAACCAGAACATCGAGGACACCAACACCCAGACTGTATCCTGGCCCAAGAAGTTTTCCACTCAAAATTATCTTTATTACACCTTACAACAAATAATTCTTTGGCCGTAGAACACTCTGTGCTTACAAGACATCCGTTTTTTTCTTCTACTATTTGTTTTATATCCTCATATTTAATCTTTCTATTTTCATCATCACAATCCAGACACCATTGTCCCTTTTGCAAAGTATTCCATCTGGTTTTAAATACCCTATTATGTACATTACATTTTACCAAAATATTTCTTTCAGAACTATCTGTACTTTTTATTATATCTATCAAAGTTCCATTTTTATTTTGTATAAAGTTTCTCATAACTTCTATATTAGGATAATTATGTGTACACAAAGGACAACAATATTTTTTATTGACGTATTTTATATTTCCATAACAAGTTGTCCAGGAATAATTATGTTTTAAACATTTGACTTGTATTTTAGATAATCGATTTAGTTCACCGACCGTAATTAACTCATATCCTTTTTCATTAAGCAAAGATATAATTTTTTCTCTATCGATATTGGTATTTTTATCTCTGCATTTCTTACACCAATCGCCAGATTTTAGGCCACTTAATGACACCCACCATTCATGATCAAAACGACATCTAACTTTAATATATCTTATATGACGTTTTGTTTCTTCACCTATATAATACCCATCTTTTTGTTTTATAATATCTTCGATTTCTTTTGTGGTTAGTTTAAATCCGCCCATATCTTTAATACTCCAAGTATAGAATTTAAGGCTTAAATGCCCTATATCTATACTTGAAGTATTAGTAGATTTCTTACATATTTTTATTTAATGTAAGTGCTTGATTTCATTAACTAAACCGCTATCTTCATAATTTCGCTGACATTTTTCTTAAAAGCGGGGCTCTTCGCCATGGCTTCCATAGTGCTCAGGGTCAACTGTCGAAGCAAGCAAACCCTTAGCTCAGGAGAAAGGAGATTAAGGAAAGCTGCAACATTATCCTCAATCTTCTTGATACCAGTCTTGCGCTTTCTAAGCGCGAAAGCTACGGCTAATGCCACCGCATACTTGAAACTCTGGTCCTTGCCATCAAAGTTTGGCATTTGGCCATTGAAAATGGCCTCTGGGTCAACCGACTTGTACACATTTTGCCAAACGGTGTACTCTTGAGCGGCGCCACGACCTACGGCAGCAGAGATAAGCTCTTTTTGCTCTTTGACGTTTTTGCTGTTTTCGCTCAACTTGGAAGCCATAACCCAAGACCGAGGAGTTGGGAATGCATGTTCTTCAGTCTGCTTGTACAACAACTCGGGCTTGAAGTGCAAGAAACCAATAACATCTTCCAAAACATCGTTGTCTCTGGCCCACATAGCCCATGCATCGACATCAGCCTCAATGTCCAAGTGAATCATACGATTCGACAATGCAGAGCCCAGAGGGGCCGAGAAACAACCGTCCTCTTCACGATTACCAGCACACACAATGGCCCAATCGTCAGGCAACACATAAGTGCCGATAGCACGGTCCAAGACCAATTGCAAGGATGCATTCTTAACAGAAATCGGAGCTTTCTCAATTTCATCCAAGAACACAATACCAGAACCCTCAGGGCAGCAACCCTTCTTGGTTACTATCTCAATCTCAACGGTTTTCTTTCCGTTTTTGTCAGTTTTCTCTACCTCGCGAGTAATGTCCTCTTCGGCTCTGTTGGGCCAGAATGCAGGCAAATACCAACGCGCACGACCAATCTTGGTATCTGGCATAGGAACACCGCGCAAGTCGGTAGGCTCCAATTGTGCCAACCGCAAATCCAAAACATTACGGCCTAACTCCTCCGCAATTTGGTGGATGAGCGAACTCTTGCCAATACCCGGAGGCCCCCAAAGCATGATAGGGGTATTTTGTTTAATAGAATCTTTGACTATACGATAAGCATCAGAAAGTTTCATTGTTTTCCATCTCCTTGTTACAGTTAATTTAAATCCATACAACGATTACTAAACCCCGAAAGTCTGGCCCTCGTAGTTTTGAGGCAGCGAGGGCCAGGCTTCCACTCATATCACATGGCCACTTTGTCTAAGTCAACCAATCCCGACAGTTGCAAAGTCAAGGCCTGCTCACGACGCCATTCTGGCGTTGCATTCAAGACTTCCTCGATGTCAAACCCATTGCTAAATAGAGCAACAATCATACGATGCTCTAAAGCATGGCCTTCACAAATTGGCACATCGATTTGGTCCGTAAACAAATGCTTCTTGCAAGTAACGCCTTCGCACGGAGTGCCCAAGGCCCACACGCATTCCTCTGCTGTCTCTACCACTGCAACTGCCTCTTCCTTCTTCTCTTCCTTCTTCTTTGCCATTTTCTTTCTCCTTTGTTAATAACTTAAGTTACTGGGGTATATCGTTCCATTAGCGACCAAAATGTTGTACTCATTTTCTCGCCACTCTTCTGTTTTGGTAAATAATTCTTCTATATCCTGTCCCGCTTGAAATAATGCTATGATTATTTTATGCTCCTTTAAATGTTTTTCACACACAGGAACAAGTATTTGGCCGTCCCACAATTTTGTGTTAGTCACAACGCCTTCATGAGACGTTCCCAAATTCCACGCACATTCTTTTTCTTCATCCGCCATTTGTTTCTCCTATTAGGGAATTATAGTATTAGGGTCTATTTTTCCACTTTTAACCAAAGTATTATATTCGTTCTCTCTCCACTCTTGTGTTTCAGCCAATAATTTTTCTACATCATATCCTATTCCGTGTAAAGCCATAAGTATCTTGTGTTCTTTTAAATGGTTTTCACACATAGAAATGGTAATTTGGTCATTAAATGTGCGTATTTCTTGCACACTTCCGCCGCAAGGCGTTCCCATATTCCACACGCAACTTTTTTCTTCATCTGCCATTTGTTCCTCCTATTTTTTTGAGACTGATTGGTATTTTAGTATTATATCATCTCCACCATAAATATCTGCACCAACAACATCCCAATATTCGTCACCTTGGGTCCACATTAATATTATTCCATTGCTTCCGTCTTTTTTAAACGCTATCTTCATACCATGTCTTAAAAAGTCTACATAAAGACATTGAAGATTTTCAGGTATCATGGCCTACTTGCCCTTCTTTGCTACCTTGACATATTCTTTAATTATACGCTCGGGTAGTTTTAAAGTAATAAGCTTACTTCGGAGTACATCACGGTACCACTCCCCATCCAAGCCGTCGTAAGGCTTACCATAATAACTCCATAAATCAGTGACATCCTCTTTCACATCCATAGGGTGGCCATCAATACCGTCATATTTGTCGGTTTCCGCATCTTCTGGGCCAAAATAATTGAGAATATCTTGCATGTTTTCGCCCTCCCAATGTGTTATCAAATGAGAGGCAAACTTTCTGGTCCCACCGCCAAGTTCTTTTGTCAGTTGCAAAAACTCTTCCGTAAAGCAAATTTCATTGCTCGCATCAAACTTACAAATCTGAATCCATTTGTCATCTGGAAATATCATTGTTTTCTCCTATCTTCCTTTATCAAACATTTTTCCATAAAATCTAAATCAATCCAACAAATCCAGCAATAACGAACATAATGAACGAAGTCTACAAAAGAATAATCCTTGTCTTTACCAAATGCAGAATAAAATAATTTTATTTCACGCCTCATAGAGAATACCTCACAACAATATTGTTGTAATTATTAGCGTCGTTTTGGTCAAAATCACACCATTTGTCTTTAAGCCAAAACCGCTGGCCCCAGTTGGCTGTTTTAATTGATTGCGGTCTTCCACTTTTCCAAGATACCCTCTGATGTATATTAGCTTCATATATTGTGGTATCATTTGATTATCCATTTTCTGTTAAATTCGCAAACATCACAATAACAATCAAAAGGTGTGGAGCCACCATTCGGCCCGATAAGAAAATATCGTTTGTCTTTATAAACAAATTTATTCTTATTTGCCAAAATTATTAAATAATAATTTCTTACTGCATTTGAAATTCGTATATCATTCATCGGTTTCTTCTCGCGCCTCTATTATTTCCTCAGAAATCACGCATTCCTCATAAGACTTATCTCCAATGGTAGTTCTGTCTTCCATAAATACCGGAAACCTTAATTTTCCTGTTCCAGGTTGAGCGAACTCATATTTTATAACCCAAACACGAGGAAAGATTTTTGGGTTGGTATAAAATTTTCTCAACTCTTCGCTAAGTCCTCCGCCACAATGTCCAAGAAAAACTTCTTCACCATCTAACAGTTGGTAGATAAATACATTACCTACCCAATCTTTTAATTTGCCTTTTCCGTATGTTCCTATTTTATTCTTAGGGTCCCACCTAACTATAAAATCGTCTTCCCTAAAATTCTTCTTCTTAAATGCACAATTAGGTCGTCGTGCATCGCCATTAAAAGAAAACGCATCACAACCATCAATTAATTTGGAGTCGTCCCAAATGACCAAACCCTCCAAACCTTTTTCTTCTATATACTTCATACATTCGGCCACAGACTCGGTAAATATTTTGGCCAAAAGTACATGTTTGGAATCGATATTTTTATAAATGCTTTCTAATAATTTTCTTCGTTCTGAAAAAGTTTTGGTAGTTAATAAGTTAACACCATCTAAGAAAGCAATATCGAAAATATAGTATTTTACTAATCCAAGTTCATTTTGTTTTCTTATAGCTTCCGCTGGGTCGGAACGACAAATTTTCGATACCAACTTAAAATTATCAGTTCCGTTTTTGTTTTCGAATATCATTTCGCCCAATAATATAGTTTTATTGGGGATATCTTTTAAAGCTTCTTTGACGTGAGGAAACTTATCAGTAGATAAATCCATCTTGCGCGACCATATTTCTGTTCCAAAGTCGGACGAGGAACGGGCCACAAACATTTGGCCGTCACGCTTTAAAGTAAGAATGGCATTTTTGGATTTTTCTAACTTGGCCAACTTTGCATCTTCTATTTTATTTTTTGGTTTATAGAAGCACAAACATTTAGGCATAGGCTTAGAAAAATCGATTGTTTCTTCTGTATTTACTTCATCAATAGATTCCTTATAACCGTCTTCTTTTTGCTTAGTTACTTTTCGTTCCATTTCAAGATAAGCTTGTTGTATAAAAGTAGTTTCATTACTACGACCGATATTCTTACCCTCTTTTATAATATCAAATGTAGTCTGCATTTTCCCGTCAAGTTGGCCATACTTTATGACTACTTCTGGAAAACCACTTTTGCCTTTTTCAACAACTGATATAGACCAAACTTGTGTTTTTCCAAGTTTAGTCTTTTGATATAGAGTAATAGCTTTTTTCATTTATTCCTCAAACACACTGTTTACAGTATGTATTCACTTTTATTTTATTAACAAGATTAAAATCATTCTTAAATTTAGTGAGGCTTTCTTTATTATCAGAAAATATAGATATAGTTTTGGGCCCGCAATCAGCCCACTCAGATTCATCTATAATATAAACCAAATCATCATCTTTGCTTGGAGTTTCAGAAATCGGCCTTATTAATTTAGATGTATAAAGATAAAGTCCACTTGGATGTTTGTATTCAAACAACTTATTCCCCAACACCCATCCATTAAATATTCTTTCAGCTATTGGAAGATTATTACCCCGGTGAATAAAATCATTAACTCTAAAAAGCAATTCTATGCCATAAAATCCAGAGCCACAATAATCATCGCCAGGCCAATCTTTATCAAAGTCTTCATCAACACTGTATACGTTCTCTAATTTAAATGGCACAGGGCAAGAAAGATACTCATAATTAGACATTATTTCACCTTTTACCTAAATAAACAAAATCACATATATGATTTAAAATAGACGGATAAGATATTTGAAGTTTATAACCAGTATCACGTTTATCCACTCTGGTTATTTTATATCTAAATTTCAATATATATTTATAAAGCCAATACAATTCATTACTCATTATTATTTTCCCTTATAATAGGCCTTATTTAGATAAACATAGTATACAAAATTTCGCGCAGGATCAATAGATATTTGGAAATCATAAAGGTAGTTGCCGCGCTCCTTTTGACAAGAAATACTGTGTTTGTTGTATAATATTTCAATATATAAGCGATAGATAGCATAATTCATAATCTATCCTTAATTATTTTTATACAGTTATGAGTATAATCATGATAACGACAATTTGTCATACAAAGTTGTAACCAACCGACATATCTTTCTTGGCTTAAAACCTTACATTTATAAAAAAGTATATCTCTATAAATATTTTTAATAAAAGCATCAATCATTTAAATATCCCATACTTAATATACATTCTGTCTCTTTCAATCGACCGAGGAAGCAAAATTACAATATCAGCCGTACCTTGTTTATCAATCCATTTAAGGCATCTATCTTTATCACAAATTACAAGAGTGCTTTTATATTGTAAAAACTCTCTATATATGCTTTTAAAATCTCTATTCATTAAATATCCCGTATTTTACATATAGCCCATCTCTATAAACTAACCGAGGACGTAAGGTTTCACAATTAAGCTTGCCATCCTTGTCTTTCCAGCGCAAGTACACATTTCCGCCATATCGTCTAAGAGAACATTTCATCTCTAAAAGTTCTCTATATATCATTAAAAATTTATTATCCATTTTTGAATATTCCATATTTGCTATATATTTCGTCCCGCTGCACTGTATTGGGAAGTAATTTTTTAATAATACGAGGGTTGCGGCCGCGAAAAGATATAGATATGCATTGGCGGCCATTAACTAAAACAAGATATCCTTTATATTCTAAAAACTCTCTATATATCTCGTTTAACATGGAGCCACTTTTCCTTTTTATATAAGCATATAAAATAATAAACACAACTATCATTCACGGTAAATGAATAAAATTTGTCATAATTAGTTTGGCGTACAACCTTGTTTTTATAATATAGCAAATCAGTATACAAACGCCAAATACTATTGTTCATAACTTATGCTCCATAAAATATTTCCAGCTCGAATGTCGATTTCGTTTGATATAATCAAAGTGGCTTGTATGCTTGCCGCCCATCATAAATTTATACCAATAGACATCAAACACACATTGTTCCAACACCTTACATTTATAAAGAAGTATATCTTTATAAATCATTTTAATAAAATCGTCAATCATTTAAACATCCATATATATCTGAAATAAGTAGAATAATCGTCAGTCATCTGCATTCTATAAAACTGAAGAGCATAATCTTGATCTTGTTTTGTTACTTTGTTTTTATGCAAAAGTATATCTATATAAAACATTTTAATACTATAGCTAATCATTTAACACCAGATATTTCTTCTATCAGCCATATCTTCTTGGATTCTTCCATTCTGTTTAATTCTTCTTTGCCAAGTTCTATAAGTTTTTCGTGATATTCCATAACAGTATTCGCGGCCCTAAAGCACTCATCCGTCACATGGTCTTTACAAAACATCGCTTGGGCGGGACAAACATTTGTGCAAGGGACGGACATTGCGTCAACTTTAATACACTGAAATTCTACAAACTCACATTCGAATCTAACGCATTGGTCTTCATACTTAATCTCTATCACTTTATAAAAAGCCCCACATCTTTTGCACTTAACATTTTTTTCTGGACAAGTCCAAAGTTGGATATTCTCTCCACACTTTTCACACATTGTCAAAGGCATCGAAATTTTTCCTATCATTACTATAGTCATTTTGAATCCTTCATTTCTTTTTATATCTTCGCACTATGATATCAACTTTATATTTATTTATTATCGTCAGTGAGCGTTGATAATTCAAAGTATCGATATAATAATGGACGCCAAGATAGGGAGAATTAAAAAAGAATCTATATATCATCGCGTGTGGTTTAGACATTATTTTGCTCTATACTCATATAAAAACTTGGCATAAACATTTTCATCGCACCCAAATGTAACTACGACATCTTCTGGTATTTTTCCATAAGGGTTTGTATAATATAAATGTATACTTTGAAACCCCGGGCTTAAAGTCATTTTCAGTTTAAAAAACCAATGATATAAAACTTTTATATTAGTGCTTGTGAATTTTATACTTTCCATATATATCTTGTGCCTCACGCCTGTATTCTAACCACTTACCAAAATGATTAATAATAAAATTTGCAGAAACAAATTTTATAAGCATATCCATATATATAATTTTAAACGCTATTGGCATTTGTCTGATACCTTTTATATATATCTTGTGCCAAACACCAATATCTTGCCCATTCCACAAGGTTAGTATAGCCTATGAGTCTGTCAGAATTGGTAAGTTTTTCCATATATACAATTTTAAATAATAGCGTCATTTTTGTTCCTATAGTATTCCATCAAAGCTTTGTATAATTCCAAAGTTCTTCTACAATCTATCATAGCCGAATGGGCACCGACATTAGATATGCCAAAATGATTACACAAATCAGCCAAACTCATACCGGGAATGTCTGTATCTTTTACGGCAAACCAAGCCATACTCATCAACTCAATCTTGCGATGTCTATCAAAAGAAGGTTTAATGTTTAAGTCAGCCATATTTTTATATAAAAACTTAAGATCGAAGTCTACATTCATTCCCAGCACCATAGACCCGCGAACCAATGAATTAAATTTTATTAAAGCCGAGTTTAAATTGTTCGTATAAAGACCAGGATTATTGACATACCCATTAAGTTGTAACGCTTTCGGGCTAGCTGTTTCTATATGGATTGGATTTATTTTAGTTTCCCACTCTTCAAGCACTTTGTCTTGTCGTGGGTTATAAATTATAGTTGCTATTTCTATTATCTCGTGTTCTGTCTCACTAAGACCTGTTGTTTCCAAATCACTTACGGCCAAATTAAATTCTGAAAGTTTCATTTTAAATACCGATCTACTAATATTTTAGTTTTATAATATACTGATATAAAATAAATACAAGGCTATTGCTATGAAATATAAAAAATGTTCAAAATGCAACACATACAAAAAAACCAAAGAGTTTAGCTTAAATAGACGAGACAAGAGTGGTTTTTGTCGTATGTGCAAAAATTGCACAAAAAAATACAAAAAAGAATATTACCAATTAAATAGAGATTATATATTGGATAAGTCTAAAAAACGAGCCAAAATAAATAAGAAAAAAATAAAAAAATATAAGGCCAACTATTACAAAAATAATAAATTAGAAATATCCAAAAAAATCAAAAGAACGTGCCAAAAAGAACAAAGAATCTATAGCAAAATACCAAAAACAATACAGACTAAAACATAAAAAAGAACGAAAAAAATATGAACTAAAAAATAAAGACAAAATAAAACAAAACAAAGTAAAAAGCAATGGAAAACGCAGAGCAAAAAAGATGGGCATTAATGAATGCTATACAAATAACGACAAACAAACAACATTAAAAATATTTAATTATCGGTGTGCTAATTGCCAAACGAAGAAAAATCTTGGAATAGACCATCACCACCCATTGTCAAAAGGTAATCCACTAACACTTCAAAATGCCGTACCTTTATGTGCAAAGTGTAATAGTTCAAAAAACAACAAAAATCCAGAAGACTTCTATGGAACAAAAAAATGTAGGAAAATAGACAAAAAATTAAAAAGTATTAAATAAGGTATATTTTAGCAAACATTATTTTTTCCGTTAAATTATCTCATTTCCAAATTCTGCGTGCCATTTTCTTTTGTCGTATCATCTCTTTAACTATCATGTCTGGAGGATTGAATGCTATGTCGGACTTCCTGCGACTTTTTTTTCTTATAAAAAAATAAATAAATCCGAAAAATAGGCCAAGACGGTCTTATCTCTTCATTCTTTTTGTCAGCAAGCCGAGCTTTTATTTTGCTCTTTAGAATTTCACATGATGTCATAGTAGTCTTTCACGGCCTTCCTTATTTAAACAAATCAATCTCTGACCTTCTAGCAATAATCTCTGCCTCTTTTCCGCTATAATGGCCCCACTCAAGAGGCAGATGTCTATTTGGCACTCTATCATTTATATCCTTAAAATCAAACTCACACAAATCTACAACATACACATCTGCGTCTTTTATTTTTCCATTTACTATTCCAATTTTTGGATAGCTCAAATTATTACCTACGAATATTGAAACTGTTTGACCATAAAGTATCTCATATTCTTCCGAAGTTTTTGTCGGTTGCATAAAATCCCTTTCGGCTATACTTAAAAAGTCTTTGAGACGAAGTTTGGTTTAAGTATTTTATTTGGCAATCTTCTTTGTAATGCAAAGACTTACTTATCATATCTTTAATAGCATATCGTGTGGTATAAACAAACTCATTATCTACGGCAAATTTGCACAAATCAATATCAAATCTGTTTATTACTTCGCGAGGACATCCGAAAAATGAATAGTGTGCGCCCTCTACTCCAACCAGTTGAATTATAGTCGCATCTTTCATATAAGTTGTTGCACAATGGGTAGTCCGACAAAATGAAAAATAGTTTTTGACGACTAATTCAAATCGGCCGGCACAATCATTGTCAGAAAAAAAGAAATCAAAGTCTTCGTTCATATTTTCTGACAATGCCCAATTCAACACAGCGCCCCCGGCCATAAAAGCATTTTTGGTAGTAAGCCAGTGCAAATTAATATCTGTCAATCCCATTTGCTGTTTGAATTCTTCATACTTGGCATATATTACGCAGTCTGGCAAATTTTCCGAAATATAGAGAACTATCCCATTTTCTATAGTTGGGGTGATTAAGCCTATTTTACACAAGTATTCTATTTGGGTTGTAGTAAGCATCGATATTTCATCCAAAGTTCTTGGGCCAAGGAAACCTCTGGCCGCCACCAAAAATCGTATATTTTCTTATTATCCCTTAATACTGATATATAAATAATCTTAATTGGAGTCTTTATTCACTTACGCATCTTTGTTCCTTAAATCTGGCCAAATCACTCTTCCATATACCAATATATGTATTGACGCCTCCACTATATACTGTAAAAGCTATAATCGGATAAGGAGGAGTGTATTTTCTTATATAATAGTTTTCTACACCGTATTTATGTTTTAAAACTGCCCAATATATAAATTTTATGTCATCAAGCATTTCTCAATAACCTCTACACACAATTTGTCTATTTCATTCCTATTTGGTTCTTTGGGAATTTTTGAGGCCTCATACAATGATGCAATTTCTTTTTCCATGGTTTCAGCGTATTCTTCTACTTGTTCATATGACCATGAGCCATTTCTAATTTCTTTCAACTCTTCTCTGTCTGGCCTAAATACCAAAACTTTTCCCTCGGTCAATATTTCTTTTCCCATCCTCAAAAGTCTAACTAAGTGCATGGCGTGCTTTGCATCGTATCCATATTTTTCTTCCAATATAGCACGCTTTTTATTTCTGCTATTCTTCCACTGTGTATAAGAATCAAAGTGGCGTTTGGCGTTATTGTAAGCTTGCTCTTTTTGCATAATGGCCATAAACTCATCCGATATATTGATAGCCTTTTGAAGATGCTCAAACCCGTTTTCTGGAATACCCTGTTGCTGTATCAAACCTATCCAGTTAGCATCCTCTAATTCTTTTTTGGTAGCATCAGAAAAGTTTAAATAACTGACGCTATCTTTTAACATATTGGCCATAATCCATTGCAGTGCACCCATATTGTCTTTGCTTATCAAGCCTTGCTCTGGCAGCCCAAAGTCGGACCGCTCAGGCTTTTTCTTTGGAGGATTTAAAAGCCACGAGCGAGCAGACTTAATTCGTTTCAACTGACTATAGGAATAACCCGTGTAGGTGAAGCGCGCCCGCTTGGACAGAAATTTATCTCTATTGTCTAAAACTATTTTAAACCTATCATCTACCTTTTGATGAAATTTCTCGTCAGCAAAAATAATATCTAACATATTTGGGTTAGCGTCCGCCATTAAGCTGAACGCTTTCCTTATATCATAAATAACGGTATCTGCATTCGGGTATTCATATTGTTCAAATTTTTTCAGGAACCCAAAGTAATAAGACTTATCGTCTAAAACGGCTATACCTCTAATATCTGTGTCGGAGTCTTCGTTGTTAGTTCCATAAGCATGAGAGCCAACTATCGTAGAAAACATAGTGCATTTGTCAATATATTCTTTTTCCATAAATTATTCTCCGATAGTTATTTTTGCCTTGTCCGCTCCCACAAGCCATTGCCCGCAACCGAGGCAACGATCTCTGGATAAATAATAAAGTCTGGACTCGTTTAAAGAGGACTTTGAGTGAATAGTTTTGCTTTTAATTACAACAGATATATCGCCACACTCTTTGCAAGATGTTGTTATAGTTACAACTCCCAGCGTACCTTTTAACATTATATCTGTATACTTTTCAAATATTGCGCCCACTCGTTTTTGGTATTTCATAGATGAGCTAAAAAGCAAACTTTTAAATGCCTCCATGTCTGCTATATTTTTAAAAATATTGAATGAAATATTCTTCTGCCTCATAAGAGTTTCTAAGGCATTCAGTCTGGTAACAGATGGAAGCAACTTGAGTGCCCCGAAAGAAGGACAATACTTTTTTTCATGAATAAAATAAGGGGCCTTAGTCTTCTTCGCTAAGGCATATAAACCTATTTTTTCTTCATCTTCTGTAATATTATCAAAAGAAAGCAAATACCTTTTGGCCGCGTTGCTTGACTCTTTTTGTAACAAAAGACTTTTTATAGACTGAGAGTCTAATCCTCTTTCACGAAGCTTCTTCATCAAAAAGTTAATATCATGGTCGCCGACCACACTTATGCAAAATTTACACAGGCCCAAAGAAACAACATCATCGACATATGGCAGTAAATACATAGAGTCTCTATAATAATCTCTATCGGTATAAAAACCCACATTTCTGTTTAATACACTATCTATTAAAGCTTCTTGCGTAACTTTGTCTTGTGTGTCGAATGCTTCAATTTTATTTCTCCAAGCCCAATAGTCATTCGAAGTCCAATTTGTCATTATTGCATTCCTTGTAATATTTCCTGTTCCAAATTCTTTTTTAAGGCATCAAGAGATTTTACTATAATATATATTTTAGCCTTATCCATTTCAACCATAGCATATTCGCAACAAGTAGGCCGGCCAAATCTTTTCATTTGTTCTTTGGTAAGCCCTTTCATTGTTGCGCCACAATATAAGCAGATACAAAGCTTATCTTCTATTTGTTGCATTTTTCTACTCCTAATAGTTTACGGCATATTTCTTCGTCATCCACACAACATTTGCAATCGCAATATTTTTTAAGATAAAACCTATACAATATTTTTATCTCTTCGATAATAAACCCCTCAAAACTATTCGACTTTTTCATGCTTCCAGCCGTGTTCGTTTATTTGAAGCAAGTTTTTAGTCAATACCATTTGCCAGCGTTTTTTGTCGCCGGGCCGTTTGTTTCCAAGAAAATTATCGATGACCGCCGAACACAAACCATTCTTTGTGGTCTTAATAGCAAATATTTGTCCATTAAGTTTTCTAACGCTACCATCTTTTTCAATCTTACACAAGCCACCAATAAAACGCTTAGTCTTAAGATGGTACTGCAAAATTTCCTGAATATTACGATTTCCCTTACCTTTTTCATTCTTCATTTTCTTTCTCCTTATTTAATAATGTATTTTATAAAACGCAAATGTTCATCCATATCTTTTCGGTCAAATAAAAGCATAGTGTGTGCGCTTGTGGTATGAACGCACCAATACGACCCCCAAGTCATAAAACCAATATTACTAATTCTTCCGCCATGTGCCCACTGCATATACAGAGACTTGATCTTGTTTGTCATCTAATGCCTCAAGAAGACAACATGCTTTTGCATCCGCCCCTTGACGATACACAGATTACATTTCTCACACGCACCAGCTATTTTAAGTTTGTTATTAGTGGCGGGACAAATAAATGAATTCTTGGGAATCTTGTTCTTATTTCTCCACGGACCGTATGCTCTTTTGACTCCGTACTTTCTATACTTTTTAACAAACACGGAAGCTCTTTTGTTATTATATCTATCGGTCGAAGCCAAAAGATTAAAATTAGGTAGCTTCAAAATATCAAAATACTTGAATCTAAAACTACGAGTATATGCATAAAATTTAATTTCTGGCCGAGACTCAATGACTTTTTTCCAAGCATCTATATAAAATGAGCTAACGAAATCTCCAGACTCGCCTATTCTAAAAATCTTGGCGCCCTTTGGAACAATGTTTGATAGTTTTTCAACCAGCCCATTTAGGTCGTTATCTTTTTTAAGCTTTTTATACAACAGCCAATTTTCACTATAAGCTTTAATGGCAGAAGGGAAAAGGAACCTTTTCTTCATCGCGTAACAATTTTTGCAGGCATCAGTGGCTCCCGGACAACTATACTTTGGGCCAGGTAATAAAGAGAAGGCGCAGTTTTCTTTTAACGATATTTTGGCCGGACTGGAAGCTTTCATCTTTTGAGGGACATAACACTTCTTAAGCACATCTTTTGATTTTTTTGCATACTTTGCGATATTGTTTTTCATTAAGCTACCCTTCGTCTAACTTTGGTTTTTCTTCCATTCTTGCCGCCACAATACATTTCAAACTCTTCCCATATGGCAGTCGTTCCGTAAACACCATGCTCGAATGTTGATTCTTTAAGCCTTCCACTACGATACCCGCGTTCTTTTAATATAAAATAATCTTCTTTTAAAGTTGGAAACTCTATTGTCACATTTATACGACCAGGAACAGCAATTTCCAAATTTTGTATGCCGGATAAATATAAAGTCAACGCATCTTTTAATAAGTCTGGTATAATTTTAGTGTCATAAAGTATAAATTTCATAATACTCCAAAAAGAAGTAGGCCTTATCCCGATTTCAGCCTACCTCATTGAATGATTAAATCGGGTTCATCCCGGGCTATGTATTAAAAACAATCACCTTCTTTCATTATAGAGTGCCCGATAAGGTCAATATTAACATCTCAGATTTTAATTCATCTGTAATGTTAATCATCAAATCATGTATGTGTTCTCTTTTGTGTGTGGCCATTTTTTCCAACGCCTCATAACATTTTGGGCAATACCAATTGCCTCGCTGTATAATGCTCACACACTTACATTTTCGTTTTTCTTTGCAACCTTTGTGTAATAAAAGTGCCAAATCGTGTTTCATAAGGCCGGGTGTTCTGTAGTGTGGCGGAGTTCGCATCATCATATATTTATAAGAATAACAGCCAATCATTTTTGGATGCTCAGGCCAAAAAGTATCGTTCCAACTATATAAATAATAAAAGCACCAGTCTTTGGACCAAGTTTCAAAAGACGCATAGTGTTTACAAAGCATGCATCTTTTCCCGCCATGTGCCCTACTGCACCATTTTATATCGGAGCCTTTTCCGGCATAACCCTCGGGGTTGTCATAAACATCCATTATATTTTATACTTTCTTAAAAATGCATACAACTCGCCCTCCGTCTCAAAATATTTTATGCGACGAAGAGTTTTTGTTAAAACAGCAACAGGCTTCCGATATTTCAACAGCCTATAATATAATATTTTATAAAAATTATTCATTTGATACAGTATTTCTTTAGTAAAGATAATTGAGCTTTTCCAGCCAGGCTTAAATATCCCGGTCCCGGAAACTCGTTAAGCATAAAGATTATTTTAGACACAGTGCGTTTGTCTTTTAGTATGTCAAGGTATATATATCTGATTACGGGGCTCATTGTCAAATCCTATACTTTTTTAAAAAGACCAAACGGCTCGCTCTATCTTCTCTAAGATTAGCATTCAAAAGAGACAAAATATTGATTAGATTATTGACAGTATATTTGTGCTGAAAGATATCAATATATGTCCATTTAATTATATTGCTCATTATTTTGCCTTATATCTTTCTAAAAACTTATGCAATCTGTCTATTCCTTCCAGCCACGCTATAGGTGCCAATGATTCTGTAAAAACTTTAACATCCCATCTGTCTCTAAGCAATCTGCAATATATTATCCTATAAACAAGATTCATTTCACACGATACTTCCTTAAAAATTTTAATTGTCTTTTGCCACACTTACCACACTCAATGGTGTGCCGATCTAATGCTTTGATTAACGAAAGTATAGGCCAACCTGAGCTCAGCAAATCAATATATATCCACCTAAACATTGTATCCATTATTTTGTCCTAACATCACAGTATCATTTTTTTCCAGGCATCTGCAACAGTGTACCAAACATATTTAACCCCAAGTTTTTTCATGACAACTGCACACGAGTGACAAGGCTTAGACAAAACCAATCTACCTTTTTTGCTAACTCGGCACACATATACGGTAGAGTTTTTTCTACAATTTGCCGGAGCATTATTCAAAGCATGTATTTCAGCATGAATGCCGTTGTTTGTCATAACACCAAGGCCTAAGACTTTATTATAACCTTTGCCAACTATCTTGCCTTTAAATATTACAACAGCACCATGATGTTGTTTATAAACACTCTTTTGGCTCTGGCATATAGCTTGGTCTTTGAAAATATCAGTTTTCATTTTTTATATCTTTGTTTTATCGCTTTCATTTATCTTTTTTAACCACATCATTAAAAAAGCAAACACATCTTGCTTTCCTAATATTATCCACAAATTTCTACACCTATCACATTAGCATCAGAAGAATCAGTTTCAACAAAGGCAATAGCATACATTATTCCTACTTTATTCAGTTTAAATAAACGACACACAAAAGTTCTGTTCCAATTTCCAGAATCCTTTGCCTCTTTTGGCACACTACATTTCCAATTTTTAGCAAGCAAACAGACCGAATATTGTGTTGTGGTAAGATTCTTATTATATCCACAATACTCACATACAGTTTTCTTATTATTTTGACACCATTTTGTGAGTTCTAATTTGCATTGGATATTTGTCATTTCAATCCTGCCAATTCTTTAATAAGTTTGTACGCTTTGAACTCTTCTTCTGTATATTCTACATCGTCAATATGCCAAGCATTGAAGTCTCCAGCAGGCCACTCAATAGCAGGCCCATTTTCGCGATGGCGTTTTCCATTTAGCCACCATTCTTTGACACCGTCAGCATACTCAACGGCAGGTCCGTCTTTGCGATGAAGGTTTCCATTTAACCACCATTCTCCACCACCGTCAGCATACTCAACAGCAGGGCCATCTTCACGATGGTGTTTTCCATTAAGGTACCATTCCTTGCTGCCGTCAACAAACTCACGAGCAGGGCCAACTTTGCGGTGAAGTTTGTTGCCGAAATAATAACTTATAGTCCCATATCTATCTATATGCTTTCCATTTTTCATTTTAATCCGGCCAACTTTTCAATAAGTTTGTATTCTTTGAATTCTTCTTCGGTATACTCTACCCCATTAAGAAACCATCGTTTATCGCCATCATCATATTCAACAGCAGGACCTTC